>Ga0129314_1000168_pt1 | contig 83883 bp, 88 predicted proteins | sample O1111metagenome_FD_94431 | JGI IMG/M metagenome (GOLD analysis project Ga0129314, IMG submission 94431) | Orangutan individual fecal microbial communities from fecal samples from Wisconsin, USA - O1111 metagenome | ecosystem: Host-associated > Mammals > Digestive system > Large intestine > Fecal... | reverse complement strand
CTCGAAGTGAACTCGTTTATTATATCACATCGTTTTGAGCTTGTCAAGCACTTTTTTTCAGAAAGTTTTAAGTTTCTTTCCTGTCTCTACAGTCCGAAACACTTGATTTTTGGCTTAAACATCAGGTTTTTTAAACCCGTGTGATTCACTGTCTCGCTGACAGCTCATATATAATATCATGCCATTCACTTTTTGTCAACACCTTTTTTCAAGTTTTTTCAAAAAACTTGAAAAAAGAGGAAAACGCCCTTTTCCTGCGTTTTCCTCTTTTCCGTTTTGCTCTATTTATTCTCCGCTGCATACGGGTCCGGGTTCGGGCATTTCTCCGAATCAAAGCTGCTGGTGCTCAGGTAGCTTCCGTTTTTCATGTGGCGTCGGTCGTCCGCATATTCCATGCAGACAATCAAATCGTCATTATATAGAAACTTGCTGACCGAAGCATTTGCCACCATCCCGTTTGACATCTCCTCAAACGGTTTTCCGCTGGCAAAATGAATATAGGAAGAGATGATGATTCCATGGCTCACCGCTACGATCGTCTTGCCCTTATTGCTCGAAACGATTTTGTGGATTGTTTTCACGATTCGCTCCGACACCTGGCGCATCGTTTCCCCGCCGGGACATTCCAGCGCGGCCGGGTGGGTGTACATGGCCTGAATGACCTCCGGATACTCCTTGGAAAGCTCGCTGAATCTTCTTCCCTCCAACAAGCCTCCGTTTAGCTCAATCAGACCCGGCTCCACCACAGGAACCAACTTCTTCATTCCATGCATCTCCGCGATGATTCCTGCTGTCTGCCTTGCCCTGATTAATGGGCTGGTATACAGCACATCAATTTTTGACGCACTGAATGCGGTTCCCAGCATCTGTGCCTGACGGATTCCGTTTTCGTTCAAGGGATTGTCTACAATTCCCTGAAACCTTCCCTCAAAGTTTCCGCCGGTTTCCCCGTGTCTGATCAGATATAAAATCGTCATTCTATCATCCACCTCCCCGGGGATTACCTCGCAGCAGCTATTCCGCTCTTTGAGCTACCACGGTTTTACCGTGCCAACGATTTCATTAATATCCGAAATTCCCTGCTCGTCCAGCCACTTCTGCATTCCGTCGATTACCTCGATTGGAGCCTTCGGGTTGTAGAACATTGCTGCGCCGATTTGGATTGCGTTGGCACCTGCCATCATCATTTCGATTGCATCCTGCCACTTTTCAATACCGCCCATGCCGATGACCGGAATTTTAACGCGGTTTGCAACCTGCCAAACCATCCGGACTGCTACCGGGAAGATGGCAGGGCCGGACAAGCCGCCCACATTGTTGTGCAGGATTGGCCTGCGGGTGTTGATGTCGATTCTCATGCCCAGCAGGGTATTGATGAGGGAAACTGCGTCTGCACCCTCTGCCTCAACTGCCTGTGCAATCGACGCAATATCGGTAACGTTCGGCGACAGCTTTACAATCATCGGCTTTTTGGCATAGCGGCGCACTTCCTTTACAACGTGCGCTGCATTCTCGCAACTGGTACCGAAAGCTGCTCCGCCCTGCTTTACGTTCGGGCAGGAGATGTTCAGCTCAAACAAATCAATTTCACTTTCGGAAAGCCGCTCTGCCAGAGCGCAGTAATCCTCTACGCAGCTGCCTGCGATATTGGCAATCTTAACTGTATCCTGTGTTGCCAGATATGGCATATCATATTTGAGGAAATGCTCCACACCTGGGTTCTGCAAACCGACCGAGTTGAGCATACCGCTTGGAGTTTCCGCAATGCGCGGAGGAGGATTGCCCAGCTTCTCCTGGAAGGTCATGCCCTTGAGCGAAATGCCGCCCAGACGGGAAAGCGGGTAAACACATTCATACTCTCTGCCAAATCCAAAACAGCCGGAAGCGGTAATAACCGGGTTCTTCAGTTCTACTCCGGCAATGTTCACCTTCATATTAGTCATCGAATACCACCCTTTCCGCATCAAATACCGGGCCGTCCTTGCAAACGTGCAGGTAGGTCACCGAGCCGTCATCGCGGCGAATCGGGGTTGCACATCCCAAGCAGGCTCCAACACCGCAAGCCATGCGCTCCTCCAGAGAAACCTGACAGCGCACGCCGTGCTCCGCACACATCTGTGCGACAAACTTCAGCATGATTTTCGGGCCGCAAGCATACACGATATCCGGCAAACCTTCCTCAAAGCGTTTCCGCAGCAAGTCGGTCACCAAACCGTGGTGTCCTGCCGAACCGTCATCGGTTGCCAGCATCACCCGATTGTGCTGTGCTTCGAAATCCTCGGTCAGCACGATTTTGTCCTTGTCCCGAAAACCCAGAATCGCAGTCGCATTCTCCCCGTAGGATTTTGCTGTTTCCAGCATTGGAGGCACACCGATTCCTCCACCGACTACCACTGCCTTTTGATTCGGCTCCAGCAGTTCAAAGCCATTTCCCAAAGGACCCATGACATCCAGAAGGTCTCCCTCTTTGGTCTGTGCCAAAACTCGGGTTCCCTCTCCGCGAACATCAAAAAGGATTCTCAAGGTACCTGCCTGCTTGTCCATCTCACAAATCGAGATTGGACGGCGCAGGGTAAATCCCGGCACCCGGATATGAACGAACTGTCCTGCCTTGGACAGCGCAGCGATTTCCGGACACTCGATGGTATAATCGAACATACTGCCCGGACGGATTTTGCTCACACGGTAAGTTCCCTGTAAATATTCCACAATCAATCCCCCGTCTTTCATTTTTCAGGTTTGCTTCAGGACAGGATTTCCGCCTGAAATACACCTCATAAATTATTTCTTATTTTATATGAAAGACTCTGATTTGACAAGTACCTAGGGGCGGCCATCACTTTTTTTATTAAATTCCTTTCTACCTGCCGCCCCATGAGCAGTCGGGCTTTCCCTCCTGCTCCTTACTTTTGCGTTTTCCCAAACGCGGCCATCACTTTTTTTATTAAATTCCTTTCTACCTGCCGCCCCATGAGCAGTCGGGCTTTCCCTCCTGCTCCTTACTTTTGCGTTTTCCCAAACGCGGCCATCACTTTTTTTGTTAAATTCCTTTCTACCTGCCGCCCCACGAGCAGTCGGGCTTTCCCTCCTGCTCCACTCCTTGCATCTTCCCTCAAATGCGGCTCCTACTTTTTTTCTATATTTTATCCTCTACCTGCCGCCCCACGAGCAGTCGGGCTTTCCCTCCTGCTCCCTACCTTGTATCTTCCTTCAAATGCTCCTCCTCCCCTTTTTCTATTTTAGTGTTGACATGACAGCTCAGTGACAGCATTGTAGCCAAAATCAGGCTGCACATTTTCATAATAAACCCTCCAATTTCTAAAGAAAAAGAGCCGCGTTTTCAGCGGCTCTTTTATATGCGTTTTAAAATTTAAGTCCTTCAATGGCATTATCATAGACAAATTGCATGATTTGTCCCATCTCGTTGGTTTCGTAAAAATCAACCAGCAAGGTTTTAAACTCTACAATCTTGTCATCTGGAATTGAAATAATACCACATCCGTTTTGAATCATAATATGATTGGCGTAAAGCATAGATGACCTTTTGTTTCCATCTAAAAACAGCTGCGTTCTCATCAAGTAAAGCATTGCAGTAATTGCCCTTTGTGTAGCACAAGGAATCTGATTGATTTCCTGTAAGGTTTGGGATACATCTTCTACATCAGGAATACCAGGTGTCCACTTTGTACCGCCAATTTGAACCGGAATTGTTCTAGGAAAACCTGCATTATAGACCAGATCATCCCCACCAACTAATTTGTTGAGTTGACAAGCATATTGCAAATCCGCATCCGCCTCAAGGTTATCCAGAAGAAAATACCATGCTCTTTTTAGATTATTGATGGTCAAGACATCATTTAATTTCATGGTTACTGGCAATCCATTAAAAACAGCATCCGTTTCTGGAAAGGTTACAGCCAGCCCTTCTAGGCGTGCTGATTTCCAAATAGTATCAACAATGTTTCGCCTTGCAACAAATTTGTTTTGTTCAAGGGTCATATTAAACCTATCCTGCATATTGTTTTCACCTCTTTTTTTATTATAGCACATTTCATGCCATAATTCAATTTAGTTTAGAGCCGTAGCTCATGGATGTGGGCTTTTGGGAAGCCCACAAGAAACCGTTTTGTTTTTTATGGACAATTTGAGATTATTGTATTTTTTACGGTACACCACATATAAAAAAAGAAGATTTTTCAATCTTATTTTTTACAAGGGTAATATTCCAATGCTTCTACAACAATCGACCCGCGTGTGCGATTTTCCATCTCTGCGCGCGTTGTTAATTGTTCCATTAAAAAATTATCTAACCTAACAGTAAAAACGCATGAGCTTCGATGCCTATCTTCCTTTTTATAATCCCTCTATTTTGCCATACTGACACCCCCCTTTCTGGATGATACCAGTATACCACAATTCAAGGGATTATACTAGTATAATCTAATTTGCGTTATTTTATCCTCTGTCTAGCCGCCCCATCTTTTGCCTTTCCTCGAAATGCGGCTTTCTCTCGCTCCTACCCCTTACTTTAAAAATGCCGAAATCTTCCCTTTCATCCGCCCTTTCCCCTTGTATTCCCGAAAAAAATGCAGTATAATAGCATCCGGGTTCCACCAGAGGCCCGCGGAATCGGGGCGTTTGTCTTGATTTCGCCCGATGTCGGATTACTTCCGGCATCAAGTCAGTCGCAAGTTCCTGACTTTAAAACATACTACGAAAGGAAAATCGAATATGAGAACAAATTCCGTCAAAAAAATGGCTGTCAATGCCATGGTTGCAGCGCTGTACTTTGCGCTGAGCCTGCCCTTTATGTCGCTGATTTTTGGCCCTGTCCAGCTGCGCGTTGCGGAGGCATTCACGTTGCTTCCGGTTTTCTCGGCTTCTCCGATTGCCGGTCTGACCCTCGGCTGCGTGCTGGTCAATGCGCTGGGCGCCTTTACTGCGACCAACATTCTCGGCCCGCTGGACATCCTGTTCGGCTCGGCAGCTACATTGCTTGCCGCTTTCCTGACCTACCACTTCCGAAATGTCCGTCTGAAGGGACTTCCTCTGCTTTCCGCACTGATGCCCGTTCTGGTCAATGGAGTGGTGATCGGCTTGGAGCTGACCTTTGTCATCAGCGGCGAATTTAATCTTCCTGTATTCCTCATCAATGCAGGCGAGGTCGCTTTGGGTGAAGCAATCTCCTGCTTCGCTTTGGGTCTGCCAATGGTTCGCGCTCTGGAGAAAACCGGAGTCGGCAAAAAGATCTTCTCGGAAGAATCGCCGCTCTGCCAAAAAACTGCTACCCTCTAATTTCTATTATATCTTAATTTTATCTGGAACTTGCCGGCTCAAAGGGGCTTTCCCCTTTGAGCCTTACTTGTATCCCAATGGAATTGTTTCCCTCTTCCCTGCATATTCTGAATCTATCACACCGTTTGGAGGAATCACCATGACCTGTTCTGCCCCCATTCCCCGCCTTGACCTGCCCTGCTGCCACGACAGCTTTGTCTGCCCTCTGCACTTTTCCCACCTTCTGCAAGCTGGTCAGGACCGGGAGCGAACCTATATCACCCTCACTGCCCACACCGACCCTCAGGAACAGAAGCTCCGCCTGCATCTGGCCTGCTTTGAAAAAAGTCCTCTCCCGGAATATCATTTTGAAATCGAACTTGGCAGCTCCTCCCATCCACTCTCCCTCCAATTTTCCTCCTCCCAAGCCTCCCTCCCGCATCCGGGCATCACGCTGCATCGGGACGGCGGAGAAAATCTGGAAGGAATCTTCTGGGGCGTATGGCTGGATATTCCGCTCTCCCTTCTGCCCAAGCAGGAGCTTCCGGTCCGGATGCGCTACCTTCGCCAAGGCACCATTTCCTCTCCTTTTCCGCATGGAGAAGCCGTTTTGCTCCTTCCTCCAAAAAAATAAAATATTTTTTCAAAAACCTATTGACATCCTGTTCTGTACATGGTACTATATTAGAGCTGATTCAAACAGCAACACCAATGCGCTTGTAGCTCAGCTGGATAGAGTGACTGGCTACGAACCAGTAGGTCGGGGGTTCGAGTCCCTTCAAGCGCGCCACAAAAAAGCACCAACGAATGTTGGTGCTTTTTTGTTTTTCCCCTTTTTCTTCGCCGCCTTGACTTTTCGGGTACTGCATGATATATTGAATTTATATAAATTGCGTCCCATTTTCTCTGCATATTCTTACTAAAATTTCCAAAAAGAGGTGGCTTTTTCTTATGAATTTACAGGATTATCTCGACATTCTGGCAGCAGAGGTGGTCCCATCGCTGGGCGTCACCGAGCCGGGAGCGGTCGCACTGTGCTGTGCCGCTGCTTCGGACAACAACCGCATCCACACCAACCAAATTGAACTGACCGTCAGCCCCAACATCTACAAGAACTGTATGTCGGTCGGTATCCCGGGCTTTGTCCAGAAGGGAATCGTCGCTGCCGCTGCGCTGGGAGCTGTGGGCGGCGATTTCAAAAAAGGGCTTCAGGCGCTTTCTACCGCCTCCGACCAAAATTCGCTTGACTGCCAGCGTCTGATTGACTCCGGCAAAGTCCATGTCCACCTTTCTGACAATGGAAAGATGCTCTACATCGAGGCTCGCTGCTTCGGTCAAGGCGGAGAAGGACACTGTGTTATCGAGGACAGCCATTCCAACATCACTCTGATTGAGCACGACGGCAAGTGTATCCTTTCCAAGCCTGCCTCTGCCGAAGAGCAGGCTTCTCCTTCCCGTCTGATGTCGGTCACCCTTGCAGAGCTGCTGGAGGCCGCCACCCAGATGCAGCCGGAACAGCTGAACCTGATGCGTCAGGCCGGCGAGATGAATCTGAACGCCGCCGAGTGGGGACTCGAACACCGTCCCGGCATGGGAGCCGGTGCCGCGCTTCGAGATTTGAGAACCGCAGGTCTGATGGAGGACACCCTTTCCTCCGACCTGCAAATCTACACCGCAGCCGCATCGGATGTGCGGGTATCCGGCAGCTTTGTTCCGATCATGACCTGCGCCGGCAGCGGCAACCACGGAATCACCGCAATCGTTCCTGTCATGCGCGCCGCCCAGCGTTTGGGAGCCTCCGAAGCTCTCACCCTTCAGGCACTTGCGCTGTCCTGCCTGCTGACCACCTACATCAAAAATTATTCCGGCAAGCTGTCCGGAATGTGCGGCTGTGGAGTCGCTGCCGCTACCGGAGCCTCTGCCGCTATCTGCATGATGATGGGCGGCGGATTGCACGAAATCGAAGGCGCTATCAAAAATATGGCGGGAGACATCACGGGCATGATTTGCGACGGAGCCAAGGAAGGCTGCTCGCTCAAGCTCTCTACCGCCGTTGCCTCCGCAGTCAAGGCGGCACTGTTTGCCAAAAACGGAGTCGTTCTTCCTGATGACAACGGCATCCTTGCCACCACGGTCGAGCAGACCATGCAGAATATGGGCAGGGTCAGCGCAGAGGGCATGGCACACACCGATGAGGTCATTCTGGATATCATGTGCCAAAGCCAGAAAAGCGCGGAAAGGGGCTGTCTATGAGATACCGCTACCTCCTGTTCGATGCCGACGGCACTCTGATGGATTTTGATGATGCCGAGCATCAGGCATTTCAGCGCACCTTTCAGGAGCACGGACTTCTCTGCACCGAATCGATCTACCACTGTTATCAACAAATCAACAGTGGATTGTGGAAAGAGTTTGAACAGGACCAGATTACCAAACAACAGCTGTTGAGCAGCCGCTTCGCTCTCCTGTTTGAACAGCTGAATCTGTCCGGTTTGGATGCAGCTGCCTTTAATCAGGATTATCTGTACAACCTGGGCTACGGCAGCCGCACCCTTCCGCACGCGCTGGAAACCTGCCAGACCCTTTCCCGTCAGGGATACCGCCTGTATATCCTGACCAACGGTGTCTCTAAAACCCAGCGCCGCCGATTGTCCGCCAGCGGACTGATGCCCTTTCTCTCCGATATTTTTGTTTCGGAGGATGCCGGGCATCAAAAACCCCGTCGGGAATACTTTGATTATGTCTTTGCCCGAATCCCCGACTTTGTCCCGGAACAGGCATTGATGATTGGCGACTCCCTCTCCTCCGATATGGAGGGCGCACGGCGCGTCGGCATCGACCGCTGTTGGTATAACCCGGAAGGCAAGCCTCTCCCCGAGGGTCTGCCGATTCAATACTGCATCCGCTCTTTGGACGAACTGCCCAAGCTGCTTTCTCAGCTCTAAAACCAAATCCCCTCCCGCCATCCTGTCTTTTGCACAGAAGGTGAGAGGGGATTTTTCGGTTTTTACTTTTGGTTCAGGCGCTTCTGCTCTGCCAGCAGGAAGCGCAGGACACAGTCAGGGTCATCGTCCAGAACACCGTTTACCTGCTGTTTGACCTCCTCCGGTGCTTCTGGCACGGTGTAGCAGCGGTCTGCTGCTGTCAGCATCGGCAAGTCATTGTAGTTGTCTCCAAAGGTGACCAGCTCCTCCGCTCCCAGCATCTGCTTGAGAGCCAGTGCCGCCGCCCCTTTTCCGGCCTTGTCCGAGCCAATATCGATGAACCATTTTTCTTCGTACGGGCTGCGGTGCAAGACTGCCTGCACACCGGGCAATCCCCTTGCCTGCTCATAGGCGTGGTGAATCTGCTCATAGCTTCCGCTCGAGCCGATATACAGACACTGCCCGGATAAAATCTGCTCCCTTGTTCCGTCGATGACCGGCTCATCGTACAGCAAGCCGTTTTCAGGATGGCGAGCCTTGTCGGTCCACAGGATGGAGCGATACCCGTTCTGGTTAAAGGTGACACCCCGATGCTGCTCCTCAAAAAAGACGCAGGCCTTGTGGCGTATCTCCAGCTGTTCGAATAAATCGCAGAGTCGGTCGGTGACCTCTCGCTGCAACGGGAACAGCTTGAGCGGCCGTCCGGTGGTAAAATCATAGATTGCCGCTCCGTTATAGGCGATAACCGGCAGGGTGATGCCGCTCTCGTCTGCCAAATCATAAATTCCATACAGATTTCGCCCCGATGCAACGGTCACCTGCGCACCCTGCGCCAGCACCTGCCGGAACAGCTCCACCGTCTGCGGACGCAGGAACGCCTCTCCTCCTCGGTAGAGGGTGCCGTCCACATCGGAAATATACAAAGTTTTCATCTTCGTCCTCCCATCTCCAATCCATTCTCTGCCTATCATGATGCCCTATCTAAGCCAAGATGTCAAGTCCGTTTTCCTGATTCCTTCTGGTATCAATTTTTTCTATTTGCTTTTACAAGTCATTTGTTGTATCATGAAGCCAAGGAATTCACACTCATTCTCATCATTTCACTAAGGAGGTTCTGTCATGAAAAAACGCTGCCGTATTTTATCTGTCCTCTTTTTGATTCTTTCTCTTCCTTCCGCCCTTTATTACCTTCTCTATAACTGGGCAAGAAACCCAGGATTTGATTCCGAGATTGCCAGGCTGATTTTCAACCACTACACTGCTGCTGTCATTCTCGGTCTTATTCTGAATCCACTGGCTCCCTTCCTGTTGTCTGCCGCAGTCGTACTCATGCTTGGTTCCCTTGGCATCATCCTTCCGCCTGTTCGGGCACGTCGGTCTCTTGCGGTGATTCCTGCTGCAATCTGGGCAGTCTTCCTCCTGATGGTTGCCCTTTGCTTTCTTCCTTCAACCGGCTCTGCCGCACTTTTAGAATGTACTGCCTTCCTCAGCACGAAGTTTGAGTTTCTGTTCACAATACCGGGCATCCTGTTTGGCTTATTTCTCCTGTCTCCTTCGGAGCAATAAACCTTTTTTCCGTTTTCGCCAAAGCGATAGAATTTTTCAATCATTCTTCCCTTGTCATCCACCCGTCTTTATGCTAGGATGAATTTGCAGACAGGCAGTTTTGCCAGTCAAGCCATCAAGAAAGGAAGAACCCCCATGACTACACTTTACTTCGTTCGTCACTGCCGCCCAGATTTTTCCGTTGCTGAGGACAGTGTTCGTCCTCTGACCGAAGAGGGCAAGCAGGACATTTCCAAAATCAACCGCTACCTCGACGACAAGGCTGTTGATGTCGTTGTTTCCAGCCCATTTGTCCGTGCGGTAGACAGCATTAAGCCATTTGCCGATGCAAACGGCAAGGAAATCATCGTCATCGATGGTCTGCGCGAGCGTGCAAACGGCTCCTTCGTCAACGACTACGAGGAGTACACCAAGAAGCAGTGGGAAGATTTCACCTTCAAAAAGGAATTTGGCGAAAGCCTTGCTGAGGTTCAGGAGCGCAACCTTGCTGCTCTTGCCCACATCCTCACCAAATTCGAGGGCAAAAACATCGCTGTTTCCTCCCACATCACCTCTCTTTGCACCATCATCAAGCATTACCAGCCTGACTTCGGCTACGAGCAGGTCAAGGAAATCAAAGATGTGATGCCTTTCGTCGTCAAATTCCAGTTCGAGGGCAACCAGTTCCAGAACATGGAAATCGTGATGCTCTAATCGAGTCGCGGCTTTGTTCTCAATCCAAAAAATCCGGCAGGAATCTTCCTGCCGGATTTTTTTCTTCTCTTGTTTTTTGTCCGAAAACGACGGCTTATTCCTCTTCCAGCTCGGTGATGGCAATCGCCAAATCGTCCAAGCTCTTCTGGTCAACCGGAGATGGGCACTGGCTCATCAGCTCGCTTGCGTTCTGTACCTTCGGGAAGGCAACAACATCACGCAGGTTGTCACAGCCGCACATGGTCATGACGATACGGTCCAGACCCAGTGCTGCGCCGCCGTGCGGTGGTGCTCCGTATTTGTAAGCGTCAACCAGGAATCCGAACTTGAGCTGGATTTCCTCCTCGGTCAGGCCCAGTGCCTCGAACATCTTCTGCTGAAGCTCGTAGTCGGTGATACGGATAGAACCGCTGAGCAGCTCAACACCGTTGACTACCATATCATACGCCTGTGCGCGAACCGAACCCGGGTCGCTGTCGATATATGGCAGACACTCCTCCAGCGGCATGGTGAATGGATGGTGCATTGCCAGCCAGCTCTGGCTCTCCTCGTCCCACTCGAAGAACGGGAACTCGGTAATCCACAGGAAGTTGTATTTTCCTTCCGGAATCAGCTCGAGCTGCTTGCCCAGTGTCAGACGCAGCTGACCCAGAGTTGGCAGAACGACACGGTCTTTATCTGCAACAATCAGTACAACGTCTCCCTGCTGGCATCCCAGAGTATTGAGCAGAGCGGTCAGCTCCTCCTCGCTCATAAATTTTGCAAAGGAGCAGTTTGGTTTTTCCTCTGCCCAGCGGATGTAAGCCAGACCCTTTGCACCGATTCCCTTTGCCTGCTCGGTCAGCTTGTCGATTGCCTTGCGGGTCAGGGTTGCAGCTGCGTTCTTCGCAACGATACAGCGAACCGAACCGCCCTCTGCGATTGCGTTAGCAAATACCGGGAAGGAGCTGTCTTTCACCTGCTCGGTCAGATTCTGGATTTCCATCTCGAAGCGGGTGTCCGGCTTGTCCGAGCCGAAGCGCTCCATTGCCTCCCGATAGGTCAGGCGCGGCATCTTGCCGATTTCGATTCCTTTGACCTCACGGTACAAGCGCTGCATATAGCCTTCCAGCATATCCATAATATCTTCCTGGGTCACAAAGGACATCTCAAGGTCGACCTGGGTAAATTCCGGCTGACGGTCTGCACGCAGGTCCTCGTCGCGGAAGCAGCGTGCCAGCTGGATATAGCGGTCAAAGCCGGACAGCATCAGCAGCTGCTTGTAAATCTGCGGAGACTGTGGCAGAGCATAGAATTTTCCGTGGTGGATTCTGGATGGAACCAGATAGTCTCTTGCGCCTTCCGGGGTGGACTTGATGAGCATTGGGGTCTCGATTTCCAAGAAGTCGTTCTCATAGAAGTAGTCACGGGTTACTTTTGCAACCTGATGACGGAGGATCATCTTCTCCTGCAGGGTCTTTCTTCTCAAATCCAGATAGCGGTATTTTAAGCGCAGCTCCTCTTTGACCTTGCTCTTGTCGGTGATTTCAAACGGAGGGGTCTGTGCCTTGGACAGGATGCGAAGCTCGGTAACAAACAGCTCGATTTCTCCGGTGGAGATTTCGGTGTTGACCGCTTCTCTCTCCCTTACCATGCCCTTTGCAATCAGGACATATTCTGCATGGACCGAGGCTGCCTTCTCGAATACCTCGCGGTCGGTGTTGTCATCGAATACCAGCTGAACAACGCCGGTGCGGTCACGCAGGTCGATAAAGACCAGATGACCCTTGTCTCTCTGTTTCTGTACCCAGCCGCAGACTACTTCTTCCTTGCCGACATTGGCTTTGCTGAGCTTTCCGCAGTAGCTGGTTCGTTTTAATCCATTCATTGTTTCTGCCATGGTTGATTCTTCCTTTCTGTTCTATCTTAAATTCCATTGATAGCATCTTTTTCTCGGGGCAAATCCCGGTCATACCACTCCAAAAATTGGTACGCCATCGTGTCCCCTTCATAGTGGACATTCTGGTTGATGATGTCCACATCCCGGTAACCCAGCCGATGATACAGCCGCAGGCCGGGCAGGTTGCCCACCCAGGTATCGATACGGATTCCCAACAGACCCTGCCGCCGCATCTGCTCAACGCCGAAGCGCATCAGCTGTTCTCCCAGTCCTCGCCGCCGATAGTCCGGATGGACTGCCAGCGTGTGAATACACAGCGTCCGGTCATTGGGAATATCCTGACTCCACCGCACCTGCTCAAAGGCATCGTCGTGTCGGTTGTCGTATGCCGCCGAGCCAATCAGCTCTCCGCTGTCCTCATCCAAAAGAACATACAATCCTCCTGCCTCAAACAGCTCCCTTGCAGTCCATTCCTGCGGATATTCTCCCACTGCCCAGCCGGAAAAATTTCCTTCCTGAGCCTCGCGCCGGGTAATTATATCATATAACGCTCCCAGCTTTGGAAGGTCCTCCTCCACCGCCGGGAAGATCAGGAAGCTCAGGTCAACGCAGTACTGAAGCAGTCTGCGGCAGCCCTCCGCATACAGAGGATGGCTCTGTGGAACCTCCAACTCCTGACACAACCGAGCGCCCAGATGTTCGCAGGTTTTTCGGGAGGCCGGATTCTCCGCCTGGCAGGTGATGAGCGCCTGCTTCATGCCATGTTTGCGTGCCAAGCCCAGCAAAAGCCGACTGGCACGAACGGCATAGTGATGTCCACGAAACTCTTCCCGAACCTCGTAGCCGATATTTCCGACATAGCAAACGGCATCGTTGCTGCCGACCCGAAGGGTACAGCGTCCCACCACCTGTCGGTCTGCCACCATCTCAAAGAGATAAGCCGGCAGCCAGCCGTGGTCTGCATCCTGTGGAATCGTCCTTTGCAGGGACAGGGAAAATTCATCATTTCCCAGACGACCCACCTCCGGCCGAATCAAAGAAAATTGCTTCTTCATCGTCATCCTCCTCAGGTGCAGTCAATCCGCAGTAAAAAAAGCTCCCCGTCTCTCACAGCAACTGCTGCAAGGGACGAGGAGCCTTGGTTCGTTCCACGTGGTGCCACCCTGATTCAGACCCTGCCAAAAAACAGGGTCCCTTCTTGTTCCTTTAACGCAGGATTACGAAGGCTCGGCAGGTGTCTTCATCGAGCCCGATTCCTGAGGTTTCTTTCAGCTGCCAAAAACCCTCTCTGTCCAGTCGGTTCCCGATTACTCCTCCATGCGTCAAACGCCTTTGGATTTATCAAAAAAAGAAAAATGTTCTGCTTGGAATATTCTTATCATACCGCATTCATCTGACAAGGTCAAGGGCTCGTCTGCATTTTTTTAAAACAAGCCACCCCTCTTTTCCAATCGAAAGCGGTATCACAAATCCGTCTGTTTTCCTGTCGGCTTATACGTTCGGATTGCCGATATTTCTCCAGTCAAGGTCACCGCGCTCCAGAGCGTGAATCAGTGCCTCTGCGGTTGCAATATTGGTTGCGACCGGAACATTGTGCACATCACACAGGCGCAGGATGTTTGCCTCGTTGAGTTCGTTTGGTTTGACCGTAATCGGGTCGCGGAACATCAGAAGAAGGTCGAGCTCGTTGCAGGCGATTCTTGCCGCAATCTGCTGATCTCCTCCCTGGGAGCCGCTGAGGAAGCGAAGGATTTCCAGCCCTGTCGCCTCTGCCACCAATTTACCGGTTGTTCCTGTCGCACATACACTGTGACGGCTGAGCACACCGCAGTACGCGATGCAGAATTGAACCATCAGTTCCTTTTTGGAATCATGAGCAATCAAGCCAATGTTCATCTGTTTTCATTCCTTTCTTGTTTTACAACATTTGAGCCCTGCCATTTGTTTGCAGGGAGTTCATTCTGCTACAAAACCTTATGATACCTTTTTCCACACAGGCTGTTTTGCTCCCAGCCCCAAAAAATCGCAGAGAATCCCCTCTGCGCCCTTCGTTCTAATCGATATCATCTTTGTTATTTTACTTACATTTTATCATTTTTGCTCGGTCTTGTAAACCTTTTTTTCTGCATTTTTGTATAAACTAATTAATATTTTTCCTTTTTTCCATTTATTTCTACAAAATTTTACCGATCGTTTTCACGGTCACATTTTGTTTTTATAAAAAAGTATTGCCTTGCAATCACATTTTTAAGCCTTTTTTCCAAACAAACTTCACTCTGAAAAAAGTTCCCTGATGGCTTCACAGTCTTTTTTCTCTGTTAAAATTTCTTTCCCGACTGTCCTTCTGCCCCATACAAAAAGAATCTGCCCCGTTTTCTAAAAACAGGGCAGATTCTTTTTATGGAATCAGCTGGCCGTCTGTATTCTGCTGCTGAATGGTCTCCTCGTTGAGACCAAAATATTCGTTAAAAATTGCCTTTGCAATCGGCGCACCTCGCTGACCGCTGTAGCCCTTTTCCACCACAACTGCCACCGCAATTTCCGGGTCGTTGGCAGGAGCATAGGCAATAAAGGTTGCGTTGTCGTCCCCTCCGGTTGCCTGCGGCGTACCGGTTTTGGAGGCGACATCGATGGGGTAATCTCCAAAGTAATAGCGGGCGGTTCCGCGTGCCGTGTCTCGGGAAGCTCGCAGCATTCCCTGACGCACCTGCTCAAAGACCTCCTGACTTGCCTCCACCTGATTGAGCGCCTCCGGCTCGATCATCTCAATCGTCTCCTCCAGATTATAGGATTCGATGGACTTGACCAGATGAGAACGCAGTCGGGTTCCGTTGTTCGCCAGCGTCGCGGTATAGTTTGCCATTTGCAACGGGGTAAAGGCATTGTCCAGCTGACCGATGGCAGACTGCAAGACGTTTCCGAAGGTCCACTGCTGGTCGCTGCCTTCTCGGGCTGCCGCAAAATATTTCGGGCTGGAGATATGGCCCAGCGACTCCGACAACTCGATGCCGCTCGAGGTACCCATTCCCAGCTGTTCTGAATATTTAACGATGTTGTCGATGCCCTGTCGGTTTCCTGCCTCGTAGAAGAAATAGTTGCAGGAGACCATCAGCGCATACTGCAAATCGATTGGGCCGTGCAGTCCCAGACAACGCGGGTTGTAGCTTGTGCCGGTCTGATAGACCTGCCGGCAGTCAATAAGCGTGTTAGAATCGATGACCCCTGCCGCCATCGCCCCAATTCCGGTGACCGGTTTGTAAATCGAACCCGGCATATAGATTCCCTGCGTGCAGTAGTTCAGCAGAGGGTTGAGCGGGTCCGCGCTCAGCTCGGAATACTTGGTGTAGTAGTCGGAAAGGTCATAGGTCGGATAGTTGACCATCGCCAAAATCTCGCCGGTCTTGACATCCTGTGCCACCACCGAGATGCGGTCTGCGCTGCCTCCCAGCTCGGGGGCATATTGCTTTTTCGCCATCTCCAAAAACTCGGCGCTGGCTTCCAGTGCTGCCCTTTGCAAATCCTTGTCCAGCGTGGTCACGATGGTGTTGCCGGGTTTTGCCTGCTTGATGATTTCGGTGCTGAGCACGTTGCCCTTGGAGTCGGTGGTGATGCGCTTCTTTCCGCGCTGTCCCCGCAGCTGGTCCTCCATGGCATATTCCAGACCGCTTTTTCCGATCATATCATTATAGCCGTACTTGCGCTCCTGATACTCCTCGTTGATCTGCTGCTCGGTCCAGTCCGGGTGCTCTGCCTCGATTTTCTCCTTGATGGCCTGATTGTTCGACTCGTACTCCTCCTGATTGATCGAGCCCACCACGCCGATTGCGTGAGGTGCCAGCGTTCCGTCGACATACCGACGGCTGGTGGTCTCCTTGATTTCCACACCCGGCATCTGCTGGCTGTACTCGCGAATCTTCACCACAACATCGATGGGAATATTCTTGGAAAAGGTGTAGGGTGTGCTGTCGCTGGAGCCATAAATTTCCATCTGGTACCGAACGCCTGCGACCTTGCGCGCCATCACCGCATCCTCCGAACGATGGAACTGCTCCTTGCCCGCCCCACATTCCGGGCAGCGGTACTTGGCGGATTCCTTGTCCAGATTTCCGGTATAGACAAAGCCGCACTGGGCGCAGGTCCATTTCATCAGCTTGTAATCCGCCAGCAGGTTATTGAGAGTCACCTCTGCGGTCGCATCCAGATTGATGTTCTTCTCGGTTTTCAGCCGCTCAATCTGCCGCTTTTGGGCATCCGTCTCGGTCAAAAAGGTAAACGGCTCTTCGGTGCTGATGGGCAGGGTATCAATCCAGGTCTGGCCTTCCTGCTCCATCAGGGTGATAATGCGCTCAATGACCGTATTTTTCATCTTGGACGGCAGATAGGCCTCGTTGATGATGACATCGTAGCTGACCTCGTTGACCGCCAGCGGTCGGCCATAACGGTCCAACAGCTCGCCGCGTGCCGCATCAATGCTCTGCACGCTGCTGTAGCCGCGCTGTGCCATCTGCTGATACTGCTCGGCATTGACGACCTGATACTGCATCAGCTTGAGCGCAAAGCCGATAAAGATTGTGACAATGATTGCCGCCAGCAAAAACGCCCGACCCTTGTGGGTCTGTTTTTCATCCAATTCCAACGCCTCCTTCCGGGTTGGTGTTCTTCTGTTCGCCTCGTTGAGATTCGGCTAGCTCTCCATGTGCGCCTGAAATCTCCGGTGCAGTCCGCGAACCATCCAGAAAATCAGCGGGGTGACAACCAGCGTATCAACCAGCACCGGAAGCATCCGATGCAGCAAAATCAGAACGGTGTTGTCATATCCCCACATCACATAATACAGAAAATATTCCAGAAGCAGTCGCAGAGAAAGTCCGCCTCCCACAAAAATCAGGCTGTTGACCAGAGAGGGCTGCATAAAATAAACCACCAGCAGTCCTACCGCGGTACAGACTGCCAGATATAAAATGGACTGAAAGCCAAACAGAACCCCTGCACTGGTGTCGCACAGGATGCCTGCCAGAAGTCCGAACAAGCCTCCTGCCGGCTGGCTCTCAAACATGGCGATGCACACTGCAAACGGCAGCACCAGCATCGGCTTGCTCTGCCCGATATAAAACAGGTTCGGGTCGCTTTGCAGCACATACAGCAACATCATCAGCAGAGTATAGACGAGGTACTTGAGCACCGCAATTTTGGTTCTCTTGTTCATCGTCCAGCCTCCCCGTCGGCAGAGGATTTCTGCGCGTTCTCAAAGCTGGTCAGGCTGCTTCCCTGTCCTTGGAAGGAGGTGATGACCACCACATCCTTGATGCTCTTGATTTGGTTGGTCGGCTCGATGACCGCATACATCATGGTACCCTGTGGCTCAAAGGCGACCTCCTCGATTCGTCCGATGACGATGCCCTGCGGATACAGTCCCGAGGTGCCTGCTGTCTGGATAATGTCTCCCTTGGCAACACCGCTCTCGCGCGGAATTAGGGACATTCTGCACTGTCCCTGCTCTGCCATGGCAATATCTCCCGACACGGTGGCAACATCCTGCGTCCGGACATCCTGACAGGCAACATTCAGGCGGACATCCAAAATGGTGGTCACCTTGGAAAACACCGTTCCCACCTCAGAAACGATTCCCACCAGCCCATCCTGCGTGATGACCGGGTCCTGATAGGAGACACCGTCCAGCGAGCCCTTGTCGATGGTAAAGGAATAGAACTGGTCGGCAGGGTCGCGCCCGATGACCGAAGCGGTCGTCGTCTCCCACTCCGGATGCTCCTCCTTGATTCCAAGCTGCTCCCGCAGACTTTCGTTTTCGTGTTTATAATTTTCATAGTCCACCATCTGCTCGATGAGGGCACGATTTTCTTCCCGCAGACGCTCGTTTTCTGCGGAGATTTCCTCGGCATTCAAAAATTGGTCCAGAAATCCCGTGACCGAACCGCTGATGGATGCGCTCGCCGATTGCAGTGGGGCCGTAACAGTCCCCACCACCTTCTCCAAAACGGTAGCCGCTCCCATTGTCATTGTGGCGCGCAGCATAAAGGCAAACATAACGACCGCCAGCGCCACCAGCAGCTTAAAGACCCAGCTGTGAAAAAATTCTTTCACCTTGCTGCCTCCTTTGTGATTGCGTTTTTCCCGAAAAAAACAGACGGCTGCCCGCGCCATCCTGTAAAGCAAATGCCGCGGCAGCCGTGTCTTTCTCTTTTAATACTTGGAATCGTCGTCGGAGAGAAGCTCCTTCATGGTGTTGATGTTCTCCAGCAGCTTGCCTGTTCCGGCAGCAACACAGTCCAGCGGGTCCTCTGCTACCTGTACCGGCATACCGGTCTCCTTGGAAATCAGCTGGTCCAGACCGCGCAGCAGCGCACCGCCTCCGGTCAGGGTAATGCCGTGGTCGATGATGTCCGCAGAAAGCTCCGGTGGTGTGCGCTCGAGTGTGGTGCGGATTGCATCCAGAACCGACATCACCGAGTCTGCCAGCGCTTCGCGCACCTCGTCCGGGTGCAGCATCATGTTCTTTGGCAGACCGTCTACCAGGTTGCGTCCCTTGATTTCCATCGGCTGTTCATCCTCGTAAGGATAAGCCGAGCCAATCTGAATCTTGATATTCTCAGCGGTACGGTCACCGATGAGCAGGTTGTATTTTTTCTTAACATACTGGATGATTGCCGAATCAAATTCGTCGCCGCCCACTCTGACCGAACGGGAAGCAACGATGCCGCCCAGAGAAATCACTGCGACCTCGCTGGTGCCGCCGCCGATATCGACGACCATGCTGCCGGTTGCCTCTGCTACCGGCAGTCCAGCACCGATTGCTGCTGCCATCGGCTCCTCGATGATGGCAACATGGCGAGCGCCTGCCTTCAGCGAAGCCTCCTTAACCGCTCTGCGTTCTACTGCGGTAACACCGGATGGAATACAGATGACCACACGCGGACGGGCAAAGATGGAGTTGTTGCACGCTTTTTTGATGAAAATCTGGAGCATACTTGCGGTGATGTCAAAGTCCGCAATGACGCCATCCTTCAGCGGTCTTACTGCAACGATAGAACCAGGGGTTCTGCCGATGACATCCTTGGCCTCCTGGCCGACATATTTTACGGTATAATTTCTGGTGTCCACCGCTACGACCGATGGCTCACGCATGATGATGCCCTTACCCTTCATAAATACCAGGGTATTTGCGGTACCCAAATCGATTCCAATATCTTTTCCGAACATAATTTTTCCTCCTGCCAATCACAACGGCGCACCTTGTTCCCACATCTTTTGTAACGAACAAGCCCCCTGCACCCACTTCGTCTATCTATTCCCAAACATCCGTATTGTTCATACAAACAGTTTTACTGCATGGTCCTATATATTATACCCCGAAATTCCCCCAATCTCAACAGGATTTTTTGAATTTTCTTGGACGGATAAAAAATTACGATATTTGTACCAACGGGGTATCTTTGTCGGCTGATTCTCTGTCTAAATTCCCCAAACGCTCGATTTTCCTTTTCCTGCTGAGATGCCGTTTTTTCGGAGCCGACAAGCTCAAACAGAAAAAAATCCGCCAAGCTGCCCCAATCGGAGCCATCTGGCGGATTGTCCTGTTATCGTATCTTTTTTAAGGAGCGGTTGAGCGCCGCAACCGGAAGTCCCATGACATTAAAATAGTCCCCGGAAATCCCCTCAACCAGCAGACTGCCGTAACCTTGGATGCCATAGGCACCCGCCTTGTCATACGGCTCGTCGAGCGAGGCGTACCACTGGATTTCCTCCTCGGTCAGCTCCAGAAATTTGACAGCGGTTGTTTCGCAGAAGGACTCGGTCTTGCCGTCATGGACGATTGCCACACCGGTATAAACCTCATGCTCCCGACCGGACAGGCTGGAAATCATCCTCACACAGTCCTCGTGGTCCTTTGGTTTTCCCATGATTTCTCCATCCAGCACCACCACGGTATCCGCACCGATGACAACCCGATCGGCAAACTGCTGTGCCACATCCTCCGCTTTGATTTTTGCAAGGTGCATCACCGCCTGACGGGCATCCAGCCCATCCGGGATGATCTCCTCGACATGGCTTGCCTGAACGATAAAATCTGGTTGGATGATGGACAACAGCTCCCGTCTTCGCGGGGACTGCGATGCCAAAACCAGCTTCATCTGAATCGCCTCCTTCTTACTTTCCGGTGGAGCCGAAGCCCCCCTGACCGCGTTCACTGTCCTCCAGCTCCTGCGCCTCCTGAATCTCGGGCAGAACGACCGGCATCACCAGCAGCTGTGCCACACGGTCCTGCGGCTGGACGGTGTAGGACTTGTCTGAAAAATTCCGCAGACAGACGCAGACCTCTCCCCGATAGTCCGAATCGATAACGCCGACTGCGTTGGCCGGTGCAACCCCGTATTTGGTCCCCAGCGAGCTGCGCGCAAAAATCAGCGCAACCTCGTTTTTGCTTTCCAGCTGGATGGCAAGTCCGGTCGGAATCTTCTGGGTCTGTCCCGGCAGGATTTCCACTGCCTGCTCGATGCAGGCATACAGGTCATAGCCTGCGCTGCCCTGTGTCGCTCTGGTGGGCAGCTGTGCCTGCGGATGCAGGCGCTTGATCTTTAAGATGCTCATCGTTCTACTCCTATTTCACGTTGCGGTAATAAAGTCCGCGGGTAATCTGCTCCATCGGCTCATGCAGAATGGTATATTCTCTCAGGATGCGGTCTACCTGTTTTGGGCCCTCAGAGGTAAAGTACAGCAAGCCGTAATCGAAGCCGGACAGCTCCTCCATGCGGTCTGCCAGATATACCGGACGGCTGTTGAAAATCTCGGAATATTTGCGTCCGCTGCACCGAACCTCAAAGACCTCTTTTTTGCGGTCGGTCAGGGTGCCAAAGCCCTTGCAGTCCCGGCAGCCGCTCAGACGAATCGGGCAGTTGCGGGTGACCATCAGCGGCAGTCTGCCGTAAATCAGCAGGCCGCGCGGCAGCAATCCTCCGACTGCCTTCGCTCTCGACAGCGACAGCTCGAAGGAAAGCAGACAATCCGCAAGTCCCAGCTTTTCATATTCCTGCAAACAGCCCTCGTTTGCAATATTGAGTCCAAACTCGCCGTGCAGGGTGAATCCAAGCTGGCGTCCCAGATAAACACCGCCCAGATTTCCGACCGACAGATGCTCGATTCCCATTCTTCGACATTCGTTGAGACGCTCGGTCAGCTGAGCGGCATCGTCCCCAAACACCACCCTCGGCAGAGAAACCGCAATCTTTGGCAACAGGCTCTTGTCCAGCTCCGCTGCATGGCGCAGGACCTCGTCCAGCGGCAGGATAATCTGTTCGCAGGAGGCAGCAAGGCTGTCGGTCAGCTGTGAAATCTGCCGAATCTGCGCCCGCAGTGCCGGCTGGGCGACAGGACTTCTGCCCCGCTTGCTCTGGCGGGCAACCGGCTCAAATCCAATCGGAACGATTTGTCCGCGTTGTTCGGTCAGCTGCTCCAGCGCCTGACGGCGCAGTGCATTGAGCTGGCTTGCTGGACAGATTAATCCCTCTCCAAGCTCGGTCTCCAAAGAGTTGAGGTAGTAAAAGGTTCCTCCTGTCTTTTCCAGACTGCGGCGAACCAGCTCCTCGTTGGTAGGAGCCTTGAGGGCAGCCTGCGGAACCTCGCCCTGTGCGCTCACGGTGTGGCCTTCCCGGTCGTTTGCGGTCAGCACCACCGGCTGGTCCTGCTGCATCGAGAAGGAGAAATCTACCCCAACGCGCGGCACATCCTTCGATGCCAAATCGCTGAGCGATTTGAGCACCTTCTGACCTGCCAGAACATCCTCCTTCTGGCGGGTTCCAAACATATCCAAGCCCAGTCTGCCATCAAAATAGCCTTGGGTAAATCCGCTGCGTGAAAAGACTGCCGCCATCAAATCCATGTCCGCCTGTGCGCCCAGCAGTGCCTGACGGAACTGGCTGACCGCAGCCGCTACATATTCCGGGCGCTTCATCCTGCCCTCGATTTTAAAGGAGCTGACGCCCATCCGTGCCAGCTCCTGCACCCGGTCGGCAAGGCTGAGGTCCTTGAGCGACAGCGCATATCCGCTGTCGCCTTTGCGTCCGCTGGAAAATGGCAGACGGCAAGGCTGCGCGCACAGTCCCCGGTTTCCGCTGCGCTCTCCAATCACCGAGCTCATATAGCACTGACCGGAAACGCACATACACAGCGCTCCGTGTACAAACACCTCTGTTTCAATCGGCACCTGAGCGGTAACGGCAGCGATTTCCTCCCGGCTCATCTCTCGTGCCAGCACAACTCGGGAAAATCCCAACTCCTTAGCCTGCCATGCGCCCGAAACATTGTGGACGGTCAGCTGAGTCGAAGCGTGCATCGGCATCTCCGGCGCCGCCTCGCGCACCAGTGCCGCCACTCCAAGGTCCTGCACAATCAGGGCATCGATGCCGTAGCGGCAGGCAATCTCCAGCGTCTTTAAAACCTGGTCATACTCTCGGTCATATACCATCGTATTGACCGTCATGTGCATCTTTACTCCGCGCTCCTTGCAGATGCGGGAGGCTTCCCCGAGCGATTGCTCGTCAAAATTTTTTGCGTTGCGGCGGGCGTTCAGCTCCCCGTAGCCAAAATAAACCGCATCCGCTCCGCTGTGTACCGCCGCCAGCAGGCTTTCCAGATTGCCCGCCGGCGCCAGCAGCTCTATCTTTTTCATGGCTGTTTCCCCAATCTCAAAACGCTCCAAAAACAGGGAGGTGTCTCTCCTCCCTGTTCCTGTCCTATTTCAGTGTTTTTTCCCGCTTGATGCCCTCGTAGTCATCCTCGACCATCGGGCCAACAAACTCGTATCCCATGCTTGCATAGAAATCGTTGAGCTTATCGTTGCCCTTCTGGCAATCCAGACGGATGCACTCTTTTCCCTCCTTGCGGGAAAGCTCCTCGCAAAAGTTTAACAGCGCCCGTCCTGCGCCTTTTGCCTGCGGCTTTGCTGCCAGATGATGCAGATAGTAGCAATCCTTCGGCTCGTCGTTTTCCCATCTCGGGTCAACGGTCAGCATTGCGATTGCGCCGGAGACCTCCTGCTCGGGAGAAATCGCCAGATAAAACTCTCCCCGATTGATTCCCTCCAGAAAATACTCCCGCGGATAGCGCTGCATATAGTTGGTTTTGTTCCACTGATGCAGACCCTCTCGGTCCATCCACTCGATTCTGTCGCGGATAATCTCCATGATTCCGTCTACATCCTGTGCCGTCGCACGGCGAAAGGTATACTCCATTGTTATGATTTCTCCTTTATTCTCCAAATCTCTCTTGTCTAAAAATCCTCATACTCATCGTCATCGTCGTCCATGCCCTCTTCAGGCTGAAAGAGCAGTCCATCCATGGTGGCAAACTCTGCATCCTCCAGTGGAGTCCTTCAATGCTCACGGCCGATATTCTGGCGCAGAATGGTGATTTCCCTGCGCAGGCGTTCGTTTTCCTTGCGCAGCTCGTCCACCTCCAGCTTGGCCTTGGTCGAATCCTCCAGATATTCGGTCAGCTGGCTGCGGATATGGTCTGCATTCTGTTCGCTTTTTTCATACATATCCGCATAGTTGAGGGTGGTGAGGAAATAGGCGTCGTTGAGCGTCACGCTCGGGCTGGAATCCATGATCGTCTTGACCTTGTTTTCGATGGTATTGGTCAGACGTTTGACATACTCCACCGGCTCGGTGGAAGAAACAACATATCTTGAGCCGCAAATCTCTACCCTAATCTTGTTCTGTCCCGCCATACAGACCATCCTTTCCCTGATTCAGCTTGCCGCTGATACTAATATTTAGTTCTATTATATATGATTTGCACCCGCAAAGTAAAGAGGAAGCCTGCTGTGCTCCGGCAAAAATCACAAATTTTCCATTCCATCTTCTCGCATTTTTCTTGAAAGGCGCTCCGATATTTTTTATCTGTCGCTGATTTTTGTTCTGTGTTTCTGTTCATCCTGCCGGATTCCCGAGGGAACGGTCAAATAGCCCTTGTTTTCGCCTGCCCAATATACTATAATTTTATCGTATTCTTTTTCTAAGAAAGGGCGTTTTGTCCCGTTTTTGCAGAGCACTCCGACCGCACCGGAGCGCCCTGCAATCAGTATGAGAGATTTTCCTTATTCTAACCGTGCGGAGAAATGGCGGTCATTCGTTATGGAAGAAACAAAACTGACGACTGAAGAAATCAAAAAACTGCTGGCTTCCGAAATTGAGCTGCTCAGCTTTACCCCGGAAACTGCTCCTGACAATATCTACTACAAAGCCTGCGCCTCGTTAGCGCGCAAGATCATGCGTGAAAAGCGCCGGCACTTCATCTCGGATGCCCGTGCCAAGGGCCGCAAGCAGGTGTACTACCTCTCGATGGAATTTCTGCTGGGTCGCTCGCTGAAAAACTCCATCTACAACCTGAATCTGGTCAACGAGTTTTCCACCGCCCTCAAGGAGATGGGCGTCAAGATGGAAAATCTGTTCGAGCTTGAGCCGGATGCCGGACTGGGCAACGGCGGCTTGGGCCGTCTGGCTGCCTGCTATATGGACGCGCTGTCCACCTGCGCTTATCCTGCTGTCGGCTACTCCATCCTGTATGAGTTCGGCATCTTCAAGCAGAAAATCGTAGACGGCTGGCAGACCGAGCTGCCTGATGACTGGCTGCCCGGCGGCGAGGTCTGGCTCAAGTGTGTGCCGGAGCTTGCGGTGGATGTCCACTTCGGCGGACAGATTGAAGAATTTTGGGACTACAGCTATCATCATGTCCTGCACAAAAACTACACCACCGTCAAGGCGGTTCCGTACGACATCATGATTTCCGGCTACGATAGCAAGGCGGTCAACGTCCTGCGTGTTTGGAGCGCGCAAAGCTCCGCCATCGATATGGATGCCTTTAACCGCGGCGACTACCTCCACGCTCTGGGACAGGAATCCGGCGCGGAGGCTATCAGCAAAATCCTCTATCCAAACGACAACCACACCGCCGGCAAGAACCTGCGTCTGCGCCAGCAGTATTTCCTCTCCGCCGCATCGGTGGCAGATATTGTCCGCCGCCACATGGACCTGTACGGCACACTGGAAAACTTTGCAGAGAAAAACGCAATCCACATCAACGATACCCACCCGACGCTGGCTATCCCGGAGCTGATGCGAATCCTGCTGGACGAGTGCGGCTACCCGTGGGATAAGGCATGGACCATCGTCAGCAACACCTTTGCCTACACCAACCACACCGTCATGAGCGAAGCGCTCGAGTGCTGGAACGAGGATATGTTCCGCACCCTGCTGCCCCGCATCTATCAGATTATTGTGGAAATCAACAACCGCCTCTGCCGTCAGCTCCGCGACCAGTTCCATCTGGACGGCTACACGGTCTCCCGCATGGCGATTATCGACAACCACACCATTCGTATGGCAAACCTCTGCATCACCGGCTCCCACAGCGTCAACGGCGTTTCCACCCTCCACAGCAACATCCTCAAGGAATCGCTCTTCCACGACTTCTACAAGATTCAGCCTTATAAATTCCAGAATGTCACCAACGGCATCGCCTCCAGAAGATGGCTCTACCAATCCAACCCGCGCCTGAACAACTATATCAAGGAGCTGATTGGCGACGGCTTCATGCACGATATGTCCCAGCTCAAGCAGCTGCTGCCGTTCCAGAACGACAAGCAGGTTCATGAGCAGTTAAGAAAAATCAAGCTCGCCAACAAGCAGGACTTCGTAGCGTATGTCAAGGAGCACACCGGCCAGGTCATCGACCCGAACTCGGTCTTTGATGTACAGGTCAAACGACTGCATGAGTACAAGCGTCAGCACCTGAACGCTCTGCACATCCTCTCCCTGTACAACGAGCTGAAAACCAATCCTCATGCCGACATCCAGCCGACCACCTTTATCTTCGGTGCCAAGGCTGCTCCCGGCTATTACATGGCAAAACAGATTATCAAGTTTATTTGCAGCCTCGGCAAGATGCTGGAAAATGACCCGCAGACCCGCGACATCCTTAAAATCGTGTATCTCGAGGATTACCGCGTCACCCTCTCCGAGCTGCTGATGCCGGCAAGCGAGATTTCCGAGCAGATTTCCCTTGCAGGCACCGAGGCTTCGGGCACCGGCAACATGAAGCTGATGCTCAACGGTGCACTGACCATCGGCACTTGGGACGGAGCCAACGTCGAAATCGGCGAGGCAGTCGGCCCGGACAACATCTTTGTCTTTGGTATGCGTACCCCGGAGGTCGACCGCCTCAAGAAGGACGGCTACTATCCAAACGAAATCTATCTGAACAATCCGGTCATCAAGCAGGCTGTCGATATGATTGGCAGCAACATCGCCGGAGACAGCTTCACCCAGATCAGCAATTCGCTCAAAAACGACGACCCTTACATGGTACTGCGTGACTTTGATTCGTATGACAAGACCCGCAGACTGGCTCTGAGCACCTACCAGAATGACCAGACCAGATGGCAGCAGATGTCTTTGGTCAACATCGCCGAATCGGGCTATTTCTGTGCAGACCGCGCAATCCGTGAATATGCCAACAACATTTGGCATCTGGACTAAACACCTGACAACAGGACAGAAGGGACCCGGTGAGATTGCTTGCCGGGTCCCTCTTTCATCCATTCCATCCAACCTGAAAGGAACGATACCCTATGGATTTCTGCATCTATGACAGCCGAATGACCTGCTTCAAGGAGCCCTTCGGCGCCGTCACCGCCGGAACTCCTGTCCGGTTTTCCATCCATCTTCCCAAGGACTTAGCAGTTCGGCAGGCTCAAATGGCGCTTTGTCGGGATGGAGAAGCCGACCAATTTCTTCCTATGGAGCTGGAGCGCTGTGATATGCGCCTCAACTGCTATACCCTGACCTATACACCTGCACGGCCTTGCCTGTATTTTTATTATTTCCGCATCATCACGGCGGACGAGCGGGTTCATCTCATCCACGCTAACGAGCAGATGCGCGCCGAGCTGGACCTGCCGACCGACCGCTACTGGCAGCTAACCGTCTACTCCCCCGATATGCACCGCCCTGCCGCCTTGGGCAACGGCATCCTCTACCAGATTTTCCCCGACCGCTTCTGCAACTCCGGAACCCCCAAACAGGGTGTTCCCTCCGACCGTGTCCTGCGCAGCGATTGGGGCAACCTCCCGGTCTATCTGCCCAACGAACGGGGCGAGGTCACCAACTCCGACTATTTTGGCGGCGACCTTGCCGGCATCACCCAGAATCTGCCGTACCTTCAGCGGCTGGGTGTCACCTGCCTGTACCTGAACCCCATCTTTGAGGCACACTCCAACCACCGCTACAACACCGCAGATTATCGAAAGATTGACCCTCTGCTCGGCACCGAGGAGGACTTTGCCGAGCTGTGCGCCAAAGCCAAGGCCGTCGGCATCTCGGTCATCCTCGACGGCGTGTTCAGCCACACGGGAAGCGACAGCCTTTACTTCAATCGGAACGGCCGCTACGGAGAACATTCCGGCGCCTATCGGGACCCCAACAGCTCTTACCGCGAATGGTACTCCTTCCGCCGCTATCCGGATGACTACGAGAGCTGGTGGGGCTTTCGCACTCTGCCCAACGTTCGGGAAACCTACCCGAGCTATCTGGACTTTATCTGTAACCCCAACACCGGTGTGCTGGCAAAGTGGCTTTCTCTGGGAGCCTCCGGCTTCCGGCTGGATGTCGCCGACGAGCTGCCCGATGCCTTTCTTGACCGCGTCTATCAGACGGTGAAATCCTTCGGTGAGGACAAGGTTGTCATCGGAGAGGTCTGGGAGGACGCCTCCAACAAAATCAGCTACGGCAACCGCAGACATTACCTGCTGGGCAGGCAGCTGGACAGCGTCATGAACTACCCGTTCCGCAACGCCATCCTCCACTATATGCTGACCGGTCAGGCAGATGACTTCCTCAATGGGGTTGTCTCGATTGTGGAAAACTACCCGCCTCCGGCGCTGCACTCGATGATGAACTCGCTGTCCACCCACGACACTCCCCGCGCCATCACTGCGCTGGTGGGCGAATCGATGGAGGGCAAGCAGCGTCCTTGGCAGGCCCAGCACCACTATCTTTCCATGGAGGATTACTGCTACGGTCAGGTTCTGCTCAAGCTCGCCAGCACTCTGCAATATTTCCTGCCGGGTGTCCCCTGTCTGTACTATGGGGACGAAGCCGGTCTGAGTGGATATGCAGACCCTTTCAACCGCTGCTGCTATCCTTGGGGCCACGAAAATCAGGAGTTGATTTCGTGGTTTGCAAATCTCGGTCAGCTGCGTCTGTCCATGCCCTTCCTGACCGAAGCGGACTTTATCCCTCTGCTGACGGACAGCGGCTTGTGCGTCTACCTGCGTGTTTCGGGCAAGGAAAAGCTGCTGGTTGCTGTCAACCGCTCTGCCGGGGAGCGTCAGCTTCCGATTCCCTCCGATTTCGTCGGAGCCACCAAACATCTGCTGCTGGGCGGCTGGGAAAACGGGATGCTCAAGGCACACAGCGCCCTGCTGTTGCAGGTGTCCCCGAAGCAATAACCCACATCCTCCAAAAATTATTCCGCTATCCCCCTTTATTCCTGCTGCGGAATTTGGTATAATCAAACATTGTAAATCTGTAAATCGAACATGGCTGTCTGCCCAAGGCCGCAGCCATCTCAGTATGAAAGGACGAGGATTAGATCAATGGACGAACGAGGGCAAAGTATGACCGTCGTTCCAATGGAACCGAAGCATATCGAGGACTTGGAACGACTGGAACTGGAATGTTTTTCTACCCCCTGGAGCTTTGATTCGCTGGTATCCGAGCTGTCCAACCCGCTCGCCGTATTCCGCGTGGCAGAGGTGAACGGACAGGTTGCCGGATATGTCGGGATGCACCACATCGTGGACGAGGGCTTTATCTGCAATATTGCCGTCTTTCCGCAGTATCGTCGGCGCGGTGTTGCGACCTGCCTGATGGAATCGCTCATCGAGTATGCCAAGGAAAACGACATGACCTCCATCTCGCTGGAGGTGCGCGAATCCAACTACAGTGCTCGGGCTCTGTATGAAAATTTCCAGTTTGAGGTAGTAGGCGAACGGCGCAACTTTTACGCAAACCCTACCGAAGACGCCCTGATCATGACCAAGACCTTTGGCAGACTGTTTTAATTCAGCTGTTCATTACCTTAGTGGGAGGAGATCCATTTTGAAGATTCTTGCCATCGAATCTTCCTGTGACGAGACCGCTGCTGCGATTGTTCAGGATGGCCGCACCATCCTCAGCTCGGTCATCGACTCACAGGTCGAGGAACATAAACTGTACGGCGGCGTAGTGCCGGAGATTGCCTCCCGCCGCCATGCCGAAAATATCTGCGCTGTGGTACAGCAGGCGCTGGACGATGCCGGAGAGACCTTTCAGAGCATCGATGCCGTCGCTGTCACCTATGCCCCGGGATTGATTGGCGCTCTGCTGGTCGGGGTCAACTATGCCAAGGGAGTGGCGCTGGCAAGCGGAAAGCCGCTGATTCCGGTTCACCACATCCGCGGTCACATCGCCGCCAACTACCTGACCCACCCGCAGTTGGAGCCGCCCTTTCTGTGTCTGGTCGCCTCGGGCGGTCACAGCCACATCATTCAGGTCAAGGACTACACCAAATTTGAAATCATTGGCCGCACCCGCGATGACGCAGCCGGCGAAGCCTTTGACAAGGCTGCCCGCGTGCTGGGCTTCCACTATCCCGGCGGCATCTTCATCGACCGCGCTGCCCAGCAGGGTGTCCGCGGAACCTACAAGCTGCCTCATCCGAAGGTCAATGGCTCGGACTTCGACTTCAGCTTTTCGGGGCTGAAAACAGCGGTCATCAACCTGTCCCACCACGCCCAGCAGAAGGGTGAAACCCTCAATGTCAATAACCTTGCCGCAGACTTTCAGGGCACAGTTGCCGACATCCTGACCGACCACCTGATGCGTGCCGCCGAATATACCGGCAGCCGCAAAATCGTGGTTGCCGGCGGTGTCAGCGCCAACAGCGGTCTGCGCGGCGCACTGCAAACAGCCTGCGCCCAGCGGGGCTATGAGCTGTATCTGCCCCAGCTGAGCCTGTGCGGAGACAATGCCGCTATGATTGGCTCGCAGGCATACTACGAATATCTGGCAGGTGCCAGAGCGGATATGTCGCTCAACGGTGTCGCCTCGATGCCGGTTGACGAAGCGTTCCTCTCCCTGTAACCAAAATAGGGGTTCCTGATTGAAGCATGGGCTTCAATCAGGAACCCCTATCTTTTTTTATTTTGCGTCCAGCCAGGTCTTGCCTTCCCCGACATCTGCCTTGAGCAGCACCCGCAGCTTGACTGCGTTCTGCATTTCTTCCCGAAGCAGATTGTGAACCTGCTTCACCTCATGCTCCGGCGCTTCTACAATCAGCTCATCGTGTACCTGCAAAATCAGCTTGGCCTGCAAGCCTTCCTTTTGCAGTCTGTGGTACACCCGAATCATCGCAATCTTGATGATGTCCGCTGCCGTTCCCTGAATCGGGGTGTTCATTGCCACCCGCTTTCCAAAGTTTACGATATTCTTGTTGCTGGCTGTAATCTCCGGCAGTGCGCGACGCCGCCCGAAGATGGTTGCGATATAGCCGTTCTCCTGTGCGAAGGAGACGGTGTCCTCCATATACTTGCGGACGCCGCTGAAGGTGTCCAGATAATTTTTGATATACTGGTCTGCCTCCGCCACGCTGACCCCAATATCCTGCGACAGGGAAAATGCCCCGATGCCGTACACAATGCCAAAGTTGACCGCCTTTGCTCTGCGGCGCATCTCCGGTGTGATAAAGTCCGGCGGCATATGGAACACCTGTGCGGCTGTGTTGGTGTGGATATCCTCGTCCGAATTGAAGGCATTCATCATGTTTTCATCCGCCGAGATGTGCGCCAGCACCCGCAGCTCAATCTGGGAATAGTCCGCGTCCACCAGCTTGCACCCGGAGCGTGCGCGGAAAAATGCACGCAGGCGGCTGCCCAGCTCGGTCCGCACCGGGATATTTTGCAGGTTCGGCTCGGTGGAGCTGAGTCGTCCGGTGCGGGTATCGGTCTGATTAAAATGAGAATGAATGCGTCCGTCCGCTCCCACCACCTTGAGCAGTCCATCCACATAGGTGGATTTGAGCTTGGTGAGCTTGCGGTATTCCAAAATCCCGTCGATGATGTCGTGCTTGCCGCGCAGAGATTCCAGCACCTCCGCACTGGTGGAATAGCCGGTCTTGGTCTTTTTTCGTGCCGGCAGACCCAGATGCTCAAACAGCACCTCGCCCAGCTGCTTGGGCGAATTGATGTTAAAGCTCTCTCCCGCCAGCTGATAAATCAGGCTCTGGTACTCGGCGATTCGCTCGTCGAGCATCTTCCCGTATTCCTTCAGGGCCTGGACATCCACCTCCATGCCGCAGATTTCCATCGATGCCAGCACCTCGGACAGCGGCAGCTCAATCTCGTGCAGGAGCTTTTCCTGACCGCTCTGTGCAATCAGCTCCCGCAGTGTTTCGTGCAGAGGCAGCAGGTTCACGCAGTCCTCCACCAGCTTTTTGTGTTCCGGCTCCAGCGCCTCTGTACCCTCTGCTGTACGTCCGGTGTGGTAGCCCGCACACAATCCCTCGACGGTATATTCCGAGCTGTTGACCGACAGCAGATAGGCCGACAGCAGCAGGTCATCCCGAATATTCCGAAAGGCACAGCCGCGGCGGATGGTCCAATGATATAGGCTCTTGCTGTCAAAGGTCAGCTTGGGATTCGGGGATTCAAACAGCTCTACCAAATCCTGAACGAACAAATCCCCCTCCTGCACCTGCTTGAGCAGAACCTCTCCGCCCGCACAGACCGCCAGATATTCCAGCCGCTCGCTGTCCTTCTTGTCCCACAGCGCTGTCAGGCTGATTGGCTCCTGCTCGTCCAGTCCCTCCAGCAGCTCTCGCAGGCTTTTTTCGGTGTAGGAAACCGCCCCGTACTGCTGACCCTTCGGTGTATCCTCCGCCGGAACATAGACCCCGTTCAGCCCCAGCTTTTTGATGACGCTGTTCATCTCCAAGCGGGACAGCAGCTCAAAGGCCGCCTGCTCGTCCACCGGACGGGGAATACAGTCCTCCACCGTCAGTCCCAACGGAACTGCGCGGTCAATGGTTGCCAGCGTCTTGCTCAAAAAGGCGCTTTCCCGTCCTGCCTCCAATTTATTTTTGACCGATTTTGTCGCATCCAGCGCATCCAAATCCTCGTAAATCTTTTCCAGTGTACCATACTGTCCAATCAGCTTGAGGGCGGTTTTCTCTCCCACTCCCGCTACGCCGGGGATGTTGTCCGAGCTGTCGCCCATCAGCGCCTTGATGTCGATGAGGTGAATCGGCTCTGTCCCGTACTTCTCCTGAAAATATGCCTCGTCGCAGATGACCGTCTCGGTTTTTCCCATCTTCGAGCTTGCCAGCAGAACCTGCGTATTTTTGCCAATCAGCTGAAGACTGTCCCGGTCACCGGTCGCAATATAGCACTGATGGCCCTCCCGCTCGCAGATGGCGGAAAAGGTGCCGAGGATATCGTCCGCCTCATACCCTTCACAGGTCACGATGCGGTAGCCCAAATCGGTCAGCAGCTCCTTGATCAACGGCAGCTGCTGTGCCAGCTCCTCGGGCATTCCCTTGCGCTGTGCTTTATACCCGTCATACATCTTGTGGCGGAAGGTCGGCACTTTCAGGTCAAAGGCGCAGGCCACCGCATCCGGCTGAACATCGCCCAACAGCTTTTGGAGAATATTCATAAAGCCAAAGATGGCATTGGTATAGGTTCCATCCCCCGTGGTCAGGAGCTTTACCCCGTAAAACGCACGGTTTAGGATACTGTTTGAATCCAAACAAAGCAGTTTCATCTAAACATCCTTTCAAGGTCGAGATACCAGTTTCGTCTATTCTGCGGTGGTGGAGCCGCGTCTGGCGCGCATCGAAAACCACAGCCGAATCAAATCCCGGTAATAGGGGATAAACTCTCCCCGGTCCAGCATCTGTTCGATTTCGTCAAGCCCTGCCCAGCGCGCATCCTGCACCTCTTCCTGCTGCAAATGCAGATCGTTCAGCGTAAGGCCCAGACATTCGATTAGATAAACATCATCAAAGCCCTCTGGAAAATTCATGGTGTAATAGGGGCGCTCCTTGGAAAAATCGTGCCGAATTCCCAGCTCCTCCCACAGCTCACGCTCGGCTGCCTGAGCGCTGTTCTCTCCGGCAAGCGCACTGCCCGCCGCCGATACATCCCACAGATTGGGGTATCCCGCCTTCCACGGCTGCCGCTGCTGAATCAGCAGTTCACCCTTCCCGTTAAAGATTCCGATATGAACCACCAGATGATATTCTCCCTGCGGCAGTGCTTTTCCGTTGACCCGTTCGGTCACCTTGCCGGTGAGCTGGCGGTCGATGTCATAAACATCCCAAAGCTCCATCTTGTTCCTCCCGTTTCTGGCTGAATTTCCCGGCCGATTTTCCGAAGCGTCCGGTATCTGATGTACAGAAGATGAGCTTATTATACCACACTTTTTCCTTTGCTGCTTGCCGTCAGCCAAAAAATCTGATAAAATGGTTCTGCTTTGGTGGGTCGCTTTGGGGCCCATCCGTTTTTTGTAAGGACTGAACTTGAACCAGAAAGGATAATCCAGCTTGAAAATAGGCAATATCACCATTCCCAAAACAGCCGGACTTGCGCCGATGGCAGGTGTTGGCGACCGCGCCTTCCGTGAAATCTGCAAAGAGTTTGACTGTGCATATGTTGTGGCAGAGATGGCCAGCTCCAAGGGGCTGACCTTTCAGGGCACCAAGACCGAGGAGCTGCTGACCCTCTCCGACAAGGAACGCCCTGCCGCTGTCCAGATTTTCGGCGATGACCCCGAAATCATGGCACAGGCAGCCCAACTGACCCTGCGCTTTTACCCGGACATCATCGACATCAATATGGGCTGTCCCGCGCCCAAGGTGGCAGGAAACGGCGGAGGCAGCGCCCTGATGAAGGACCCTGCGCTGGCAGGCCGAATCGTCAAGGCTGTTTCCTCGGCGGTGGATCTTCCCGTCACCGTGAAATTCCGCAAGGGCTGGGATGCCGATTCGGTCAATGCGGTGGAATTTGCTCAAATCATGGAGGAAAACGGAGCCGCCGCCGTGTGCATCCACGGCCGCACCCGCCAGCAGATGTACGCTCCCAGCGCCGATTGGGACATCATCCGCCGGGTGAAGGAGGCTGTTTCCATCCCGGTCATCGGCAACGGCGATGTGGTCGATGCCCTTTCCTGCAAGCGGATGTACGACGAAACCGGCGTTGACTTTGTGATGATTGGCAGAGGCGCCCAGGGCAGACCTTGGGTCTTTCGCCAGATCAGCCACTACCTGCAAACCGGCGAGCTGCTGCCCGACCCGACGCTGGAGGAAAAGATGGACACCCTGTTGCGGCATATCCGTCTGGCCTGCGACTACAAGGGAGAACGCACCGGAATGCGCGAAGCCCGCAAGCACGCCGCTTGGTACTTCAAAGGGGAATACGGCAGTGCCGACCTGCGCCGCCGTGCCGGTCAGCTGACCACCTACGACGACCTTCTATTTCTGGCTGAGGAGATGCTCTCCCGCCGCTCATAACACAAAAAGGAGTGCAGAACAAACTGCACTCCTTTTTTCCTGTTGTTAGCCAAACAGCTTGGTCCAGATTTCCGGCATCAGCGGATTTTCCCGCTTGGTCACCTTCTGACCGAAATCCTCCGGATTTTCGCCGTCGCGCAGACGGCGCGCCACCACCACCAGCCTTGCACCTGTGAACTCATAGCTGCAAGTCGAAAAGGTCAGAATCCGGTCATCCGCATTCATCGAACCCCCGGTATCGATCAGCGAGCGCCGGTCGATTTGGGCAAGATAGGCCTCCTTGGCGGTGCGGGTGCTGAAGCGCAGATAGTTAATATAGTCAAACAGCTCGCCGTCCTCCGGTCTGGTCGAGGTAAGATACACCGCCGTCACCGCATACTGATACTTTCGGTACAGGGTGTTGACCTGAATCGTCGGATAGTTTGCCACAAATTCCGGGTCCTTGTATTTGGTCAGGATATTGAACATCGAATTGTCCCGGGTGATGTTGTGGCCGTACAAGATGGTGTTGTCGTCGCTGAGGTCGTTGTGGTTTCTCTCGTCCAAAAACACCTGCCCGTGCTTGTCCTCGTTCCCGTAAAAATCGTGGTTCAGGTAATAGTCGCCGCTTCTCTGCATAATCGGTGTACTCAACATTCCTCCGCCGATATTGAGCCAGCCGACAATGTCCTTGTTCTTTTCATAGAGCACCCGATACTCCGGCAGCATCTGCATCTCAGGCAGCTGGACGGTTTGCTCATCAGCCGACGGATTCTCCGACGCTTCGGAGTCAGCTCCTCCCGAGGAGCTTTCCCCGATGCCCGGCTCCTGATTCAGTTGACTGCCGCTTTGACCCGGCACCGGCTCTTCTTGCTTTCCCAAAAGGGAACCCTGATGATACAGCTGCTGCAGCTCCTTCTGGGTCTGGTTGCTCCGGTAGGATTCCTCTGCCCATTGGACAATGTGCAGCACCGATGCCAAGGCCACCCCCAAAAAGAACACAATCAGCACCATGCGAATCGGTCCTCTAATTCCCTTCATCTCTTTCCTTCCCCGGCCGCAGCCGGACCCCTCCAACACTTGCTCCTGTTTTGTGCCTGTCCGCTATGCCAGCTCTGCCGCCTTTAAAATCAGGCTCAGTGCATGGGAAGAAGCCAGATAGCGAATGGTCTCCCGTGCGTCCTGATCCTTGCGATTGACATTGAGTGTGAACACCTTCCGGAAGTTGTCGCTGTCAACTCCGATATAGACCAGCCCGACTTCCTTTCCCTCCGACGGCTCCGGTCCGGCATTTCCGGTAACCGATACTCCGATTGGTGCGCCGGACACTCTCCGGATGCCGGCAGCCATCTCGCGCGCGGTCTCCTCCGATACCGCTCCAAAGTCCCGCAGGGTCTCCTCCCGCACGCCCAGCAGCTCCTGCTTGATGCGGTTGGAGTAGGAGCAGATGCCGCACTCGAACACCTCAGAGGCTCCGCTGACATCGGTGATGCGCTTTGCAACATAGCCTCCGGTGCAGCTTTCCGCCAATGCGACCTGAAGCTTCTTTTCCTTCAAGGCCCGCACAACCGCTGTCTGCAAGTTGCCCACATCGATTCCGTACAAAAATTCCCCGACCTTCTCCTGAATCTGATTCATGACCGGCTGCAACAGCTGCTCGGGGTCCTCGCCGTTTTTCACACGCGCGGTCACTCTCAGCTGGACCTCTCCGGTCTTGGCATACGGAGCAACGGTCGGATTGAGGCTGGTCTCCATCAAATCACGCAGGATATTTTCCAGCATCGATTCGCCGATTCCGAAAAAGTGCATGGTGTGCGACACCAGACGAGTATCGCTGTCCTTGAGCAAAAAGGGCTTGACCCCTTCTTCAAACATCGGCTTCATCTCGCGGGGAGGTCCCGGCAGCATGATGGCAGTCTTGCCCTGCTGCTCGCCTTCACCCTCGATGGCACAGCCCGGAGCGGTACCGTTGTGGTTTGCAAAGATGGTGCAGCGCTCCGGCATCATCGCCTGCTTTTTATTGTTGTCGGTCATCACCCGGTTTAAGCGCAGGAAATGACATTCGATTGCGTGCAGGGATTCCGGGTCCATCACAAGCTCCCTGCCAAAGTAACGGGCAATCGTCTCCTTGCTCAGGTCGTCGTAGGTGGGGCCCAGACCACCTGTTGTAATCACAAGGTCTGCGCGGGAAAATGCCAGCTGCAGGCTTTCCTGCAAGCGTTCGGGATTATCCCCCACCACGCTCTGGTGATAAACATTGATTCCCAGTCCTGCCAGCTCCTTCGCCAGATATGCGGCGTTGGTGTTGACAATATCTCCCATCAGGATTTCGGTCCCGATGCACAAAATTTCTGCACTGCGCTGTTTCATCTGCTGTCGCTCCTTTGCTCGTAATCACAATATTCTAAGATTATCATACCGCACAAATGTAAACTTTTCTTGTGGATTCTAAAAGTTTTTCTCAACTTTTTCCGATTTTCTATCTAACGGCTGTCAACCCTGCCCTGAATCCTGCGGGTTTCTTTCTCTATTATATCACAGCTGTCGGCGTAAAAAAAGGTCATTCGGGCTTTTTGCACCGCTCTCCTGTGCCATCTCCGACCAAAGTTTTGACAAAATCTCGCCAATCCCTTGCACATTGTTCTTGTATCGTGGTATATTTGCATTATCAGCTGCCGTCTGTTTTTCGCGTGCAAACAAATCGGCACTCAATTCTGACCTTTTTTTGAAAGGAGCGTCACAATGGCTAACGAAGAAAAATATCTGTTGATCGATGAACGGGTGGTCCCCGATATTTTCAAGAAGGTCTTGGAGGCAAAGCGCCAGATTGCCACCGGCAAGGCAAAAAATGCTTCGGAGGCAGTCAAGCTCGCCGACATCTCCCGCAGCGCATTCTATAAATATAAGGACCATGTCATGGAGTACAACCCCCGCATCTCCAACAACATCATCACCCTGTACATGACCATGGAGGATATTCCCGGCGTCCTCTCCTCGGTCATCAACCACCTTGCAGAATACGGCGCCAACATCCTCACCATCAACCAGAACATTCCTTCCGATGGTGTCGCTGCGGTCACCGTCTCGCTTCGCATGACCGATGTTACCCTCGAGGAGGAACAGCTGATGAAGCGCCTGCGCGAATTGCACGGGGTAGTCCGCGTCAGCAAGGTTTCCTAAATCCGCACCTTCTTCTAAAAGCTGTCTAACTACGGTTAGGCAGCTTTTTTTCGGATACCATTTTCCTCCGTTTTTCCTTTGTCCTCCCATCCGTTTTTCTCTGTTTTGTTCGTTCAGGGTGTTTTGGTTCCAAACCGCCGTCCAAGCATCGGTGGCCGCTGCCCGATGCCGTGCATAGGATAGGGTTAAACCCGACAGCCGAGCGCGGTTCTGATTCGCCAGCTGTCCTCTCTGACAATTTAACAATGTGAAGTGATAGCATATTGCACAAAATCTTCTGACTCTGTAAAACCATTTACTGCGAAAAGTAGATTTCTGCTGAAAAGCCCGCTGGCGCTTGAACTGATGCCGCTTTCTATATTATAATCTTACAAACAAGGAAGATACGGAGGTAGAGACATGAACCTGATCGTACAGAAATTCGGCGGAACCTCCGTGGCAGACGTTGACCACATCCGCAACGTCGCACGGATTATCACCGATACATACGCCAAAGGAAACGCTGTCATCGCGGTGGTCTCCGCGCAGGGAGACACCACCGACGAACTGATTCAAAAGGCAGCGGAAATTACTGAGAAACCCTCCAGCCGTGAGATGGATGTTCTGCTCTCCACCGGAGAACAGATTTCGATGTCCCTTCTTGCGATGGCGATTGAGGAGCTAGGATACCCGGTCATCTCACTGACCGGCTGGCAGGCTGGATTCCTGACCGAATCCAACCACCGCAACGCCCGCATCAAGCGCATCGACACCGAGCGTCTGCAAAACGAGCTGGATAAGAAAAACATCGTCATCGTTGCCGGCTTTCAGGGAATGAACCGCTACGATGACATCACGACCCTCGGACGCGGCGGCAGCGACACCAGTGCGGTTGCAATCGCTGCGGCGCTCAAGGCGGATAAGTGCGAAATCTATACCGATGTCGATGGCATCTACACCACCGACCCGCGCATCGTTCCCGATGCACACAAGCTCGAAGAAATCACCTACGACGAGATGCTCGAGCTTGCCACCTGCGGTGCCAACGTTCTGCACAATCGTTCGGTCGAGATGGCAAAAAAATATTCTGTCAGATTGGAAGTTCGCTCGAGCATCCACCGCGATGTCCCGGGCACAGAGGTCAAGGAGGTTTGTAAAGTGGAGAAAATGCTTATCAAGGGTGTTGCGATGGACAACGATGTCACCAGAATTTCCATCATCGAGGTTCCGGACCAGCCGGGCTATGCCTTCAAAATCTTCTCCACCTTGGCTGCCCACAAAATCAATGTCGACATCATCCTTCAGTCGGTCGGCAGAAACGGCACCAAGGACATCAGCTTCACCATCTCCACCTCCCAGAAGGACCAGGCTCTCAAGATTATGAACGACCTGGTTCAGTCGGTGGGCGCACAGGGCATCACCTTCAATGACGGTGTCTCCAAGGTTTCCATCGTCGGCGCCGGCATGATTTCCAACCCCGGTGTGGCTGCTACCATGTTCGAAGCACTGGGCGAAAACAACATCAACATCAGCATGATTTCCACCAGCGAAATCAAAATTTCGGTCCTCATCGACAAGGACCAGGCAAAGCGCGCGGTCAATGTAATCCACGAGGCATTCGCGCTGTAGCAAAAATTGCAAGGGTCGCATCGGAAGTTTCTGATGCGACCCTTTTTTGATCGCTTCTAAAAAACCCAAAGAGGTCGAAGGCTTTGCCTTCGACCTCTTTGGGTTCGAGAGTGGGTATGATTTGGCATGTATGTTGAATGATGATGTCTTGGTTATGCGAGCAGCTGACCCCGAAGCCACAGCAGAATTTTCTTTTCCCTGCGCGACACCTGCACTTGGGTCATGCCCAGCCGCTGGGCGGCCTTTACTTGGGTCAGGTTCTGAAAATACCGCAGCCGTATCAGCTCGCGGTCCCGCTCCTCCAGCTGCTCTAGCATCTGGTTGAGCGACAAAATATCCGACAGAAGCTCCTCCGGAGAGGACACCGGCAGGTCTAGCTCCGAGCTGTCCTCCTCGCTGGTCAAGGAAACCGGAGGGGCGCTTGCACCCAGCGCCTCTACAACCGCCTCCTGCGTCACCTCCAGCAGCTCTGCCAGCTCGCTCACGGTCGGTTCTCTGCCTTGCCGTTTGGCAAACTGCTCTCGCTGTCGGGTCACCTTCATGGAAAGCTCCTTGAGGCTGCGGCTGACCTTCACCGTCCCGCCGTCCCGAAACAACCGGCGCATCTCGCCCAGAATGACCGGGACCGCATAGGTAGAAAACCGCACGCCGCGCTGGGTGTCAAAGGCATCGGTTGCCTTCACCAGACCCATGCAGCCGGCCTGAAATAAATCGTCATATTCAATGCCCTTGCCCTTAAACTTGTGGGCGCAGGCGTGTACCAGTCCAAGGTTCGCCTCGATGGTCTTGCTTCGGTCAGTCTCTGCTGTTGTGTACATATTCTTCTCCTTTGGAGACAATCCGCTTTTCCAGCGTAACCGTCGTGCCCTTGTCGGGCTGGGAGAAAACCTTCACCTTGTCCATCAGGCTTTCCATGACAGCAAATCCCAGCCCTGCACGCTCCTCCTCAGGGGCGGTGGTAAAAAGCGGCTCCATCGCTTTTTTCACATCCGCGATGCCGCAGCCCTTGTCCCTGATTTTGATGACGACTCGATTGTCCGAATAGATATTCGCTGTTATGTACACCTTGTCTATCTTTTCCCGGTATCCGTGGACGATGCAGTTGGTCACCGCCTCGGACACCGCTGTTTTCACATCGGTCAGCTCCTCTACGGTCGGGTCCAGAGTGCAGAGGAAGGCTGCCACCGCGGTCCTTGCAAACGACTCGTTCGCCGAGCGGGAGTCAAAGCAAAGGCGCATGGTATTACTTGCTTTCATCGCGAAACCTCCATTGGGGCTATGTTCCGGTTCCATCCTCTCCTTCGGAGTTTTCCACAGTCCTCCGGGGAAATGGTGAAATCCGCTGCCCGTCAGATAAATTCTGCCAGCTTGTCCAGCCCTGCCAGCTTCATCACCTTGCGGATGGGAGCCGGCAGATTTCTCAAAAGCACCGTCCCCTCATTCTCCTGCATCAGACGAAATCTCCCCATCACCAGCCCGATTCCGGAAGAATCCATAAAGGTCACCATCGCAAAATCCAAAATCAGCTGTCGGGCATCCGCCTGCAGCACGCTCTCGTCGATCTGCTGACGAAGCTGTACTGCGCTGTGGTGGTCGATTTCTCCCGACAGATATGCCTGAACGACCTGATCCCGAATCTGTATTTCAACCGCCATCTCCTGCTTTCTCCCTCCGTTCTGCCGTCGGCCTGTCCGTTTCTCCCCTGTAAGGATAGCTCTATCCTACCACCCCGTCCGCAAAAAAATACGGGAATCCTGTCTAGCGCCATGTTTTTTCTAAAAAAACTTTTTCCCAGCGTGCAGGCTTTTTTCCCGCTTTTGACACTGTAATCAGGAAAGCTCCTTTAACATTTGTCAAAAGTGTGATACAATGAGCTTGTAGACAAACGCCCCTCGTCTGAATGGAGGACCACGCTATGAAACAAAATCGTTCTGTTTTGCCGCTGCTGTTGGTGCTGCTGCTTGCACTGATGGCTGTCGGCTGTAATCGCAATCATTCCGATCCGCCAAACCCGAGCGCGGATAAAAACATTTCGCTTGAGCTTGCCGGAGAGGAGCAGACCTCCTCCGATTCCACCGAACAGGAGGAAACTCCCGCATCGGATGAGCAGCCAACCACCCCCGCACCGGAGCAAAGTCAACCGGAATCCACCCCTTCGCAGGAACAGCAGGAGGCTAAGGAAACCCCAGTCCATTCGGAGGAAATCAAGGAAACTCCGGTTAATTCGGAACAAATCAAGGAGACTCCAAGCTCCTCTCCTCTGCCTGCGGATTTTCCGAAGGAGCTTCAAACCCTTCCTGCCGAGCAGCTCAAAAATAACCCCAACCATCTGGACACCCGCCTTTATGCGGTATTCCAAAATGTGATGGAGCAAAATTTTTCCCGCAAAAAAGGCACCCTCACCGTCTACCGCCTGAATGCAGACGGGACTAAGGGCGCCTATGAACTCAAATTTGACCTCAATTCTGCCTACGACCAAAAGGGTCTGCTCAACAAGAACGGCCCGGTGCAGGCGGAGATGAAGATTGCCGAAACCCTTCAGGCGGGCTTTAACTACGGGCAGGGGGATCAGGAACGCTATGCGACCTATACCGAATATGCCCAGACACTGGAATGGCTGAAAACACCCCTGCTCACCGACGGCTTCGCGCTGTCCAACCTTTCCTCCCTGAGCGGTACGGCAGAGGACGGACACTACCTGATTGAAGCCACCTACGCTCCGCAAGCTCTGAACAAGCTGTATCAGCAAGAGATCTATGGAACCGTTTCCGCCTTCTTGCAGGTGGACGGTCAGGGTAATTTGGAGGCTCTTGGCTGGGAGCAGGTCGAGGTCATCGACGACTATCCCACAGTTGCCGCTTCCTCCGAATATACCTTTTCCTGATAAAAACAGCAAAAGCGGATGACTCTGTTGGGGTCATCCGCTTTTTGATTGCGAAAATTTTGGGACAATCAGCGCAGAATTGCACCATATCCCTTTGCCAGATTCAGCAGAACCGATTCGTCAATACTGCTGCGCGCATCGATGAAGGCACAGCCGTTATACAGCAGTAACGCCATTTCCAGTGCCTCCTCGCTGTCGGACAAAAAGGACACCGGCATGTGCAGCATATGGGCATTCAGTGCAAAGCAGTAGGCATCGTCGATGGTCTCCACCCGAATGGTCGCCACATCCGCTCCGCTCTCCTCCAGCTCCAGCAGCTCGTCGGACATATCCCTCCGGCAAAAGACCGGCTCGGACTGTTCAAAGTACTCGTCCAGAAAATAAGGCTCGGTCGCTCCTGCCATCAGGATGGTCTGTGCGTCCTCCTTCGGGATTTTCACCCGAGAGAAGTCAAACTCCGCCATCATCCTGCCGATTTCCCGGATATGCTCCGGCGTGGTGTAGCAGCAGCCCCCTGCCAGTGTGGCTCCCCGCTCCAGCAGGCCCTTCATTTCCAGCGCCATCTCCTGCGGAGACAACAGCTGCTCAAAGCTCTCTCCTGCGCGCGGACGCACGATGAGCGGGATTTTGGCATAGGTTGCCATCTCCTCGATGTGGTGGTACAGCTTGTTCGGACGGTCACAGCACGCCAGCCCGAAGGCCGCTGCTCCCAGCTTCTGGCAGATGATCAGCGCCGAAATCAGGTCGCTGCCCATGCAGGTCTCGCCGTCCTCCTCGACATTGAGGGTCACCATCACCGGCAGACCGGTCTGTCGGCAGCCCAGAATAGCCGCTCTGCTCTGGGAAATGGTGTTCATCGTATCTGCAATCAGCAGGTCAACCCCACCTCGTTTGAGGGCCAGCGCCTGATGTGCATAGATGTCCACCAGGTCGAAAAACGGGGTTTCACCAAACGGCTCCGCCTGAATACTCAGCGGCGCCACCACCCCCGCTACCAAGACCTGCGGGTCATAGCTGCGGCAGGTCTCTACCGTCATCTGTGCCAGCCTTTCGTTGTACTGTTCCATCCGGTCTTGTTGGTTCCATTCCTCCAGCATCACTGCATTTGCCCGCGCGGTCGGGGTGCAGATGATGCGGCTGCCTGCCTGCAAAAACTCCCGGTGCAGCTGACGCACCGGCTCAGGATTTTCCAGCATCCACTCTGCCGGACAGCTGTACTGCGGCATTCCCCGCAGCAGCAGATTGGTTGCCGTTGCCCCGTCCATGAGCAACGGCTGTGATAATCGAATGTCCATTTCTGCCTCCTCCGGCGCGAAGCCGGATTCCATCTTGACATCTGGCCGCAAGCGGTCCGTCCGTACCTCTTACATCACTTCAGGTGCCGTAATCTTGAGTAGAGCCAGCAGGTTTGCCACAACAACACGCACTGCCATACACAGCGAAATTCTTGCCTGCATCAGAGCCTCGTCCTCGCCCTGTACACGGCAAGCGTTGTAGAACTTGTGGAACAGGGTTGCCACCTCAACCAGATAGTGGGTCAGTCTTGCCGGGTCATAGTTCTTAGCAGCGTTAATGATTTCCTGCGGATACTGAGCCAGCGCACGAATCAGCTCCTTTTCCTCCGGAGCGCACAGCAGTTCCAGCTCCTGCTCGGTGCAGGTTCTTGGATGGATGTTCTGAGCTGCCAGATTTTTGAGAATCGAGCAGATTCTTGCGTGTGCATACTGAACATAGTAAACCGGGTTCTGAGAGGATTCTTCTACTGCCAAATCAAGGTCAAAGTCCAGGGTGGAGTTTGGCTCTCTCATGTTAAAGAAGAAGCGCGCTGCATCGATTGGAACCAAGTCGGTCAAATCGGACAGGGTAATCGCTTTTCCGGTGCGCTTGCTCATGCGGTATGGCTCGCCGTCCTTCATCAGGCGTACCAGCTGCATCAGCACGATATCCAGCTTGCTGCCGTCCAGACCGATTGCATCCATCGCACCCTTCAGACGAGCGACATGGCCGTGGTGGTCTGCGCCCCAAACGTTGATGACCCGTTCAAAATGACGGTCGGCAAATTTGTTCTTGTGGTATGCAATATCTGCGGTGAAGTAGGTCGGGTTGCCGTTGGCACGAACCAGAACCTCGTCCTTCTCTCCGCCGAACTCAGTTGCCTTGTACCAAACTGCTCCGTCCTTTTCATAGGTCAGTCCCCGTGCGGTCAGGTCATCTACAACCGCCTTGACTGCGCCCGACTGGTGCAGGCTGCTTTCCGGGAACCATACATCATAGACAATGCGGTATTTTTCCAGGTCTGCCTTGAGCTTTGCAATATTTTTTGGCAGAGCAAAATCTACCAGTGCCTGACGGCGCTCCTCAGCGGAAACGTTCAGCAGGCTGTCGCCATGCTCCTGTGCATACTGCTGAGCGCGCTCGCGAATATCCTCACCGTGGTAGCCGTCCTCCGGAAATTCTACCGCATCCTCGCCCTTAAAAATCTGGAGGTATCTTGCTTCCAGCGAGCAACCGAATTTTTCAATCTGGTTGCCTGCATCGTTGATATAAAACTCTCTGGTCACGTCATAGCCGCAGGCATCCATCGCTGCTGCCAGACAGTCGCCGATTGCGCCGCCGCGGGCATTGCCCATGTGCATCGGGCCGGTCGGGTTTGCCGATACAAATTCGATCATAACCTTTTCGCCCTTGCCGTAGTCGGAGCGTCCGTATTCTGCACCTGCTGCCAGCACGCCTGCCACAATATCCGAGAACCAACGGGCGCTGACAAAGAAGTTGATAAAGCCCGGGCCTGCAATTTCCACACGCTCAATGTAGCGTGCCGCAGAAAAGTCCATACACTCGGTGAGGATGTTTGCAATCTTGACCGGAGCGTTGCGGAAGGTGCGTGCCGAAACCATCGCTGCGTTGGAGGCAAAATCTCCGTGGGAGGTTTCTGCCGGGATTTCAACGGTAAAGGCCGGAATCTCTGCCTGCGGCAGTTTTCCCTCCTCCATCGCTTTGGCAAAGGCATTGCGGAGCAGGCTCTCCACCTCGGATATTGCATCCTGTACAAAGTTTGTATTCATATCGATTTCCTTTCCTTTCTTCATCATAAACCATTGTTTGCTCTATCTGGCAAGCAGCTCCTTGACATGGACGCTGACCGTATTTTCACTGGCAACCGTCGCCTCGATATCCAGTGTATAGCCAAATTTTAATTCTCCTCCACGGTCGCTCAGGCTGCTTTCAAAGCGGTTGCCCATCACGCCGATGGTCATGGCGCCGTAGCCGGTGTCATACTGGCACTGGTGGCGCACCCCCTGCTGGACAATCAGCTGGGAGCGGGAAGGCCCAAACCGGGTCATGGTCACCTTGTCGCTCGGGCCAATCTTCAAGGTGGTGCGGCAGCCCTCATAGCCTGTCGCCTCGGTCTCCTCATAGCTGATATAGTACAGTCCGTTCTTGCGATAATACCGTCCTGTTGTAATCATCTCGACGACGTCCTTCTCCTCGTTGACCTGCTGGGTCCCACGGATGGTGATGAGGACGTCTTTTTTCATATCCTTTGTTGTTTCCATCAATCGTTTTCCTCTATTTTCCTTCTGCCCTGCCGGGCGTTGTGCCTGTCAGCGTCATGCCTTACACCAGCTCGATGCGGTTGACCGCACCGCTGACCTTTTCCCGCAGAAAAATCGACGCCGTCTTGTCAAAGGTATCGGTCTCATCCGTGACGTTGTACTCGGTCACTCCCGGTTCCTCCCGGTCAGACAGCATTCCGTTCTTCATCAGATAGTTGCGGACATACCGCGCCACACAGCTTCCGGAATCAATCAAGGTCACCTTGTAGTCCAGAACCCGGTTAAAAATATCATACAGCAGCGGATAGTGGGTGCAGCCCAGAATGAGGGTGTCGATGTTTTCCTTCATCAACGGCTCCAGATACATCTTCACCGCCAGCGTGGTGATTTCGTTGTCCGGCTCCACCATCCCGTTTTCCACCAGATGCACCAGCAGCGGGCAGGGATTTCCATACACCTTGATGTCTCCGCGGATGCTCCGCATGGCTTTGCCAAAGGCGTTGCTCTTGAGGGTCGCATTGGTTCCCACAACGCCGATTCGTCCCCGTGAGCTCAGCGCACAGGCCTCCTGCGCCGCCGGCATCACAATATCCACATAGGGCACCGGCAGCTTTCCGGAAATTTCCTTCGGCAGGGTGCTGCTGACCGTTCCGCAGGCCGCCACCACCATCTTGATTTCCTTTTTCAGCAGAAAATCGATGTCCTGCTGGGCATACTTGATGATGGTTTCCCGGCTGCGCGAGCCATAGGGCACCCGTCCGGTATCGCCCAGATATACAATGTTCTCATTCGGCAGCAGATTGTGCAGCTCCTTGACTGCGGTCAGTCCGCCCAATCCCGAGTCGAACACCCCGATTGCTCTGTTGTCCATCTTCTCTCTCCCTTGCCTAGTTTCGTTTCAGCCCCAGCTCGATGAGCTTTTCCAGCAACTGCGGATAGCTGACTCCGCAGTGTGCCCAGAGCTTAGGATACATGCTGATAGAGGTAAAGCCCGGGATGGTGTTGATTTCGTTGAGGATGATTTCCCCGTCAGCCTTGCGGACAAAGAAATCGATGCGCGAAAAGCCCTCGCATCCGATTGCGCGGAATGCCTTTTCTGCGGTCTGTCTGAGCTTGAGGGAGATTTCCTCCGAGACTCTTCCCGGGATGTGCAGAACGGTGGTTCCGTCAATATACTTGGCTTCATAGGTGTAAAACTCGACAACCGGCACCAGCTCGCCGACCACACCGGCTGCCTGCGGATGCTCGTTGCCCAGCACTGCGGTTTCTACCTCCTGCATCTCCTCGATGCACTCCTCGACTACTGCCTTGTAGTCCTCTTTCAGTGCGGTCTGGCAGGCAGCCAGCAGCTCTCTGCGGTCATGCGCCTTGCCTACTCCTACCGAGGAGCCTGCATTTGCCGGCTTCACAAACATCGGGTAGCCCAGCTTTTCCTCTGCCTGACGGGCAAACTCCTCAAAATTCTCCATCTTGCTTTCGTCCACGACCATCCACTTTGCCATCTTGATGCCGTTGGCCTCCAGAATGGTGTGGGTCATCTCTTTATCCATGCAGTTTGCGCTCGAGATTGCGTCACAGCCGACAAACGGAATCCCTGCCAGCTGGAACAGGCCCTGAATGGTTCCGTCCTCGCCGTGTTTTCCGTGCAGTACCGGGAAGCAGATGTCCACCTTGACCAGCTCCCAGCCGTTCTCTCCCAAAAGCAGGATTCCTTTATGCGAGCGGTCCGGCGAAACAACAGCGGTTCTCAGGCTTCGGTCCTCTTCCCAGCGCTGGCTGGTGATTTCCTCATTCTTTCCGGTATATTCCACCCAGCGTCCGTCCTTGGTAATGCCGATTCTCAGCACCTCATATTGCTCCGGCAGATTTTTCAGAACCGACTCGGCAGACATCAGCGAAACATCGTGCTCGCTGGAAACGCCTCCGAACAGTACGGCGACTCTGGTTTTATTTTCGCTCATAAAGGACACTCCTTTTTCTCTGTTTTCTCTTGTATCTATATGTAAGCAGATTGCAAATCATTACCTATTATTGTATCACACCCCCCTGTCCTCTTTCAATGGGTGCATTGTATCATTTTGCACATCATCCGCACCCTTGCCTTGTCGATTTATTCCCATTTTCTGCTTCCTGCCCGTTCCAATGCCCGGTACTCTCCTTCGCTTTGTTCTGCTCGTCCTGAATCCTGTCCCACTCTCCCGCAGTCCCTTTCGACATTTCTCTCAAAAAACGCGTCCCCTTGCCAAAAAAGACAAGGCCGGCCTTTGATTTTCCCCGCATTGTCGGCAGAATCCATAAAGTTCAAAAAAACCTGTGCGAAAAGCCAAAAAATGCGTTGACGAGCCACCGCAGATGTGGTATGCTTTTGATACCTCTAAAAGGGTTATTTTTTTATGTCCAAAAATGAACCACCCGCCAACAGATGGGCTTGCCCGTCGGGTTGGAGATTCAAGCGTTTCCTTTACGAGGGAGGCAAAAAAATCCGTTTTATCAGGAGGTGCCGATATGAGGATTAAAATTACCTTAGCTTGCACAGAATGCAAACAGCGTAATTACAACACAAAGAAAAACAAGAAAAACGATCCTGACAGACTTGAGATGAACAAATACTGCAAGTTCTGCCGGAAACACACACTTCACAAAGAAACCAAGTAGGCGAAAGGCGGGCTGTTTACAATGGCTGACGAAAAGAAACCAGGCTTTTTCAAGCGTATCGCCTCTAGGATCACACGCTTTTTCAAAGACACCAAAGGTGAAATGAAAAAGGTTATATGGCCAAGCAAGAAAGCCGTTATCAACAACACCGGCGTCGTCATGCTTGTCCTGGTAGCCTTCAGCATCTGCATCGGAGCACTCGATTTTGTGTTCAATGCGCTTGTTGGTTTGTTCCACTAATTAAGTGTCGTCACAATCATCTACACCATCGGAGGTATACTTATGTCTGAAGCTCCAAAATGGTATGTGGTGCACACCTATTCCGGTTACGAGAACAAGGTTGCAACCGATATCGAAAATGCAGTAGAAAACCGTAAGCTGCACGATTTGATCGCCGGCGTTATGGTCCCTACTGAAAAGGTTGTTGAGATTAAAGACAACAAGAAGCGTGAAGTGGAACGCAAAATCTTTCCAGGCTACGTGCTTGTCAACATGATCATGACAGATGATTCCTGGTATGTTGTCCGCAACATTCGTGGAGTAACTGGCTTTGTGGGACCTGGTTCGAAACCTGTTCCACTGTCCGACGAGGAAGTAGCTGCTCTTGGTGTGGAGAAAAAACAGGTCGAAGTCAACTTTGAGGTTGGCGACTCTGTTAAGGTCATCGACGGTTACCTTGACGGCTTCATTGGCGTGGTCGAAGAACTCGACACCGAGCGCAATATGGTCAAGGTTGTCGTTTCCATGTTTGGAAGAGAGACACCCGTAGAGCTTGAACTGGATCAGGTAGAGACTATAGAATAAATATCGTCTTGATGAGGTGACTTAAAACACAAACCCGTTTTAGGTCGTGCCCGAAAGGGCTCTTTGCTGTTTTTGCATTGGGTAAAAACAGCCCCGTGGGAGGGACAGAAAACTCAACATTGTCCCGACTGACCACATTTTATGGAGGTGCAATTTACTAATGGCTCAGAAAGTTACCGGCTACATTAAGCTGCAGATTCCTGCCGGAAAAGCGACTCCGGCACCACCGGTTGGCCCTGCTCTCGGTCAGCATGGTGTAAACATCATGGCATTCACCAAAGAATTCAACGAAAGAACTAAAAACGACGTTGGCCTGGTTATCCCAGTTGTCATCACCGTTTACGCAGACCGTTCTTTCACCTTCGTCACCAAGACCCCTCCGGCTGCTGTACTCATCAAAAAAGAGTGCAAGATCGAAAGTGGCTCCGGTGTACCGAACAAAACTAAAGTTGCGAAAATCACAAAAGCACAGGTGCAGAAAATCGCTGAAATTAAGATGCCTGACCTCAATGCTGCAAGCCTCGAATCTGCTATGAGCATGATCGCTGGTTCTGCTCGTGCAATGGGCGTCGAGGTAGTTGACTAGTACTCCCCGGGTGGGAGGAGATTTCCGCATTTACCACTCAGGATAAGGAGGAGTAATTAAAATGAAACATGGAAAGAAATATCAGGACAGCACTAAACTGGTTGATACTGCTGCTCTGTACGATACCACTGAGGCACTCGAAAACTGCCTGAAAACCGCAAAAGCAAAATTCGACGAGACCGTAGAGATTCACGTAAGACTGGGTGTTGACTCCCGTCATGCTGAACAGCAGGTTCGTGGTGCAGTTGTACTGCCAAACGGAACCGGCAAAACCGTTCGCGTTCTCGTATTCTGCAAAGGTGACAAAGTTGATGCTGCTCTGGCAGCTGGCGCTGACTACGCTGGTGCAGAAGAATATATGCAGAAGATCCAGGGCGGCTGGATGGATTTCGACGTTGTCATCGCTAGCCCTGACATGATGGGCGTTGTTGGCCGTCTGGGTAAAGTTCTCGGTCCAAGAGGCTTGATGCCATCTCCAAAAGCTGGCACCGTAACTCCTGACGTTGTAAAAGCTGTTCAGGAAGCAAAAGCTGGTAAGATCGAGTACCGTCTGGACAAAACCAACATCATCCACTGCCCAATCGGCAAAGCTTCCTTCGGCGTTGAAAAACTCCAGGAAAACTTTGAGACTCTGATGGGTGCTATCGTAAAAGCAAAACCAGCAGCAGCAAAAGGTCAGTACGTAAAATCCTGTGTTCTGGCTACCACAATGGGCCCTGGCGTAAAAGTCAACCCATCCAAATTCTGCTAATCGGCTTTTGGATTCTATATCAAAACCCGTACCGAATGGTACGGGTTTTTTTATTTTGCCTTTGCAAAGCCAAAAAAACGAAGGACGCCGAGTGTTCGGCGTCCTTCGTTTTATACGGGAAAAAGACAATAGTAAAGAAAACATCAAATGGAATAGCCGCCTGTCTGCGGCACCAAAACTGTTGCAAAAAAGTGTGACGATTCATAGCGTAGGTAGTTTGGCCACCACGTAGATACGCCTGCTCCAAATCAGCCGGCTTATATGAACGTCATGAAATCCTGCCCTGCGGGCATTCAACAAAAGAAAAGTATAAAATAGAAGTATGAAAAAGTAATACCTTTACAGTATATTGAATTTTCCCTGATAAATCAACTGTTTTCTTTGCTCTACTTCCTTCGGCTGTGTATTTTCGTCTCTTTCCATGAATTTTTCGGGGCTTCCCCCGTAATTTTATTTCATTTTTGTACCCGCTTCCACCGGGCAAATTTCCCCTGTTTTCCCGCTTTCCCGTCCGCTATCCCGTATCATCCGGATGTGCTCATACTTTTCCTTGGTCGCCATGCCGCCGCGGATATGACGCTCCTGCTTGTTGCGCTCCAGCACCTGCTTGACCTGCTCGTGCAGCTGCGGGCTCAGCTGCCTAAGCCGAATTGTAACATCCTTGTGTACCGTACTTTTTGAGACTGCAAAGCGCTTTGCCGCCTGCCTCACCGTGGCATTCTGCTCGATGATGTACTGTGCCAGCGTCACCGCCCGCTCCTCCGGTAAGCCTTTCACATCGTTCCCTCCCCTGTTCGTTTTGATTTCTGCTATCATTCTATGCAGGACAAGGGAAGCTTTATCCTTTTTACCGTACAACTTCTTGCATTACGGAATCGCTCTGCCCGAAAAAAAAGACCTTCTCTTTCGAGAAGGTCTTTTGAATGTGGCTCACGCCGTTATTTCTGAGCTGCTGTAAATGCCTCTACCTGAGCAGCTACACCCTTTTCTTCGCTGGTATAGCCCTCGGAGTTGGTTTCCCAGTTCTTCATCTTCGAGTTCTGAACACCGTACTGGCAGTTCATCTTGCTGTCGTTGTCAATCTTGGTCAGACACCAGCCGATACCATAGTTGCATGGGATGGTCAGTGCGTGCTGGATGAAGAATGCCTCTGCCTTTGCAAATGCTTTGTAACGCTCATCCATGTTGTCGGTGATTGCGTCTGCTGCGTCTACCATCTTGGTGAATTCCTTGTAGGTATCCAGCAGGTTTTTGTTGGCAGGGGTTTCTTCGGTAAAGTCGTTGACATAGTTGTAGGTGACGCAGTAGTAAGCGTTGTCATAGCCATACCGCTGCTGGCCCAGATAGTTCTGAGGGTCACCGTAATCTGCGCCCCAACCGTTGATAAAGAAGGAATGGCGATGTGCCTGAGTAACTTCTTTTCTAAAGCTGGATACATAGGTCTTGATGTTCAGCTTGACATAGTCATCGCCCAGACAGTCGCTGAAGATCTGTTTCATGACGTTTGCACCATCCAGAGCGCTCTGGTTGGAGCCGGAAATGAAATAGTCCATGGTAACCGGGAAGGTAACGCCCAGAGCGGTCAGCTCCTCGATTGCCTGCTGTTTGTAGGCTGCTGCTTTTTCAGCATCCAGACGAACCATGGTCTCTCCGTTTGGCTCCGGCAGACCCATTTCCTGTCTAACCAGCTCGGTGTAGTCAGTTCCGTCGGAGGTATAAACCAGACCCTTCATTGTGTAGAAGTTGTTCTCACAAACCATTGGGTCGATTGCGTTGGTTCTCTTGTAGTATTCCTTCAGATCCAGACCGTAATACCATGACAGACGGAAGGCTTCGTTTGCAATCGCGGTGTTCCAGTTCACATCCTCGCTGCCGTCGTCGAACAGCTTGTGGTAGTTCAGCTGAAGCTGGTAACAGTATTTGGCCGGAGTTGCCGGAACCAGATAGCGGTAGAATTCGTTGTCCGGGTTCTTGGCGATGGTGTTCAGCTGCGACTCGCCAAGATCAACATAATCCACTTCGCCTGACTGATACATATGGTACGCAGTATCCGCAGATTCTACCATCTTAACAGAGACGGTATCAAACAGGGTACAATCGGTATCCCAGTACAGTGGGTTCTTGGTATAAATCTTTTCGTTATTCTGGATGTAGGTGGTCATGGTGTAGCAGCCGTTATACCACATGGTTTCGTTGTCAACTGCTTTAAATCCATCGACTCCGATTTCATCGATCAGCTGCTGCGATGCCGGGTACAGCGAAACATAGGTTGCCAGTGTATCAAAGTATGGTTTCTTGTCGATACAGGTATAAACCAGCGTGTAGTCGTCCGGTGTTGCCAGTCCGACCATCTCGCGGAATTTGCTGCCCTCTCCCGCTGTCAGCGCATACGCTTCCTCTTTGCTCAGGGTCTTGGTGTACTCATAGTATTCCTGCGCGCCTTCAATCATCTCCAGCGGCATGGAGGTGTTCGCCGAATCGTTCTTGTGGAAGTTGAGGATCCATTCCAGACCGGTTGCGAAGTCCTGAGCGTTACACTCTGCGGTCTCTTCTCCGTTCACATTGACCCATTTTACGCCCTGACGAACATGGAAGGTCCAGGTGTGGCCTTCGTCATCGGTTCCCCATTCCTCTGCGATACCGGGAACCAGCTTACCGGTATTATCTACTTCCAACAGGCCGTCCATCAAGTTGCTCAGACCCTCAAAGTCCTCGCCCTTCTGAGTATAAAGGATATTAAAGCCGGAGATTTCCTTAGTAGAAAGTCTGGAAATTACCAAATCTGTAATTGGTTTTCCTTTCTTTTCCTCTTTTGCCTCTTCCTTTTTCTCCTCTTTCTGTTCTTCTTTCTTCTCCTCGGTCTTGGTATCAGGAGCCTTTGCGGTATCGTCGTCCTTTGCCGCTGTACCACCACAGCCACTCAGAACCAGCGATGCAGTTAAGGCCAATGCCAACAACCTCGATGTCATTTCCTTCATAACGAACCCTCCTTGACGACCTGTTTTAAAAGCAAAGCCTTTCATTTTTGCTTTCAGATTTTGTGTTTGTGTACAATTTGTTCACAAACGGAAAAGTATTCCGTTTACTTTCATATTATATAGATTCTGACAATAATTGTCAACGGCAATTTTGTATTTTGTAAACTTTGTATGTCATCAATTTGTTTTCTTGTCGCCCAGGCAAAAATTTATTTGATTTTATCCCACTGATTTGCTAAAATAAGGATAACCAAATTATATTTTTAGGAGGTTTTTTGTTATGTCTGACTTTTTCCGACTGGTTCAGCAGCGCGAAAGCTGCCGCAACTATCAACCCGGACGCTACCCAACCCGTGAACAGCTCGTGCACTGTGTCGAGGCTGCCCGTCTGGCTCCTTCTGCCTGCAACTCTCAGCCGTGGAGCTTTATCGTTACAAACCATGAAGCAGCAGCCAAGGTTGCTCCCTGCGTCCAGAGCGGCAACGTCAACCGTTTTGCAGAGAACTGCCCTGCCTTCATCGTCATCTTCGAGGAGCCTGCGATTCTGATGGGCGGTCAAGCCAACCAGAAGTATGCCCAGATTGACCTTGGCATTGCCACCGCTCACCTGTGCTACGCTGCCACCGAGCAGGGACTGTCCACCTGCATCATGGGCTCCTTCAACCAGCAGCAGCTGTTGGAAACACTGGGCCTTCCTGCTGACAAGACCATCCGTCTGGTGCTGGCAATCGGCTACTCTGCCGACGAGCATCTGCGCGACAAAAAGCGCAAACCGCTGGACGAGATCATGACCTACCTCGACTAGCCCGGAAGCCATATGAACAACATCACCGAAGTGGTCGCCGCCCTGATTTGGGCCGGTGACCGCTTTCTCGTCTGCCAGCGGCCTGCACACAAGGCGCGCGGTCTGCTCTGGGAATTTGTCGGCGGAAAGGTGGAGCCCGGCGAGACCGGCCCACAGGCGCTCGTCCGCGAGTGTCGGGAGGAGTTGGGCATCGGGATTTCGGTCGGAACTATCTTTATGGAGGTGACCCACACCTACCCCGACCTCACCGTTCACCTGACCCTCTACCATGCCACCATCACACAGGGGCAGCCGCAGCTGCTGGAGCACCACGATATGAAATGGATTACCGCCGACCAAATCGAAGCCGACACCTTCTGTCCGGCTGACATCGAAATCCTGCACGAGATTAAGCGGCAGTATTCTGTACTAAAATAAGGAGAGAGGACTTTGTACAAAGTCCTCTCTCCTTTTATTTTGACCCATTCAGGTACTGTGTGTAGAATTCATTCTCTGGCAGTGGCTTGTTGAGATAATATCCCTGAATGATATCGCAGTCCATCTCCCGCAGAATTTCCAGATGCTGCTCGATCTCCACGCCCTCTGCCACGCTGGTGATTCCCAGTTGGCGGCACAGCTCGATGATCTGCTTAACCACCAATCTGGCCCGGTTGTCATGATAGATGTCGCTGATAATGCGGCGGTCCAGCTTCAGCGTGCTGATGTTGAGGGAATACAGCACATAGATGTTGCTGTACTCTGCACCGAAGTCGTCCAGCGCAATCTGATAGCCCGCTTGGACAAACTGATTGACGATTGCCTTCAGGCTGGCATTGTCGATGGAGCCGATGGTCTCGGTGACCTCGATTTCCAGCAGCTGCTTCGGGATGTCAAAGCTCTCCACAATGCGGTTGACCTCCTCCAAAATCCCCGGCTCCAAAATCGTTGACCGTGAGAAGTTCAGGGAAATCGGGAGCGGCTCTCTGCCGCACGCCATCCACTGGCGGAGCAGTCGGCAAACATCCCGCAGAACAAACAGATCGATGTAGCGAATCAATCCCGCTTTTTCAATATACGGCAGGAAGCGCGACGGCGGAATCGTTCCCTTTTCTTGGTCGTAATAGCGCACCAGCGCCTCGGCGCCGCAGATTTCTCCGGTCTTGGTCTTGGCCTTTGGCTGCAAATAGGTGCAGAATCTGCCCTTGTCGATGGCTGCCCGAACCTCCTTCAAAATCCCGAACACCGTCTGAAAATCGTCGGTGCTGTTTTTGCTGCGCTGTCGGTTGTCCGCTACCTGAATCTTCTCCTCCAGCTGCATCTGAAGCCGCCCGATGGAAATGTCATTTTCCTCCCAGACTCTGGCGCTGACCAGAAGCCCGTCCGAATGTTCTGCCATCAGCTCCTCCATCTGCTCATACTTTTCATTGAAGCTCTCATAGGTCATATCCGGACAGAGCGCCACAAAGCTCGCGCCGCTGATGCGGTAGCAGGCAGACCTGCCAAAGACCTTCTGAAGGGTCTGTGCCGCGAACAGAAGCAGCTCATCGCCCTTCTGCAAGCCGTAGGTCTGATTGTAGCTTCTAAGGTCAACGATGTGGATTCTCACCATCCCGAAGGATGAGTAAAGGTCCTCGTTGGTATGCTCGATAAAGTAGATAAAGCTCTCGTAATTTTGCAGTCCGGTCTTGTGGTCAAAGCGAACCGCATATTGATACTGCTCCCGCAGTCCATACAGGGCTGTACAGCGGCGAATGAAGGCCAGCACAATTTCCAGCGGCTTGATGGTTCGGATGTTTCGGCAGGCTTTTTCCAGCACCAGACAACGCTTCAGCTCCTGTCCGCGGTAGGTTCCCGCCAGCACAACCGGCAGCTTCGGCTTCTCCTCGCCGTAATAGCGGCACAGCTCGGAATAGCCCATACTGTGCTTGTCCAGAATTGTGAGGCTGCTGTGCGGACGAATCTTCTGCATCAGCGCTTCCATCTCGTCCGGGTGTCTGCCTTGCTCTGAGCAATCCAGTTCGAGCCCAGCAATCTGCCAAACCTGCTCTTGCACCAGCCGGTTGGATTTCTTCTCATACCGCACAACCCTTGCTGCGCGGTAGAAGGCCGCCAGATGGCCCATGAACTCCTGTATCACCTCATCCTGCGGAGCGCCGCTCTCAACCTTGGTCCAAGCATCATCCAGGATGCTATAAAATTCGGTATCCTGCAAAACCTCGCCCGTCTCAAACGGTCGTTCCTGCATGGAGATGCTCCGCAGCTTACCACCCTCCTGATGGGAAACTCCCTCCCGCACATACATCAGCTTGTTCAGTCCGGAAACAAAGCACTCCCAAGTCTTTGGCTTTCCTTCCTCCAAATCCCGATTGCAGAAGGGACAAGGTTCTGTGCGATGATGCAGCAGCTCGTAGCATTTGACAGGGGGATCTGTCACACTGCTCATCCCAAAGGAAATCAGCCCCGTTTGGTTCATCTCCCGAACCTGCCAGGTTTCCATGTCAACCACCAGCTTGATGCCGGCATTCTCTCCGATACCCTCCACCTGCTGATAGGTCATCAGCTTGTTCTTGCCGCTGCGCTTTACCGAATCCACCACGTGCAGCACTGCTTGATACAGCTGGTCATAGCGCATATCCGCCGAGAACAGATAGGCAAGACCGCCGGAAACGGTCAGCTTGACTTCGTCTCTGCCCATCCGATAGGTTCCGCAAAGCTCCTTCCAAATCGTTTGGGCAGACCGATAGATGGCGTCCGACGATTCCATGTCATAGTAGAACAGCAGGAAGGCGTCTCCGCTGATTCGTCCTGTGATGCACTGAGGAATCATGTTTTTTCGGATGATGCCTGCCATCTGTCGCAGCACGCTGTCCCCCATCAGGAATCCTCCGTCCTGATTGATTCGTTTAAAGTCATCCACATTCAGCATCAACATCGCGCAGCTTTCCTGCGTCTGGTTGCTATGCCTGAGGATTCCCTCCATCAACAGCTTGAGGGTCGCATAATTATAAAATCCGGTCAACCCGTCGCGCTCTGCCTTTTTGCGCAAAACCAGCTCCCGCTTCTTCTGCAAACCGATGTTGCGGGCATAGCTTAGCAGAATCAGGTCGCCGTTCTCCGGGTCGGTCACAACACGCATATTCAGCAGCACCCAGAGAATGCTGCCGTTGTGCTGCTTGCGGAACTCAAAATTGGGGATAACCTTGCCCTGTCGGGCATATTCCCGAATCTTCTCCGGAGTGTAGGATTCTGCAAAACGCCTGCGGTCGTCCTCGTTGGCGATGGTGTTGTAGATTCTGTCGTACAGCTCTTGGGTCGAGCTGTTCTTGATTTCCTCCCGATTCCACTCGTCGGTATAGCCCAGCATCTCCTCCAAGCGGTCGGTGGTCAGGTTGATGCGGAAATTAAAGAGCATATCCTTCGACAGGATTTCGCGCATGGTCTCCTCGCGGAACACCCGAATCTGCGCCTCCTTCTGGGCGGTAATATCCTCCGATACTCCGATTGCCCAGACAGGCTTGCCGTCCTTGTCGTCGATAACCGTGTAGGTGACCTTCTCCCACCAGAACGGTTCCTCCTTGCAGCCCCGCACCTGAATCTCTGCGCTGACCTCTTTTTCTCCTGCCATCATCCGCTCGTACAGGCTGCGGTCTGCCGAGATGCTGTCCGGATGAATCAGCCCCATCTCGATGAGGGATTCCGGCACACGATCCACCTGCAACGGCAGATATCGCAGACGCTGGGAGTTTGGGTCTCGGATGAGGACGCGGTGCTCAATATCGTATTCCCAGACATTGAGCATGGTATGCTTGCGCGCCATGTTGAACATCCGCTCGGTGCGTTGCAGCTGTTCCTCCAGCTGTTTGCGCTCGGTGATGTCCATCGCCAGCCCGATGATTGCGTTCGTTCCATCCTGCATGGTGGCCAGTCCGCCCGCCGTATGAACCCACGCAATCGTTCCATCCCTGCGTCGGATGCGGTATTCCAGCACCGCCTGCCGCTCATGATTTGCTAAAACCCTCTGAATCTCCTGCTTGATGCGCTCGAGATCTCCCTCATAGACCAGACGGGAGGCTGTGTTGCCCAGCTCCTCCTCCATCTGCTCGCGCGTATAGCCATGGATGCGGTAATACCCCTCATTCGCGTACAGGATTGGGAAGCCCTCTGCGATTGCCGCCTTAAAGACACCGTCCGTGATGCTATCGGTGATGTAGCTCATTTCCTGCTCGATTTGCATCTCGTGGGAAATATCCATGAAGAAGGAGAGAATCAGACGGCGGTTATCTCCGGTCGGAACATATCGTCCCCGGTCGTAAATCCAAATCAGCTTCCCGTCCTTGGTCTTGACCCGGTAGCGCAGCCCGTACTGCTGTTTTCTGGCAAGCTGTCGGACAATCTCCTGATAGACAAATTGCCGGTCCTCCTCATAGATGAAGCCGTCGAAGTTGCCTCCGTACAACTCCTTAAACTCCTGCTCAGTATAGCCCAGATAGTGTAAAATCGCCTCGTTAAAGCAGAACAGCGGAAATCCCGGCTCGTCATAGACCGCTATAATTCCACAGGGGATATTGCTGTTGACAAAGTGCAGCAGCTTGATTTCGGTTCGCAGCCACTCACTGCCCTCCAATTTCTGCATAAAGTAGAAGGAGCAGTCATTCGACATTTCCTCCTCCTCGTCCATCGAATTCCAGCCCGACCAGCTTTTGCTCGATTTTTCCAGATAGGTCTGGTAGACAAATTCTTCCAGCTCCTCTTTGTTAATCGACAGCTCGGGCAGTTCCCGCACCCGTTCGGAGCGTTTTCCCCCTCTCTCTAAATCCAGATTGCGGACGGTTCCTGCAACGATGTCCGGCACACCCTGCTCGTCCCGAATCATCCGGCCTGTCGCCAGAAGATGAACCCACTGACCCTTGACATTTTTCACCCGATAGGAAACGGTGTACCGCTCCGCTCTGCCCTCGACAATTTCCTGGTTACAGCGCAGAAATTCGTCCCGGTCCTCCGGATGAATCCTCTCTCCCCAAAAGGCAGACGAATTGCCCAGCACCTGAGCCGGCAGACCGAAATCAATCATCATCCTATAGGAATGCAGAAATTCTCCGGTCTTGAGGTTTCCCGCAAAAAGATACTCATCCGTACACTCCGCCAGTGCCTCAAAGAGATAGCTCCGATTGAGTTGGAACGGCGCCGGCTGGTTCAGGCGCTCCTGTCCCTTTTTCAGGCGGCTGTCACCCTGCTGGATATGGTGGTCCCGCTTGCGAATATACATCTGGCTGTCCGCAATGGAAAGAACATCCGAGACACTCAGATTTTTGCCTGCGGTAATGTTGGCAAAGCCGTAGCTGAAGGTCACATCATAGTGCATCCCTTGAGCAAGGCGGCGCTCCTCCAGCATACCGAGCATCCGCTGCATCCACATCTCCGCCTCGCGGACACTCTTGTTGAGGAACACCACGATGAATTCATCTCCGCTCAGACGGAAGATAAAGTCGTTTCCTTCCAGATTCTTGCGGATGCTCTGTGCCACAAAGACCAGCAGGCGGTCACCCTCCAGATGGCCGTAGGTGTCGTTGACCCACTTGAGCCCGTTGATGTCATACAGCGAGACGGTGAAACTCTCGTCCTTGCCCATGCACCGCAGCAGGTCGTCCAGCTTCTTTTTGCCGGCATTTCGATTGAGCACCCCGGTCAGCTCATCGATGGAGGCCTCCATCGACAGCTGCATCTGTGCCGTAATATCCAGAGAGTCCTGGATGTGATAGGTTCGCCCGTTCCAGTTCTGCAGGGTATTGTGGTTCATATAGACCCTGCCGGTGGCGGAGTTCTTTTCCCGCCAGACGCAGGCTGCCCCTTCCCCGGCTTTTTTGAGCTTCTCGATTTTGCAGAACTCGCAGCGCTCGGTCATTCCTCTCTGGATTACCTGCCAGCAGAGCTTGCCCTCCTCGTCGCCCAGCCGAAATGCCTTCTTCATATACTCGTTCACATAGACGATCTCATCTGTTTCGACATCAGTAATATAAATATTGGCATTGATGCGGTCCAAGACCTTTCGGTAGAAATCGGCATCAAATTTCTTCTCCATACCACCCCTCCTGTCCTGCTGAGTTTTAAGGATATTATATCATGTTCTACCAAAAACAGGAAGTGCGTTTCCCCCACATTTGCAAGAAAAGACCCTGCCATTTTTTTGGCAGGGTCTTTCAGCGCTTCTCTTATTTTTCGTAAGTTCCCTTTTTCAGCAACACATGGTCCTGCATCAGGAGCTTGCCTCCTGCCATGACCATTTCCAGGTCCATCTGCTCATCCAGCAACAGCAGATCTGCATCAGCTCCCACACAGACACAGCCCTTGCGCGGATACAGCTCCAGCGAGCGCGCGGTGTTGCTGGTCATGAAGCACAGCGCTTCCTCCAGCGGCATCTTGCACTCCTGCACCATGTATTTCAGTTCCTTGTAGCAGGTGTCCACTGCGGAGTAGCCGATTGCCACCAGCTTGCCCTCCGAATCGTAATGGGACCAGCTGCCCATACCGTCCGAGCTCATGGTGATGCGCTCCATCGGAACGCCCTGTTCTTTGGCAAGACGAACACAGTCTGCCGGACGACCCTCTCGAGCCGAGCCGCAGGTCATATCGATGTAGCCTCCACGCTTTGCAAAGGCAAACGCCTCATCCCGCAGTTGGTTGGTGCGGGTTACATGGGTCGGGTGGAAGGTCTTGATTGGAATCGAGGTTTTGTCCAGCGCCTCATTGACCAGAGAGAGCGCACGATCGTCGCTGCCCATGTGGAGCACGACAATTCCGCACTTTCCGGAGAGCATCCCGGCAACGCGGACATCGCTGCCCAGACGAATAAGCTCGTCCAGCGTGACATTCGGTGCGCGGTGGTCCGACAGAGCCAGCTTCACACCAATGATCTCATCCACAAAGGTGATGTCCTTGCTCACCGAGTCGGTCAAGGTGGTGCTTGGGAATCCGTAAGAGCCGGTGCAGGCGTAGACGCTCAGTCCTTCTTCCTTCAGGGCTTTGGTCTTTGCCAGCAGATTTTCGGTATTACGGGAAATTCCGTCCGTTCCCAGCAGGCCGACCAAAGAGGTCACACCGCCCTCAACCAGCTGCGAGAGAACAACCGGAGGCACCTGCGTGTGAAAGCTGCCTTCTCCGCCGCCGCCTGTGATATGAACATGCGGGTCCAAGATACCCGGGGTCAGCTTCTTTCCTCTTCCGTCAATCACCTGACAGCAGGACAGCGGCAGATTGATTTCCTCCTCAATCGCCTCGATTTGATTCCCGCAAACCAGCACATCCCGAACTCCTAAATATTCCGGCGCATACACAGCAGCCTGTTTGATTAAAAACATTTTGTCCACTCCTTTCCTAGTAAACCCAGTATATCACGAATCTTCCCGGACTACAAACAGAATTTTTGTTTTTTATAAAATCCTATTTGTATAATTTCCTATTAAGTATACTATCATTAATCGAATTTCTTAAAATCCAACAGCCGTCCATCCCATTTTTTGAGTGCCACTCTGGTCGAGCGAGCCATCTCACGGCTGAAGGCCGCACCTGTTTTTCTCGCATAGAAGGCCTGTGCGTGGTTGTCGGCGCGGTATGGATTATTCTCCTTGTGAAAAGATTTCACCATCGAGGAGAACATCTCCTTGTTTTCCTCTGGGCTCAGGCGATGGTAGGTTTCATCAAAGACGATATACTTGCGGTCAAAGCGCTCCCGCAGCTTTTTCAGATGGTTGGGGCGATAGTATCCCAGACACAGCATCCCAATTGGAAAGGCCCAATCCGGCAGGTCAAACAACTCCCGATGAAATTCATAGTTTTCCAGAATGTCCCCGATGTAGCAGGAGCCGATTCCCATCGACTCTGCGGCGATGACTGCGTTTTGTGCCGCAATCATGGCATCCTCTATCGCCAGCAGCAGGTCGGATTCCTGCGGTCCTTCAAAGAGCAGGCCCTCTCTCTGGCAGTATTCGGCAACACCATTGTTCTGATAATAATCAAACCACCGCTGATGGTCTGCCAAAAAGACCAGAATCACCGGCGCTGTCGCAATAAACGCCTGATGGTCACAGCTTTGTGCCAGCTTTTTCTTGGTCTTTTCGTCCCGCACCACAATCACCGAATACAGCATCTGGTTGCCGGCAGTAGGCGCACGCATGGTTGCCTCCAGAATGGTATCCAATATTTCCTGGGAAATTTCCCGGTCATCGTACACACGCAGCGATGCTCGGTTGTTGAGCACCTCCAAGGTTTGGTTGGTCATTTTGAGCTTCCCTCCTGCAACGGATTAAAAGATAAAAGAAAAAGAGCCCCGGCGTCCCGGAGCTCTTTCCCCCACAGCCCTTATCAGGCGAATGCGTCCATCCACGGACCGACCTGATCACAATCGGTTCTACCCGAAAAGTGCTGTGTATTTGTTACCTGTACATCATAGCACAGGTTATAAATGATGTCAAGGGTCTTATTGTCGGGACCCTTTATCCCGGTAGGAGGAAGCCTCCTCCGGGACCGGTTATATCGATATATCCGGTGGTACACCTGGAATCAATCAGACAAACTAGATCAGTTCGATGATTGCCATCTCAGCTGCGTCACCGCGGCGAGGACCGATCTTGATGATGCGGCAGTAACCGCCGTTTCTCTCTTTATATTTTGGAGCGATATCATCAAAGACCTTCTTTGCGACAGTCTCTTTTGTAACGTAAGAATAAACCTGACGCTTGGAATGGAGGTCATCCTGCTTTGCCTTTGTGATGATCTTTTCAGTCATCGCTTTGACTTCTTTCGCTCTTGTAACTGTGGTCTCAATCTTGCCGTTTTCCAGCAGGAAAGTTACCATCGCTCTAAGCATAGCCGTTCTGTTAGCAGTGGCTCTGCCGAGTTTTCTGGTGCCTGGCATCCAAATTCACTCCTTTTTAATGGATTATGGAATGTATCTCAACTACTCGTCGTTTTGGCTAAGACTAAAGCCCAGGGAATCGATCTTCGCAAGAACTTCTTCCAGAGACTTTTTGCCCAGATTTCTGACTTTCATCATCTCGTCTGGTGTTTTTGTAACCAAATCACTTACTGTGTTCACGCCTGCGCGTTTGAGGCAGTTGAACGCACGCACGGAGAGGTCAAGCTCTTCAATGGTCATCTCAAGAGCTTTTTCCTTACCGGTATCTTCCTGAGTGTCCATGATTTCCGTGTTGCTCACTTCCTCAGAAAGGTCGACGAAGTGATTGAGTTGTCTATTGAGGATCTTCGCGGAGAGGCTGACGGCTTCTTTTGCAGAAATGGTTCCGTCTGTCCAAACCTCCAGCGTCAACTTATCATAGTCGGTGATCTGCTCAACTCGAGTGTTCTCAACAGTATAGTTTACCTTCAGAACTGGGGTATAGATACTGTCGATATAAATCTTGTTCAGGGACATTTTATCGACCTGAGCCTTGTCCTGCATCGATTTATCGCTGTTCTTGTCTTTCGCAGTCTGTTTGTTCTTTTCAGCAGAGACATAGCCCTGACCTTTGTCCAGAACAATCTCCATGCGAAGAACCGCGTTTGGTCCCAGGGTTGCGATATGCATGCTTGGGTCCAGGATTTCGACGTCGGAATCACACTGGATAGAACCAGCAGTGACCTCGCCCTCGCCCTCTGCATTGATATAAACAACCTTTGGTCCGTCACTGTAAAGTTTTGCAGTTAAACCCTTGATGTTGAGGACAATCTCTGTGACGTCCTCTTTTACGCCCTCAATAGTTGAGAATTCGTGTTGTACGCCATCAATTTTAATTGATGTGACTGCAACACCAGGAAGCGAGGAGAGCAACACACGTCTCAGGCTGTTGCCTAAGGTTGTACCGAAACCTCTGTCAAGTGGTTCCACAACGAACCTGCCGTATGTTCCATCAGATTTAAGTTCTGCGGTCTCAATCTTTGGCTCGATTATCTTTACCATTATAACCCTCCTTCAATGGCAGCGGTATGTTGGCCGCCGTTATTTTCGCGTTCCCATGCTGATGTAAAATTGTTTCCCCAACACTGACAGCAAAAGCCTGTCAGCAACAGCCGGGCAGCCTGACGCATCAGGCGGCGGCAGCTATTATTTGGAGTACAACTCAACGATGAGATGTTCTTCAACATCGAGGTCGATATCTTCGCGATTTGGAAGGTTGACTACTTTTGCGGTGTAGTTGTCTTTATCCATATCCAGCCACTGTGGAACCGGACGGGAACCGTTTGCTTCCATAATAGCTTTGAACTTGTCAGAAGACTTGCTGCTGTCGGTCAGAACAACAACATCACCAGCCTTGAGCAGGATGGAAGGAATGTTTGCTTTGTGACCATTTACAGTGAAGTGGCCATGTCTAACCAGCTGTCTTGCTTCTGCTCTGGAGGAAGCCATGCCAGCTCTGTAAACAACGTTGTCCAGACGGCTTTCCAGAATTCTGAGCAGGTTTTCACCAGCAACGCCCTGCTGTTTTTCAGCCATTTCGAAGTATTTAGCGAACTGGCCTTCAAGTACGCCATAGAAGCGTCTGGTTTTCTGTTTCGCACGGAGCTGAAGTCCATACTCGGAAACTTTTTTGCGGTTCTGGCCGTGCTGACCCGGAGCATAGCTTCTGCGGGACAGAGCACATTTATCAGAGTAGCATCTTTCGCCTTTGAGGAACAGTTTCTGTCCTTCACGACGGCAAAGCTTGCAGACCGCACCTGTATATCTTGCCATATTCTTTGTACCTCCCTAACCAGATTACACGCGTCTTCTCTTAGGTGGACGGCAACCGTTGTGCGGAATTGGAGTAACATCTTTAATCATGTTAACTTCAAGACCTGCTGCCTGAAGCGCACGAATCGCAGCCTCACGTCCGGAACCTGGTCCTTTAACAAATACTTCTACAGATTTCAGACCATGGATCATTGCAGCTTTTGCAGCTGTTTCAGCAGCTGTCTGTGCAGCAAATGGGGTGGATTTTCTGGAGCCTCTGAAGCCCAGACCGCCTGCACTTGCCCAAGAGAGTGCGTTGCCCTGAGTGTCTGTAATTGTAACGATGGTATTGTTAAAAGTAGACTGGATATGAGCAGCACCGCGTTCAATATTTTTACGCTCACGACGTCTTGGTGTGGTGGCTTTTTTTCCGTTAGTAACTTTAGCCATTTCTCAATATCCCTCCCCTTACTTCTTCTTGTTTGCGATTGTCTTTGCTGGACCTTTTCTTGTACGAGCGTTGGTCTTGGTTCTCTGTCCTCTTACAGGCAGGCCCTTTCTATGACGAACGCCTCTGTAGCATCCAATTTCGATCAATCTCTTGATGTCGAGTGCAACGTCACGACGAAGGTCACCCTCAACAACAAAATGTTTATCAATGTAATCTCTCAGCTTTGTAACGTCATCCTCATCCATGTCTTTTACTCTGACATCAGGATTTACGCCTGTTGCAGCCAGGATGTCGTTTGCGGACTTTCTACCAATACCGTAGATATAGGTGAGTCCAATTTCGATCCGCTTCTCGCGAGGCAGGTCTACACCAGCTATACGAGCCATACTTTTGTTGCACCTCCATTATATAGGTCTTGCATATCCCAAAGGGCTGTGATTAGCCCTGACGCTGTTTATGCTTCGGGTTGCTGCAAATTACCATAATGCGTCCTTTGCGTTTGATGATTTTGCATTTTTCGCACATGGGTTTAACGGAAGGTCTTACTTTCATTTGAAACTACCTCCTTGTCATGAAGCCCTTTCCACGGGGAAGGAGCCTCTACCCTTTTCATTGGTTTTATTTGGAACGCCAGGTAATGCGGCCCTTCTGCAGGTCGTATGGAGACATCTCCACAGTAACCTTATCTCCCGGAAGAATTCTGATGAAGTTCATTCTCAGCTTTCCGGAGATGTGAGCCAGAATTACGTGGCCATTTGGCAGCTCAACTTTGAATTGAGCGTTTGGCAAAGCTTCCAATACTTTGCCTTCAATTTCGATTACGTCTTCCTTGGACAAGTAAAAAACCTCCTTTTGGATTTCCTGGGAAATTAATTTCCCGAAATCCCAAACTGGTCTATGCTTTCTGAGTTGCTTGGTTGGTAACCGTTGACGGACTGATGTTCGTTTCCACGGTCCTGCGTTATGGCATTGTCATAATGACAGGTCCCGCAGCGGTGATCGCGATGGTGTGTTCAAAGTGAGCCGAAAGGCTGCCGCTTCTTGTCAGCACAGTTCCGTCCTTTTTGACCACTACCTCGCTGCCCTTGATGTTGACCATCGGTTCGATTGCCAGCGTCATGCCCGGCAGCAGCTTTAAACCATGTCCGGGAGCGCCATAGTTTGGAACCGAAGGTGATTCGTGCAGCTTTCTGCCAACACCATGTCCCACATAGTCTCTCACGACCGCAAAGCCGAAGCTCTTGGCGTAAGATTCCACCGCATAGCCGATGTCTCCCAATCTGTTTCCAGGCTGAGCGGCCTCGATTGCGCGGTTCAGGCACTCTTTTGTGACGTCCATGATTTTTTGTGCTTCTTCAGAAACCGTTCCTGCGGCAAAGGTTGCCGCATTGTCTCCTGTATAGCCCCCGATGGCAGCGCCGACATCGACGCTGACGATATCGCCCTCCTGAATGATCCTTCCGGAAGGGATGCCGTGGATTACCTCATCGTTGATGGAGATACACGCAGAAGCCGGAAATCCTCCGTAGCCGAGGAAGGTCGGCTTTGCTCCTTGAGAAACAATAAACTCATGAAGCATTTTGTCCACATAAGCTGTAGACACACCCGGTTTTATCAGCTCCCCTGCAAGTCTCAGCGCCTGAGCGCTGATTTTACAGGAAAGCTTCATATCGGATAATTCTTTGCTTGTTTTGAGTACAACCATTTGGTTTACCCCTCCAAAGCAGACTGGGCTCCCAATGCTTTGAGTGTGTCCTTTGTGACTTCCTCAACCGGTTTGGTGCCTTCGATTTCATAAAGAACACCAAGCTTTTCATAGAAGCCTTTCAGTGGTTCTGTTTGCTCGTGGTAAACGTGCAGTCTGTCCTTAACGGTATCCGGGTGGTCATCCTTACGGATGATCAGCTCGTGGCCGCATTTATCACAAACATTTTCAACCTTAGAAGGATTGAAAACCAGATGATAAGTTGCACCGCAGTCTCCGCATACGCGTCTGCCGGTCATTCTCTGCATGATGATTTCGTCCGGGACTTCGATATCGATTACATGGTCGATCTCAACGCCCATGTCCCGCAGAGCCTGAGCCTGTGGAACGGTTCTTGGAAAACCATCCAGGATAAATCCGTTTTTGCAGTCATCCTCTTTCAGACGCTCGTTCACCATGTCGATGACGACCTCGTCCGGAACCAGTTTGCCTGCGTTTACGAATTCCTGTGCTTTCTTGCCGGCCTCCGTGCCGTTCTTCATTGCGGCACGGATGATGTTGCCGGTGCTGATCTGAGGAATATGACAATACTCACAGATTTTTTCCGCCTGGGTGCCTTTGCCGGCTCCCGGCGCTCCGAGAAGTATGATGTTCATAATACAGATCTCCTTTCTGGAATCTATTATTCCAGGAAACCTTTATAGTGACGCATCATCATTTCAGATTCGAGCTGTTTTACTGTATCCAGTGCAACGCCGACGATAATGATGATGGTGGTTCCTCCCAGAGATACGCCCCGGATGCCGGTCAGAGCACCAAGTCCGATTGGGAGGATTGCGACTACTGCACAGAACATCGCACCCATGAAGGTGACTTTCGAGATGATCTTTGCAATAAAGTCGGAGGTTGGTTTACCAGGTCTGATACCTGGGATTGCACCATTGTTCTTTCTAAGGTTGTTCGCCATTTCAACTGGGTTGTACTGGATCGCAACATAGAAATACGCAAATGCGATAATCAGGATGAAATACAAAAATGCGTAAAAAGCACTGTTGTAGTTAAAGATCGAAAGGAAGCTTGCCCAGAAGGAACCTTCCTTCGGCTGGATGAATGCAGCAATCGTTCCCGGGATCGCCATCAGCGAGCTTGCGAAGATGATTGGCATTACACCAGACATATTAACGTTGACCGGGATGTAGCTGGACTGGCCACCGTACATCTTTCTGCCAACAACACGCTTTGCATACTGAATCGGGATTCTGCGCTCTGCTTTGGTCATCAGAACGATGAAGCCGATCAGGAAAACAAAGATAACTACAAGGAGCGGAACACCGATCAGGTAACGTAAACCTGTTCCGGTGCTGCCTGCCTTCAGGCCCTGGTAACCAAGTACCAGATACTGCCACATGGTCAGAACAACCGATGGACCCCTGGAAACGATACCTGCAAAGAGGATCATAGAGATACCGTTGCCAATGCCCTTCTCATCGATCTGTTCTCCCAACCAGACACAGATCATGGAACCAGCGGTAAACATCGAGATGATGGTAATGACGATGAGGACATTACCAAAGGTGTTTCCCCCGTCCATAACCGCATTCTGGCGGTTAAGAACCTGATAATAAGCAAAAGACTGGACGAGCGCAAGCGCGATCGTAACATATCTTGTGATACGGTTGAGCCTCTTTCTGCCTTCCGCACCCTCTTTCGAGAGCTGCTCCAGCGCCGGAATGGCTACAGCCAGCAGCTGTACCACGATGCTCGACGTGATGTATGGAGAGATGGAAAGTGCAAAAAGTGTTGCGTTTTGGAATGCGCCACCTGTGAGCATATTGAGGAAGCCCAGTAAGTTGCCATCACCAAAACCCTGCATCACGGATGCGTCCAAGAACGGTACCGGCAAAGCAGCACCGAACCGGAAGATGACGATAATCATCAAGGTGTAACAGATTCTTTTTCTCAAATCAGGCAGTTTCCAGGCATTTTTGAGGGTCTCAAGCATCCTAGATCACCTCAGCCTTTCCGCCTGCCTTTTCGATCTTTTCTTTGGCAGACGCGGAGAATGCTGTTGCATTCACTGTGAGATTTTTGCTCAGTTCGCCGTTGCCCAGTACCTTAACACCGTCCAGTGCTTTCTTTACCAGGCCGCTCTCTACGAGAAGCTGCTCTGTAACGACGGTTCCATTCTCAAATGCTTCCAAATCGCTTACATTTACGATTGCAAACTCTTTAGCAAAGATGTTGTTGAAACCTCTCTTAGGAATACGTCTCTGCAGCGGCATCTGGCCACCTTCGAAACCAGGTCTTACGCCACCGCCGGAACGAGCTTTCTGACCTTTGTGTCCTTTGCCTGCTGTTTTACCATTACCGGAACCCGCACCTCTGCCTACACGATAGGCTTTTTTTGTAGAGCCGGGAGCCGGAGAAAGTTCGTGCAATTTCATTGCGATGCACCTCCTTTTTTTAAGCTTCGGTTACCTCTACAAGATGAGAGATCTTATTGATTTTGCCTTTAGTAGCTTCGTTATCCGGCTGGATAACCTCGTTACCGATTTTTCTCAGTCCAAGGGAACGAGCGGTAGCGATCTGGTCGTCCTTGCGGCCCTGGAAGCCTTTAACCAGTTTGATTTTCAGGTTTGCCATGGTTGTGCTTCCTCCCTTATCCAAGAATTTCTTTTACTGTTTTACCGCGGATAGCAGCAACCTCGTCTGCATTTCTCAGAGATGCAAGACCCTGGATGGTTGCGTTTACTACGTTGGTTGGGTTGTTGGAACGCAGACATTTTGTACGAATGTCCTTGATACCAGCTGTTTCAAGTACTGCACGGACAGGGCCGCCAGCGATAACGCCGGTACCTTCCGGTGCAGGTTTCATCAGAACGCGACCAGCGCCGAATTCGCCAACGATCTCGTGTGGGATTGTTGTGCCCTTCAGAGCAACTTTGATCAGGTTCTTCTTTGCATCTTCGATACCTTTTCTGATTGCGTCCGGTACCTCTGCAGATTTGCCTGTGCCGAAGCCAACGATGCCGTTGCCGTCGCCGACAACTACCAACGCTGCGAACTTCATGACACGGCCACCTTTAACCGTTTTTGCAACACGGTTAATAGCTACAACTCTTTCACTCAACTCGAGTGTAGAAGCGTCAATGCGAGTCAAAAGTATCCCTCCTCGTTAGAATTTGAGGCCGCCCTCACGGGCTGCTTCAGCCAGCTCTTTTACACGGCCATGATAGATGTAGCCGCTGCGGTCAAATACAACCTCAGAAATGCCTTTTTCAAGCGCTTTGGTTGCAATGTTCTTGCCAACTTTGCTAGCTGCTTCTTTGTTACCGCCAAAACCTTCAAAACCTTTATCCATAGAAGATGCGCTTACCAGAGTGGTTCCAGTAACGTCGTCAATGATCTGGGCATAGATATGTTTTGCGGAGCGGAATACGTTGAGGCGTGGACGCTCAGGTGTGCCACTGATTTTTGCTCTGACTCTCTTGTGTCTCTTGAGTCGAGCAGCATTGCTATCAAGCTTTTTCACCATTTCGATTCACTCCCTTTAATTATTTACCTTTACCAGCTTTACCTTCCTTGCGGATGATAACTTCGTCAATATACTTGATACCTTTGCCCTTGTATGGCTCTGGTTTCCGTTTTTCACGAATATTAGCTGCAAACTGTCCTACGACCTGTTTGTCAGGACCAGTAACGATGATCTTGTTCGGGCCAGGTACCTCAATGCTGATTCCTTCGATTTCCGGCATAATTACTTTATGGGAGTAACCGAGGATCATAACAAGGTTCTTGCCTTCTTTAGAAGCTCTGTAACCAACACCGTTGATTTCCAGTTCCTTCTTGAAACCGGTAGTAACACCCTCAACCATGTTATGAATCAGGGTTCTGGTAAGGCCGTGCAAGCTTCTGTCTTCTTTTGCGTCGCTTGGTCTTGTAACAACGATTTCGTTGTTCTCAACTGCGATTGCCATTCTGTTATGGAATGTTTTTGTCAGGGTGCCCTTTGGACCTTTTACAGTCAGGGTCTGACCGTCGAGGTTTACCTCAACACCTGCAGGAATTGCTACAGGTTTTCTACCAATTCGAGACATTTTTGTACACCTCCTTACCAAACAAATGCAAGGACTTCGCCGCCGACATTCTCTACACGAGCCTGTCTGTCGGTCATGATGCCCTTTGGTGTGGACATGATTGCGATACCCATGCCGTTCATTACCTTAGGCATTTCCTTGCAGCTGGTGTAAATGCGCAGTCCCGGTTTGGAAACTCTACGCAGGCCTGTGATTACAGGCTCTTTGCCCAGACCGTATTTCAGGGTGATTCTGATCATTCCCTGTTTACCATCATCTACAATCTGGAAGCCTTTGATATATCCCTCATCCAAGAGAATCTGTGCAATTGCTTTTTTCATGTTGGAAGATGGTACATCAACCGTGTCATGTTTCGCTGCATTTGCGTTTCTGATACGAGTCAGCATGTCAGCGATTTTATCTGTAATTTGCATGACGTCAACCTCCTTTGCTCGTGCTTACCAGCTCGCCTTTTTCACGCCTGGAATCTGGCCTTTGTAAGCCAGCTCTCTGAAGCAAATTCTGCAAATACCGAATTTGCGGAGATACGCGTGTGGTCTGCCGCAGATTTTACATCTATTATACGCGCGAGTAGAGAATTTAGGTGTTCTTTTCTGACTTACCTTTTTAGATGTTTTAGCCACTGAACCTTTTCCTCCTTACTTCGCGAACGGAGCGCCCATCAGTTTGAGCAGCTCGCGGGATTCCTCGTCTGTTTTCGCGGTGGTTACGAATGCGATGTCCATGCCGCGAACTTTATCGATTTTGTCGTATTCGATCTCAGGGAAGATCAGCTGTTCTTTCAGACCCAGGCTGTAGTTGCCGCGGCCGTCAAAACCGTTTGGATTGATTCCTCTGAAGTCTCTTACGCGTGGCAGTGCCATGTTGAAGAGTCTGTCAACAAACTCATACATGATCTCGCCTCTGAGGGTTACTTTTGCACCGATGACCATGCCTTCACGAAGTTTGAAGTTCGCAACGGATTTCTTTGCTGCACAAGGAACAGCTTTCTGGCCAGTGATGGCTGCCAGGTCTGTCATGATTGCATCGATAATCTTATGGTTGTCTCTAGCCTCGCCACAGCCAACGTTTACGACTACCTTATCCAGCTTAGGAATCTGCATGACGCTTTTATAGCCAAACTTTTTGTACAAAGCTGGTGCTATATCTTTAACATAGGTCTCTTTAAGCTTTGCCATGTTTTCTCCTCCTAATTAGAATGTCTCGCCACAATCGTTGTTTTTGCAAAGACGTGCTTTGGTACCATCAGCCAGAATCTTATGAGCAACTCTTGTTGGCTTGCCGCATTTTGGGCAAACGAGCATTACTTTAGAAGAATACATTGCGCCTTCTGCGTCAACGATACCGCCCTGTTCACCCATACGACGAGGTTTTACATGTTTTTTGATCATGTTGCAGCCTTCGACGATGACTTTACCCTCTTTAGGGCTTACCGCCAAAACTTTACCTTTTTTTCCTTTATCCTTACCGGACAGGATAACAACGGTGTCGCCTGTTTTTACGTGTACGTTCATCTCTTGAGCACCTCCTACAGAACCTCTGGGGCGAGGCTGAGAATCTTGAGGTAATCTTTATCTCTGAGCTCTCTCGCCACTGGGCCAAAAATACGTGTGCCCCTTGGATTTTTATCTTCTTTTACAATAACAGCAGCGTTCTCATCAAAACGGATATAAGTACCGTCTTCACGTCTTACCCCTTTGACGGAACGAACGATAACTGCTTTTACAACGTCGCCTTTTTTAACCATACCGCCTGGAGCAGCTTTTTTAACGGAAGCAACAACAACATCACCGATGTTAGCATATCTACGTCTGGAACCGCCCAAAACGCGGATGCACATGAGTTCTTTCGCTCCAGTGTTGTCGGCAACTTTCAGATAGGTCTGCATCTGTATCACAGTGCGTCCCCTCCTTTCGGTTGTACTGAATCAAAATATTTAGTCAGAAAACAGTAGCAAGATATATACTATTTTGCTTTTTCGATTATTTCGACTACTCTCCAATGTTTGTCTTTGGACAGAGGGCGAGTCTCCATAACCTGTACCTTATCGCCAATGCCGCATGCGTTTTCTTCGTCATGAGCTTTGAAGGTAACGGTACGTTTCATGATTTTATTGTAAAGAGGGTGTTTTACATTGTCTTTGATTGCAACGACAACGGTCTTGTCCATTTTGTTGCTGACAACTGTACCAACCCTTGTTTTTCTGAGGTTTCTTTCGTCCACCTTGCGTCCTCCTTCCAAGAATTACTGCACGTTCTTCATTGCATTTTCCTTGATAATCGTGGAAACTCTGGCAATGTCTTTTTTGACAGCCTTAATTCTCTTCGGATTCTCAAGCTGGTTGATTGCGTGCTGGAAGCGGAGGTGGAAAAGCTCAGCCTTTAAATCTACAAGCTTCTCGGAAAGTTCTTTTTCAGACAAGTTTCTGATCTCAACAGCTTTCATTACTTTTCACACTCCTTTTCTTCTTTCTTGATAAATTTGCATTTTACTGGCAGTTTGTACATTGCCAGACGCATAGCTTCGCGAGCAAGCTCTTCCGATACGCCGCCGATTTCGAACATAACGGTGCCTGGTTTAACAACAGCTACCCAGTACTCCGGGCTACCTTTACCGGAACCCATTCGGGTTTCAGCAGGTTTTTCTGTGATTGGTTTGTGTGGGAAGATCTTGATCCAAACCTGACCGCCACGTTTGATGTAACGGGTCATAGCGATACGAGCTGCCTCGATCTGGTTGGAGGTGATCCAAGATGGCTCCAGTGCCTGCAGACCAAAATCACCGTAAGCAACAAAGTTGCCTTTGTGAGCAGCGCCTTTCATGCGGCCTCTGTGCTGTCTGCGGTATTTAACTCTTTTCGGGAGAAGCATTAGTTTTTGCCTCCTTCCTTACGAGGCTGTCTCTTTACTGCCTGGAGAACTTCTCCAGCGTAAATCCAGACTTTAACGCCAATTTTGCCGTAAGTAGTATTAGCTTCTGCAAAACCATAGTCGATGTCAGCTCTCAGAGTCTGAAGCGGAATGGTACCTTCATGGTAATGCTCGCTTCTAGCGATCTCTGCGCCGCCCAGACGACCGGAAACCTGAACCTTGATACCCTGAGCACCCAGCTTCATGGTACGGCCGATGCACTGTTTCATTGCACGGCGGAAGGAGATACGTCTTTCCAGCTGAGAAGCGATGTTCTCTGCAACGAGCTGTGCATTTTTGTCTGGCTGTTTTACTTCAACGATGTTGATGAAAACTTTAACAGGAACTTCTCTGTCCTTGTTGATGATCTTTTCGCACTGTGTACGCAGCTTTTCGATCTCAGCTCCGCCCTTACCGATAACCATGCCCGGTTTTGCACAGTGAATGTGGATTCTTACTTTGGTTGCGTCACGCTCGATCTCGATGCGTGGTACACCTGCGAGCTGCAGGCTGTTTTTAAGGAATTTACGCAGATTGTAATCCTCTACCAGGATATCGCCAAAAGCGTCGTCCTTAGCAAACCAGCGGGAATCCCAATTTTTGATGACACCGACACGAATGCCGTGTGGATTAACTTTTTGTCCCATAGTTTACCTCCTCCTTTGGCTATTCCTTTTCCTTCAGAACAATGGTGATGTTCGAAGTTCTCTTGAATACTCTAAATGCTCTGCCCTGTGCTCTTGGTCTTACTCTCTTGAGAGTTGGACCCTCGCCGACGAAGCACTCTGCAACATAGAGGTTGTTTACGTCCATGTTGTGGTTGTTTTCTGCATTGGCAATTGCGGATTTCAAAAGCTTCTCTACTGGCTCACATGCGGCCTTTGGAGTGTGCTTCAGAATAGCCAAAGCTAATTTGGTCGGCTTGTTTCGAATCAAATCAAGCACGATCTGCACTTTACGTGGTGCAATACGGGCATATTTCAGATAAGCCCTTGCTTCCATTTGTTATCCTCCTCTCGGCCCTTGCTTACTTAGACTTTTTAGCGCCAGCGTGGCCTCTATAGGTTCTTGTAGGAGCAAATTCTCCCAGCTTGTGTCCAACCATATCCTCGGTTACATAAACCGGAACATGTTTGCGACCGTCATGAACTGCAAATGTGTGTCCAACGAAATCAGGGAAGATTGTGGAAGAACGGCTCCAGGTTTTCAGAACTCTTTTTTCTCCAGCAGCGTTCATTTCCTTTACCCTTTTGAGCAGTACAGGCTGTACAAAAGGTCCCTTTTTAATACTTCTACCCATTAGTGTGTCTCCTTTCAGCCTGCATTACTTAGCGTTGCGGCGTTTGACAATGTACTTGTCGGAGCTGTTGCTCTTCTTTCTGGTCTTATAGCCAAGAGCAGGTTTGCCCCAAGGAGTAACAGGGCCTGGACGGCCAACTGGGGATTTACCTTCACCACCACCGTGTGGATGGTCGCATGGGTTCATAACGGAACCGCGAACGGTAGGTCTCCAACCCATGTGGCGTTTACGGCCAGCTTTACCAAGGGATACGTTCTCATGGTCGATGTTGCCTACCTGGCCAACAGTAGCCATGCAGTTAACTGGTACATTTCTCAGCTCGCCGGATGGCAGTCTGATCAGTGCCATGTTGCCTTCTTTTGCCATCAGCTGAGCCATGATACCAGCTGCACGAGCGAGCTGTGCGCCCTTGCCAGGATAAAGCTCAACATTATGGATGAAGGTACCAACCGGAATGTTTGCCAGAGGCAGTGCGTTACCGGTCTTGATGTCTGCTTTTGCACCGGATTCGATTACATCGCCAACCTTCAGTCCGTTTGGAGCGAGGATGTATCTCTTCTCGCCGTCTTCGTACTGAACCAGAGCGATATGAGCGGAACGGTTCGGGTCGTACTCCAGAGTGAGTACAGTAGCAGGCATATCTACTTTGTTTCGTTTGAAATCTATAATGCGGTATTTTCTTCTGTTGCCGCCGCCACGGTGGCGAACAGTGATTCTACCGTAGCTGTTACGTCCTGAATTCTTTTTCAGTGGAGCCAGCAGGCTTCTTTCAGGAGCAACCTTGGACAGCTCAGAGTAGTCAGTGGTTGTCATCTGACGTCTTGCAGCTGTCGTTGGCTTGTAAAACTTAATAGCCATGGTTTCACTCTCCTCATCATTTCTTTAGCGGGACTGAGTCAGATCCCATACAAGCAGAAGGGGGTTGTTCCTTCCGACGATTACATCATGGAGTCAAAGAACTCGATGGTCTTGGAGTCCTCTGTCAAGGTTACGATTGCTTTTTTCCAATCAGCGGTGTAGCCGCCGTTGAGGCCCTGACGTTTGTATCTGCCGTTTACGTTCATGGTGTTAACCTTAGCAACCTTTACGCCAAACAGTTCTGCAACTGCTTTTGCAATCTCGATCTTGTTTGCGTCTTTTGCAACCTTGAAGGTGTACTTTTTGTTTGCAATACCCTGCATGCTAGCCTCGGTGATAACCGGCTTCAGGATGATATCGTGTGCAGTTTTCATTATGCGTACACCTCCTCGATCTTCTCGAGCGCGCTCTTTGCAACGATGAACTTATCGCAGTTCAGAATGTCGTATACATTGATGGTGTTTACCAGAGCAGTTTTAACGCCCGGGATATTTGCTGCGCTCTTGATCAGTTTTGTATCAACTTCTGGCATTACGATAAGAGCTTTCTTATCAGCGCCCAAGTTGGAGAGCATTTCTACAACAGTTTTGGTTTTGAAGCTGTCGACTGCGATGTTGTCAACAACAATCATGTCGTTGCCAGCAACCTTTGCAGAGAAAGCAGATTTCAGAGCAAGTCTCTTAACTTTCTTTGGCAGCTCGTAGCTGTAATCTCTTGGCTTCGGACCCAGAGCGATACCGCCGTGTGTCCACTGTGGAGCTCTTGTGGAACCCTGTCTTGCACGTCCTGTACCTTTCTGTTTCCATGGTTTACGGCCACCGCCGGAAACCTCGGAGCGGGTCAGTGTGGACTGTGTGCCCTGACGCTGATTTGCAAGGTAGTTAACTACTGCAGCGTGCATAACGGAAGTGTTTGGTTCAATTCCGAAGATGGCATCGGAGAGGGTCATTTCGCCAACGCTCTTGCCGGTCATATCAAATACAGTAACCTGTGGCATCGTGTTTCCTCCTTTCCTTAAGCCATCTTAACGCTGTCAGTGATGTATACTACGCCGTTTTTAGCACCCGGAATAGCACCCTTGATTGCGATAAGATTGTTTTCAACGTCTACTTTAACGATTTCGAGATTCTGAACGGTAACTCTTTCAGCACCCATGTGACCTGGCAGGCCTTTGCCCTTGAATACACGGGAAGGGTCGGAACAAGCGCCGTTGGAACCTGCATGGTTGGCAACTGGGCCGGTACCGTGGGTAGCTTTCAAGCTGTGGTTGCCGTAACGTTTAATTGTGCCGGCGTAACCTTTACCTTTGGAAGTGCCGCATACGTCAACTTTGTCGCCGCTTGCGAAGACATCAGCTTTGATGAGGTCGCCGACATTGAGTGCAGCGCAATCATCGAGTCTGAACTCTCTGAGCACTTTCTTCATAGCAACGTCGCTCTTAGCGAAGTGGCCCTGAAGAGGTTTGTTTACGTGTTTGCTTGTGACCTCGCCAAAACCGATCTGCACGGCTTCGTAGCCATCGTTTTCGATTGTCTTTTTCTGAACGACGACACAAGGACCAGCTTCAATTACTGTTACGGGAATGAACTTTCCATTCTCGTCAAAAAGCTGTGTCATACCCAGCTTTTTGCCTACGATGCATTTTTGCATTGTATATACCTCCTATTGGTTATTGGTTGGCAGGGCATCCTGTCAACATTACCTTTGCAGACAAGCACGACTTCTTTTCGAAGGTGCCGGAGAAACTGGATTTCCGTTTCTCCTAAATTTCAGTGGAAAACTCCGATTAGAGTTTTACTTCGATTTCTACGCCTGCAGGAAGCTCAAGACCTTTGAGCGCCTCAACAGTTTTCTGTGTTGGTCTCAGTACGTCAATGAGTCTTTTGTGGGTTCTCATCTCAAACTGTTCGCGGGAATCTTTGTACTTATGAACAGCACGCAGGATGGTAACAACTTCTTTCTCGGTAGGGAGCGGAATAGGACCGGAAACTCTGGCACCTGTTCTGGTTACTACCTCAACGATTTTTGCTGCGGAAGAGTCTACCAACTGATAATCGAAACCCTTCAGTCTGATTCTGATTTTTTCTTTGACTGCCACATCATCGCCTCCTTAGAGCATTTTTCTTGAGTGGGACGACGTCTTTTGGCATTCGGACCATTTGCCTTTTGGGGCTTTGGACCCTCCTGCCAACAACAGCTATACTCTTGATCGTGTTGAACACGCTTCCGCGTGTTTCCTGACTTTCTAAATAAAAAATCGGGCAAACCGCATAGCGCAGATTCACCCGGGACTTTAGACGGTCATGGCAAAATACCATTCGTCACGATCGGAAATACTTCCGTGTTATAAAGCCGCCCGGTTTTAAATCGGACATACTCGGCGGAAATTACCTATCTCTGGGATAGCAACCTCCCGCTTCAACGCATATCTTGTGCAGTCACGCTTAATTATAATACAATACTTCCTGTCAGTTTGCAAGGGTTTTTTTCAAGTTTTTCGTCAAAAACGGCGATTCTATCATTCCGTTCATTTCAAAGAATTTGCGGTGAAGTTTTTATGGAGATTGCACAATTTCCTGCTTTTGCCCCCGAAAAAGCAAATAGGAAGCCCTCTTCCCAAGGGAAAAAGGCATCCTATTTAATAGCATCTTGTTTTTTATGCCGCCAGCTTGCAGTTCTGCAAACAGGCTGTCAGCAGTGCGTAGTCCTCCTGCGGCAGGATATACTGCTCCAAGCCCACGCTAAAGCTCAGGTAGCCCTGTTCGATTCCCGGCAGATAACCCTGACTGAGCAGGTTGATGACGACCTCTTTTCCTCCGGCATAGCCCAGCGTCAGGGTCAGCGTCTCCGAGGAAGCGCCGGTCAGCACCTGACTGACCAGGCTGCTGTCCACCTGCTGTGCCTTGTTGAGCAGCTCCAGCAGATAGTTCGAGGCTGTGGTCTCCTCATATTCCTTCTGCAAATCGATTTGGGTCTGGGTGCTGTCCGCAGAAACCATGATTTTTTCCGGCGCAGTCAGCTTCAGCGTTTCCTCTGTGTGCAGCTGAACATCCTCAATCTCGGTTCCTTCTTCGTTGAGCACTCCAATCTGGCGCACACCGTCCAGCGTCAGCTGTTCTCCCTGCTTGCGGAAGGTATAGCGGTAGACCGGTTCGCCTGCCAGCTCCCGACGGTAGTTGTCGGCGGTCAGCTCGACCATGCCGCCATCTGCGCGGCGATAAACCAGCGGCTTGGACGAATCGCTGCCCTCTGTCAGAAGCAGGTCTGCTGTGATGGTGTTCTCTGTGTCCTCATACCGCACCAGCATCGGCCAGATTGCGGTGCGGGTTCTCTCTCCCTTGTGGGCAAAGACACCCTCGCGCGCATAATAGTAGTAGGACGGGCACAGGTCTTGGAAATTGAGCGTTCTGCCGTCGCCGAACAGATGGCTGTAGACCGCTACCACATCCTCCTGATAATAGAACTCCCGCAAATCTCTGCCCTCCTCCTGCTCGTTTCGGAGCAGAGCGGTCAGGACATGGTCCGGGTATTTTTTGCTGTCGGCGGACGGCTTGCCGTTTTCGCTGCGTATCACCTGAATCTCCATCTCGATTGCCGGTGTGTTTTCCAGTGCAATCTGAAGCAGGTCCACGGTACGGGCATGGCTGATGCCGTCGAACTGGCGCATCGGCTCGGTGCTGACGCTGACATTCTGCACCTGCTCAATCAGCATCAGGGCGGTGTCGTCCATCTCCATCATATATTGAGACGGCAAAGCAGCGCGGTCCCAGCTCTGCCACTGGCGGACAAAGATTCCCTGTCCCTCCATCTCGGTCGGGATGCGGCTGGTATCCTGCGGGGTCTGTTCTTCGGTGGATTCGCCAACCGTCAATTCCTCGTTGGGAGCAGGCTGCTCCTCGGAGGAGCCGATCGTCAGCTGACCGCATCCGCTCATCGTCAGGGCAACGGTCAGGGCAACTGCTGCAATCTGTGTTCTGTTCATTCTATGATACCTCTTTGGATTCTGAAAAATATCGCTTCTTACCCTTCTATCATACCATTTTCACCCCGGATTTTACAAGGGAAAGATGATACTTTCTGATCGGAACCCCCTTTTCTTTTTCTGTCTCTGCTGTCGAATCCCGACAAAGAAGGGCGAAGCTCCCAAAAGAACGGCACTGTGAACGAAGCTCAGCCTACAGCTGCACCCGCACGCAAATCAGGCGGCAGCCATCCTCTCCCTCGGCACGCAGGCTCAGCTTGCCCGCCTCCTCCGAGGAAACCATCGTGCCCTCTTCCAGCAGCTGATTCCCGTACCAAGCACTTCCCTGTGCGACATAAACTGCTAAGATTCCGTTCTGCTCATTTTCCGGCTCGATACCCTCGCCGCTGTTCAGCTTGCAAACCTCCACAGTGCCGGTCGCTCCCTCCCGCAGCATGAGGTTAAAGTCGGTTGCACGGCCGACGCTGGTGGTCTGCCAGCCCCCGTCAAACTGGTCCTGCTCATACTCGTGCAGCAGCTTTTCTCCGTGTCCCTGATAGTACAAATGCAGTGAACCCTTCAGCGGCAGGATGGTGCGGGACACTCCCGGCAGAGCGGTAAATTCCGAGCGCTCACAGTCCACCGTTGCACTGCTGATTCGCACCCGGAAATCCCGTCGGGCATAATCGCTCCCCTGCGGATAGAGATAGAGTTGGGTGGTGGTACCTCCGCTCCAGACCGATACCGGATGTTCTGCTTTGGTTTTGATGGTAATCTTCAATCTTCTTCCCCCTTATCGATGGTACAGGATTCCATTCCTTCTGTTAGTGGTATACCCCGAATCCGTCTCTTTGTCAAGGGAGCGGGCCAAAATCCGCAGGCAGAACAAAAGGCTCTGTCCGACTGAGACAGAGCCTTGCAAGGATTCTTAGATTATCCGACAACGATTTTGCCCTCCGGCACAATCAGCTTGCGGTTGATCTTCTGCTGGGCAGCCAGCGTCAAGCCGAAGGAAACCGGGCCTACCCTGCCGATGAACATGGTCAGGGTCAGGGCGATTTTGCCGACCCAGTTGGTCACAGCGGTCACACCACTGGACACCCCGACCGTTGCGAAGGCGGACACCGCCTCAAAGGCCGCATCAACGCCGGTCAGCCCGTTCTGTTCCAGCGGGCAGGTCAGGATGAGGATGATTGCGGTAATGCCCGAAACCACGATTCCCAAAAACAGGATGGCAAGCGAGCGATAGACCACATTTGCACTGAGCCGCCTGCCCAGCAGATACGGCTCGTCCTTGCCGCGGCTGATGGAAACAGCCGTCATGACGATGACCGCGATGGTGGTCACCTTGATGCCGCCGCCGGTCGAGCCCGGAGCCGCACCGATGAACATCAGCACGATGGAAAATACCTTGGTCGCATCGTGCATCGAGTAAAGATCGATGGAGTTAAAGCCTGCCGTCCGCATTGTCACCGATTGCAGGCATCCTGCTCCGATTTTCTCCTTCAGGCTCATCGGCTGCAAGGTTGCCGGATTGTTCCACTCAAACAGCAGGAAGCAGACCGTTCCCAAGAGGAGCAGGAAGGCAGTCACCAGCAGCACTACCTTGGTGTGCAGCAGCAGGGTGCGGGTCTTTCTCCATGCCATCAGGTCGTTCCAGACGATGAAGCCCAGCCCTCCGATGATGATGAGCAGCATGATGGTGAACAGCACCAGATAGCTGTCGTTGAGGGAGGTCAGCGAGGTGTACTCTCCCAGAAAGCCCAGCACATCAAAGCCTGCGTTGCAGAAGGCAGAAATCGCCAGAAAAACAGAGATGGCAATTCCCCGCAGACCGAAGCGCGGCACGAAGTACAGCCCCAGCAGCAGAGCGCCCGATGCCTCTACCGCCAAGGTAAAGGTAATAATCATCCGCAGTAGATAGGGCACATCCCCGAAGCTGGTGGAGTTAATCGACTCCGACGCCAGACGCATTCCGCGCAGTCCCAGTTTTCTGCCGACGACCAAGTTAAAAAAGGAGGTGAAGGTCACCAGCCCCAATCCGCCAATCTGAATCAGCATCAGCAGAACCCCGTGACCAAAGGCGCTCCAGTGGGTGTAGGTATCATAAACCACCAGCCCTGTCACACAGGTCGCGCTGGCAGCGGTAAACAGGCAGTCGAGCAGCGGGGTAAAGACCCTAGCCTTGGAAGAAATCGGCAGCCACAGCAGCAGCGTACCGATTGCGATGACCACCGCAAAGCTCGCCGAAATCATCCGGGCAGGGTTGCTCGATGTCCGGCGTTTGACTGCGTTCATGATTGGTTCCCCCTTCTATCAAACGCACGATTGCAGGCGCTGGCTGGCCTGTGCAATCAAATCCCGATCATTTTTAAAGGTCACCATGTGGTAGGCCTTGTGAATATCCGTCCAGGTGATGCGGCTGATCTCCTCTTTCTGGCGCTTGATTTCCAAGCTCTGCGCCTGTCCCAGAAAATAGACCACCTGCTTTTTGACATTGGGCTTTGGGAAATATTCCACCGCCTGCCGGAAGCCGTCCTCCAGCTGAATGTCCAGCCCGGTCTCCTCCTTCACCTCGCGCAAGGCCGTCTGCACCTCGGTCTCTTCCCCCTCCACATGGCCCTTTGGGAAAGACCAGTGACCGCCATACCGATTCTGAATCAGCAGAAGCTCGATTCGGTCGCGACTCTTGCGGTAAACGATTGCCCCGCAAGATTTTTCATACTTCATGGGTTCTCTCCTCCCCCTTCCAGAAATCCATTCCACCCGGTTCGGGCGAAAAATGTGCCCGAACCAGAAAATCCTGTTCCGGGCTCTGCTTGTATGTCAATTACTATACCATGTTTTGCGTGGATAGGAAAGAGGGGTTTTGAATTTTTGCACCCGTCCACCCCTGTCGAAGGCCGTTTCCTGCCACAGTTCGGGTTGACAAAATCCTACGCAGGCGGTAAAATAAGAGGAGCTATCCTGCACAAAATCCGCACCCGCCCCCATAGTTAAATGGATATAATAAACCCCTCCTAAGCGGCAGATTGTTCGATTCCTTCGAGCAGTAAAAATTGCATAAATCTTAAAAATGTCTCAGTAGCTCAGCTGGATAGAGCACACGCCTCCTAAGCGTGGGGTCGGAGGTTCAAATCCTCTCTGGGACGCCAGAAAGCACCGCTGCAAGCCTTTT
>Ga0129314_1000163_pt1 | contig 85145 bp, 69 predicted proteins | sample O1111metagenome_FD_94431 | JGI IMG/M metagenome (GOLD analysis project Ga0129314, IMG submission 94431) | Orangutan individual fecal microbial communities from fecal samples from Wisconsin, USA - O1111 metagenome | ecosystem: Host-associated > Mammals > Digestive system > Large intestine > Fecal... | reverse complement strand
GACGCGAAGTCCAAGGAAGGTAGACGATATACCGATTGCTCCATCATTATACAGCTTAAGCAACAAGATGGATAACTCCTTACTGGCTGTAAGGGATATTAACCATAAATATATTGTAGTAGAAAGGAGAAAAAATGAACAATAGTAAATGCGGGGTGAAAAAGGATATATGGAAGGGATATATGGCAAAAGGTGCGGTGTTTTCACCTAATGATATTCCCTTTTGCCCAACAACAAGTAAAAATTTACCTACCGATATTATAACATGGACAGAAGCAATTACCATTTATAATAAAGAGAAAAGAAAAAATCCGACATTTAATTTTCCGTCATACATATCATTTTATGAAGATGACTACAAATTTGATGGACCTAAAGGAATATGGAGGAACAATAAGAAGTTATTACAGGTTGCAAAGCATTTTGAAGGAGTAATTACTCCTGACTTTTCGACATATCAGGATTTTCCAGATCCAATAAAAAGATATGCTACTTACAGGATGCGGTTATTAGGCTTTTGGCTTGGACGAAATGGAATTGAAGTTATTAATAACGTGAGATGGGGTACTTCAGAAACATATCAATATTGTTTTGATGGGATTCAAAAGGAGAGCATTGTTGCAATAGGAACAGTTGGTGGCAGTCCAAGAAAACTCGTCGACAGATCACGCTTTAATAATGGCATTAATTACATGGTTGAGTTGTTGTATCCACGAGTTATAATAGTATATGGTTCAGCAAATTATGAGTGCTTTAAAATGCTTGAGAATCGCGGAATAGAAATAATTTCGTATCCTAGTAAAACCAACAGGGCTTTTGAGGGGGTACGAAAATGAGTAAAGGCGATGGAGGAGTTTTCGTAAATACCACAGGAAATCCACCAGAAAATAGTTTCGATGGAGTATTGCTCTCTCTGTATAAGGTTACGTTATGGGCGGCATCAAAGCGTGAAAATTTGAAAGGGCGAGAAAAGAAGACCTTTAATACCGCAAGTGTTGCCTATGATGAAAGTACAGGAAAGTTTTATTACGGAAGAAATGGCGGATGCATGCAAGACGGATGCCAAAGAAATCCGATTCTTTTTGGACAAGATGGCGCAGATGGAATTTTGCCTTCAAAGTCATTCAATAATTATCCTGTGGGGAACTGCGCAGAGGTTGATGCAATAAACAATGCATTGAATGATGGAGCTAAACTCGAGAATTTGCATTTGACAACGATACATGCTACGAAGTCGAAGCTAGGGGCTCCAAAACAAGCGTGCTTAAATTGCACGATGGCATTTCGGGGAAAGATAAAAGAGAACACGACCGGATGGTACGACAGTAAGGAGAATTTATGAGTGGAAAATTTGAAAATGTATCAATGATGGGTCGAATGGCCTATGTGATTATGTGTGTGGAGAAATATCTGTTGAACAAATATCCGAATCGCAATTGGAAACTTCTTTCGGAAATTTTATGGAAATCCACATCTATGGATTGGGCATTCTGGACAGACCTGTATAGCGCTTATATTCCGGAAGTGGTTTTGGATTATGGTGAGTATTCAAAAACGGAGTTCGGAAATTGTTACGATGAAAAAACATTTCAGAAGTTGCATATGTTGTATGAAGGAATAACTTCCGGCAGTGAAGATGATGCGGATGATGAGTTAAATTACTTATTGAATAAGCCGTTTGAAATGGCAATGGTATATGAAGGAACCGAAATTGGAGACGGAGAGGAATCGTTCATAATTATTAAGGAGACAGAACGTGTTCTCGAATCCAATGGAATTATTTTACCCGATGTAAATGCGGTTTCTTTTTCTAATAGTTCAGAAAGGAATGGTTGGGGAAACTATTTTGATGGAAGCTTCCTATCTGTTATCTTAAAGTAATTGCGTTATTCTTAGATAACAGATGGAAAGACCTCTTGATTCTTCTGATTGATTCCGGACAAGCCGGATTTGGCGATTGCATGAATACTGTTTTTATGGTAAAATCAAGCGGTATTATGTAAGTTGAAGCGTTGTGAATGTTCTATTTGCAACGCTTTTAATATGTTTGCATTCACGAGAGAAAGGGATATACATGTTAGACGTAATAAATGTAAGCGTGAATTTCAGCGGACAGCCGCTGTTCAAGGATGTTAATCTGAAATTCACACCGGGAAATTGCTACGGCGTCATCGGCGCCAACGGTGCGGGCAAATCCACCTTCCTGAGAGTCCTCTCCGGAAATCTGGAGCCGACCACCGGAGATGTGACCATCAAGAAGGGTGCCAGAATGTCGGTTCTGAAGCAGGACCACTTTGCTTATGACGAATACACCGTTTTGGACACCGTAATTATGGGAAACAAGCATCTTTATGATGTTATGAAGGAAAAGGATGCCCTGTACATGAAGCCGGATTTCTCCGATGAGGACGGAATCCGTGCGGCAGAGCTGGAAGGGGAGTTCGCTGAGATGGACGGCTGGGAAGCGGAGTCCAACGTGAGCCGCCTGATTCAGGGGCTGGGACTCTCCAACGATATTCTCTATTCTCAGATGAGCACGCTCACCGGTAAGGAGAAGGTGAAGGTTCTCCTGGCGCAGGCGCTGTTCGGCAATCCGGACATCATCCTCTTGGACGAGCCGACCAACCACCTGGACATCAAGGCTATCAACTGGCTGGAGGATTTCCTGCTGGATTATGAGGGTACGGTTATCGTGGTATCCCACGACCGTCACTTCCTGAATACGGTCTGCACCAACATCGTGGACGTGGACTACGGCAAAATCAAAATGTACGTGGGCAACTACGAGTTCTGGTACGAATCCAGCCAGATGGTTCAGAAGATGATTCGGGATCAGAATAAGAAGAACGAAGATAAAATCAAAGAACTGCAGACCTTTATTCAGCGGTTCTCCGCCAACAAGTCCAAATCCAAGCAGGCCACTTCCCGCCGGAAGCTGCTAGACAAGCTGTCCGTAGAGGAAATGCCGGCATCCTCCAGACGGTATCCGTTCGTTGGTTTTACCATGGATCGAGAAGCGGGTAAAGACATCCTGACGGTGGATGGAATCAGCAAGACCATCGACGGCGTAAAAGTACTGGACAACGTATCCTTCATGGTGGGCCGGGAAGATAAAATCGCTTTCGTCGGCGAGAACGAAATTGCCAACACCACCCTGTTCAAGATCCTCATGGGCGAGATGGAGCCGGACGAAGGTTCCTTCAAATGGGGTGTAACCATCACAAAGTCCTACTTCCCGATGGACAACTCGGAGTTCTTCAACGACTGCGAGCTGAACATGATCGACTGGTTGGGTCAATACACCTCCGAGACCACCGAGACCTTTATGAGAAGCTTCCTGGGCAAGATGCTGTTCTCCGGAGATGATGTGTACAAGCAGGTAAAAGTACTCTCCGGAGGAGAGAAGGTGCGGTGCATGCTGTCCCGGATGATGCTCTTCGGATCCAACTTCCTGGTGCTGGATCAGCCGACCAACCATTTGGATCTGGAATCCATCACTGCCGTAAATGATGGTTTGAAGGCGTTCAAGGGAAATATCATCTTTGCGTCCCATGACCACGAGTTCATCAGTACGGTTGCCAACCGGATTATGGAAATCGACGGGGAAGGCCACCTCACGGATAAGCTGTGCACCTACGACGAGTATGTGGAAATGCAGGCATAGAGGATATAAGAGAATATAGCAGAGGAATAGCGGAATAAGAAAAGGCGGCCCGGGCGAGCCGCCTTTTCCTATTCCGCGAAAAGCCGCAAGATTTCCAGCAAGATTTCCACCATTTTATCCATTCCTTCCACGGTGAGATGTTCATACGGTCCGTGGAAAGCATAGCCGCCGGTTCCCAGATTCGGGCAAGGGAGTCCCCGGAAGCTGAGAATGGCACCGTCCGTTGCCCCCCGAATGGGAACGGAAATTGGCGAAACGCCGCAGCTTCGGCAGGCCTTCCGAGCCACTTCCATGACCTCCGGATAATCTTTCAGGATTTCCGCCATGTTTTGGTACTGATCCTGAATGACAAGTTCCACGGTTCCCGCACCGTATTTTTCGTTCAGCCGCTGGGCCGCCAGCTCCATCCCGGCCTTCATGGCCGCGAGCATGCTCCGGTCGTGGTCCCGAAGGATGTACTTGAGCCGAGCTTCCGCCACGGAACCGGTCATGTCGGTAAGATGGACGAAGCCCTGATAATTCTCCGTGTACTCCGGGCGCTGGGCGGAATTCAGCATCTCGTTGAATTCCATGGCCACCAAAGCGGCGTTTAGCATCACGTTCTTTGCGGAGCCGGGGTGTACGTTGTTTCCTCGGAAGGAAACTTCCGCCCCGGCGGCGTTGAAGCTTTCGTATTGCACTTCGCCTTCCGCCTCACCGTCCAGAGTAAAAGCATATTTCGCCCCGAACACATCCGTCCGAAAATCATCGGTACCGCGGCCGATTTCTTCATCCGGCGTAAAAGCAACGGATACCGGTCCGTGGGGCATTCCGGCAAGCTGCTCCACCACAGTCATGATCTCCGCGATTCCGGATTTATCGTCGGAACCCAGAATGGTGGTACCGTCGGTGGTAATCAGGGTGCGTCCCTTGAGTTGAGACAGGTGAGGGAAATCGGTCACGCGAAGCACCCGGCCGCTCGTTCCCAGCGGGACATCCCTTCCGTCGTAGTTTTCAATAATCTGAGGATTCGGCGCGGCATCGCAGAAATCCGATACCGTATCCATATGGGCAATCAAGCCGATTGCCGGCCTTTCCTCCTTCCCCGGCGTTGGGGGAATGTGTCCGTATACGTAACAGTTTTCATCTACAAAAGCATTGGATACGCCAAGTGCCTGCAGCTCCTTGACCAATTCATGGGCAAGATTGAACTCGCAGGCACTTGAAGGATGATTTTGGGAATTTTCATCACTGGGCGTCAGGATGCCGATGTAGCGAAAGAATCGTTCCATTCCTTTCATCGGTAACTTCCTTTCAATATACAATTATTTTTATTTCTACCATTCCTCTTCGAAAGTGAATTCCCGTGCGGAGTATTTGTCCACCAGCTCAATCGCGCATTCCACGTCGTGTTTGGAGATGACGGAGCTCTGGCTGTGCGGATAACGGTCTACGATGGAAATTCCGGCCACGCGGGTTCCGTAGTAGGCCCGGTTCATGCTGGAAGCGTCTGTGCCGCCTCGGTCCATGACATCCCGCTGATAGTCGATGGCGTTGTCCTCGCATGTTTTCACCATTTCGTCCACAAGGTATTCATCCAGCATTGCGGATGGGTTTCCGAAGGTAACGCCTACGCCTTTGCCCACTTCGTTGCAGCCCTTCAGATCGCAAGGGTAGTAGTGATCCGGTGTAACGTCCACGGAGACACCGATATCCGGCTTGATTCGCTCTGCGGCAACCACAGAACCGCGGCAGCCCACTTCTTCCTGCACGGTGAATACGTAGTAGATGTCGTTCGGATACTGTCCCTGATTCTTCTTGATGGCTTCAATCAGCACGTAGCAAGCCACTCGGTCATCCAGGGATTTGGCGCTGATGCGGTCATTCTGCAGCTCATAGTACTTGCCGATAAATCCGCAATAGTCTCCCGGCTGTACGTACTTCATGGTTTCTTCCTTGCTGGTGCAGCCGATATCGATGTAGAGTGCCTGTGCCTTGTTCTGGGCTTCTTCCACCGGACCGTCGCAACCCACGACGCCGATGACGCCGTTCTGGAAAATCACCTTATCGTTGTAGATAGCGCTGGTCCAAGTCCAACCCACGCTGTAGACTTTGATTCTTCCGTCGCCTTCAATATGAGTAACCTGGAAACCGATTTCGTCCATGTGGGCGGTGTACATAATTCTCTTATTGTTTTCCGAATCCGTACCTTTCTTATAGGCGATCAGATTACCCATAGCATCGGTATAGCATTCATCCACATAATCCCGGATTTCTCTCCGGATGATGGCCCGGACGTTCTTCTCTCTGCCGGATACGCCCCAGGCCTGTGTCAGTTCTTCTAATAATTTCATTTTGAAACCCCTTTCACGTTCAAAAATGCAGGTGATTCAGTTCAACTGTCTGAATCTTATCAATGGAAAACAGTCAAAAATTACCGATTCGAATTAAGTTTGCCATGGCCTATGGAGACTTCGGAAAGAGCACATTGAACATTCTGAACGCATTCTTCCTTCTGTGGTTCTACACCGATGTGGCAAAGATTCCGGCAGCGGCTGCTACCGTAATCATGGTCATCGCAAAGGTATGGGATGCGATTAACGACCCGATGATGGGCGTCATCTTGGATAAGACCGTTTCAAAAGAAGGAAAATGTCGTGCATGGCTGAAGTACCTGTCCGTTCCGGCCGGCATCTGCGTGGCGCTCAGCTACTGGGCACCGCACCTGAAGCAGAGCCATCTGATTATCTTCGTTGCCATCACCTACCTGTTCCAGGGCATGGCACAGACCGCCACCAATGTACCGTTCAATACATTGCTGGCGAGAATTACAACGGATAAGGACGAGAGAGTTAAGCTAGGACAGTGGAGAGGATACGGAAATACCATCGCCAGCGTACTGGTTACCGCAACCGCGCTGCCGTTCGTAAAGCTGATAGGCGGGGGAGACCAGACCAAGGGATTCTTCATCTTCGCCATCATCTGCGGCGTCATCTATGCGACTTCTTTCCTCACCGTATACGCAGCCAGCAAGGGATTTGAAGAACCTTCCTACAAGCTGGACAAGAACAGCCAAGATGAGAGAATTAAAGAAGAGGCGGAGAAGCAGAGCGTGGGCGCCATCCTCAAGGCGCTGGTTACCAACAAATATGCCCTGTTCGTATGCCTGGTAAACATCATGTTCATGATCTACAACGCGCTGAACGGTGCGTCTATGGTATACTACTTGCAGTACAACCTACACAACACCAACTTGATGGGTGTATATTCCACCATGTCGTCGGTTATCAGCTTTATCGCCATCGTGGGAATGGGATATATGGGCAAAAAATTCGGAAACGCCATGTCCTGCTCCATCTCCAGTATTGCACTGGTCATCAGTTTTGGACTCCGTTTCATCACCCGCGACGCCAGCCTGCCGATTCTGTTCTTCTGCTGGGGCTGTGAAGGCATCGGCGTAGGTCTGTTCGCACAGATGATCTACCAGTGCGCACTGGACTCCATGACCTACGGCGAATGGAAGAGCGGCGTGGACAACGGCGGAACCATCATGTCCATCTTCACCTTTGCGCAGAAAGCCGGACTGGCCGGCGGTGGAATTCTGGCAAGTTCCCTGCTCACCGCATTCCACTATCAGGCATCCGCTTCCGAACAGAGCCAGGCGATTCAGAACCTGTTCTTTGCTGAAATCGTTACCATTCCGCTGGTAATCTTCATCATTCTGGTGTTCGCATTCTATCGTCTGTCCAAGCTGGAGAAGCAGCTGCCGGAAATGCAGGCGGAAATCGATGCCCGCAAAGCCGAAACACCGGAAGTTCCGGAAAAGTAAGAAATCATATTTTTTTCAAGAAACAGGGCGGCGGAATGTGCCGCTCTGTTTTGCTAACAGGAGGATATAATGAACGAGATGATTGAGGCACTGCAGAAGCTGGTGTCGTTTCAAAGCATTGCAAAGGAAGAGGGACCGGACTATCCGTACGGGAAGGAGGTCCATGGCGCCAAGGAATACGTGCTGGAGCTGGCAAAATCCTTCGGTATGCGTGTGGAAGATGTGCCGGGTAAGTACGCGTACATCGAAATCGGGGAGGGTCCTCGACTAATCGGAATCCTGTCCCACCTGGATGTGGTGCCGGCGGGGAATGGCTGGACGAAGGATCCCTTCGGCGGTGAAATCATGGATGGAAAAATATACGGCCGGGGCACCACCGACGACAAAGGCCCAACCATCGCCGTGCTATACGCCATGAAGGCACTAAAAGAAAAGGCCACCCTTCCGGCACGCATCCGGCTGATTCTGGGACAGACGGAGGAAAACGGGGAGTGGCGAGATATTGAAGCCTATACGGACGCGGAAGAAATTCCGGAATGTGGTTTTACCCCCGACGGCGATTTCCCGGCCATTCAAAATGAGCTGGGGGCCATGGTTTTTCAGGTTCAGATGCCGCAGTCCGGGTTCCTTCAGGGCGAAGGGGGGACCGCACCCAATATGGTGCCGGCATGCGCTCGGGTAAAAACAGAATTCGGTACCTATGAGGCGTCCGGAAAGGCGTGTCACGGATGTGCGCCCTGGCTGGGTCTCAACGGGATTTCGGAACTGATGGAGAAGGTGCATCAGGCGGAACCGGAGAACCGGTTCGTCCGGATGTATGCGGATTTGATTGGGAAAACCATTTACGGAGAGAAACTGGGAATCGCAGCGGAAGACGAGAGCGGAAAGCTCACGCTGAATGTGGGGCTCTTCGAAGTTCGGGATGAAACGGCGACCTTGATGGTGGATATCCGTTATCCGGCAAAGAAAAATCCGGATGAAATATCCGAATCCTTGGTTCGTCAATTCAGTTCGTACGGGGCATCCTGCGAATGCGTCTATCATGTTCGTCCGCTGTACACGCCGTCGGACAGCCCGGTGTTGGGCGCCCTGCTGTCCGCTTACCGGGAAGTGACCGGAGACGACAGCCGCCCGATTTCCATCGGCGGAGGGACTTATGCCAAAGCCATGCCCAATATGGTGGCTTTTGGGCCGAATTTCCCGGGACATGAGAATCGAGAGCACATGGAGGATGAATACATCCTGGTAGAGGATTTCCTGAAATTGAAGGAAATCTACGAGCGAGCACTGGCTTATTTGCTGGATTCTTCCGATGCTTCTTCCTCCTCCAGAATCGACAGCGCTTTAGCGTAGGAAGATCCCACGTGGGTTCGCATCAGGTCCTCCGCCCGGTCCAATTGATTGTCCCGAATGGCACTTAGAATATCCTCGTGCTGCTTTAGAATTTCCCGGCGGTTTTCTTCTTTAATTTCGTACTGATTTGAGAAGATGGTGGACTGGATGCGAATCTTCCGGGCCGCATCGGTGAGCCGGCCGTTCTGCGCTTCTTCGTACAGGATGCTGTGGAAGGCATCGCTGTAATAATTCCAGAGATTGTTTTCAATGGAAGCCCGGGCTCTTTCTATGCACAGTTCCAGTGCCGCCAGGGTGCTGAGACGGCGGGTCGGGGTGGTGGCTGCCCGGAGGGCAATCACATCGAATTCAGTGAGGAGCATGTAGATTTCTGCCAGGTCCTGGCGGGTGAATTCAATGACCCTCATGCCTGCATTGGAACGGTATTCAATCAATCCATCCTGCTGCAGGCGGAACAGGGCCTCCCGAATGGGCGAGGAACTGACACCGTACATTTCATGGAGTTTCTTGATGGTAAGTTTCTCGCCTGAAAGCAGGGTTTTGTTCAAAATATCGTTTCGGATGGCGGTATATATTCTTTCACTGACGGTTGAACTGTTGGCATTCATTTGTGTTATTCCTTTCTTCGCGGTCGTGTACTAGCGGTTCTTTTTGTAGGAATCCAGAACCGACATCATGCTGAACTGGAGGTGTGCTCGAATTCTCTCGGCCGCCAGATCGAAATCCCGCTGCAGTACGGCATTGCAGATTCCTACATGGCGCCGATAGATCTGTTCCTCCGTTCCTTCGTGGGAATACATATGGGACATGAGCTCCATGCGGGCGCTCATGCGTTCCGCCGTCTCATCCAGATACCGGTTATCCGAGAATTTATAGAACACGTCGTGGAAGGTTCCGGATATCGCGCCCCAAGCCTTAAAATCTCCCTTTTCCAGCGCTTCCGCTTCTCGGTCCACAATGGATTGGAGCCGTTCCATTAACGGCGCCAGGGTGAAGGCACCGCTGCAGAAGCGAAGGGCCAGCACTTCCAGTTCGGCGGTGAACTGGAAAATTTCCCGGATTTCACTTTCGGAGAAGTCCGTCACCTTCATGCCTTTATTGGGGTGGTAGGTAACCAGTCCATCGGCGCTGAGGCGGGTGAGGGCCTCTCGAATCGGAGTATGGCTCACGTTGAATTGCTTCTTCAGCATGGTGAGGGTGAGGTTCTGTCCCGGCTTCAGCTCCTGGTGGGTGATGGCCCGGTACAGCTCGTTGTAGATTTCATTGGTTAAAGTACTGTCTGTTCCCATTTTTGAACCCTTTCTTTTCGGAATTATCTTCGTAAATTTTATAATATTTGATGAAATATTACAATAGATTTGATAAAATAGTGAAGGCTTCCCGGCAATGCGGGGAGTTATGGAGAAAATATTTTACTTTATAATAAAAAATCGCGGTTTTGATGGGGATAGCAGATAGATGGAACATAAAGATACGGTGAAAAACCTGACCCGGGGCAGTATTTCGAAGGCATTGATTCAAATGTCGCTGCCGCTGATTGCCTCTCAGTTCGTTCAGATGGCATACAATTTAATCGATACTTTGTGGGTGAGCCGGCTGGGGATTGAAGCGGTGACGGCGGTGTCCACCGCGGGACTGCTTCTTTTTCTGGCACAGGGAATCTGCATGATTGTGCAGACCGGTGCCCAGGTGCGTATCGGGATGCTGCTGGGAAAGAACGACCTGACGCAAGCACAGATTGCTTCCGGGACGTCGATTACGCTGAACTGGATTATCATGCTGTTGTACGTTCTTCCGGTTCTGATATTTCGGCATTCCATCGTGGGGTTCTACCATATTCAGAATGAGGTCATCGTTTCCTATACCGTCAGCTACCTCACCATCACCATCATCAGCGTGCTGTTCATGGGATACAATTACGTGCTGCTGGGGATCTACACTGCGGCGGGGGACAGTCAGACGCCGTTTAAATACAATTTGGTGGGAATGATTCTCAACGTCATTCTGGACCCGGTTCTGATCTTCGGGCTGCTGGGTTCGCCGGCGCTGGGATCCGACGGCGCGGGTTATGCCACCCTGTTCTCTCAGATGGTGGTCAGCCTTTTGTATGCCCTGCGGGTTCATCGGGATCGACATCTCTTTCGGGAGGGCAGTTTCCGAAGCCGCTACCGGATGAGCCGGGAAGAATGCAAAATCATTCTATGCTACGGTTTTCCCGCGGCCATCCAGACGATTATCTTTGCCATGATTTCCAGCGTGCTGGGGAAGATGATTACGGTGTACGGCAGTACCTATATCGGCATCCAGCGGGTGGCGACGCAGATTGAATCCGTCGCCTACATGACCGCCAACGCGTTCCAGGTGGCCATGACTTCTTTCGTGGCGCAGAACTTCGGTGCCGGAAAGGACAAGCGAATTCGCGACGGCTACCGTGTGGGAATCTACCTGATGCTGGTGCTGGGCGTGCTCACCACCTTGCTGTTCATCTGTGAGGGACGGCCGCTGATTAAATTGTTCTTTACGGATTCGCTGGCGATTGAAACCGGAACGGATTATCTTCGGATCATCGGATACTCGCAGATTTTCTACTGCCTGGAGGTGGTTGCTACCGGAACCTACCGGGGCATCGGCAAACCAATCGTCCCGGCGGCCTGCAGCATTATCGGGAGCCTGCTCCGAATTCCGATGGCGGCAGCCTTCGGATGTGTCACCGGATTCTGGTGGGCAATCTGCATTTCCACCGTCATCAAGGGACTGGCGATTCCGATCCTCCTGCATTTTGAAATGAAGAAAGAATCGTTGGTTTGATTCACCGCGTAAGAAAAAGACCGATATTCGAGCTTGAATGGGTTCGGATATCGGTCTTTTAATATGCGGTGGTTCGCCTACACGCCCAGTGTTTCCCGGGCTTCGTCGAATTTGTTCTTCAGAATCAGGCGGTTCACCTTTCGCTCCGTATTGATGCGGTTCCGTTCCTGTTCGAAGATGTCGCTGCCAAAATACTTTTTGTAGATGGATTTTCGGTACGCTCGGCCGCTCATCTCCCGCAGGGTACCGTTCTCCAGAATGAAGATTCGCTGTGCGCAGTCGGTGACGGTGAAAAAGTCGTGGGAGACCATGAGCACCGTTCCCCGGTATTCCGTCAGCGCCTGCTCCAGAGCAATCTGGGCATCGCAGTCCAGGTGGCTGGTGGGTTCGTCCAGCAGCAGGGTATCGTAATCGCCTCGGCAGATTTCCTCCAGCTGGGCCATGTTCCGCTCGCCGCCGGACAGCTGCAGCGTGTCGTCGGATTCGGTAATCTGTCGGAAATAGCCCACCTTGCCGCCGTTTTCTTTTTCCGAAAGCATGCGGTAAATGTCCCGCAGGATGCTGGATTTGCCGGTGCCGTTGGCGCCCACGACAGCGATTTTGTCCCCCTTGTTCACGGTAAAGGAGACGTCCCGTAGCAGTTCGTCTTTGTAGGCGAGGGAATAGTTCTCTACGGTAAAAGCAATTCCGTCTTCCGGGGCGATGTCCGGGAAGACGAAGGAATGATTCGGAATCTCCAGGAACGGATCCTCGCCCCGCAGGGTCTTCATCCGCTCCACCAGTTTCTTGCGGGCCTGCAGCTGCTTGCCCTTCTTCGGGTCGGAGGTGAATTCCGCGCCCTTTCGGAGGCGGTTCACCAGCTGTTGCTGGGCTTCGATGTAATCGTCGAAATCCTTGGTCACTTCAAAAACATCGATTCGGGTTTCCAGCAGCCAGCGGCTGTATTCCGGATAAGAACCGGCGTATTCCTGGAGCTGCATGTTCTCGATGTGAAGGACCTTGTCGAAGCACTGACTGAGAAGCAGACGGCTGTGGGTGATGGTGAGAACGGTTCCGTCGTAGCTGTTGATCAGATGCACCAGCCCAATCAGGTTCTCGAAATCCAGGAACACGTCCGGCTCGTCCATGATCAGGAGCTGCGGCTTCAGCAGCATGTTTCGGATGATGTACAGCAGCTTGTATTCGCCGCCGCTGACGGAACCCACGGAATTCTCCGCGATGGCGGAAAGTCCGGCGGTATGAAGCTGCTTCCGGATGTTGGCATCGTAGTTGTATCCGTCCACCGCATCGATGCGGTCCATCAGGACCTGAAATTCTTCATACAGCTTGTCCGGATTCTCCGCTTCGCCCATCTTCTGAGCCATCGCATCGGATTCCCCCAGCAGTTCCACAAATGGTTTTGCCAGAAAATCAAAGACGGTGGCATCGCCGGTTTCATGCTCCACAAACTGGCCCACATAGCCCGTTCGGAAATTACCGCTGCGGCGAATCAGCCCTTCGTAGGTGTATTTTTCCTCATCCATCAGAAGATGTACCAGGGAGCTCTTGCCGCAGCCGTTGCTTCCGATGAGTACGGCGTGTTCCCCAGGTTCGATGGTAAAGGAAATATTTTCGTATAGATCTTTCTCCGGATAACCGAAGGATACTTTTTCAAATTCGATGAGTGCCATGGTGTTCCTTTCGTTGTGAAAATAGTCTGTTCCATTATATCAGATTCTACGGAAATTGCGTACACCAAATTATCATGTGGAATGGGCGGAAATCTGTTATAATAGAGAAGTTGTTTTTATAAAAAAAGAAGGGGTTACTATAGAATGAATCGGAAAGAAATCAGGGAGATCAAGAAGCGGATTCGTCCGGAGATGGATAATTTCGGCCATGTGTACGGCTGTTACGTGAATGCGGCACGGGAAATCGTGTCGGATATGGATATGCAGGTGATTCAGATGGATCGGGAGGAAAAGGAGATGTATTCTCAACTGTTCCGGAAGACCCTGTCCGGTGGTCTGGGGCGGAATCTGATGAATATCGATTTCACCACGGCGCAAGTGGAAAGCAGCGACGAACATCGGCTGCTGCAGGGCCTGCGCATGAGCGGGTTGAAGGATGAGAACTTGCGGCAGGTGCTGTATCGGAGAATTATCGATTCCCTGACTCCGGAGGAGACCGGTTACGTGATTCTGCTTCTGGCGGATACCTACGATGTGCCGTACAAATCCGGAAACGATGAGGAATGGGATGAGGATTCCACGGATCAGTTCGATTATTTCATCTGCACCATCTGTCCGGTGAAGGATTCCAAAGCGGCTCTTCGGTATATGGCGGAGGACAAGCAGTTCCGAGGCGCGGCGACGGGAAGCATTCTGTCTAATCCGCAGATGGGATTTATGTTCCCGTGTTTCGATGACCGAACCACCAATATCTACGGAGCCCTGTATTACAGCAGAAGTTCCTCGGAGATTCACGAAGAGCTGATTCAGGCGCTCTTCAATGCGGCTCAGCCGCCGATTGCGCCGGAGAAGCAGAAGAATGCTTTCGGCGGTGCCCTGAGCGAGGCGCTGGAGGAGGAGTGCAGTCTGGAAGTGGTTCAGGCGGTGACCAATTCTCTCCGTCAGCGGATTGAGGAACACAAGGAAAGCCGGGATCCCAACGCGCCGGTGATTCTCATCGATGAGGTGAATGAAATCCTGAAGGACAGCGGGGTTTCGGAGGAACGGATTGAAACCTTCGGCGAGACCTGTCGGAAGTATTTTGGCGAGGAAGAGGCGCTGAATCCCAACAATATCATCGAAAAAAGAAAATTCCGAGTGCACACTCCGGAGGCGGATATCGCGGTGGATCCGGAGCAGATCTACTCGGTGAAAACTCAGGTTATCGACGGGCGGGAATACCTGTTGATTCCGCTGTGCGAAGGGGTCACGGTGAACGGCGTGGATGTGAGCGTGGAAGAATCGGAAGCGCAGGAATAAAAAAAGAAGTGTTTTGCAGCGGCAAAACACTTCTTTTTTTATGAAATAATTTCCGGCTCTTCCTCGGCCCCCAAGCTGTAGGATGCCAGACGGCCCACGTTGTTGTTGGAGCCCATGACCCAAAGCACGTCCCCCTTCTGGATTTTGAGGTAAGCGCTTGGCATCAGCACCGGATAACCGTCCTTCTGAATGCCCAGAATCATGCAGTGGGCTTTGCTGAGGATTTTGGAGTTGATGATGGCCTGACCGCAGTACGGCTCGGAACCGTTCACTTCGATGGCCAGACAGGCCAGGGCATGCTGGGTGTCCGGGTAATCACTTTCCATGAACTGCTCCAGAGTGCGGATTCGGCGGTCCACATCCGGGAAAAGAATTTCCTTGATCTGCAGGATGTCATTCATCTGACCCACCAGGTACAGCTTATCCCCGGCCTGGACCTTGAAGCCGCTGTGAGGTAAGGTGTAGGTGTGCTTGCCCCGGCGGATTTTCGTTACCAAAATATTGTTGTATTTACCCCACGCCAGCTGTTCCAGCGTTTGACCGATGTACTCCGCATCCTTCGGTACGTAGTAGGACACGATGTGAATGTCTTCGTCCAGCCATTCCTGGGGTCCCTGACTCTGGGCCACATGGGTCAGAGTTTTTTCGTTCAGGTTCCGTAGGAATCGAGTTTCCAGCTGGAGATAGAAGGTCGCCACCACGTCCGTCTTGCTCATGGTGAGGATGGCGATGAGGGCGACGCCCAGCAGCAGCATTCTCCGAGCCCCGAAGATGTGATGAATCGGGATAAAAGCAATATACGCGATGGTCAGCACGTTCAGCAGAGCCAGAATCACCAGCGGCGGCCGGTTGGCTTTGCGGTCCAGCCACAGCTTGGTAAAGGTGGTGTCCCGAAGGCGCAGCATCGGCCGGGCAAAAATCGCGATGATAATGTACACCAGCAGGCAGGTGGCGATGCCGGAGAATTTCTTCGGCATAACTTGAAGCAGGGACGGATACAGCAAGCGCACTCCCGCAATGGCGGTCACCAGCATGATGATGCCGTACAGGAGAAGGCTGGAAAAGAAGTTTCGAATCATCACCAGCCAGTCGTGGGTGTGGTCCGTCTCGTCCTGCTCGCTGGAGGTGTACCGGTCGATTTTCTCCAGGAGTTTTTTCGGCAGGTGCTTTCGCATAAACGCCGCTACCTTGGAGGAATTCCGGATGAGCACCGGGGTGGCCAAGGTTGTGAGTACGGAAGCCGCTACAATAACCGGGTAGAGGTATTCATCCATCACTCCCAGGGAAATTCCCAGCGCCGCGATGATGTAGGAAAACTCTCCAATCGGAGCCAGACTGAATCCACTCTTCAAGGAGGTTTCCATCCGCTGACCGGAAAGAATCATACCCAATGTGGCAAAAATCAGCTTGGCAATCACCGCAATAATCGCAATCGGGATGATGGAGGTCCAGTGTTCCGCAATCACGGACGGATCCACCTTCATGCCCACGGAAACGAAGAAAATCACGGCGAACATATCCTTAATGCTCTCGGATGCGTGCTCCACTTCCTTCGCATGGTTGGTTCCCGCAAAGAAGGATCCCGCCAGGAATGCTCCCAGCTCCACGGAGAATCCCAGCTCTTTCGCCAGGAGAGCCAGGGTGAAGCAGATTCCCAAAGACAGGGCGATGAGCATCTCCCGGTTGAGAAGGTGCATGACGCGGTTCAGCAGGGTCGGGAGGAAGTAAATCCCAACAATTAGCCATACCAGCAGGTAGCATCCCATGAGGAGCAGCTTGCTGACAACGCTCTCGCCGCCGCTCTGACCCACGGACAGGGAGGCCAGGATGACCATCATGAACACGCCGATCAGGTCTTCCATAATCAGCTCTCCCATAACCAGGGAAGTGTATTTCTCTCCGGTGACCTTTAGATCCTCGAAACACTTCTGAATAACCACGGTGGAACTGATGGCCAGCATGGTTCCCAGGAAAATACAGTTCATCTGGGACAACCCAATCAAGTCCCCGAACAGGTATCCCACCACCAGCACGCCGCTCATCTTTACCAGGGCGGTGACGATGGCGGTACTTCCCACGCTGAGCAGCTTGTGAAAATCAAATTCCAGACCGATATGAAACAGAATGATAATTACGCCGATTTCGCTGAGGGTGTCGATGGCGGGCACATCTTCCACGTTGAAAAACATGGGAAAGTACGGGCTGATCAGAAAACCCACGGCGATATAGCCCAGGATGACCGGAAGGTGTATTTTGCGGAAAATCACGCTGACAATTCCGGCGGCCAAAAGCATCATGGCCAGGTCGATTACGAGAGATGGTATGTGCATAGGACTCCTTTCGTCATTCAAGGATATAGCGAATACTTGTATACATTATAACAAAAATATACGGTTGTTGGAAAGTAGAAGCGACAACAAAGTTGCCACATTAAATTAAAAAAGAATTGCCACTTTGCTTGGATTGTCGAGCAACTTAGAATTCTGTGCTTATTTTTATAATGCAATTCCAAATTATAAAATCTTGTATAAAAACATAAATAATTCGATAAATTATTATTATTAATTCATAAAAAACTATTGAAAAAGTGTATTAATTTCGGTACAATAAATTCCGTTGTTACTTTTTACAAGGTTTTGGTTAATAAGTTATTGGAGGAAAACAATGCTACATATTATTGAAGAGGTGAATAATTCGGTGAATGCTTTCATCTGGGGTGTTCCATCGATGGTGTGCATCATCGGTGTGGGACTTCTCCTGACGATTCGAACCAAGGGATTGCAATTCCGGAAGTTCGGATACGTTCTCAAGCATACTTTTGGCACGATATTCGATAAGAAAGAGGCGGAAGAAGGTGCGCTGACGCCGTTCCAGTCCGTATGTACCGCGCTGGCGGGCACCGTGGGAACCGGTAACATCGCCGGCGTAGCCGGTGCGATTGCCCTGGGCGGTCCGGGTGCCGTTTTCTGGATGTGGTGTTCCGCACTTCTTGGAATGTGCACGAAATTTGCAGAGGTAACCCTGGCGGTGCACTTCCGAGAGAGAAACGATAAGGGAGATTGGGTCGGCGGACCGATGTACTACATCAAGAACGGCCTGGGCAAAAAATGGCAGTTCCTGGCGGTGCTCTATTCCATCCTGGGCATACTGACGGTATTCGGGACGGGAAATGCGACGCAGGTCAATACCATCGTGGCATCCATTGATTCCGCACTGTTCAACTTCAATGTGTTCAATGAAGATAATGTGGGAAATGTGAACCTGGGAATCGGCATTCTGATTGCAGTTCTGGTTCTGCTGATTCTTCTGGGCGGCATTAAGAGAATCGGAAACGTTACGTCGAAACTGGTTCCTTTTATGGCCGTGTTCTATATTGCAATGGGACTGATCCTGGTAGCCGTTAATTACGAACGGGTGCCGGAAGTGTTCCAATCCATCTTTGAAGGCGCGTTCAGTCCTCGTTCCGTTACCGGCGGTGTGGTAGGATCCCTCTTTATCAGTATGAGAAGAGGTGTGTCCCGGGGAATCTTCTCCAACGAGGCCGGTCTGGGTACCGGATCCATCGCCCACGCCAGCTCCGATGTAGCCCACCCGATTCAGCAGGGCATGTGGGGAATCTTTGAGGTTTTCGCCGACACCATCGTAATCTGCACGTTGACCGCTCTGGCCATTCTCTGCAGCGGAATCAACATCAATTACGGAAAAGCTGCCGGTGCAGAGCTCACCATCAGCGGTTTCACCACCACCTTCGGCGGATGGATTTCCATTCTGCTGGCGGTAGCGCTTTGCTGCTTTGCCTTCTCCACCATCCTGGGTTGGGGACTGTACGGCTCCCGCTGCATCGAATACCTCTTCGGACCGAAGGTCGTAAAACCCTTCATTATTGTCTACGCGTTGGTGGCAATCATCGGTGCCACCATGGACCTGGGCCTGCTCTGGTCTCTGGCGGATACCTTCAACGGTTTGATGATTATCCCGAACTTGATTGCGGTATTCCTGCTTTCCGGCACGGTAATCCACCTGGTAAAGGACTATTTCCAGGCTCCGGAATCCCAGCGAATGGAAATGGATAAGTAGAAGAAGATAAAAGGAAAGGAAAAATCCCCGAAGCGGAATGTGCTTCGGGGATTTTTGGATGGGAGGCGCGGGAATTGTGTGAAGAATTTGCTCCCCGGAACGGAGCTGCAAGGGTTTGAGGGGAGTGGGGAGCAAACCGCGCCTCGAAAAAGTCGGCCGGCCCCGGTTGGCGGCGCGGGAATTGTGTGAAGATTTTGCTCCCCGAAACGGAGCCGCAAGGGTTCGCGGGGAGCGGGGAGCAAACCGAGCCTCGAAAAAGCCGGCCGGCCTCGGTTGGCGGCGCGGGAATTGTGTGAAGAATTTGCTCCCCGGAACGGAGCTGCAAGGGTTTGAGGGGAGCGGGGAGCAAACCGCGCCTTGAAAAAACCGGCCGGCCGCGAGTGGCGGCGCGGGAATTGTGTGAAGAATTTGCTCCCCGGAACGGAGCTGCAAGGGTTTGCGGGGAGCGGGGAGCAAACCGCGCCTCGAAAAAGCCGGCCGGTCCCGGGCGGCGGCGCGGGCAGCAAATTAAAAGGGAGTGAATTCCGCCGGTGCGCGGAATCCACTCCCTTCATCTCCTACTTTTTCTCTTCCTCCGGATTTTTCTCCGTCGGTTCCGTATTCAAGTTCAGATCCAAATCCGTCTGCTGATGCAGCAGGCCGATTAAATCTACCAGCTCGTCTTTCTTGGAATCCAGGGTTTTGAAAGTGAGCTCCGGATTCCGGTTCTTCTCTGTCCGGTATTCGTCCATCATGCTGGAGAAGATCGCGGAAGAGGAAATCGGTGTGTAGACGATGGCATTGGCACCGGCCTGAATGGTGCGGCGGATGGATTCGTCGGTCTTGCCGCCGCTGGCGATAATCGGCACCTTCGGGAAGTCCTTCCGAATTTCCCGAACCACATCTGCGGTATTCTTTCCGGCTGCCACGTTGAGAATGGTGACGCCGGCATTCAGCCGTTCCTGAATTCCGGTGGAATCAATCACTGTGGAAACCACCGGGATATCGATAACCCGCTTGATGAAGCGGATATTGCTGTTGCTCATGGGATTGTTCACCACAACGCCGAAAGCTCCCTGCGCTTCCGCATCCTGAGCCATGTACACGGAGCGAAGTCCTTTGGTGGTGCCGCCGCCCACACCGACGAAAACAGGAATGGAGGAGGCGTTGATGATGGCTTCGGAAATAACCTGCTGCGGAGTGAACGGGTACACGGCCAGAACCGCATCCGCATCACAGTTTCGAATAATGGCGATATCCGTGGAGAAAATTAAAGATCGAATTTTTCGACCCAGCACGATGATGCCCGAAGCTTCTCGAATTACTTCCGGCATTTCAATGGTATGGGCACGAAGTGTGCCGGTTATTCTTGGAATTGATTCCTGCATTGCGAACCCTCCTCTTACTTTCAACAAAAACTGTCAGAATATAACATGAGGAACTGCATTTTTCGGCGAAGCACAGTTCTGTATGTTCATAAAATCACTGGACAATTATACACGATTGCGCTGAATTCGAACATATCCATTTGTGTATTTTTGATAAAAAAATATTACACTCCCCGGCGACTTCCGGCCATTCTATAAAAAAATGAAAAACAATTTATAAAAATATGAAAAAATGTAAAATTATCCCATCGATATCCGCAAGTACAGATTTCCGTCCTTGCGTTAAAAATTAGTCGACTTCTGTTATACTAGTGAAGTTGACTTCTCCGGTGGGTAATTGCAGGTAGTGCCCGGAGAAAAGCGTAATTAATTAGGAGGGATTATTGATGAATACTATCACTTTAATGAAAGCATTGTGTATTGTGGGAATTGTGTTTACCGCAATTCTGCTGGCACGGAGCATTCCAAAGATTCGTTCCACGGAAGAGGGACAGGAGAGATGGGAAAAAGAAAAGAAGCATCTTGCATTCAACTCCGTTGTGGCATTTATCGCAAACTTTTTCGATGTGCTGGGAATCGGTTCTTACGCCACTTCCACCGGTGCATATAAAATCAAAGGTTCCGTGGATGACATGTATATTCCGGGAACGCTGAACGTAGGCGACACCATTCCGGTGCTGCTGGAGGCATTCCTCTTCTTCGGTTTCGTGGAAATCGATAAGCTGACACTGATCTCCCTGCTGTTGGCAATGATCGTGGGTTCCAAGGTAGGTGCCAGCCTGGTCAGCAAGATGGATGCGGAAAAAATCCGTCTGGGCATGGGCATCGGACTGCTCGTGGTCGGCGTGGTTATGACATTGAAGCAGCTTCAGATCGGACCGTTCGGACTGGTTGGAATGGAAACGGGAATCTATGGAATCAAACTGATTATTTCCGTTATCGTGGAATTCTTCGTGGGTGCTTTTATGACCATCGGTGTCGGAGCATATGCACCGACGTTTGCACTGGTATCCATGATGGGCATGAACGTTCAGTCCGCATTTCCAATCATGATGGGTGGATGTGCGTTCCTGATGACCTTTGGCGCCGGCCCGGAATTCATCAAATCCGGTCGGTACGATATGATTGCCACATTGACCAATGCAACCTTCGGATCTCTGGGTGCGTTGATTGCGTATATGTTCGTGAAGAGCGTGCCGCTGACCATTCTGCTGTGGATTGTGGTGGCTGTGGTATTCTACACAGCGATCATGTTTATCCGGGATTACGCAAAGAGTCGGGAGCCGAAGAGGGTAGGCAAAAGCGTTCCGGCCAAGGCAGAATAGTCCAAAGACTATTGAAAAGATTCCATCAAGATACTATAATGAGTACATTCAGGAGGCTTTCCGCTGGGAGGCCTCCTTTAACATTTTATCGAACAGTATTGAATAAATCTACTTTTAATTTCCAATCTATTTGTAATACTGATTTGACTATATTTTTAAATACTCATATACTCCTAATAGAATTGCTGGACACCTCAAAATATGTACATGCATAAGTTTATTTTTGAAAGAAGAAAAGAAATGAGTGTTTTAAAGAAAAAGGGGAGTACATGCTTGCTCGTATTAGGGTTGATATTTTCATTCACTTTGAATGTGGGAAAAATTGTCAAATTACCTATTGATTACGTTTACGGAGCATCCAATATATCCGCATTTGAATGGAAATATTTTGCTAGCTATATGGATGGTCGTGGGAAAGTTTCTCACTCGTTAGGAAAAGGAACTGCACAACTGAAAGTTGATAAGTGTTATAATTATTCTAGCAGCAGTAAGGGGACAGTATATCTTCGAAAAGCTCAAAAAGCTTCACCGGGATATAAAAACTGCGGTTCAATCAAGTTCTATAAGCCTGGAACCTATTCATTCGGAAAGGTAGGAAAAGGTAGTTATTGGCTCTTTATTAAGGGCGGAAATGCTAAATGCTACAAAAGTGCAAGAGGAAAGGTCCAAAATAAATAATGAAGCAAACAATTATAACTTCTGGAATGTTTTTGAAGTATGCGTTAGTAATTTTAGTTTGTTACTATGGAATTCGATATAGAAAATACATAATAAGAAGGGATTATATCGATTTAAAGCCAAAACTATGGAATTTTTTGTTTACCTTTTACGGTTGTGTTATTGTTTGTTTTACGCTCCTTCCTATTACGTATCCGGCGATGAATCCATCCGGATTTGAATATAATCTAGATGTTTCAGAAATGCTATTGATATTCGTGAACCGAGGTGCAATAATAACGTACGCGGATAATGTGCTCCTTTTTCTACCGTTGACGGTTTTAGCATACTGCAGTGAATACGAATTTTTCAGAGATATAAAATGGGCAACAATATTTTCGCTGTTATGTTCACTTTCGATTGAACTCTTGCAAGGCGTGGAGGCGTATGCAAGAGTTCTGGAAGATACAATGCCGGTTTGTGATATCAATGATGTAATTTGCAATACAATTGGTGGAATTCTTGGTTTCTTATTAATCTATTTTTATAAGAGAGAACACAATACTGATAATAAGGCCAAGGCAGAATAGTCCGAAGACTATTGAAAAGGTTTCATCGAGATACTATAATAAGTACATTCAGGAGGCTTTCCGCTGGAAGGCCTCTTTTTAGTGTGTGCCGGGCATGGCACAGTTCTTACTGGTGAGAGTCCAGTCACGGGTATTTACCGCCAAGTGTAGCGAACCGCAAGCGGAAAGCAGTAATGCTCAAGTGAAGGAAGCGGTGTAGCAAAGCCATCGAGCCTACGAACAGAAACCGGATACAAGGCTAAACGGAGGGTGAGGTTGCACTACAAACCGAAACCCAAAAGGTAAACGTATCACCGAGACAGTAAATCCGGAGGTTGTGTGGCGAAAGAACTATGTCTTACCCCGGGAGACCCGGACGGCGTGGAAACACGTGCGAAAAAGGCTTGCGTTCGGGAGTCAGCTGAGACCATAGTACCGGGAGCACGAACGGGAAGGGTCTAATGTCAATGTATTGCAAATCACTGCAAGGAAGGTCGGAATAATCCGAAATCGAGGATATGCCCTGAAAGCAGAAACGTAAGTCTGCGGAGGCAAAAGGTAGAGGGGATGATTTCCGACAGTTTTACGAACAGAAAGAGGAGCAACAAGTGGAATTAATCGAATGGATATTACAGGACAGGAATATTGACGAGGCAATCAGGAACGTCAAGCGAAACAAAGGTGCAGCCGGAGTCGATGGGATGACGGTAGATGAACTTGACGTGTATTTTGCTCTTCATAGGCAAGAGCTGAAGACTCAGATACGTGAAGGTAAATACAGACCGAAACCGGTAAGAAGGGTCTACATACCTAAAGCCAACGGCAAGAAGAGACCTCTAGGAATACCGACAGTCACAGATAGAGTTGTACAGCAGATGATAGCACAGATACTGTCTCTCGGATATGACAAATATTTCAGTGATTATAGTTATGGGTTCCGACCGAACAGAGATTGCCATGGTGCGATAGAGAAAGCCCTCGAATACCTCAACGATGGATATGAGTGGGTGATAGACCTTGACATCGAGAAATATTTCGACACGGTAAACCATGACAAGTTAATTTCGATACTCAGAGAACGCATCAATGATGCGAAAACGCTACGACTGATTCGACAGTTTCTAAGAGCTGGAGTCATGGAAGACGGCTTGGTCAGCCAAAGTGAAGAAGGGGTACCGCAAGGCGGACCTCTTTCACCTATACTATCCAACATCTACCTTGACAAGCTTGACAAAGAACTGGAATCAAGGGGACTGCATTTCGTCAGATACGCTGACGACTGCGACATCTTCGTGAAAAGTGAAATGGCGGCAGACAGAGTGATGCAGTCTGTGACAAGCTGGCTGGAGCGCAAACTTCGGCTGAGAGTCAGTGCCACTAAGACAAAGGTCGTAAGACCTACGAATGGATAAACTACTACAGAATCGGTAGCATGAAAGGCTTTCTTGATGAGTATGGACAATGGCTGAGGCACAAGGTGAGAGTAGTGATACTCAAACAGTGGAAAAAGCCGGAGACCATATTCAAGAATCTGACGGCTCTGAGCAGGATTCAGAAGTGTGGCTTTGAGGAAAAAAAGACTGTTAAGCGTGGCAAATGCAAGGCAGGGATGGTACCGAATGGCTACTATTCGGGATATTAATTTCTTGCTCAATCCAACGATACTTGGCAAAAAGACAAAGAGCCGACCGGGATTGACCGACCCTTTAGCGTATTATCTGAGTTAATGCTTGATTCTATGTTGATGTAGCGCCGTATACGAGACCCGTACGTACGGTGCAACGGGAGGGCTGAGGGCTAGCGCCCTCGCTCTACCCTATTGGAAAGGAGAGAAATCAATGATTGAATGCCTGGTAGTGGGCGCCGGCGGTTTCGTGGGGGCGGTGCTCCGATATCTCGTGGGACTTCTGGATATGAACCCGGAAAGCGGTTTTCCGCTAAAAACATTTATCATCAATATTGCGGGAGCTTTTCTGATTGGTGTGGTGGCAGCCTTGGCATCCCGGGAGGCACTGAGTCCGAAAACTGTACTTTTTCTGAAAGTCGGAATCTGCGGCGGATTTACCACATTCTCTTCTTTTGCCCTTGAAAATCACGATTTGATGATGGGCGGTTCTTCCGGAGTGGCGGTGACATATATGGGGGTGAGCCTGGTATTGGGAATTCTGGCGGTGTACATCGCCCAGCGCATGTTCGGCGCCTAAGGGGCAAAAAACCGAAAGAAATCCGAAAACAATATCCCATCGCTTATGGGAATGTGGTACAATGATAACAATTTATGAAATAAGGCAAGACAAGGAGATTAGGTCGATATGGAATTTATGGAAGAACGGATTCGCAGAGACGGCAGAGTGGCACCGGGGGAAATCCTCAAAGTAGATACCTTTCTGAATCATCAGATCGATGTCAGTCTGATTCGTCAGATAGCAAAAGCACTGAAAGAACATTTTGGGGACCGGGAGATTACCAAGGTGGTGACCATAGAAGCGTCCGGAATTGCCATTGCAAGCATCACGGCAGAGGAGTTCGGCGTGCCGATGGTGTTCGCCAAGAAGTCCAAGAGCCGGAACCTGAATTCGGATACCTATAAGTCCCGGGTATATTCCTATACCCACGACCGCTATTACGATATTGTGGTGAACGAGAATGCCCTGAACGACAACGACAAGGTGCTTCTCGTGGACGATTTCCTGGCGAACGGGCAGGCCATGCAGGGATTGCTGGACATCTGCCGGCAAGCCGGATCGGATGTTGCCGGAATCGGCATCTGCATTGAGAAATCCTTCCAGCCGGGCGGAAAAGCACTTCGGGAAGAAGGATACGATGTTCTGAGCATGGCAAAGATTAAGAGTCTGGAGAACGGAACCGTCGAATTTGAATAATAAAAAATCGAATCATCAAAAGGAGCTGCGCAGTAGGCACACTGCAGCAGCTCCTTTTTCAAATCCGAATTTTAATCTCCCACAATTACCGGTGTGCCGATGTCAACCTTTTGGAACAGTTCTCCGGCGGCGTAGACCGGCATATTGACGCAGCCGTGAGAACCGCCGTATTGATAGATATTTCCGCCGAAGGCACCACGCCACTGGGCGCTGTGGATTCCGAAGGAACCGCCGATAAAGGCCATCCAGTATTGAACGGTGACATCGTATCCCTGCCCTTTTAGGCGGGTGCCGGTGCTCATGGAATTGATATAGTAACTTCCCCGAGGCGTATCGTGAACTCCTTGGGTGCCGGTAACCACCGGCGAGGACATATTGATTTTACCGTCTACGAAATAGGTCAGCTGTTGCTTCGGGATGCTGACGTAGATGTAGGTTCCCATGGCGCCGTATTCCGCTTTTTGAACGTGGAAGGTGGCCTTGGCCTGGGAAACGTTGCCGTAGGGGTCGGTGGCAGTGGCGTGTACGATGTAGTTCCGAACCTTGTGAACGTTGATCTTCTCGTGGGAGAGCTTCAGCTTCACCTTGCCGGAATTGTCGGTGGCCTTGAACATTCCTTTTAGCAGATCCTGAAGTTCGTATTCCGTCAGCTCCGTATCTTTGAAAATATAGACGTCCTTCGCCTTCTTGAATTTCGGCTTTTCCATATCCTTGATGGTCACCTGATATTTCCGGTAGACCTGATCTTCGTAGTAGATGGTGAGGGGATAGGTGCCGGGACGATCGTATTTGTGCCCGGAAACCTTATTTCCATGATAGACGACGGAAGAGTTCTTCTTTACGTATTTCTGTTCTTCTTTGGACAAGGTATCCATGTTCACGTATTCGGATATGTCCGTAGATACCGCGGTGCCGTAGTTGACATAAATTTCCGGGTGGGCGTATTTCTGATTCAGCTCCAGCAGCGGACCGCAGCCGGTGAGGGCGAAAACCGCCATCAGGCAGAGTAGCAGCGGAATCACCCGCCGACGTATTTTGCTTGGCATAAAATATCCTCCATTAATGTGCATATGCCTTGAGATTATACTATAGAAATCATTTTGCCGCAAATAACAATACCGCAGATTGTACGAAAAAAAGTGTTTGTAGAAAACAACAAAAAAATTAAAAAATTTGTTGACAAACTCATGAAAAAAGTTATAATAAGATAAGTCAACTGAATAGACCTGATTCGATAGAGGTTGCGGAAATCAAGAGTACGGAGTTACGGACGCAGAGGATGCGGTAACTCGGGAAAGGGAAATCCGCCGAAGGCTGAAGCATCCTACAGCGGAGGCCTGGGACATCGCAGAATATGCGATGGACTGTCACACATGTGGAGCGCTATCAATGGTATATATTTGTACAGGAAGAGTTTTTTTGAGTACTTAGCCATGGATACGTTTCAGACGTTATTCAGGGCTTTTTTATTTACACTTTACGAGAAGTCTGCAACAGAAGGGTATTGCAGAGAAAAGAACAATGGGAGGATTAAAATGACACATTCAATTCGAACAAGGCTGAATTACATCTTCGGCCTAGCGATTCTGATAATCGCTTCTATGCCGGCACTTTGCTTCGCAGCAGAGGAAACGGCAAAGAAGCCGGCACTGTACGCAACCGGATTTTCGGTTCTGCCACCGCTGATTGCCATCGTGCTGGCGCTGATTACAAAGGAAGTATACAGTTCCCTGTTCATCGGCGTTTTCGCAGGTGCGGTACTGTATGCCGGTGCCAACTTCAGCGGCATCATGAACCACCTGCTGCAGGACGGCATCATCGCATCCCTGTCCAGCGCCGGTAACGTCGGAATCCTGATTTTCCTGGTAATTCTAGGCATGTTCGTTGCCATGATGAACCTGAGCGGCGGATCCGCTGCCTTCGGAGAATGGGCTTCCACCAAGGTAAAGAGCAGAAAGCATGCGCAGTTCACCACCATCCTGCTGGGAATCCTGATTTTCGTGGATGACTATTTCAACTGCCTGACCGTAGGAAGCGTTATGAAGCCGCTGTCCGACAAGTTCAATATTTCCAGAGCAAAGCTGGCATATCTGATCGACGCAACGGCAGCTCCGGTGTGCATCATCGCTCCAATCTCTTCTTGGGCGGCTGCAGTATCCGGCTTCGTTCAGGGTCAGAACGGACTGACCATCTTTATTCGCGCGATTCCGTACAACTTCTATGCGCTGTTCACCATCGTGATGATGTTCGCCATCGTTGCAATGAACTTTGATTACAGCAAGATGGCAATCTATGAAAAGAACGCCATTGAGAACGGCGACCTGCTCACCGTTCACGAGAACCTGTCCTCTCAGGACGAAGAGATTTCTCAGAACCATAACGGTCACGTCGCAGACCTGATTGTTCCGGTAATCGTGCTGATTATCTGCTGTCTGATGGGAATGATCTACACCGGTGGATTCTTCAGCGGAACATCCTTTGTAGACGCTTTTGCCGGCTGTGATGCCGCTGCCAGCCTGTCGCTGGGCAGCTTGGTCGCACTGCTGATCACCATTGTATACTACTGTGCGCGCCGCGTCCTGACATTCCGTGAATGCATGGACTGCGTTCCGGAAGGATTCAAGCAGATGGTATCCCCAATCCTGGTTCTGACACTGGCATGGTCCTTGAAGTGCATGACCGACAGCCTGGGCCTGGCTCCGTTCGTTGCAGGAATGGTTGAAAAGATGCCGGCTAGCTGGATGGCACTGATTCCGGCCGTTCTCTTCGTCATCTCCTGTGCACTGGGCTTTGCATCCGGTACATCTTGGGGAACTTTCGGAATCCTGATTCCGATTGCGCTGGCAATTACCGCATCCCGTCCGGATATGATGATTCCGGTAATCTCCGCTTGCATGGCCGGCGGCGTGTGCGGTGACCACTGCTCCCCGATTTCCGACACCACCATCATGGCTTCAGCCGGTGCCGGATGCAACCACATCAGCCACGTGGAGACACAACTGCCATATGCACTTACCGTATTGGTTATCTCCACCATTTCCTACGTCGTTGTGGGATTCACCAAGTCCGCAATTCCGGGACTGATTGTCGGTGTGGTTCTGCTCTTCCTGTTCCTGAACATGATGAAGAAGAGACAGGCTCGCATGAACATGGTGGTCAATGCCGAAGCGTAAGAATATCGCATTGCGAGATAGCGAGACTTCCTAAAAAAACATTTTGCAAGCCGGGGCTTCCGATGGAGCTCCGGTTTTTCGGTGGGCGAAATAGGTGGACTTATCTTCTCAAACAGAATATACTTTACATGTAATATTCCGGTGCACGGATGAAGAGGGGAGGAAAACGATGAATTCATGGGAACAGAGTTATACCACTGATGAAATTCTGGAGATGATTCGAAATCACGACGGAAAAGAAGTATTGAATCTTCGGAAATGCGAAATCCAAAATGCGGATATTTCCGGCTGGGACATTCCGGAGAACATTGACTTCGAGTGGAGTGTTTTTACCAATGTAAACATGACCGGAACCACCTTTCGAAAATGCAACCTGAATCACGTATGGTTCAAGGAGTGCAGTACGGAGGGCATTCGGTTTCTGTACTGTGACGTGCGGGAGGCGAATTTCCGGTGGATGAATTTCCGGGGAGCGGATTTCTCCGGTTCCAATTTCCACCATACCTTGTTTGAATATGCCAATACCGAGGATATAACGGATAACGAGGATACGAAATTTTTCCGGATGGTATGTCCGGAAACCGGGCCGTTCATCGCCTGGAAGTGCTGCACGGAGCTTCGGGTGGTGCAGCTGCTGGTGCCGGCGGATGCCAAGCGGGTGTCGGCCACGGCGGAAACCTGCCGGTGCAATAGGGCGAAGGTACTGTCCATCAAGAGCATTGATGAGACAAAATCCTATGACTGGGCCCAGTCCACGGTGGATCCGGATTTCTACTACGAAGTGGGGAAATGGGTGGAGCCGGCCAACGGGTTTGAAGAGAACCGGTGGCGGGATTCCTCTCAGGGAATTCACTTCTTTATGGAACGGCAGCAGGCTGTGGATTATCAATCGAAATAGGAAAGGATTATTGTTTTTTTTATGATTTTTAACGATTACAGCGACGATATCGTATTTGGTTTTAACACCCGTACTGGTGGTGTCAGCACCGGGGTGTACAATTCCATGAACCTGAGCCTCACCCTTCCGGACGATTCGGAAGATGTCATGAAGAATTACGAAATATGGTGCCGGGACCTGGGAGTCCGTATGCAGGATCTGGTCATCGGTCTCCAGACCCACACCAACAACGTGGTTCGGGTGGATGAGCGCAACAAGGGGCAAGGGCTTTTCCGAACCCGAATGAAGGATGTGGACGGAATGGTGACCAATGTGCCCGGTGTGGCGCTGGTAACTTATCATGCGGATTGCACGCCCGTGTACCTGTACGATCCGGTGAAAAAAGCCATCGGCATGGTGCACGCCGGATGGCGGGGTACGGTAAAGGAAATTGCAGGAGCGGCGGTTCGAAAGCTTCAGACGGAGTTCGGAACGGATCCGGCAGACCTGGTGGCCATGATCGGTCCGTGCATTTCCAAAGAATACTTTGAATGCGACCGGGATGTGGTGGATGCGGTACGGGCCATGAATATTCCGGCAGAGGAAATGATTTCTTACGATACGGTCAAAAATAAGTATCACGTCTCCATCGCCGGGGTGAACCGACTGGTGCTGGAAGCGGCCGGCGTTCCCGGGGACCATATCGACATGCAGGACCGGTGCACCTACGGAAATCCCAGCTTGTTTTTCTCCCATCGCCGGGATGGATTGAAGAGAGGCGGTCACTGCGCATTGCTGATGCTGCGGTAGATTTTGCACCAACCCCATAAAGGCAGAGAATTCGGTTGAAAAAAAGCGCTGAATAGGTTATTCTAATATAAGTGTTGAAAATTGAAGTAAAGGGAGTGTTATTATGAAAATTACATGGATTGGACATTCGTGTTTCAAAATTGAAGAGGGTGGATATTCCATCATTATCGATCCGTATCAGGACGATTGCATCCCGGGACTGGCTCCGGTTCGAGAGAAGGCCAACGAGGTTCTGAAGAGTCATGAGCATGACGACCACAATGCTGTAGACAATGTGGAAATCGTAAAGACCGTGGCTTCTCCGTTTAAGATTACCACTATCGATACGTTCCACGATGAGAAGAACGGCACCGAGCGCGGTAAGAACAAGATTCATATCATCGAAACAAAGAATCAGCGGGTGGCACACCTGGGCGACCTGGGCTGCGAGCTGACAGATGAGCAGATGGGACAGCTGTATCAGGTAGATGCACTGCTGATTCCGGTAGGCGGCGTCTACACATTGGATGCGGCACAGGCGGCACAGCTCACCGTGGATCTGGATGCAAGACATACCATTCCGATGCACTACAAGAGCGTAGAAAGCGAATTCGATCTGCCGGAGCTGGGTACCGTATACGATTACACCCTGCGTCTTTCCGGTGTGTGGGTGAATTCCCTGAACACCCTGGACCTGGACGAGAATTATCCGGCAAAGGTAGTGGTTCTCCAGCCGCAGAACATGACCAAGAAGTTCATGAGCATCGGCGAGATGGAGAAAATGAGCAATACAAAGAATGCAAAGTAGTCCCATTCGAATGCGGCAAAAACAAATTTAATGAAACCAAAGGTGACCGGTGGGAACACAAAAAGTTCTCCGCCGCGTCACCTTTTTTATTTGGAAATGACAATACATTTTCGGAGAGATGTGGTATAATTCAATTAACCCAATTAAAGGAGGTCACAACTATGAAGGTTATGATTACAGCGAAGAATTATAAGCCGAGTGAGCGTCTGCAGGACAACATCGAGAAGAAATTTTCGAAATTAGAGAAATTTTTCGATGAAGATGTTACCGCGAATGTGATTGTTTCGAAGTTCAAGGACAAGACGAAGTTGGAAGCAACCATCAATACAAAGCAGACACTGTTCCGTGCCGAAGAGATTTCGGACAACGTGTACGAGGCAATGGATCTCATCATCGACCGACTGTCCAGCCAGATGAAGAAATTCAAAGGCAAGCTGGAATCCCGGTACAAGGAGAACAAGGCGCTGAAGTTCGAGTTCATTCCGGACGATGAAGAGGAAGAAGATAATCTCACTGTTGTGAAGAGAAAACAGTTCGAGCTGCAGCCGATGAATTATGAAGAAGCCATTCTTCAGATGGAGATGCTGGGACACAATTTCTTCGTATACTTCGACATGGATACGGAATCCACCAACGTGGTATACAAACGGAAGGGCGATGCATACGGTTTAATTGAAACATACAGATAGAAGGCAATCCAATCCCTATCCGGACGTGACCGGACAACTGAATATTGATTTTATGGGGCTGTCATCGAGGCAGCCCTGTTTTTATGAAGTGAAAATAGGTAATTTCCCGGCCTTGTCGCCCATTTTCTTGACACCGCAAAAGCCCTACGGTAATATATTGACATGAGTAGAAGAACTCCGAGGAGACAGGGCGCATCGGTGTCGAGACGAGCATCTCAGCACGGAAATGCCGTCCGGACCCGGGCGGGTTCCAGGGCATCCCGGAATGCGTCTCGGAAGAACGGCGGCGGCCGAAGACATGCAACGAAACAAAGGGCATATACCACCTCCGAGAGTCGGATACTGGACTTCCTGGCCACCATACCGGCCATGATTGTGATTCTCATTACCCTCCGGGAGATTTTTCTGGCGGTAACGAATTCCGCAATGGGGAAGGAACAGTATACGAAATTCCCGGAGCTTTTTCAATTTGGCAATTTTATTATCATCATTGTAGGGGTTCTCTATGTCGTGCTGTCCAACATGGTTCCGGTGAAAAAGAAACCCCTCTTGCAGCGGAATCCGGAGTTCCTGTTCTTCGGTATTTTTATGATTTGCATGGCGCTTTCCACCTTAGTAAACGGCATCGATGGGAAAGCCATTCACGGAATCCCGTATCGGAATCAGGGCATCTTCCATTTTGCCTTTTATATATTAATTTATTACTTCGTTTCTTCCAAAGTCAAGCTGCAGCAGCTTCGGAAGTTTGTGCTGCTGTCCTTTCTTTTTACCGCGGATGTGCTGGGCGTTACCGCAATCGGGCATCAATTCTTCCTGAATATTTCGGCCTATTCCGGGAAAAAAGGCCTGAGCGCAATCTTCTTTAACAGCAATCATTACGGGTATTTTCTAGCCATGGCTTTGATGGTGGCGGTAACTGCTTTTATCGTGGGCGATAAAGTGTGGGTGCGGGAGTTCGGTTTCCTGTCCGGGATGCTGAATCTAATCGTGCTGTTCATGAACAACACCTTCGGAGCGATTCTGGCTTCCTTCATCAGCTTGCTGGTGGTGCTGTTCCTGTCGCTGATCAAGCTGCCGAAGAGCAAGTGGCGGGCGGTGTCGGTGGCGTCCCTGATCATCGCCATTCCGCTGGCGGGAGGCGTGCTGCTGAACGCCCAGTTCGACAATTTCGTGGTGCTGCTGCAGGATATCGGGAAAATCATGTCCGGCAGTTCCGATGCGGCATCGGCCGGAACCAATCGGTGGGGTCAGTGGGTCAAAGCCGTGCAGTACATCCAAGAGCATCCACTTCTGGGATATGGCTGCGAGGGGATGGCGGACCGGATGATGAACGATATCGGCATTTCCAATCCCCACAACGAGCTGCTGACCTATGCGCTGTTCTTCGGCGTCCCGGCGGCGGTGTGCTATACCGTGGCGGTACTGATGATTTTCTTGCGGCACCTTGTGAGCGGTGCCTGGAAAGATCCCTATGCACTGATGGCGTTTTCCGCCGCATTGGCGTATTTTATCTCTTCATTTTTCGGAGTGGCCATGTTCTATACCACACCGTTTTTCTTTATCATGCTGGGGTACAGCTCCGGGAAGGGGAAACGGTGAGGAGTTAACGAAAGGTGATTGAATTTATGAAAAAAGCGAACGTATTCTTTCTGATTACAATGATTGCTATTGGTTGTGTTTTATCGGGATGCGCCGGAAATGATAATGTAGAAATAGTAAAGGAATCTTCTAAGCTGCAAGAAATAAACCTGACTTTGTACAATGGAAAAAGTGTAAATGTGACGGAATCAGAGAAAGTAGAAGATATAGTGAAGATAATCAACGGTGCAGCATCAACAAAAGAAGAATCTGTACAGGATGTGCCGGATGCAAAGCAGTATGGAAAAATTATCCTTGTATCGAAAGAGGATGAAAGAACCCTGTATTACTATGAAAGAGAGGGTAAATACTATATTGAAGAACCATATGTAGGAATCTATCAATGCGATCAAGATCTTAATTCGTATTTTAAATCCATCGCGGACCTCTAAATTCGGAGCATGTGAAAATATGTTCAGGAATTAGAGACGATGGTAAAAAGAAAATTCAATATGCCTAGAATTTCGAAGCGAGTTCACGCTAATCCTTTAAATTTTGAAAATCAGCGTGAACGATTTTCTGCTTTTTCCCGTCTTACTCGGATGGTGTTCTGTACAGGGACGTAAGCCTTGAGGAGTGTTCACGCTTTTTGAAGGCAAATTGGCTTTTTAGCGTGAATAAAAATTAGAATACTGAAAATTTTGCAAAAACCGTTCACGCTAAATCTCGTTTTTCGGGCAAAAAGCGTGAACTCACCTCAGATTTCCAGACATATGGGAATTCGCATGCGTGATAAAGATAATAAAAATAGAGCCGCCTTTTGAAAAAATGGTGCTGATGATGAAATCCATTTCCATCACCAACACCAAAAGGTATAGAACCTATATTTTTTTCTGTTCTCTTGACGGGAAGCGGTTCAATCGGACTTACTTCCGGATGATGACCCGGGTGCCTATCGGTGCCATCTTATAAAGCTTTGCGGCATTCTTTCGCGGCATATTCGGACAACCGTGGGAGCCGTTTTTCTTATAGATGGTGCCGCCGAATTTGGAGCGCCAGGATGCATCGTGAATACCATATTCACTTCCGATAAAGGCCATCCAATATTTTACGTAGCTGCTGTAGCCATTTCCGCGAAGCGTGATGTTTCGTGATTTGCTCCGGAGGCGGAAATGACCTTTCGGTGTTCGGTTTCCCGGACCGCCGGTGACCACATTGCTCTTTAGTTTGACCTTGCCCTTGACGTAGTACTTCAGCGTCTGATTGCTGATATCGATCAGAATATAACGTTTATAGTGATACGGACCGTAGCTTGCTCGGCGGTACTGCTTCTTGGTGATGGCACCGGTCTTCTTGTTGGGACGGATGGTGACATCGTGGTATTTAAACGCCTTGGTTTTCGCCTTAGCGGCGGAATCGAAATAGTAGTAGTACTTTCCGGATTTCACCATCTTCTTGGTGGTGAGTTTTCCGCCTTTATTGCAATAATAGGTGTTGCTCTTCCAACGGAAACGACCTTTCGCCGTGCGAATCGCTCCTTTTCCGTCGGCGTAATAATACGCTTTGCCGATTTTCAGAATTCCTCTTTGCAGGACACCGTCGTTATTGAAATAATACTTTTTTCCCTTGATGGTATTCATTCCGGTGACAAAATGATTCTCCGTATCGTAATAGCGGGTCTCATTGTTGTCCGTAACCCAGCCCAGGTTTTTTGGAGCTTCCGGGGTGGTCGGGTTTTCCGGGGATGCAGAATTTTCCGGTTTCTGCTCTTGATTTTGTTCCGGATTCTGCTCCGAAACCGCTGAATCCGGCTTTTTCGAAGCCGGCGGTTCGCCGGATTCTTGCTGCACCGTGGAATCGGTGCCGGTGGTCGCAGTCTCTGCTGCGAAGACGCTGTTAATGCTCAGCGCCATGACTAGGATGAGCAGCAGTGCGAAAAATGAAATAAACCGATTCTTACCAAAATGTTTCATCAGTCTGAATTCCTTCCTTTGATTTTCTGATAAATATTCCCATTCAGTGTAGCCCTTTTCGCACAAGAAAGCTATAACCGAGTGGTTCAATTCTGGGAGTCTGTATTGGGAACTACAATGTCCAATAATTTAGATCCACCCGTCCGCTGATTCCCGGAACCTTCCCGGAGCTGGTGTACTGCCAGCATCGGTATGAACCCTTGTAGGTGACGGTGTCGTTGTACTGCGCCACCCATACCTGATACCTGGACAGCTTCTTCATATCCAGGTTGTTGTTGAGCCAGCTGGTGCTGGCATAGATCATCGGGGTACAGCCTTTGGATTTCACATAGTCGCAAAAAGCTTTTACCGCTGCGGTTCGCTTGGTCCGGTTCAGCTTTGAGGAGGATGCTCGTGCGCCCGGATAATTCTCGGTATCGATAACCAGCGGCAAATTGAGTTTGCAGCCGGATTCCTTCACCTGCTTGACGGCGAAGGCGGCTTCCGCCTGAGCTTCTTTTACCGTTCGTGCCTGCGAGAAGTAGTAGGCCCCTACGTCCACCCCGGCTTCGGTGGCCTTCCGCATATTATCCTTAAAGGTACTGTCTGCACAGCGTTTGCCGTTGGAAGTTCCGGAGTAGCCGCACCGCAGAAAGGCGAAACTGATGCCGCCGGATTTCACCTTTGCCCAGTCGATATCCTTCCCTTGATAATAGGAAACGTCGATGCCTTTCATATATTTCCGATTCGAAGAGATAATGGATCCGGATGCGTTCGCAGTGTAGGTGTATTTTCCCATCTTAAAGGTGCCGGTGAGGGCAGCGGCCTTCGGCCCGGCGTAGTAAATGTTGCTCCCGCTAAAATAAAAGCGATTGGTATACAGGGTGCCGCTCTTTCGGCTGTAGTAGGACTTTCCCTTCCATGTAATCCGGCCGGCCTTCTTCCGCAGCTTTCCGGTGGAAGTGGAGTAGTAATAGTATTTTCCCCATTTGTGCACGCCCACCTTGATGCGCCCGTCGGAACCGGCCCGATAGGTGTACTTTCCGATGCGGAAGGACTTGCTCTTCTGAATCTTTCCGCCTTTTCGAACGTAGTAGCGGTTCTTCTTCCAGGTGACAAAGCCCTTGGCCTTCCGAAGCCGCCCCTTGCTGCTGGAGTAATAATAGCTTTTTCCCCATTTGTATACGCCGACTTTTATTTGTCCTTTTTTGTTCGCCCGATAGGTGTATTTACCCACCTTGAAAGTCTTTCCGGTCTGAATTCGTCCGCCTTTTCGAACGTAATACTTATTTCCGTTCCAGGTGACAAAACCCGATTTTTTTCGAATCTTCCCCTTACTGTCCCGGTAAAAATAATATTTTCCCTTGCGAAGGACCCCGGCTTTGCTCTTGGGTTTGGACGGTTTCTCGGACGGCGGCTGTGCGGTGTTCGCTTCTTTTACCGTAAAACACATCCGGACACTGTTTTCATATAGGATTTCCCAGTTGCCGGTTGCATCGGTGCTCAGAAGATAGAGACCTTTCGAATCCGGCTGAAGAGGGATTTCCTTAGACGTATCGGTGGAACGCTGCCGGAGAACCGGTGCGGTGCCGGAGTCTTCCAGCGAAGAGGTGCCGGATTCAGTGGATTCGGCAGCTGAAAAGCGCAGGTATATTTTCTTATTCTGCTCAAAAGTGACCGATTGGTTCGAATCGCAGCTTTGCCAGCTTTCTGCATTGGTCGGATCCGCAGTGTATTGCAGGACATCCGTTTCCCCGAAGCAGAGGAGGGGAGTGAGCATCACTGCCAATGCGATGATGACAGATAAAATATTTCGATGGTATTTCATGAAAAAATCCTTTCATTTGATGGTTGATGACGGAATAAAATCTGCATTGTTATTTCTTAATTATAATATAGGAGCTTCCGGAAGGAAAGAATATAAGGGAAAACAAAAAGAGATGAGGGAAAATCTCATCTCTTTCTTCGGGAAAGTGATACGGTATGTGTAGGTTGTACCGAAATCAAATTCTCATGTGTATAGGTGTGTAAATTTATGATGGCGATTTAATAATACCAGTAGTCCATATCTACGCGGGTGCTGATTCCGTTTACTTTGCCGGAACTGGTGTACTGCCAGCATTTATAGGAGCCGCCGTAAGTGACCTTCTTGTAATACTGAGCAACCCATACATAGTAGTCGGACAGCTTGCTCATATTGAGCTGATTATTGAGCCAACTGGTGCTGGCATAAATCATCGGCGTATATCCCTTGGCTTTTACCTGCTTGCAGAACGCCTGAACCGCTTCGGTTCTCTTGGTCTTGGAAAGTCTGCTGCTGGAGGCCCGTCCGGGCAGGTTTTCCGTATCGATGACAACCGGGTAGGTAACCTTCACACCGGATTTCTTAATCTGTTTAATGCAGTAATCCGCTTCTTCTTTACCTTCTTTCGCATTGATCGCTGTCGTGAAGAAGTATACGCCCACGTCGATTCCGGCTGCTTTCGCGCCCTTGATGTTTCTCATAAAAGTACTGTCGACAGAAAGCTTGCCGTTGGTGCTTCCGCGGTAACCGCAGCGAATGATGGCAAACTTCACGCCGGAGGCTTTCACCTTCTTCCAGTTGATTTCGTACTGGAAATAGGATACATCGATGCCGATGGCTTTGCCGGTATTCAGCTCGATAATCCGGCCCGTAGATGTGGTCTTGTATTTCTTTCCATCCACTTTGAAGGAGCCGGTCTGAATGGCACCGGTGGAGGAGGCGTAGTACCGGTCTCCGCTTACGGTGATGAACTGATCCTGATAGATCTTTCCGCCGGATGCGGCATAGTACCGCTTTCCGTTGTAATTAATCCAACCCTTGGTGGTCTTCACCCGGCAGTTGGAATCACCGTAATAGTACTTGGATCCGTATTTGAAGATTCCTTTTCCCAGGCGGCCGGTGGCATACGCCTTATAAGTGTAGCCGGAAACCTTGAAGGTGTGACCCCATTCAATCTTTCCTTCGGAATTCACATAGTAGCGGTCTCCGTTGTAATTGACAAATCCCGGGGTGGTTTTTACCACGCCGTTGCTGTCTGCGTAGAAGCGGGAAACGGTTCCGTATTTGAAGACGCCGGTTCCCAGTCTTCCGGTTGCGTAAGCCTTATATCTCTTTCCTTTTAACTTCAAGGTGTGACCGGTATAGATGGTGCCGCCTTTGGTGACGTAGTATCGATTGCCGTCGTATTTCACGAATCCGGCGGTGGTCTTCACCTTGCCGGAAGAGGCATCGGAATAGTAGTAATTATCTTCATGAGAAAAATGTCCTTTAACAAGGCGACCTTTCTCATCAAAAAAATACTTGCTTCCCTTGATGGTGGCAAAGCGGTTCTTGTAGCATTTGCCGCTCTTGTAGTAGTAGTACGTATAGGAACCGGACTTCTTCCAGCCGGTCTTGCTCTTCTTGGTTGTTCCCTGAGCCGGAACCATGGCCAGCGCAAAAATAAGAAGCACCGCCAGAATTGCGATTCCGATATTGATTTTCTTCGTGTGTTTCTGAATCATAACGCTTTCGTCATTGCCCTTTCTTAAATACCTGTAAGGATAATATCATTGTTGGGAATAAAATGCAATAATATTATTTGTAAACTGGCGGAAATATTTTATCGGTTAACTTGTGACAGGGGCGGTTATGTGCTAAAATCGCACTATATTGAGGTGATACCAATGAGATATATCAGATATTGTACAAATCTTATGACTGCCGGCGTTTTTATTCTGTTGAACCGGATTATCGGCATCTTCTGTCCGGTGCGAAAGAACAAGGCGGTATTTATTTCCGACGTTCGCGCAGAGAACGGCGGAAATTTAAAGTGCGTATATGACGCCATGGGCGAAGACTACGAGAGAGCCACGTATTTCAAAGCGGATCGGCGGAATTGGAGTTCCTTCAGAAAGTTCTGCAAATTAGTCTATGACATGACCACGGCAGAAGTTGTTTTTCTGGAGGATTATTTCCGTTACACATCGTACTTCAAGGTGCGAGAAGGCCAGAAAATCTGCCAGCTGTGGCACGGTGCCGGCGCCTTCAAGAAATTCGGATACAGCCGGGCGGAAGGAAATGAGAATATTCGCATCCATAAAGGATACCGGAAGTATACCCACGTGATTACCAGCAGTGAAGCCATCAATTCTTGCTATGCAGAGGCATTCGGCGTAACGCCGGATAAAGTGCGGGCCACCGGTGTTCCCCGGACGGATATTTTTTTCGATGAGGAATATCTGAAGGAAACGAAGACACGGCTGCACGAAGCGTATCCGCAGCTGCAGGGAAAGAAACTGATTCTCTTTGCACCGACGTATCGAGGTCTTCGGGCGGATGATGCAAGCTACGATTTCAACCGGATTCCGCTGGATGAAATCTACGAAGCGCTTCACGAGGAATATGTGTGGGCCTTTAAATGGCATCCGGCACTGTATAACAACATAGCAAACGGCAAAGTCCGGATGCCGGATTTTGCAAAGTATCCGGATTTCTTTCTGGACCTTTCGGAAGAGCGGGAAATTAACGATATCCTGACGGTTACGGATGTGATGATTACGGATTATTCTTCCGTTATTTTCGATTACTATTTGACCGGCGGCAGGGTGGTGTATTATCCGTATGATTTCGACACCTACTATAACGGCCGGAGCTTCTATTTTGATTACGGAGAATATCTCTTTGGACCGGTGGCAAAGACACCACAGGAACTTATTGCGGCAATTCAGTCGCCGGCGGAGGATGAATCGGAGATTCGCCGGAAGTTCGGAAAGAAATACATGTCCGCATGTGACGGCTGCGCCACGGAACGGGTTATCCAATGGGTATTTTACAGAAACGGGAGTGAGGAATGCAGATAATGCTGAAAATCGCCATTGCCATCTGCAACGGCATCTACGAAATTCACAAGCTGTTCCCGGTTCGGAATCGCATCGCCATGGTGAGCCGGCAGAGCAGCACCTTGACGTTGGATATGCGTCTCTTAAAGGAAGAATTGGAGCGACAGAATCCGGAAGTGGAGATCGTCACGCTGAACCGGATGATTCCACCGGGATTGGCGGGTAAAATTAAATATCTTTGGTACATGGTGACCCGGGAGATGCACGTCTTCGCGACATCCAGAGTAGTGCTTCTGGAAGGGTACTGCATCAATGCCAGCATTCTCCATCATCGGAAGGAGCTTTCCATCATCCAGCTGTGGCACGCACTGGGCGTGCTGAAGCAGTTTGGATACTACGCGGTAGGAACGGAAGAAGGGCACAGTGAGGCCTTGGCAAAAGCGATGCATATGCACGAAAATTACGATTGTGCCATCTGCAGCAGCGAATTCTGCCGGCCGTACTACGCGAAGGCCTTTCGTATGCCGGAATCTCGGGTAAAAGTATGTCCGCTGCCGCGGACGGATTTGCTGACGGACCGGGAATACCATCGCCGAAAGCGGGAAGAGATTATTCGGAGGTATCCGGAATTGGGCAAACGCCCCAATGTCCTCTATGCTCCCACATTTCGAAATGGAGAGGATATCACAGAACATTTAGGTTCTTTATTCGAAGCGTTCAATTATGAAGAGTATAATCTGATAGTGAAACTTCATCCGGTGGACCGAACCGGCATCCATCGAGAAGAAATTTTCGAATGTCCGGAATTCACGGCGATGGAGCTGTTCAGCCTAACGGATGCGCTGATTACGGACTATTCATCCATTATCTATGAAGCGGCGGCAGCAGAAATTCCAATCTATCTATACACGTTCGATTTGGATCGGTATCTGGAGCGAAGAGGTTTTATCATCGATTTCATGAAGGATATTCCGCTGGAGAAATATCGGAAGCCGATTGAGTTGCTGGAACGGGTGTATGAAGATGTGAAAAGAAGGGCGGAGAGCGCAGAACTGCGCCCGGATGCGAGCCAATCGTTCATTGAGAAATACGTGCAGCCGGGGACCGGAAATACCCGTCGGTTGGCGGAATGGGTGCTTCAAAATCTGGAACAATCCCGTAATTCTTGAACAATAACAGAATTTGGGATATAATTATACGATTAAACTCTGATGGTCAAGGGAGGAAGAAAAATGATATACGGTGTAGTTCTGGCAGGTGGTATCGGTAGCCGGATGGGAAATGTGGATCGTCCGAAGCAGTATCTGCACATTGGAAAGAAACCGATTATTGTTCATACAGTAGAAAAATTTATTATCAATGACAATTTTGAGAAGGTGATCGTTCTGTGCCCGGCACAGTGGATTACCTATACAAAGGATTTGTTCCGGAAGCACCTTCCGGAGAACAGCAATGTGGTTGTAATTGAAGGCGGAAAAGATCGAAACGGCACCATCATGAATGCCATTCGCTATATTGAAGAAACTGACGGATTGGATGAAGAGACTTCATTGGTGACACACGATGCGGTTCGTCCTTTCGTGACGCATCGGATTCTGGAAGAGAATGTGGAATCCGTTCGAAAGGGCATCGCTTGCGATACGGTAATTCCGGCAACGGATACCATCGTAGAGAGCCTCGATGGAGAGACCATCGCCAACATTCCGAACCGGGCGAATTATTATCAGGGACAGACCCCGCAGAGCTTCCGGGCGAAGCGATTCAAGGATTTGTATGAGACCTTGAGCGAGGATGAACGGAAGATTCTGACGGATGCGGCGAAGGTATTTGTTGTAAAGGGCGATAAGGTGGCATTGATTAAGGGAGAGACCTTTAATATCAAAGTAACCTATCCGTATGATCTTCAGTTGGCAGAAACGCTGCTGGGAGGAGAGAAGTAATGCTGAATACAGTATATAGACTTGTAGAGCCGAGACGCATTGAGTCGGAGTTTTCCGACATTGATGTAAATGGAGATTCGGTGCTGGTTCGACCGACACATCTTTCCATTTGCAATGCGGATCAGCGCTATTTTCAGGGAACCAGGCCGCCGGAAGTGCTGAAGAAAAAATTGCCGATGGCATTGATTCACGAAGCAATCGGTAAAGTAATCTATGATCCGGCAGGAGATTTTGAACCGGGACAGAAGGTGGTAATGGTACCGAATACTCCGATGGAGGAGGATGACATCGTTGCGGAGAACTATTTGCGCAGCAGCAAATTCCGTGCCAGCGGATTTGACGGTTTTATGCAGGATATCGTAGCCATGAGACGAGACCGAGTTGTGGCCGTGCCGGACGGAATCGACGATTACGTTGCTGCTTTTACCGAACTGGTATCCGTAAGCTATCACGCCATCGATCGCTTTGACCGGAAAGCACATGGAAGAAGAAATGTGCTGGGCGTATGGGGCGATGGAAATCTTGCTTTTATCACATCATTGCTTTTGAAGAAGAGATTTCCGGAGAGCAAGGTGTACATTTTCGGGAAGCATGAATACAAGATGGATGACTTCGTTTTTGCGGACGAGACTTTCTTCATCGATGCCATTCCGGAAGATTTGAGAATCGATCACGGGTTTGAGTGCGTGGGAAAGGCCGGTTCCGGTACATCCATCAATCAGATTATCGATTACATCAATCCGGAAGGATGCATTGCGGCTTTGGGCGTTTCCGAAGATCCGGTACCGATTAACACTCGAATGATTTTGGAGAAGGGATTAACGCTCTACGGAAGCAGCCGAAGCAGCGCGGATGATTTCCGCCATTTGCTGCAGTTCTACAAGGAACATCCGGAAGTAGTGGATTATCTGTCCAGCATTATCGGCGAAATCGTAGAGGTTCGCACCATCAAGGATATGACCCATGCGTTCGATGCGGATATCCAGAAACACGGCGGAAAGACCGTTATGGTGTGGAAGAAATAACGAAAGGATTATAGAAATTAATGTCACCAAAGGTATCGGTTATTATTCCGGCATACAACGCAGCGGCAACATTGCCGCGAATGCTGGATGCAATCAAGGCACAGACATTTGAAAACTTTGAAGTTGTTGTAATTAACGATGGATCCAAAGATGATACTCAGAGTGTTTTAGAACAGTATCAATCGGAGGATTCCAGAATTCGAGTATTCCGTCAGGAAAATCAAGGTGTTAGCGCAGCCAGAAATTATGGTCTGGATGTTGCTCAAGGAGATTATATCGCCTTTTTTGATGCCGATGACGAAGTGCCGGAGAATGCGTTGAATGACCTCTACCATGCGGCCAGAGAACATATGGCGGATTTGGTAATCGGGCGTCATACTATACAGTACATGACGGAAGATTATATGCCGAAGTCTTCTAAAAATCTCTCAAAGGAAACCGACATTCCGAAGTATCATAAGTCTCTTTGCTGGAATTTCACCCTTTGCAATAAGTTATTCCGACGTTCTCTAATTGAAGAATTTCAATTGAGATTCAATGGAACGAAGCATGCCGAGGATGGACTGTTTATTTTCCGATATATTCAAAAGGCGGAGAAGATTACAGGCTGTCCGTCTATCGTGTACAAATACGTGAAGAATTCCTTCTGGGAGGACGCCTCTTTGAGTCAGAAGGCAAATTCTTCTTCCTTCAAAGACCTTCGTCGGAATTTGATGGAAATAATTCAGGTAATTGATGAAGAAACGGCAGAAAGCTTGAACGAGGTAAACGCTTCTGATGCCACTCAGGCGGCGAAAGACGAAATGTTCTGGAATTGGAAATTGATTCGGTCGACCATGTGGAAGCGGTTCGCTCAAATTTCTATTCTGGATGAGTATTATCGGCTGCTTTGGAACAGTGACGAGGAACTCTATTCGCTTCTTCAGAAATCATTGGAAGAATGCAGAGAGAATATGTTCCCGAGTCAATGGAAAGCTTTATTGGAAGACAATTCAGACCTTCAGATGGATGTGGGACTGATGAATCGGGAGGAGCTTGCGGAGAATCCACTTCTTTCGGTCTTGGTAACAGCAGAACTTCCAAAAGAGTCGGTGGAAAAGATGCTGGAAGCATATTACGGACAGATTTATGTTTCCTTCGAAATTCTTTTGGACGAAGAATTAGTGGATGTCGTGCCGGAACACTATCTGAAGAAAGAGAATTTTCATGTGCGGCCGCATGCTAATTTGTCGAAATGGAAAAAGGATGCACTTCAGGAGGCAAGGGGGACTCATTGCGTCATAGTGGAAGAGCCGGTGTATCCGGCGACCCGGACAATCAGTCAGATGATGGATGCAATTGAAACCAAAACTTTTATTACCGCACCGATTTGCAAAATTGACGGAGAGCGTTTCCATGCAATGGAGACACAATCCACCGTATTCACAAATGAGTTCTCGGTAATAAAGAAACGTTCCAAGTTCAACCAGCTGGATGCAGTATGGAGCAACAAGATTTTCAGTATAAAGAATCTCTTGGCGAAAAAGCGGTTATTTGAATCAGATTCGACTAAGGATTTGATTCGGTTATACGGAAATTCTTCCTATGTCAAGTTTGAGGATAACTCTTTCGTGACGAATATGAGTGACAGTGATATTCTGCGAAAGGTTAAGAATGTTGGTGTAAAGCTTGGCTACAAGAGGAAACTCCGTAAAGAAGAAAAGCGTTTGAACCGGATTGAGAAGGAAAGCACCGAGGTAGAAACCATATCCCTTCGCTTGAAGAAGTGGCGAAATCGCAAGCTACGAGAAGGATATAAATTCTTGACGTTAAAAGTATTGTTTCCGGTATATTACAAGTGGCATGCACGGAAACCAATTGAGAAGAACAAGGTTCTTTTTATCGTTAATCGAAAGCCGATGTTGCCGAATTCGATGACTTATGTTCACGATTTGCTGGAAAAGTCCGGGAAGTTTAATATCCATAATAAATTTCTGTTGAATCTGACACTTCGCTATCGGCAGAAGTTTAAAGTGGATTTGGATTTAATCAAGGACTTGGCAACTGCAAATTACGTGTTCTTGGATGAGGCGACAGTGACCACTTGCGGAATCAATAAGCGACCGGAAACAAAAATCGTTCAGCTTTGGCATGGATGCGGTGCATTTAAGAAGTTCGGATTTAGCACAGCGGACAAGATTTTTGGCGGAAATGCAAAAGAGCAGAAACGGTATCCGATGTATCGCAATTTCGATTTGGTGTGCGTCAGCAGCCCGGAAGTGGTATGGGCTTACGAGGAGGCCATGCAGCTGAAAGGTGTGGGTAATGTTAAGCCGGTAGGAGTCAGCCGGACGGATGTGTTTTTCCAAGATGATTATATTCATGCGGCAAAGCAGCGAATTCTCGAACAAATTCCTGCGGCGGCGGACAAAAAGATTATTCTTTACGCCCCGACCTTCCGAGGAAGAGTCGCAAGTGCGTATGGACCGGATCACTTTGACTACGAGAAATTGTATGAAGCCTTGGGGGATGAATATATTATCCTGATAAAGCATCACCCGCTGGTAAAGCGTCTGCCGGAAATTCCGCTGGAATATCGGGATTCCTTTGTGTATGATGTATCTCATACGATGGAAATCGAAGACTTAATCTGCGCTTCGGATATTTGTATTTCAGATTATTCTTCTCTGATTTTCGAATATTCCTTGTTTGAGAAGCCGATTATTCTCTTCGCCTATGATTTGGATGTATATTTCGATTGGCGTGGTTTCTATTACGATTATTTCGAAATGGCACCGGGACCGGTATTAATCAGTACAGAAGAGATTATTGATTATATTACCCATATTGATACGGAATTCGATCGGGAGAAGATGCATGCTTTCCGTGAAAAGTTTATGCGTTCCTGTGATGGGCACTCCACAGAGCGGATTTTGGATGAAGTAGGATTAAAGCTGTAGAGAGAAAGGTGAAGTTGCATTATGAAGTACTATGTAGATGAACACATTAAGAACACCGAACGCATATTCCCGGAACAGAATCGGTATGGCCTTAAGCGATTTGATATGAATGAGAATCCAGAAGGTTTGCCGGAAGATTTTGTGAATTCTGTTCTGAAAGAAATCACACCGGAATTTCTTTCAATCTATCCGGAACCAGATCGGTTTTTGCGCAAATATGCGGAATTTATTGGTAATGGTGTCACTTTGGACAATTTAGTGGCAACAAATGGCTCTGATATGGCAATTCGATACATCTTTGAGACATTCGGAGAAGAAGGAAAGGATGTAGTTACCGTTTCTCCAACATTCGGAATGTATGGAGTGAACTGTTCGGTTTTAGGACTGAATCATGTGACGGTGCCATATGAACCGGATTTGACGATATCCATTGATAAGCTTCTGGACGCCATCACAGAGAATACACGAATTGTGGCGTTGCTGAATCCGAATAATCCGGTTGGAAATATCTATACGGATGAGGAAATGGAAAAAGTAATTCGTAAAGCGCAAGAGGTAGGGGCTGTTGTTCTGATTGATGAAGCGTATCATTATTTTTATGATAAGACGTTTCTGCCGTATGCACTTAAAGAAGACAACGTTATTGTAATCCGGACATTCTCGAAGCTTATGTCTATTGCAGCATGCAGATTGGGAATAACCATCAGTAATCCGGAGATAATCCATTACATAAAGAATGGGAAGTTGACTTTCGATGCCAATTCCATTGCATTGCTTTTTGCAGAACGGATTATTGAACAGCCGGAAATGGTGGAGAATTTGATTCGAATTGAGAAAGAAGGAAAGGCGTATATTCTGAATTCTCTGAAGGAGCACGGTTATTGGTGCAGAGATTGCAGAGGAAACTTTATATTTCTAGAGCCAAAGCATGATGCACATGAAATTACAAGAAAGTTGGCGGACAAAGATGTTTTAGTTCATGATTACGGAAATGAATTACTGAATAAGTATATTCGTGTTTCGGTAGGATCTGTATCTTCTATGAGGGAGTTTCTAGAAGTATTCTATGAAGTGGACGGAGAGCAGTAATTGTATTATATATGTAGAACCTTCGATGAGCATGATGAAATGAAGTCATGCTCATTTTATTATTTCGAAAGTAGGGTTATATGGAAAAACTTCTGAGCATAATTATTCCAATTGACGATTGGAGAAGCGACGACGAAAAAGACCTTCAAGCTGGTGTGGAATGCCTGCTGAATCAAAATATTCCCAAAGAAGAGTTGGAATTGGTATTTGTAGTCGGACAGAATGATTCAAAGATTAGTGACATTCTTCAGTCGTATTCCAACACATATTTGAACATGGTTCGAGTAACTGATTCAGATGCGAGTAGTATGGTTAACAACGTATCCGGTAAGTATGCCCTTTTTTATGATTTCTCAAATCGATGGGAAGAAGGGGCGCTGGGAGAAGCGTGTCGATATATGAATCAGTGTGCTGTGCCGCCGAGTTTCTTTATGTGCCGGGAGATTTTTCAGAAAAAGACTTCCGCGAAAAGCACGTTCCGATTTCTTTATAAAAATGGAAACCATATCGTTAACGTGAAAGAAAAACCTCGGAGCATTTCGGTTTCTTTAAACAATGTAATTTTCCTCACGGAGGCCTTAAAGGAAGGGATTAAAGAACTGCTGAACGGGAAGGAGCTTCAGTATGGCCGTGAATTATATTTGCTTTCTCGGATGCTGATGAATAATCCCAATGTCGGAATTATATCATCTGCAGGTTTCATTTATCGGAATTCGGAACGACTCAGCAGTCAGCAGTCGAATGCCGGAATGGAATATGTCCGAAATCTCAATATTCTGTTCCGTCAACTGGAATTGTTAGTTTCAGATGAAGCAAGTCAATACTACATCTGGAACGTAATGCTGTACGTGATGAAACAATACATGGAAGGGGCGGACACACCGCAGACGTTTACCGATGAAGAACAGAATGCATATCTCTCATTGCTTCGAGAGAAACTGCACCGGATACCGGATGATATTATTGATAGTGCACCCGGCACAGTTCAAATCCAGCGAATGGGATTGTATGCGGCAAAATACGGTCACGATATTTTCCGGAATTCCATGGCGGAAAAAAGCGCTGTTACGTGGAAGGGACACCGCTTAGTCAATTTGAAGCACGACGCTTTTCGGATTTATACACTGAATGTGCAAGGTGAAATGCTGTGTATTACCGGAACCATTGATGCCGGGACATTGAATCAGGAGATGAAACTGACGGCACGAGATGAAATCGGAAAAGAATGGTCTGCAGAATTGCACCCCTATTCAAAGGGTGATATTAAAAATCGGTTTGATGAAGTATTGCTGGCCGGTCGGTGGTTCCGTCTATCGGTACCTCTTCACATGGCACAAACAATAAATTTCTATCTTGATATTAATAACAGTAAAATAAAAATATATCCGAAATTGATGGGAGATACCGGGTTAAAGCACCAGTATCGTTATTCTTATGTAGAAATCGCCGGGTGGCTTATTCGATATGATAGCGGAGCACTGATTGCAATACCGAAAACGGTTTTAAGACTTTTTAAACTTCATCACAATTATCTTAAAGAACTTCATCGAAAAAAGGATGCAGCGGGAGAAGCGGACTACCGAAAAAAACTTCGTTGGAGTAAAAAAATTCGCAAGCTGAAGCTGAAAAATCAAATTGCTTTTGTGTCCGCACGGAGTAACGATGTGCTGCTTCCGAACATTCAATCCGTCTACGAGCGGATTGAATCAGATAAAGTGGTATTTACACAGATGATGCCGTATAGCGATGAGAAAATGGATGAAGCCATTGAAGCGGTGTATTCCAGCAAGGTGGTTGTAACAGACGACTATTTCTATCTGTTCCGAAAATTCGGAAAGAAGCCGGGTCAGAAATTTGTACAGCTGTGGCATGCCACCGGCGCGTTTAAGAAATTCGGTCTGGACGGTACCGATCTATTTCCGGAAGTAGATCGACTGTATCATAAGGATTATGATTTGGTATCGGTGAGCGGAGAGAATTTGAGGGAAATATATGCAAGTGCATTCGGAATTGAACCGGAGAAAGTGAAAGCGTATGGAGCACCGCGCACCGATGAAATTCTTCAGTCACAATACAAGGATGAAAGAAAGAAAGAGATTCTGGACAAATATCCGAATTTAAAGGAAAAACAAGTGATTCTGTATGCCCCGACTTTCCGGGATTCCAATGGAAAGGATAAACACATCTTTCATCCGGTGATGGACTTCGAATCATTAAGTCATTCATTGAAACGGAATCAGGTGTTCATAATTTGCCCGCATCCGGTGATGCAGAATCGAATTGTGCCGGGTTCGTACGAGAACATCATTCAGGTGGAGGATTTCACTACTAACGAGATGATGTGCATTGCGGACTTGCTGGTGACCGATTATTCTTCGGTCATCTTTGAGTACTCTCTCTTGAATAAGCCGATGGTATTCTATTGTTACGATTACGATGAGTACAATCGAGATTTTTATTTGGATTATGAAAAGGATCTGCCGGGAAAAATGTTCCGAAATTATGGAGACTTAGAGCAATACATTTGCAATGGTGAGTTTAGAGACGTTGCGACAGTGCAAGATTTCAGAAATCGCTACATGTCTGCATGTGACGGAAAAAGCGGTGAGCGGTTAGCTCATGCAGTAGAGGAATTGCTGGAAGAATAGTGGAAAGGAACAAAGAACACTAAGTTGTTATTCTCAAGTAATGTATTTATATTTGTCTACCTTCCGGTAGTTTTGCTTGTAAATTACGCACTCAAATTCAATCGCCGGGCGCAGAATGTTTTTCTGTGTCTGGCCAGTTTGCTTTTCTACGCTTGGGGAGAGCCACGGTTCGTGTTGGTGATGATGGCATCCATTCTGGTGAATTGGTTTTTTGGTCTGCAGGTAGGGAAATTTAAAGAGAATAAGAATGTACGGTGGCTGATTGCACTGGATGTTTTTGTTAATTTAGCGATTATTTTCATATACAAATACCTGGCGTTTACGGTGAAAAACCTGAACCTGCTCTTTCACGCGCACCGGAATGTGCCGGAAATCGCATTGCCAATCGGAATTTCTTTTTTCACGTTTCAGGCGATCTCCTACGTAATCGACGTGTACCGTGGACGGGGCGAGGCCCAGAAGAACCTTTTGAATGTGGGACTGTACATTTCATTTTTCCCGCAGCTCATCGCCGGACCGATTGTGCGGTATGAAACCATTGCAGATCAGATTAATAATCGGAAGGAGAACCTGCAGGACTTTTCCGACGGTGTGGTACGCTTTATCATCGGATTGGGAAAGAAGGTGCTGCTGGCCAATAACATGGCGCTGATTGCGGATCACGCTTTTGGTTTCGGAAACGGAACGGTGCAGTGGTTCGGTGCGGACATGCCGCTGACGGCAGGGATGGCCTGGCTGGGGGCGTTGGCCTATACCTTCCAGATTTACTTCGATTTCAGCGGATATTCGGATATGGCCATCGGACTGGGAAAAATGTTCGGATTCCACTTCAATGAAAACTTCAATTATCCGTACGTTTCCCGTTCCATTACGGAATTCTGGCGACGCTGGCACATCTCTCTGTCCAGCTGGTTCCGGGATTATGTCTATATTCCGTTGGGCGGAAATCGGGTGAAGACGGAGGCAAGGCATATCTTCAATCTCTTCGTGGTGTGGCTTCTGACGGGAATCTGGCACGGAGCGAATTGGACCTTCATCCTGTGGGGACTGACCTATTTCGTGCTTCTGGTGACAGAGAAGAAGCTGGGACTCCATAAGGAGGCAAAATACCGCTGGATGAATCCGCTGAAGTATATCGCAACCATGTTCTTTGTCATCATGGAGTGGGTGCTTTTCCGAGCAGACAGTCTGGGAGATGCCGTACACTATATGAGATGCATGTTCGGAGCCGATGGCTGGGGGCTTTCCGTACCGGGAATCTTCTATTTAACCCAGTACCGATACTTCTGGCTGGCGGCGATTGTAGGATCCCTGCCGTGGGTTCCGTGGCTTGGAAAACGCTTGAAGCAGGAAGGTGTTTCTGCTAAAAGAAAATGGGCCGCGGATGTGATTTCCGGTGTATTCATCGTCAGCATCCTGTTGGTGTCGGTATCGTATATCGTCATCGGAAGCTACAATCCGTTCATTTATTTTAACTTTTAGAGAAGAAAGGAGAAATCATGAGAAATCGAATCATTACGGTGATATTTCTTTGTTTTCTGCTGTTCTTCGGGGTTCGCACCGGAATGAATGTATGGGATTCCATCAATGGTACGGAAAATAATCATCAGCCTCAGACGGAGGCATTGGGCAGCGGCGGTCAAATAACCGGTTTCAACAAGGCGTCCTTGGAAGAAATCTCTAACACGATTACGCTGAACTTGGCAAATCGAAATCAATGGATTAATCTAAACGGTTTGTTTCAAAAAGGAATGGGGAAAACCGGTGATTTGGAGAAGGACTGGTATCTTTTGAAAAACGGAATGCTGATGTACAGCCAAAACAAAGATTCTGATGAAGAATTGAAAAAGTATGCCAATAATGTAGTGAATCTTTCTCAATTTGCAGAAGGTTATGGAATGAAATTTCTCTATGTGGAGCTTCCGTACAAGGTGCAGAGAGATGGAGAATATCCGGCAGGAGTTCCGGATTACGGAAATCGTAACGCGGATGGAATTATGGAAATTCTTTTATCAAAATCCGTGCAAACAATGGATTTTCGGGATATAATGAAGGATAAGAATATAGAAACTGAGGAAAGTTTTTTTAGAACCGATCAACACTGGAAGCCGGAGACTGCATTGTGGGCGGCGGGAGAACTTTCCAAGAAATTAACTCAAGTGGATTCGGAGTGGAAAGATTATCCGGAGTATCGAAATTCGAACAATTATCGGATGGAGTATCATTCGAATCAATTTCTTGGTGCCATTGGAAAGAAAATTGGCAGTGCATATGCGGGAAAAGATGATTTTAATATGCCGATTCCGATATTTGAAAATACGATTCGCTACAGGGTTCCGCGACAAGAAGATTCCATCGATCGAACCGGAGATTTTGAAACTGCTTTTATCGAATCCAATAATTTGAAAAATGATCCTTTCAAGGTGAACACCTATGCAGCGTATTGCGATGGAGATCATAACAAGGAACAGGTAACGAATGAAAGTGCACCGAATCAGAGAAACATCCTGCTAATTCGGGATTCTTTTTCGTGTACACTGATGCCGTACTTGGCGCTTTATACGAAAAATATCACAACGTTGGATTTGAGGTTGTACAAGACAAAATCCGTATATGATTATATCCGGAGACATCCGGATATCGATACGGTGATAGTGGCCTACAATCCAAGCAGCATTACCGAGGAACAATACACTTTCGACAGGGTTGTAAATGAAGAAAATAATTAGGACGACAATAAAATCATTTTTTTATGCTCTCTACTACGGAATTATAGCGTTATTGTTGTATTTTGTTGTAGCAGGCCGGACATTGACGGATTGGTATGATGTTACATTCGGTACGAGATTCCGTGAAATCGTGTACACCTTTAACCTAGGGCTGACCGGAGCTGACACCAGCTTTATGAGCGAGGCGCTTCAGGAATGCCGACCGGATTTGATTAAGGCAACAATCATTGTGCTTCTGCTTATCACGGCAGACTTGATTTTGTTCCGAAGAGTGGGACTAAGAAAAGTTCGGGTGGATGAATCCAAGGGACGACACGATGTTCAAGAGGAAAAGTCAAGGCATGAAACAAAAGAAACAAAGTTGAAGTACCGATGGGTGCGAAGCAAGTGGGGGGGTGCACTGCAATGCGTTTATCATGCTACGATTCTGCTGATTTGTATTTTTCTGGCAAAACCGGTGTACCTGTATGCAGATCAGGTATTGGAAGTGTCGGACTTTGTTCGCTCGAAACTAACATATACTAAAATATACGATGAAAAATACGTGGCTCCATCATCTGTTCGGATTCAGAACACACGAAAAAGAAAACGAAATGTTATCATCGTATATATGGAGAGCATGGAAACAACCTATGCTTCGAAGGACCTGAGAGGGCATCAGAATCACAATTTGATGCCGAATCTATACCAGCTGCAGCAGGAAAATATTGCATTCGGAGATAAAAACGGGATGAAGGGAACCCACAATCCGGTGGGCACCACTTGGACTACCGCATCGCTTCTGGCCTCTTCATCAGGGGTTCCATTCGCCTTCAATATTGGAATGAACAAGAACGAAGGAAGAGATGATTCCGATGAATTTGCTAAGGGCGTCACAACAATTGGCGATATATTGGCGAAAAAAGGATATAACCAGGAATTCATCTGCGGATCCGATTCTACCTTCGGAAGAAAAAAGAAACTCTTCGAAGAACATGGAAATTATAAGATTTTCGATTACTATTCTGCCATCGATGGAGGTTACATTGACAAGAATTACAAAGTCTGGTGGGGAATGGAAGACCAGAAAATGTACGGAGCCGCGAAGGACGAAATCTTGAAGCTGGCAAACAAGGGAAAACCGTTTAACTGTACCCTTTTAACTGTAGATACTCACCATGTCGGCGGGTACAGATGCTCCGTTTGCCCATCGGGTAATGGTAGTAAGACCGCGAACGTGGTGGCTTGTGCGGACCAACAGGTGGCGGATTTCGTGAACTGGTGTAAGCAGCAGAACTTCTATGACAATACTACCATTGTGATTCTGGGAGACCATCCGAGAATGGATAAGAAGCTGGTGAAAGGCGTGGACAAGGTAGACAGAGAAGCCCTCGATGTGTTCATCAATTCTGCATCACCGTACCGGAATGTGAACAAGAATCGGACCGCCACAACGGTAGACCTGTTTCCGACGATACTATCTTCCATGGGATATTCTATTCAAGGCGACCGACTGGGGCTGGGAACCAACCTCTTTTCACCGAACAAAACCTTGGCGGAGGAGTTGGGATACAACGAATTTAACAATGAGCTGGGGAGAAATTCTCGGTTCTATCACAGGCATTTTCAGTAGGCGTATATATGAAAATAGTGCATATATTATTGTGTATAGGAGGGACGAATGCGAAATACTATAGATATTAGTGTAATCATTCCGGCATACAATGCGGATAATTATATTGAGGAGTGCATGGATAGTGTTCTTCGTCAAAACGATATTAACATAGAGATTCTGGCAGTCGATGATGGATCAACTGATAGAACCGGAGAAATTTTGGATACATATGCAGAACGATATGATAATGTGAGAATTCTACACAAAGAGAATGGAGGGGTTAGTAGTGCAAGAAACGCTGCCCTCCAATGTGCAACTGGAAAGTATGTATGCTATCTCGATAGTGATGATTATTATGTTACAGGGGCATTAAGGCAGGCTTTTGAAATGTGTGAAGAGAAAGAGGCGGACGTGCTCTTTATGATGTACCGCAATTTCTATGATAACGAATTAGCGGAAGCTGATTATCCAGTCAAAGATATTAAACAAGAGATGCGAAGTGGGCGCTATCCGGAAAATCCAGTGAGCGGATTGGATTTGCTAGATATTTTCAAGAAAAACAAAGAATACAATGTTATGGTGTGCATGCAAATGGTTCGCCGAGATTTGCTGGAACGAAATAGAATTCATTTTGAAAATGGAATTATATTTGAAGACGCACCATATACACTAAGTGTTTTGCTTCATGCACAGCGCGCGATTGCGTGGAATAAAAATCTGTTTAACTATCGCATACGGAATAATTCGCTTTGCCATCGACCGGCAGATGCAGAACGATGCTATGGTGCATTTAAGGGTTTGCTCTATATGATGGAATATGTACGAACAGTAGGTACAATACCGGAAGCAAATGTTGCTGCAGTAGCGTCTGAGCTGAGACGTAGATATCGGTTCACTACGCGAACTTTCATTGCAATCGACAAGCTCGAAAGAGAGAAATTGCGGGAACTATTTTCGAGTGAAGAATACGTGTTTTTTGAAGTCCTTGTTCGGACGTATGGTTTACTGGATTCACAAAAGAAAAAGGAAATGAAAAAGAATGAAAAATGTCTGGAAGAAATCAATCGTCAACAAGAAGAACTGGAGATATTAAGAAGTCAGCTTAAGGATAAAGAGAATGAAAATAATCAAATTCGTAATTCATGGACGTTTAAGATTGGAAAGAGAATTGTTGCTCCGCTGTCAAAGATAAAGAAGCTAGTAAAATAAGTAGTTTTTTATAAACACTTGTACAATGCGTGCATCATGGAACAATTTAGGGCGAAGGTTGAAAAAAAAGTCATGGTAGGATATAATAAACTGCTATGGTAGAATAAATTCAAAGGTGAGTGTATGAGTAGATTTTTTTTAAACATTAAGAAATATCATAAGTATGCGATACGAAGTGCAAAGGCGGAATTGAAGAGTGAAGTTGCGGATTCTTATCTGAACTGGTTATGGTGGATTATTGAACCGGTATGCTTCATGCTGATTTACACGTTTATTTTCGGTTATGTGTTTCACAATAAAACGCCCTACTTTGCGTCTTTTGTCTTTGTCGGATTGACAGCATGGGATTTCTTTAATCGAATGGTAAAAGGAAGTGTACGGCTGATAGTCAGCAACCGGGATTTGGTTAAGAAGGTATATATTCCGAAATATATCCTTCTGTTGGCAAAATCTTATACATATCTGTTTAAGATGGGAATTTCCATGGTGATTACATTTTGTCTGATGGCAGCACAGAGTGTTCATCTCAGTTGGCATGTCCTCTTTTTCATTCCGATAACGATTATTCTGTATATTCTTACATTTGGTATTGGAATGATTCTGATGAACTATGGAGTAACCATCAACGATTTGAACAATTTAATTAATGTATTTCTAAGGATGGTATTCTATCTGTCCGGTATATTCTATAACATCAATGAACGGTTGGCAGGGACTTTATGCTTTATTCTGCTACGTGTCAATCCGATAGCGATGCTGATGAATGAATATCGAAATACAATGCTATATAACCAGTTGCCAAGTTTTACATGGTTAGGAATCTGGTTGGTGATTGCGCTTATTCTGAATGCGATTGGCATCCATTTGATTCATAAGAACGAAAATAGTTATGCGAAGGTGATTTAATGAATGATAATGATAAAAAAATTGCATTAAGCGTGCGGGATTTGCACATCTTCTATCGCGGACTGAAGAAGACCTCTATTCGCTCCAGTTGGATGCATCTGAAGGATAAAGTGGAAATCTTTGAAGCTTTAAAGGGCGTAAGTTTCGATTTGGAAGAAGGGAAGATCCTGGGAATTATTGGAAAGAACGGAAGTGGAAAATCCACGATGCTACGTGCGATTGCAGGAATTTTCTCTCCGGATCAAGGAAGTATAGACCTTCATGGACGAAGGGTGTCCTTGCTGTCTATTGGTGTTGGATTCAACAAAAAGCTGACGGGACGAGAGAATGTGTACCTATCCGGAATGCTGCTGGGATTCACAGAAGAACAGATTGCAGAGAAGGAAAAAGAAATCATTGATTTCGCGGATATCGGAAAATTTATCGATCGTCCGGTGAAAACCTATTCTTCTGGAATGTACTCCAAATTAGCCTTTGCTATCACTGCTATTTTGGAGACAGATATTATGCTGATTGACGAGGTGCTTAGTGTGGGCGACCAACGGTTTAAACAGAAGAGTTACAATAAGATGAAAGAACTGATTTCTGATGATACTAGAACCGTTGTGATTGTATCCCATAGTTTGGCCACTATTGAGGAACTTTGCGATGAGGTTCTTTGGCTTAATGATGGTGAGGTTATTGAGCAAGGAAATCCGGTAGATGTGCTTCCAAGATATACGGAATTTATGAGTTCAAAAAAGAAAAAATAGTTTTAATATGTAGCGTATAGAAATGTTATTGATATTTTGTTATTTTGAAAGGAATGAGGGATGACAAACAATAGGCTAAGTAGAAAAAAAGCAGTTATGTTCATTGTAATTATTGCGATGATGTTGATTTTTATTCCGATGCAGGCAGACGCTGCATCTTGGTATTTACGGAAACCGGTGTTGAAAGAAATGTTCTGTTATCCTTCAGGGAAAAGTTATAATGCTAAAATAACATGGAAGAGTTATAGAGGAAAAAAATATCAAATACTTCGAAAGACGGCCGGAAAGAAATACAAGAAGATTGCAACAGTAAAGGCAAAAGGTTCCACCTGTAGTTACACAAATAAGAAAGTTGGAAATAAAAAGTATACCTACACGGTACGTGAGGTTAAGAAGATATTTCGTAAGAATCGTTATTCTTATTACGATAAGAAAGGAATGTCCATATCTTCTGCAGCACCTACCGTATCTGTTGCATTTGGCAATGTGGAAGCTGCGATTAGTTGGACGAAAGTACCAGGGGCAACATCTTACCGAGTATATCGTAAAGTGGGGAAAACTGGGAAATATCGTCGAATCGCGACCCTTGATAGTGACCGTCGCTCTTATGTCGACACGTATGCGAAGAGTTTAGAGCCAAAGAAGTACAAGGAAGACAAGGGGATTGTTTTCATCGAAAAAACGTATCTGGATCCTTCCTATAATACATTGGCCTATACGGTACGGGCGGTCAAAGAAAAAGGCCATTTTGGTAGCAGAAAGACGGAATATGGTCGTTATCTAAAGGATGGAGATTTCCATCTGGAGTCACCGTCTATTGTTGATGTGACTGAGAAGAACGGAAAAGCTACTGTAATTTGGGGAACCGTTCCTAATGCGGATGGATATTACATTTATACTAAGAAAGCTGGGGGGAGATGGAATAGAGTCAAGGAAGTCAAAGCGAGTTCCAAGGTCTTTAGCTACAAGAAAAATGTAACACAGTATTGCAGTATTAAACAGGATGAGTGCTATACTGTCAAAGCATACTCAAACAAGAATGGTAAGACGGTATATAGTGGCTATGATACAGGATTTACAACAGTAAACAGAAAGTATGATGAAAAAATTCTGTGGTTAGGCGACAGCATCACGTATGGATCTCCGTACTATCATGGAAAGGATAAGAATGGGATTTCACCTGCATGGCATCGATTTACAATGCCAAAGAGGGTAGATGAATTGCTTTCAAATCGTAAAACGGCCAGTCTTGTAAATGAGACAGAAGGTTTGAAGACACACTTCTATAATCCGTCAATTCCGGGATCCACCTACTACACTCCAATCACGGAAGAACGTACGTTAGAGAATGGAACAAAAGAATATTATGGAAGAAAGAACTTCGAAGATTCTGAAGTAACCAAGCTACCGTGCAACGATGGAGATAAGACCGGATTTGATCGAGCACGTATTTGTGATGAAGTTGTAAAACCAATTGTAGAAGGGAAAACGCCATCACGAAACGAAATGCTAGGTACTTTGCCGAACACGTCACGTATTAAAGATTATGATGTTGTCGTACTTTCTGCTGGAACGAATGATTATTTGGACTGCGCACCGCTGGGGGACGAGTCAAATTGGAAGAAACTTAGCGAAAGCTTCAAGAAAAAGGAAGGCTGCGTGGGTAACGGGGAACAGGGAGTCCGCTTGAACGTGGTGGATCGCAATAGTGCAGATTACAATGCGTCTTTTGACAAAAACAGTTTCTATGGTGCCTACAATACTATCATGAAGCAAATTGAGGATGCCAGCAGAGACAGAGTGAAGAATGGGAAGGACCCAATTAAAGTAGTTACCTTTGAGTTGTTCTATAGCGACCGTACATACTATAATGGGATACGAACGAATCGTTTTGTGACGAAGAATGATGTGAATATGGTGTCTGGTTTCGGAGAAGGCGGACATACCTTGAAGGATTATCAGAAATGCTTGGATACCTTGAACTCCATTTGGACACAGTCTCCGTATTTGAAGCTGTATTCGTATAAGACGAATGATACAGGTATCGTAACGGAGCGCAATTGTCCATATAATGCGAGTGATAATCTGCATTTCACAAAGTTTACGTATTCAAGATTCGGCAACAGCATTGCGGAGTTCTTCCAAAATAAGGTATTTTGTGATTCCTTCACTTGCAAGGATGTGCTGGAGAATACAAAAGAAAAGTCTGACCAGAAAGCAATGTTAACTAAAAAGACTTCAGTTGAAAAAACAAGCCAGAATCAGAACGCCGATGACAAAAAGAGTTCGAGGACGGATATAGAAGAAAAAACTGGTCAAACCATGGAGAAATCATCAAGCGAGAAAACGACATACAGGAATGACAGCAAAAAAGAAGTACAATAAGTACTGGTAGGGGGTGCATATTGAAAACTGTAATTACATATGGCACATTTGATTTATTTCATCAAGGTCATTACAATATTCTGAAGCGTGCAAAAGAACTGGGTGATTATCTGATTGTAGGGGTAACTGGAGAGACGTATGATGCGGAGCGCGGCAAGCTGTCGGTACAGGATAGCCTTGCAGTCCGTATAGAGAACGTTCGCAAGACAGGCTTTGCGGATAAGATTATTGTGGAAGAATATTTGGGCCAGAAAATCCCGGATATTATGAAGTATCATGTGGATATTTTTGCAATTGGATCTGATTGGAAAGGAAAGTTTGATCATATCGGAAAATATTGCCAAATTGTATATCTGGAAAGAACGAAAGACATTTCGAGTACTCTTCTCAGAGAACAGAAACTATCTATTTACAAACTTGGCATTGTCAGTGACATTGCGGACGATGGAGATGTAATCCGTGAAGCTCAGTGTGTTAGTGGCATTCATGTGGAAAGCGTATATTCCCCAGATGAGAATATAGCTCAAAGTTTCGCTCAAAAATATGAATTGAATAATTCCTATACGAATTATCACGAATTCCTGAACAGTGTGGATATCGTGTGCATCAAGGTGCCGAAAACTGAACGAAAAAAATATATTACCGAGGCAATCGATAGCGGAGTTCATGTGATTTGCAATGTGCCATATACCATGGATGTAGATGAAGAGCAGGACATTATTCACCGCGCATCAGAAAAGGGTGTGATATTTTTTAGCAATGTGTCGACAATTTATCAGCATGCTTTCGGACAGCTGTTATGGATGGCAAGAGGTAATTTGATTGGAGACCTGGTAAGCATACGTTGTTCGCTGACAGCGAATCAGTTTGACGATGACAGAAGAGCTTCCTTTATTGACTACCTGTATTATGCAGTATGTGCCATTGTCAAAGTCATGGGAACAGACTATCAAAAAATTAATGCGAAGATTATTCGTGGAGAGCTGAATGATGCTAGTTATGGAATGCTGACCTTCTATTATGATAATTCTGTAGCAAATGCGGAGATTAGCATGAATATGGATACAGAATGTGGAATGAGAATTATTGGTACTCGTGGAGAGATGTTCATTCCAGATGATTGGTGGCGTGTTGGTTATTTCATGCTGAAGAACAAGAAGGATGAACGACCGAAAAGATATAGTTCCAATTTCGAGGGAAATGGGTTCCGTTATCTAATGCAGGCAATGCTGAACGATATCCGAACAGGAAATTCTGAGTTTACGTTGATTACGCCGAATGAATACAAAGCAATCACATCTATATTAGCTGAGATTAATAGAGACGAGCAGTTATTCTGATGGTGGGTCGTGTGACAAACAAATTGCAAAACATGGAAATTGGAAGGAGAGAAAGATGATTTTAGCAACTTCTAAGGAAGAAAAACGAATCTTTGATTATATCGGTAAAGATTTCGGTAAATGCGCGTATCTCTACATTGATTTAAAAAAATATGGATTTGGCAATGAAAATGTACACCTTTGGTATCAGGAAGAGGCCGGAGAGATTTGTGCAATTCTATTGCAGTACTACAACGGTATGCATTTGTATAGCCGAGATGGGAATTTCAATCCGAAACCGGTATCTGAAATTATTCAGAAAGCGAACCCAGCAATGGTGTGTGGAATGCATGAAACCATCGGAAAATTGAAGCCTTTCTTTCCGGATAAAACCATAGAACTGGGAAAAGTGGTCCAGCTTAATCACTATTCTGGAATTCATGACGAAGATGCAGTTCGTGCGAACCGTTCGGAATTAGGCGAAATCGTTGATTTGCTGATGACTGATGAGGTGATGGGAGGACCATACACCAGAGAACTTCTGTACAAGCAGTTTCTGGAAAGATATGATACCGGATTTGGCAGAAGTTATATCCATCGAAATGAAGATGGGAAGATTTTTGCACATTCTGGGACGTATGCAGAACTAGACGATATCGCGGTTATTTCAGGGGGAATTGTTGATCCAGATTACCGACGTCATGGAGAGTATGCACGAATTCTAGGTTCGGTATGTGGGAGCCTAGTGGAAGAAGGTAAAACTGTAATATCCTATTATTATAAGGTTGCCGCGTGGTCTCATAAGCAAGTGGGATTTGAAGAACTGGGAGACTGGGCGAAGCTGGAGCTATAAGGACCGAAAAATCGAACTATACTGCTTGAAGATGTAAAGAGGAGTAAAATGGATAGACAACAGAAAGCATTGTTGGAATTGTTAAAAGTTTTAGATGAAATTTGCAGGAAGTATAAGATAACATACTATACAGCTGGGGGAACTGTGATTGGTGCAATTCGTCATGGTGGGTTCATTCCTTGGGATGACGATATTGATGTCTATATGACAAGAGATGAATTTTGGCGGTTCCGAAATGCTGTTGAATCCGAGAATCTAAAAGATTATACATTGGAGAACAGTACAGATAACCCGAATTATCATGCGATGATTCCTCGGCTTGTTCGGAATGATACAGCAATGGTGTGTGCCTACCATATGTGGGGAAATTCGGTGGCTGGAACCTTGATTGATATCTTTATTCTTGATCCGGTTCCAGATGATAAAGATAAACTAGAGGAACATTACGCTAAATTTAACATATATTCGGATTTGTTAACACCATACGTTCATTCCACAAGAAATCCGGATTGTTACTATAATCTTTATGATAAATATATGAAAGAAGCCGAGCTTCATGGAAAGCGTGAGACGCTCCTGAAATTGGAGAAGGACCTATTTTCCTTGGATGAAAAGACTTCCAATTCTTATATGCTTCGTTGGGCATCAAGACCGGCCGTTTTTCCGAAAAAAATGATGGGAGAACCAGAATTCTTTGAGTTTGAAGGGATGATGATTCCGGTACCTCATGACTGGTATGGATATTTAACACAGTTATACGGTCCGGATTGGTTTGAGATTCCATACCCAGAAGTAATCGAACATCATACCAATATTATTGATTTGGAGCGAAGCTATAAAGAATATATTGCGGAAAGAAACCGTTATATTGACCAAAAGGAAGCGGAAGAGATTTTTGATGGAAGACGCAATGCGTCAATTAAGTCGGAAAAACATCGCAGAGTCATCGAAAAATATATTCTGGGTATCAAAGAGAAAATTGCAGAGAAACAATTAAATGCTAGCTTGGATGGAAAAGATGATTTGGTTCAAAAATGGATGGATGAAGGACGATACTCCAATGTTATCGAGCTGTATGAGCCATATTTCAATTATCAGATGCAGAAGTCCTTTATTGGATCAGCGGATCATCCGAATTGGTATCGGTGGATTTATCCGGTAATTATTCCAATTCAAGAGGAGCGGTTATCCACTATCCTGACTGCCCTTATCATGTCCGGTCATGTAAGACAAGCACACAAATTACTTGGAGTCTATGAGAGAGGGGATAAAATTGACCTTATCCACGAAGAAAAACAACTGCTGAAACAAACAGAATATATTCAAGAGTTGTATTACAAGGGACAATATGAAGATTGTTTGGAATGTATTCAGAAATATCCTAATAAAGACAGATCTGTGGTGTGTCAGACCTATTACTGGATGGCGAAAGCGTTGCTGAATCCGCAGGATGACCATCTGCAGAAATTAGAAAAAATTGTTCAAGATCATTCAGCGAATAAAGAGCTTCAGAAGGCCTACGGAGACTACTTGTTCAACACAGGAAAAGATGCTCAGGAAGTCTATCAAAAGTTCCTTCATGATTCGAGGAACGGATTGCTCATTCGTGATATTGAACAAAGAACTGGTTTGAAGAAGCTTAATTTGAATCACGAAACCACGGAGATATATAAACCTTCTGCAATGGAATTAAGAGAACAGGAATTGTTGCAGCAAGTTGCAGAAACCTGTGATAAGAACGGAATTCATTATGTTTGTTCGAACCGTGTTGCAAAGTTGCTTCTTAACAATGGAACGTTGGGGCCGGAGAGCAGAGATAAGGACATATATATTGATGCGAAAGATGCGCAGAAATTTATACAAGCTGTTAATTCGGAACACCGACAGGGCATTTCACTGCTGTACTGGGGAAATAATCCGACCACGAAAAATTTTGAGATTATTTACAACGATGATAATAGCGTTTACATGAACTTTGAGGAGATAACTCGTTGGGATTCTGTGGGAATACATATTCGTATTGTGCTGTTGAGACATCGAGAGAAAAAGAATGACATCCTTAAAAGACTCCATGCTGCAGAAGAGACAATGCTTACCACAAGCAACTTGGACCCTGCAGGGCAGCGTGCTATTTCGAGTACCTCTGGTAAAATAAAACGAACAATCGTTAATCTGATTGTTCGAATTGTTGGAAAAAAACGATTTGCAAGTCACTTATTTAAAGTATTAATTCAGGACTCAGAAAAAAATGTTGGAACGAACTACTATTATCGAAAAAATGGTCCGTTTAAGAAGAAGAAAGGGTTCTCAAAGAATTATACATATTTGAAGCGTGATTTTGAGAATACAACTCATTGCTCCATTAATGGATTTGATTATTCCCTGCGGAATGATGTGATCGATTCTTTCTCTCAGAAAGATATGGAACGCATGAAGATGAAGCCGTACTTTGAAACCTTATATCAAATTCGGTCTATGGACATGAACTGGACGCAGTTGCGAGAAATTATTTCTAGAGATGAATATCGGAAACTGCCATGGGAAGAATATGGCCGCGAAAAGGCACAGGCAAATTACTATCAATCCAAGTATACCAAGATGTGGAAAACGATGTGTCGTCATCAGGATTACATTGAAGTATGGGAGGAGTATGAGCCGAAAATGGCGATGCTCAAGAAGCTAGTGAGTGAGGGTAATTTCGAGGCACTCCATCTTGAAATGGCAGACTTCAATCGACTATTGAGATATTATCACTCAAGTGCGATTGACTTCTTTGTGAATCCAGATTTGAACGAGATTTATGCCTGTGATTTGGCAGCACACGATGATGTCAATTTTGCTGAAAAGCTGAGAAATAAGGCAAAAAACGTTGAACATTGGCCATTCTAATATGAAGAATTAAATAAAATTCAGTTAAGTCTTTCTAGAAAAAATGCAAAAAGATGCATTGAATCAAAGAAGATATCATGGTACGATACTAGAAAAAGAAAGGAACCATATGATTAGCAGAAAAGGAAAGAAAGCGGTAGCAATTCTGGTGCTATTGCTGACATTGGTTATGTGTACTGGAACACTTCTGCAGGGTGCTGTAGCATTTGCGGACACGAATATAGATGCGGGTTTGACAGCTGGTGGTGCATCAGATACGCCAAACGAAGGTGAAAAGCAAGCGAATAATCCGATGGCTGATACAAATACACAAGATAATGAAGATGCGAATAAAGCGGTGCCAGAAAATACGGAAGGCAATTCTAGGGAGGAACAGTCTGTCGGAATCACGACGGATGAATTGACTTTTACTACGACGAACACAAATGTCAATTATTTGAATGTGTCCGGAAAGAAGACTATATGGTTGACTGGAAAACAGAGCGATACTTCGGCATATAATGCATCGAAATACAATGTTGTGGATGAAACCAGTGGAATTGTTGTGCAGAAAGATATCGCGCTGGGAACGAGATGTAACGTGACCATTACAGACGGACATGTGTACCGGATTCAAGCGGTTGCCACTGATAAGAGTGGTAATGAAGTAAAACTCTTATCAAAAGAAAGCTATTCGGTTACATTCCCGAAGGCAGCTGCAAATGTGGAAGCAACCTGTGCGAAGAACGATAACTTGATTAAGGTGACTTGGAGTAAGTCTGCAGATGCGGATCGGTATGCGTTATACCGTAGCACGAACACGACTCGTCCAGCGAAGCCACTGAAATATGTAACAGGAACTTCGTTCTCAGAAAGAAAGAAAGGTGGTTCTTATTACTATTGGGTACAGCCGATGAATAAGACCAATTTCACTGCAGCGGGAACTTACACTAGAAGCGAGAAGGTGACTGCTGGAAATTATTTGGCAATTTCAATCAGAAACTATTACTTCACTGCGACCGCAAAGAAGCGCATTCCGATTTACAAATCCGCAAAGAGCAAGAAGGTAATCGGTTACCTTCCGAAGGGAAAGACCGTTGTAATCAAGAAGAAGAGCCCGAAGGTGGTTCCGCAGTACGGTGTAGTAAAGCGGGTATATTTTGATGACAAGAACCTGAAGAAAAAGGGTTGGGTAAGTTTTAGATCCATTAAGCTGAAGAATCACGTTGCCGGAAAGTCCAACGACTGGAGCAAGAGCGTGAAGGAGAGCTATGTGAACGAGAAGAAGTTCAAGAGTTCCACCAACTATCTGATTTGGCTCAGCAAGTACACACAGAAGGTGTACGTGTTCAAGAGAGCTAACAAGCACAGCAAGTGGGTTCTGCAGAAGACGTATCGCTGTTCGTCCGGTACGTTTGCGCATCCGACACCGACCAATATGAACTATATCCTAGTTCGGAAGCAGCACGCTCGCCATCGTGTTACCAATAAGGGACTGAGATATTACTACAAGTATCTGTCCGCATTTGGAAAGAAAGGTTCCTCCGGACGAGGAAATGCTTTCCATACCGTATGCTGGAGAGAAGGAACTCATAAGATGCTGAAGCCGGTAAAGGATAAGCCGAACACCAAGGGCTGTGCCAGAATGTTCACCGGTGAGGCAAAGTGGATTTATAAGCATGTTCCGACTAAGACCCGAGTAGTCAGTTATTAGTTGAATTGCATAAAGAATTTAATAATCGCATAGGACATCGTCCTATGCGATTTCGCTGTGTTCGCCTTTTCCAAAGTGTGATACAATAGACTCATTGACGTTAAAGAAAACAGAAAGAATTGGTATAATGAGAAGAAAAAAGATTGCAATCGTGGGAGCCGGTGATTTCCAGCTTCCTTTGGTTCAGGAGGCGTCAAAAGAAAACGACGTGGTGCTGATTGCACCGGTAATAGGCAAAGCATTTGAACCCTACATCAAGAAGTGCTGTCTCATCGATGTGAGAGATCAGGATGCAGCGCTGCACTTCTGCAGAGAACAGAAAATTGACGGAATCATTACGGATCAGACGGACATCTCCGTTCGCACCGTGGCTTACGTGGCGGAACAGATGGGACTGCCGGGAATCGGTTACGAGACGGGACTTCTTTTTACCGACAAGGCGAGGATGCGAGACGTGATGGAGGAAGCGGGAATTCCGTGCCTCCCGAACCGCACCGTAACCTCCGTAGAGGATGCGGTGTCCTTTTGGCGAGAATTGGAAGGAACGACGGTCATCATCAAGCCGCTGGACTCCCAGGGAAGCCGGGGAATCTATTCCTGCGATTCGGAGGAGGATATCCGAAAGTATTTTGACGAGAGTGCCGGTTTTTCTTCCAACGGAGAAGTAATCATCGAAAAGATGGCCACGGGAATGGAATTCTTCGTAGAAGGGATGGCTTTTGGAGGATCGTTCCGGAATCTGATTATCGGAGACACCCATTACTTTGATATTGAGAATGCATACGCAGCGGAAAGCCGCCGCACACCGTCGGTACGGAATCCGGAGACAGTGCGGCGCGTGCTGGAACGAAACCGGGAAATCATCGAAGCCTTTGGGTTGAAGCAGGGACTGACGCACAGCGAATTTATTATGGACGGCGACGAAATCTACTTGCTGGAGACGGCGGCCAGAGGCGGCGGCGTGTACATCTCATCGGATTTGATTTCCCTGGAAACGGGAATCAACGTGGAGAAGTTTCTGGTAGACATCGCTTTGGGACAGCTTCAAGAAATGCCGCAATCGAGAGCTACCGGGAAGTATTCCGGATACAAGGCCTTCTACGTGCCCTTTGGAACGGTGAAGAGCATCTCGGGTCTGGAAGAAGTGAAAGCACTGCCGTATGTCCACCGCAATCAATTGGATAATTTACACATCGGAATGGAAGTTCCGGTGGAGAAGCTGAACAAGACCAATCGGTTGGCCCTGATTGTGGAAGCGGAGTCGGAGGAGCAATGGCTGGAGAGAGTCGCGCATATCCGGGATATTCTGCATGTGGAATGCGAATCGGATGGCATCACTCGTGACCTGGTGTGGAAATAGGAGGAGAAATTAAATGCTGGATAAGCTACAGAAAAAAATGGTAAACGTATTTCTGTTCTTTGACCTGATGAAGCTGAACAGAAAATATCCGAAGGGAGACGACTACATTCGCCTGAAGAAGATTCAGGAGAAGCGCCTTCACAAGCTCATGAAGAAGGCGTATCAGATTCCATTCTATCGGGAACGTTTCGACAGAGCCGGCGTGAAGCCGGAGGATATTCGTACTGCGGAGGATTTGGTGAAGCTGCCGCCTCTCACCAAGGACGAGCTTCGCGCTTGGATGAACGAGGAAGCGGAAAAGCCGAAATACAAGGATTGGTTCCATGACACCACCAGCGGTTCTTCCGGAAAGCCGCTGATGCTCCTGTATTCTCCAAAGGAGAAGGCGTTCATGATGGCGGACTGGTTCCGGGTAATGTGCATGGCGGGATACAACCCGTTCCGCGGAAAGACCATGAGCCGAAAGAGTGCTCACAGTACTTCCGCCGGTGCGGATACGTTCCTGCAGAAATTCGGCATCCTCCGAAGAGGCTTTCTGAATCAGTATGCACCGGAAGAGGACATGATTAAGCAGGTAAACGAATACAAACCGGATTTCCTGTACATGAACAAGACGGAATTGATGCGCCTTTGTCTGTACTGCAAGGAGAATCACAGTGAGATTTGGCAGCCGAAATTCTTCTGTGCCTCCGGCGAGATGACGGATCCGGCAGCCAGAAAGCTGTTCAAGGAAATTCTGGGAGATGGCATTATCGATGCGTACGGCAGCGCCGAGACCGGTTCCTGCATGCTGAAGCTTTTCGACAGCCCGGAGCACATCATTCACTACGATGCGTATGTAATCAATATTTATGACGAAAACGACCGGCTGGCCGATGCGGGTTCCGTGGTAATCACCCCGCTGTTCAAGACGGATATTCCGCTGATTAACTATAAGATTGGCGACAAGGCCATTTCCGAAGTGCGGGATGGCGTTCGCTACGTTACCAGCCTTCAGGGCCGGATGAACGATTTCTTCCGCTACGACACCGGCGAGGTGACCACTTTCTTTGAAATTGCCCCGATCATCGCTCATTGCGAGGACGTGGTTCAGATTCGTTTCGTGCAGGATTCCTACACCCATATCGTGGTTCAGTGCGTCCAGAGCAAGGAATCCCTGAAGACATTGGAACAGATCGAAAAAGAATTGGATGAAGCTTTGAACAAAAAGTTCAAACACCATATGGATATCGACTTCGAATGGTCCAACTCCATTCCGCCGGACAGCAACGGCAAACTGCGAATGATTGTATGCAAGGTGGACGAGAATGGAAAAAAATAAATTAGAGCGGCTGCAGCGTCCGGCAGATATCGTGTTCGGTATCTGTTTGGCGCTGACATTTGCGATGGAAACTCTGCTGGCATATCGGCAGAGTATTCTGTATAACGGAAAATATTTTTCGGATACGGCACTTCATCTGAACATTGCCCGACGGGATCAGTATACCTACCGGATGATTGGATTTCTGGTGAAATACATGGACAAGGTGACTGCCAGCCCTTGGGGCATCGCCGCGGTAATCGGCTTGCTGGTGCTCTTTACGGTGGTGGGGAACTACCTTTTGATACGCTTCTTCACGAAAGGAATCACCAAAACCCGGATCCCGGCGGAAGTACTTTCTCTGGTGGCGTTGTACACCGGACCGATTTACATCCCGAAGTTCATGCCGTATTTCTATGCAAAGACTCAGAGCAAGTATGCATGGCAGAATCCGACTCAGATCATGGTAACGGTGTTCTCCATTTTTGCACTGTTGGTTTTCTATAAGGTATACGAGAATTACATGGAGGGGATTTCCATGAAATCCTGGATTCTTCTGGCGGTGACTTTTTTGCTGTCCGCCTGGGCGAAACCAAGCTTTATCATGGCCTTCTTCCCGGCGGCAGCGATGGTACTGTTGGCGGATGTATTCCGTTCCGTCGATATATCGGAGATAAAGGATTGCCGCATCGTATCCAAGGCGTACCGCTTCCGACAAGTAGTGATTATGGGGCTTACCATGCTTCCGTCCTGCATTTACTTCCTAATGCTGAATCAGACCCTGTTCGGAAAGGATACCCAGCAGGCGTCCGTGGAAGCAGGAAAAGAAGCCTCCAAGGTGGTCATCGATCTGGGGCGGGCCTACTTCAATCAGGATTTCTCCATTGCGCTGAGCATTATTGCCGGACTGGCGTTTCCGCTGTTCGTACTTGCTTTTAACCTGAAGTCGTTAAAGAAGCCGGAATACGCGGTGGGCTGGCTGACGGTGTTGTGGGGATATGCGGAACACTTCACCTTCTCGGAAAGCGGTCCGAGAGCGACTCACGGTAATTTTGCCTGGGGAAAGAAGGTTGCGGTATATCTGATGTTCGTCATCAGCATGGCAAAGTTCATCGAGAACCTGTTCGATCCGGAATTCTGCAAGGGAAAGAAGAATCTGAAAATCGCCTACGGTGTCGTTGGCATCGGGCTTCTGGTTCTCCATATGGGATCCCAGCTGGTGTACCTGAACCATATCGGTCATGGCGGACGGTATATGATATAACATTTGCCATTAAGAAACAGAATAATGAAATTAGAAGGCGTTGTCTTGACAACGCCTTTTAATATGCTAAAATAAATTTATCGGTTAAGTTAACAAATAATTTTATTTTGGCGCTCTTTTTACATATTCAGAAAGGACAGAAACCAAATGGAAGAAAGAACATGTGGGGGAGAATCTCGGGGAATGCAGATCGGGATGGGACAGCTCCTGCGGTGGTTTGGCATTGCCCTAATCGTTATCAGCATGCTGGGACCGGCGTTTGCACCGGTGAGCTACGGCGCAGAAGATTCGAAGGTAAAGACGATAAAGATTACCACAAAGCCGGCTTCCGGACAGATTAATCGCCGGATGGGAGTTGTGGTGCGGAAAAGTGCCTCTTCTCGTTCTAAGAAGGTTGCCAGGCTTCCGAACAACAAGAAGATTACCATGGAACACATGTCCTTTACCACGACCAAGAACTATTCCAGGAAGCAGCGGTGGTTCTACATTAAATGCGGCAGTGTGAAGGGATATGTACCGGTGAATCAGGTAGATCACGTGCGGTATCAGTATCGGAAGGTGAAGGCGAAACGAAATCTGACATACCGCTACGGTGCCGGCTACAAGATGCGGAAGAAGGGAACCTTGAAGAAGGGAACCACACTCTCCTTGTGCCTGGAAACCAAGGCGAAGGGGTCCAAGACCTTGTGGTATCGTTTCCGTTACGGCAAGAAATTCTATTTCGTCAGCTCCAAGGATTTGAACCTGACGGAGACCGTGCGTGTTGAGGAAGATCGGGACAGCGGCAGCAGCTCGGCAAAACCGTCGGGAAGCGGAACTACCGGAACTCAGACGGATAATAAGGGTAACGAGACAAAGCCGGATACAGAGAATACAGTCACACCGCCGGAAACCAATCCATCGGTGAATGCGACAGTGCTTCAGAGCAATAAGAAACCGATGGCGGTTCAGATGCCGAAGTCCACTCTTACTGCGTGGTACAATTCATTGCTCAAGATGGCGAATTTAATTGAGACAAACAATCTGAAGTACAATACCGGCGGTGGCGGAACGACTTACCAAAAGGGTCTGAAGGCCAAGAAGGTGAATTGCGCTACGTATATTTCCTGGTCCTTGCAGGATGCGGGTTTTGAGCCTTCCGGATTCTGTTTTTACCTGGGATACGGAAAGATTTACGACCAGAAGATTCCGAAGAATTATTTCATCAAGTCGCCGAATTACCTGGTGCAGACCAATCTGAACATGTCCTTGGCGGATTGCGTGAAGAAGGGATACTTAAAGCCGGGGGATATCGTGGGCTGGCAGGACGGATACCACACCATGGTGTACAAGCATACGAAGAACGGAAAGTACTATTTCTTCTCCGTGGGACCGAAGAGTGTGGCTAATAAGGTGGTTCACGAGAACACGTACAAGGCGAGCTATCGCATTGGGGTAATCATTCGGCGGATTGCCTAATTTGGAATGAGCAGAATGGAGATGAATCTTCCACGAACAACAGAAGAGGGACGACACGGCGTGTTGTCCCTCTTTTCGCGTCTTACTCTTTGGAATAGGTCACCTTGCAGCTGATTCCGTTGAGCCGTCCGATTCGGCCGGACAGGGTGCTGATGATCTGCTGGGGTGCATCCATGACGATGCTGATGATATTGATTCCCTTTTCCCGGTAGGGAAGTCCCATTCGTCCGATGATATAGGGACTGTTTTCGTGCAGCAGCGCGTTTACCGGTTCGACGGAATCCATGTCGGAAATGATGATGCCGAGAATGGCTACCCGTGTGTTTTCCATTGTTCCTTCCTCCTGTTGAATCTTCTTGAATTGTATCACAAAAGACCTCTTTTTTCTGTGCAAATTGAACAAATTTCTCGATTTTTCTCGAACGATGTGTACTGAAGGGGAATTTTTTTTCTGCCATAATGGAGTCAGAAGCAATGCTGATCATTTAGGAGGTATGAAATGAAAAGAAAAAAGGAAAAAATGAGTAAGAAGCAGTTTGCGGAGACGATGGCGCAGGAACTGAACCGGTATTTCGAGGAGAATCTGACGATGGAAGTGCACGCTGCCATTCGGGAATTCGTAAAGACCAACGATTACACCCATTACGCCATCGTGCTGGAACGGCCGGGCGTGTATGCCCTTCCGGCGCTGAACGTGGATATTTTTTATGAAGGATACAAGCATGGAGAAAGCATCGAATCAATATCCCGATCCCTTGCCTGGAATGCGATGGGGGCGATTATGATGCCTCCGCCGGTGAACGGCATGGACGGAATCCCAAAGAAGGATTTTGGCGTGAAGTTGTCTGCAAGGGTGGTGAGCAAGCGCCGGAATGAGAAATATCTGGAGGATGTGCCGTGCCGGGATGTGGTGCCGGGCATTACCATGTTCGCCAGCGTGGAGATTATTGTGGAAGACATGGATTCCTGGCAGTGCCGGATTACCAATCCGATGATGAAGGAGATGGAGTATCAGCCGGACGAATTGATCGACGAGGCGCTGATGCTGTCCGAAGAATACTATCCGCCGATGCTGATGACCTTCTCCGATGGCAATGCGGAAGGGGAGAATTTGCTGGAAAAAGAAGGTTACGCGATGAACGACGATTCCATGTACATCCTCACCACCAATCGATTTCAGTTGGGTGCGGTGGCATTGTTCTATCCCGGCGTTGCGGAAAAAATTGCCGAGATGGCCGGTGGCAATTTCTACGCGATTCCAAGCTCCGTGCATGAATTCATTATTCTACCGGAAAGCGATAAGTATTCCGAAGAGGAACTGCAGGCGATGCTGGAGAGCGGAAATCGTGAGGTGGTCTCCGAAGACGACATCCTGTCGGATACCATTTACGTCTACGACCGGCACCTGGGACTGCTCCTTTCCTGCTCCGAGTACAGCGGCATGTCTGGCACGGAATTCTGTGAGACCATGTGGTGTTAATAGGTAAAGGGCGGTGAAAGCACGATGGAATCTGTGACAATAATATGCCGAAATCTGTGGTAAACTTAACGCTTTGAATACTGTCCGGGGTGTGCTAGAATAAAGGCACAGAGAACTTACTGACCGTAAGGAACACCAAGCGGGAAGAAGTGCCGGATACAGTATATAAAGGGCTCTTGGAGACCCGTATCGGATGGACTTCTTCTCGGAGGAAGTCCATTTTTTATGTAGTTTGGAGCAGAGATATGATTAAAATTGCAATATACGGAAAAGGCGGAATCGGTAAATCCACAGTAACGGCCAATCTGGCGGCGGCATTTGCCATGCGGGGCAAGAAGGTCCTGCAGATCGGCTGCGATCCGAAAGCGGATTCCACCATTAACCTGTTGGGGGGAGAACCCCTGGAACCGGTGATGAACTTTCTTCGGGATCACGACCGGGAGCCGGAAATCGACGATATCGTGCGCACCGGATTCGGCGGCGTGCAGTGCATCGAGACCGGCGGTCCGACGCCGGGCATCGGCTGTGCGGGACGGGGAATTATCGCTACCTTTAACCTGATCGATGACCTTCGAATTTTCCGGAAGTTTCAGCCGGACATCGTGCTGTACGACGTGCTGGGCGATGTGGTGTGCGGTGGTTTTGCGGTGCCGATTCGAGAGGGATATGCGGAAGATATTCTTATCGTCACTTCCGGCGAGAAGATGGCCCTCTACGCAGCGAACAACATTCGCACGGCGGTGGATAATTTTGCGGATCGGGGATATGCTTCGGTAAAAGGAATCGTATTCAACCATCGAAATGTTCCGAGAGAAGAGGAAAAGGTGGGAGAATTCGCTCGGAATGCGGGGATTCCTATTGTAGGCGATATTCCGAGATCCGATGAAATCATCGAATGCGAAGAAGAGGGGATGACGGTGGTCCAGGGACTTCCAGATTCCGAGATCAGCGGGAAATTCTTTGAACTGGCGGACTTCCTGCTGAAGGAACACGAAAAGGAACGGAAAGAGGAGCAGGTACAATAATGAAAAATGCCTACTATATCACAATAGAAGAACTTCTGAAATCAGCGGAACTTCGGATTCCCGGGGAACTTCAGTCCGGAGAGCATTTGATATACAGCTCACCGGCCACCTTGTCCTACAACTCTCCGGGCGCCCAGGGATTCGGAGTGAAGCGGGCCGGTTTGGTGATTCCGGAATCCATCATGCTTCTGATTGCGCCGGCTTGCTGCGGACGAAATACCACGATTCTGGCGGACGAAGGGGGATACAGCCATCGGATGTTTTTTCTCCAGATGGATGAATCGGACATCGTCACCGGAAGACATCTGTCGGAGATTCCCGAGGCCATTGAAGAAATCCTGGCGGTGTGCGAAACGAAGCCGAAGGTGGTCGTGCTGTGCATCACCTGCGTGGATGCCCTGCTGGGAACGGATTTGGAGAGAGTCTGTCGAAAGGCAGAGGAGGCGCTAGACGGTGAAGTGCGTGTGGTGCCGACCTATATGTATGCGCTGACGCGAGAGGGAAAGAATCCGCCGATGGTGGCGGTACGGGAAAGCATCTATTCCCTTCTGGAGAAGGAAGAACGAAAGATGAACCAGGTGAACCTGCTGGGATTTTTCACCCACCTTGCGGATGACTGCGAGCTGTACGATTTGCTGGGGCAGATTGGACTGGACCGGGTGCTGGAAGTGGGTCGATGTGAGACCCTGGAGGAATACCGGGAACTGGGTGCGTCCAACTTTAACCTGATTCTCAATCCGGAATCCCGGAAGGCGGCTTTTGCACTGGAGGAACGGCTTGGAATGCCGTATGCGGAACTGACCCGGCTCTACCAGATTGACCGAATTCGCCGTCAGTACGAGCTGTTCGCCGCCGCTTTGGGGACGGAATTCCGGCTGGAGGAATACCACCGGGAAGCGGAGCAGGCGGTACAGGAATTGCAGAAAGTGTGCAAAGGAAAGTCCTTCGTGGTGGGCCAGGTGGTAAACGGCAATCCCCTGGAAATGGCGCTGGCACTTCTGAAAATGGGATTTGAAGTAAAATCCGTCTTCGCGGCGATTACGGAAGAGGATTATCCATATATTCGGGAAATCGGGGAATACAATCCGGAACTTCGAATCTATTCCACCCTTTCCCCAACCATGATGAATTACGACGGAGACCAGGACGTGGACATCTCCATCGGTACGGATGCGGCATTCTACTATCCGAAATCCGTGAACGTGAAATGGAACGATGAGATTCAGCCTTTCGGTTACCGCGGACTGAAGAATTTCGCCAATGAGGTGGCGGAAACTTGGAAGCGGGCAGCGGCAGCTGCCGGGAAAGCGGCAGACGACGCTAAGATGAACGAGACGAAGGAATAGGAGGATCCGGAAATGAAAGGACTTCGTAAATATATTTCACCTTTTTCCCCGGATCAGTCCGGATCGGCCTCGGTGCTGTTCGGGTACGGCGGGATGCTGATTATCATGGATGCCGGCGGCTGCGTGGGCAACGTGTGCGGATATGACGAACCCCGGTGGGGCGGTGCCAAGAGCGCCATTTTCAGTGCGGGCCTTCGAGATCTGGATGCGATTCTTGGACGGGACGAGCTGCTGATTCGAAAGATTCGGCAGGCCTTGCAGGATATGGATGCCACCTTTATCGGGCTCATCGGAACGCCGGTTCCGGCCACCATCGCGACGGATTATCGGGCGCTGAAGCGGCTCCTGGAGAAGGATACGGGAATTCCGGTTCTTCCGGTGGAGACCAACGGCATCGAGCTGTACGATAAGGGTCAGGAGAAGGCCTACCAGTGGCTCTTCCGGGAGTTTTTGGACGAGTCGGTGACCGAGAAAGAGAATCGCGTGGGCATTCTGGGGGCGACACCGTTAGACACCACCGCGGTGGACAGCGGAGCGGAATTCCGCCGGCTGGTTCCGGGCGGCGTGGTGTACGGAATGGGCGACACCCTGGAGGATGTGCGAAAGGCGCTTTCTGCCGAGAGAAATCTGGTGGTATCTCCTTCCGGTTTGAAGACCGCCCGCATGCTAAAAAGAGAATACGGCATTCCGTACGAAACCGGCTATCCGGTGGAGGCGGAAAGCCGAAGGGAATTCATGGAACGAATCCTTCCGGAGCTTGGTTCCCATATACTGATTGTGCATCAACAGATTTTCGCCAATGAAATCCGAGAATGGATTCGGGAACAGAAGCCGGATGCGAAGGTCACCGTGGCCGGCTGGTTCCGAATGGACGGCATCCTGAGGGAAGAGGGAGACCGGCATCTGGAAGAAGAATCCGATCTGCTGAAACTGGTGCGAGACGGCGCTGTCGATACGGTTCTGGGAGATCCCCTTCTGAAGCGGGCCCTTCCGGGATGGCAGGGGACCTATTTGGATCTTCCCCATTATCCGGTGTCCGGAGAACTCCATTCCGTGGAAACCTCCCGAGATTATTGGAAGAAAGCGGGGCATAGAAGATGACAAAGGAATCGGAAAACCGGATGCGAATCCGCATCTACGGAATCGTCCAAGGTGTGGGATTTCGTCCTTTTATCCGAAAATTAGCCCTTCGGTTTCGGATTACCGGAACCGTCTGCAACCGGGGAAGCTACGTGGAAATCTGCGCGAGAGGAGAGCGGCTTTCGGAATTCCTGGAGGCAATTCCAAAGGAAGCGCCGGCTCGGTCCGCGATTCTAAAGATCAAAACGGCGGTGCCGGAAGAGTCGGATTTTTCGCCGGAATCGGAAGATTTTGAGATTATCGAAAGTGCGAAGGAAGAGGGGATGGTGTTCGTTTCACCGGACATCGCCACCTGTCCGGACTGCGAGCGAGAGCTTTTCGACCCGGCAAATCGGCGGTACCTGCATCCTTTTATCAACTGCACGGCCTGCGGACCGCGGCTGACGATTCTGGATTCCATGCCCTACGACCGGGTTCGCACCAGTATGGGGGAATTCCCCATGTGCGAGGACTGTAACCGGGAATATACGGATATTCGGTCCCGGAGATATCACGCTCAGCCGATCTGCTGCAACGACTGCGGACCGGAACTGTACCTGCTGAAAGGACCGGAAACGGGGAAGGATGCCCTGATTAAGGTGCGGAACCTTATCCGCGGGGGCGGCATCGTGGCCATTAAGGGCATCGGCGGCTTTCACCTCTGCTGTGACGGAAGCAATGACGAGGCGGTGGGGCGGCTTCGGAGGCTGAAGAATCGGCCGTTCAAGCCTTTTGCGGTGATGATGCGGGACATGGAGACGGTGCGCCGGGAGTGCGAAGTGCCGGAGGGTGCCGAGGAACTGATGACGGGACCGCAGAAACCCATCTTGCTTCTGGCGAAAAAGAAAACTCACGAGGCGGGCGCTTCCGTGCTGAGCGAGGCGCTGGCACCGGGAAATCCCAATATCGGGGTGATGCTTCCGTACACGCCGGTGCACATGCTCCTGTTCCGGTATCCGGAGGAGGAAAACTCGCAGGAGCCGGCGATGCCGGAGGTGCTGGTGATGACCAGCGGAAATCCTTCCGGCGCACCGATTTGCATGACGGATGCGGAAGCGGAGAAATATCTGGCGCCCATGTGCGATGAAATTCTGTCCAATCCCAGGAAAATTCGGATTCGTGCGGACGACTCGGTAATGTCTTTTTATCGGAATCAACCCTATATGATTCGCCGGTCCAGAGGTTATGCGCCCCTGCCGACGGTACTGCCGCAGGAATATCACCATTCGGTGCTGGGCATCGGCGGGGAGCTGAAGAATACCTTCGGGCTTCTGCGGGGGGATATGAACTACATGTCCCCGTACATCGGCGATATGGCGGACGTGCGCAGCGTGGAGGCTTTGGAGCTGGCGGAAGAGCGGCTGGAACGGCTGCTGGAAATTACGCCGGAGGCAGTGGTATGCGATTTGCACCCGAAATACAACACGGGCGAGGTGGCCCGGAAGTTGGCGGAAGAGAAGGGCATTCCCTGCATGGAGGTGCAGCATCACTACGCCCACGTGCTTTCCTGCATGGCGGAGAACGAATGGGATGCGCCGGTGATCGGCGTCTCCTTTGACGGCACCGGGTTCGGAACGGACGGCACCATCTGGGGCGGCGAGTTCCTGCTCTCGGATTACGACGGATTCCGGCGAAAGGGAAGCATTCAGCCCTTCCTGCATGCCGGCGGGGACCTGGCATCGAAGGAAGGCTGGCGTATTGCGGCGGCGATGCTGGAACCGGATGCGGCGGAGCAGCTGAATCTGGGAAGCCCGAAGGCGCGAGCGGCGATTCGGTTCATGCTGGGCAATCGGGTGAACGTGGTGGAATCCACCAGTGCCGGGCGGCTGTTCGACGGAGTCAGTGCCATCCTGGGATGCAAGGAGCGAAATTCCTTTGAAGGGGAGATGTCCATGCAGCTGCAGTTCGCGGCGGAACAGGCAGAGGCGCCGGAAATCTATGACGGACCGCTGATTTCGGAAAAAGAAGATTTCTTTTATCTGGAGACGAGCAGCCTGGTGCGGGAGATTGCCCGGAGAAGGCTGTCCGGGAAGGATGCGGGCGCGCTGGCTCGTATGTTCCACGAGGTGCTTTCTCGGATGGTTCTGGAAGGCTGCCGGCGCATTCGCCGAGAGAACGGCATTTCAACCGCAGCCCTCACCGGCGGGGTATTTCAGAACACCCTGCTGCTGGAGCTGTGCCGAAATAAATTAGAACATGACGGTTTTCGGGTACTGACCCATTCCCTGGTTCCGCCCAACGACGGTGGGATTGCTTTGGGACAGGCGGTGTACGGCGCGCGAAAGCTGGAAAAGGAGGATTCGAGATGTGTGTAGGAATTAAAGCAAGGGTTTCCGATGTGGAGAACGGAATGGCCGTCATCGACAATTCCGGTGTTCGGAGAAAAATCTCCTCGGAGCTGATTGAAGATCTGGCGCCGGGAGATTACGTAATGGTTCATGCAGGAATCGCCATCGCCCGCGTTACGGGAGACGACAGCGAGGAAGCATCGGAAGTGATGGAGGCGTTATAATGGCTTTAAGCAAAGGGGCAGCGGAGGCTGCCGAGATTGTACGGAATTACGACGGCCCGAAAATCCGGGTGATGGAGGTCTGCGGAACCCATACCCACGAGATTTTTCGCTTGGGGATTCGGCAGATGCTTCCGGAATCCATCGAGCTGATTTCCGGCCCGGGATGTCCGGTATGCGTCACCCCGGTGGGCTACATCGACGAAGCGGTGATGCTGGCCCTGGAGAAAGGGGTAAAAATATTTACGTTCGGCGACCTCATCCGGGTTCCCGGAACGAAGAAGAGTCTGGCAGATGCCCGCAGCGAAGGGGCGGAGGTGCAAATTGTCTACTCCCCGATGGATGCTTTGGATTATGCCAAGGCGCATCCGGAAGAAGAGGTGTGCTTCCTTTCCGTGGGGTTTGAAACCACCACGCCGGGCAGTGTAATCGCCCTTCGGAACGCAATTTCCGAGAAGGTGGAGAACTTCTCCCTGCTGACGGCGAATAAAATCATGGAGCCGGCATACCTGGCCCTGAAGGGAAGCGCCGATGCCTTCCTCTATCCGGGTCACGTGAGTACCATGACGGGCATGGAGGTGTACCGAAAAATCGCGAAAGAATGGCAGATTTCCGGCGTGGTAACCGGTTTTACCACCTCCGAAATCGTCACCGCTCTGGCGACGGTGGTTCGCCGGGTGGAAGAGGTTCGCGCCGGCGAACGGGAATCTTTTGCGGAAAACTGCTATCCGTCGGTGGTGACGGAAGAGGGCAGTCCGGCGGCCCGAAAGCTGGTGGACAAATACATGGAACCATGCGACACGGAATGGCGAGGACTTGGAATTATTCCGGGCTCCGGCATGAAGCTGCGGGATGAATTCTCGAAATACGATGCCCGGATGCGCTTCCAATTGCCGAAGGTTCAGGGCAAAGCCAGTCCGGCCTGTCGCTGCGGTGAAGTGCTGCGAGGCCTGATTCGCCCGATGGACTGCAAAATCTACGGAAACGCCTGCACGCCGGAGCATCCGGTGGGCGCATGCATGGTGTCCAGTGAGGGCGCTTGCTCCGCATACTACAAATACGGTGATACACTGAAACTGAAATAAGATACCGAGGTGGAATACAATGAATGACAAAATCACACTTGCGCACGGTGCCGGCGGAAAACAGACATCGGAACTTATTGGCGGATTGTTCAAGAAATACTTCGACAATCCGAATTTGACCGCGGACGATGCGGCGGTGCTGACGCCTCCGGCAGGAAGAATGGCCATGTCCACCGACGGATTCATCGTCTCTCCGGCCTTTTTCCCCGGCGGAAATATCGGAAAGCTGAGCATCTGCGGAACCGTGAACGACTTGGCCTGCATGGGTGCGAAACCGCTGTATATTTCCTGCGCCTGTGTCATCGAGGAAGGATTCCCGATGGATACCCTGGAAGAAATCGTGAAGAGCATGGCGGAGACCGCTGCGAAAGTCGGTGTTCAGATTGTCTCCGGAGACACGAAGGTTGCCGGTAAGGGACAGGTGGATGGAATCTTCATTACCACTACCGGTGTGGGCGAAATCATGCCGAAGGCAGAACTGTCCGGTGCGTATGCCCGTCCGGGAGATGCCATCATCGTTACCGGCGATGTGGGAAGACACGGATGCACGATTCTGCTGGAGCGGGACCGCTACGGAATGGAAGCCGAGGTGACCAGTGACTGCGCACCGCTGTGGCATCCGGTGCGGGATTTGATTCAGGAAATTCCGGAAGTGCACGTAATCCGGGATGCTACCCGGGGCGGCGTGGGCACGGTGCTCTATGAAATTGCGGATGAAAGCAAGGTGGGCATCCGACTGGATGCGGAATCCGTGCCGGTATGCGATGAAGTCCGGGGTGTGACCGGTATGCTGGGTCTGGAACCGCTGTACCTGGCCTGCGAAGGACGCCTGGTCATTTTCGTACCGAAGGAAAAGGCGGAGGACGCGGTTCGCATTCTGCGGGAAGCAAGCCCGGATACGGCCGGTGCGGCCATCATCGGCGAGGTGACGGATCATATGACCGGTCACGTGGTGATGGCAACGGAGCTGGGAACGGAAACGCTGCTGCCGCCGCCGAGCGGTGAGCTCCTTCCGAGAATCTGCTAGAAACGGCGGACGCCCGGAATCCAAAAAACAATTCTTTACACCGGAATGGGAAAAGAGTACAATAAGCGAGATGGACGGTATTCATAGGAAGCTGTACCTTTTCAAAAACTGTGTAAAGAATAACAGGCGAGTACATTTGCATATGCGAAAGAAGGATCGGTCTATCCGAAGGAAGACAAGGTTTTTGATTTTTGCGGCGCAGGGTATTCGGGTACATTTATGATGAATACAATCCATCCGTGCTTTTCGGAATCCGACGCATTGTCGGACGTCCCGGGAGGTGCGGATGCTTTTTTTATGAGAAAAGGAGAAGTCTGGAAAAGGAGGATATTTTTTGTAATGAAGACTACCGTATTGACTTTTCGGAAGATGAAGCGACAGGGTGAGAAAATTTCCATGCTGACCTGCTACGATTACACCACCGCTCGGCTGATGGACGGAACGGTGGACGGAATTCTGGTGGGGGATTCGTACGGAAATACCATGCTGGGATACGATTCCACGCTGCCGGTGACCATGGATCACCTGATTCCGGCGACGCAGGGCGTAGTGCGGGGCTGCAAGGAGAGCCTGGTGGTGTTCGATATGCCGTTCATGTCGTATCAGGTTTCGGTGGATCAGGCGCTGGAGAACGCCGGCCGGGCACTCAAGGAGACCGGATGCCAGGCGGTGAAGTTGGAAGGCGGCGCGTCGGTGTGCCCGCAGATTGCGGCGCTGAGCCATGCGGGAATTCCGGTGGTGGCGCATATCGGGCTGACCCCGCAGTCGGTAAATGCTCTCGGCGGAAACCGGGTGCAGGGAAAGACCGGGGAAGAGGCGGAGCGATTGATTGAGGACGCCCGTAAAGTAGAAGAAGCCGGGGCTTTTGCCGTGGTGCTGGAGTGCATTCCGGCGCCGGTAGCGGAGCGAATCAGCCGGGAAGTGAACATTCCAACTATCGGAATCGGTGCCGGTGCGGGCTGTGACGGCCAGATTCTGGTGTATCAGGACATGCTGGGCATGAACGAGGATTTCAAGCCGAAATTCGTAAAAAGATATGCGGCGCTGGCGGAAGAGATGCGCAGTGCGTTCCGGGAGTACACGGCGGACGTGAAGGGCGGACGTTTTCCGGAGGCGAGTCATCAGTTTGAGATGAGCAGCGAAGAAGAGCTGAAGAAGTTATATTAGCAGAAATAAAGAAGAAAAAAGAAGAAAAGAGGTAAAAAATGATTCAGGTAATTAATACAATCGATGAACTGAGAAAGCAGGTTAAGGAATGGAAGAAGGAGGGCCTCACCGTGGGTCTGTGCCCGACCATGGGATACCTTCACGAGGGTCACGCATCCCTGATGGATGCGGCAAGAGCCGGAAACGATAAGGTGGTGGCTTCGGTGTTCGTGAATCCGATTCAGTTCGGTCCGAACGAGGATCTGGCCACCTATCCGAGAGATTTTGAACACGACTGCCAGCTTCTGGAAGCACACGGCGTGGATCTGGTATTCCACCCGGAACCTTCGGAAATGTACGCTCCGGATTTTACCACCTTCGTGGATATGAACGAGCTTTCGGAAACCCTGTGCGGCAAAACCCGCCCGATTCACTTCCGGGGCGTGTGCACCGTTATTGCTAAACTCCTGAACACGGTAACGCCGGACCGAATCTATTTCGGACAGAAGGATGCCCAGCAGCTGGCCATCATCCGCCGGATGGTTCGGGACCTGAATTTTGACGTGGAAGTAATCGGCTGTCCAATCGTTCGGGAGCAGGACGGACTGGCAAAGAGCTCCCGGAACACCTACCTCAGCCCGGAGGAACGAAAAGCGGCGCTGGTACTGTCCCGTTCCGTTCGAAAGGGTCAGGATCTGGTGGCCTCCGGTGTACGGAATTCCGCAGAACTGCTGGCTTCCATGAAGGAACGCCTGGCGGAGGAACCGTTGGCGGATGTGGAATACGTTGAGGTGGTTGACGGTGAAAGCATGCAGCCGGTGGAAACCTTCAAGGAAGGGGACCTGGTGGCCATGGCCGTTCGTATCGGCACCACTCGCCTGATTGATAACTTTACCGTGGGCGACCCGGCAATTTCTTTTGATGCATAGGTAGGACGAACGGAATCGGACGATCCGAGCACTTGTGGATGCCGGTTCCGGATAAAGAGAATTATAGGGAAGCAGTGTGCGATGTTGACAGAAACGTTGCACACTGCTTTTTTTCGAGCCTGGCAGCAGAAAACCGTCAGCGAAACCGCACTTTCCGGCCGGAAGTTGTGTGAGGAATTTGCTCCCCGAAACGAAGGGATAAGGCTTAGCGGGGAACGGGGAGCAAACCGGCCGGCCGGGACACCGACGAAACCGCACTTTCCAGCCGGAAGTTGTGTGAAGAATTTGCTCCCCGAAACGAAGGAATAAGGCTTAGCGAGGAACGGGGAGCAAACCGGCCGGCCGGGCCGCCGGCGAAATCGCACTTTCCGGCCGGAAGTTGTGTGAAGAATTTGCTCCCCGAAACGAAGGAATAAGGCTTAGCGAGGAGGGGGGAGCAAACCGGCCGAGCCGGCCGCCGGCGAAATCGCGCATTCCGGCCGGAAGTTGTGTGAAGAATTTGCTCCCCGGAACGAAGGAATAAGGCCTAGCGGGGAGCGGGGAGCAAACCGACCGGTCCGGCCGCCGGCGAAACCGCACTTTCCGGCCGGAAGTTGTGTGAAGAATTTGCTCCCCGGAACGAAGACATAAGGCTTAGCGAGGAGCGGGGAGCAAACCAATCGGCCGGGTTGCCGGCGGAACCACGCATTCCGGCCGGAAGTTGTGTGAAGAATTTGCTCCCCGGAACGAAGGAATAAGGCTTAGCGGGGAGCGGGGAGCAAACCGGCCGGCCCGATCGCCGGCGGAACCACGCATTCCGGCCGGAAGTTGTGTGAAGAATTTGCTCCCCGAAACGAAGGAATAAGGCTTAGCGAGGAGGGGGGGAGCAAACCGGCCGGCCCGGACGCCGGCGAAACTGCGTATTCCGGCCGGAAGTTGTGTGAAGAATTTGCTCCCTGAAACGAAGGGATAAGGCCTAGCGGGGAGAGGGGAGCAAACCGGCTGGTCCAGACGTCGGCGAAATCACACTTTTCGGCCGGTAGTTATGTGAAGAATTTGCTCCCCGAAACGAAGGGATAAGGCTTAGCGGGGAGAGGGGAGCAAACCGGCCGGCCCAATCGCCGGCGGAACCGCGTATTGCGGCCGGAAGTTGTGTGAAGAATTTGCTCCCCGGAACGAAGGGATAAGGCTTAGCGGGAAGCTGGGAGCAAACTCCGGCCGGCTGACACCCCCGTAACCGGCCGATGCCCCGGTGCCGGTTTGCGTACGCCTGCCCGAAAACCCACTGAATTCGGTTTTCGTACGCAAACTCCGGTCAGCCGACACCCCTGTACCCGTCCGGCCCCCAAAATAATTTTGAAAAAAATAAAAAAAGTACTGGACAAGAGGGGAGTTCTTCTGTATAATAAATCTTGCGTTGAACAGCGTAAATAATTAATAAATATGGCGTATTGGTCAAGAGGTTAAGACGCAGCCCTCTCACGGCTGAATCTGGGGTTCGATTCCCCAATACGCTACCAATCGGAAGGGGCTGTCGCATTAACAACAAATAAGACAGCTCCAAATGTAAAAGAAACAGGCAGGCAATAACCGAATTTATCATTCAGCTATTGTTTGCCTGTTTCTTTCATTTTTGAGCACAACAAAAGAACGATTCTGCACTTTCTGCTTAAACTTCGTACAAATGCTGTCCGAGCTGCCCTTTTTGTATGTGTCTATGAAGATTTTCTATGTTTTGGGCTATCGCTATAAGCACGCTTTCGGCATATACATTCGCTTGTCCTCGACACAGGAATTGTCTGAACTTTTGATCTTCTTTCCATAGAGCAAATGCGCCCTCCGCTTGAATGCTTCGATTAACTCGGAGCTGGACACCTTTTTCGCTCGTTATCCGGTCGAGACATTCTCTTCTTTGCCTTTCAAATTTTCTTGAAACGGTCAATGTTTTGTAACGCTTC
>Ga0129314_1000160_pt1 | contig 86063 bp, 63 predicted proteins | sample O1111metagenome_FD_94431 | JGI IMG/M metagenome (GOLD analysis project Ga0129314, IMG submission 94431) | Orangutan individual fecal microbial communities from fecal samples from Wisconsin, USA - O1111 metagenome | ecosystem: Host-associated > Mammals > Digestive system > Large intestine > Fecal... | reverse complement strand
GGTTCTTCGTCATATTTGGTGCAACTTATCCTGAGTTTGAAAGAACTACTTTTCGTCTTAACAATTCAAATCCCGCCCTGCCATACATCTCTCTTTTCTTATTTTTCAATCTGTTTACATGACCCTCTACAACTCCATTACTCCAAGGGTATTTAATGGCATTTTTTATTGCTTCCAGATCATGATTAATGCCATTTATAAAACTTCTAATTCTCTTTATATTGGTCGATTTATACTTTTCCAGCCATTGGTCTAATTTGAGCTCATCTCCGCTGTATAAAACCTCTCTAAAAGTGTTGTATGCTTCTCTCATATTTTTTAGTAGCAGTGAGGAGTTAATAATCTCCTCTGCTAGTATGTGAGACTTACTACACTCACCTGTTTCCTTTGAAACACCCCATTCACTGTTTGTTAAATGAATGGCAAGTCTGTTGTGTGACATACTGTTAAATCGGGTTGTCTCATAAACTACAGGGGAAGAACTGAGCGGTGCTAATATTCTTTTCTTAGACTGATATTCCGGGAAGTGTCTGTTGAACCACTGATAAAAAGATGTTTGATTACCCTTGAACCCCTGTTTTTTTACAGACACAAATATAGTTCTTACACTTAACCCCTGACTGCAACCTTTCTTAATCAGGTCTATAAAATCTCCATAATTTATAATAGATGGTTGCTCGTGGCAACAACTCTTCCATTTCAAAATAATATCTTACTGTATTACGGTTAATGTTTAAAGCCTTGGCAATCGATCTTTGAGAGTAATTGAGTTTTTTAAGTTCATGAATCCTGTTAAACAACTCCTGTTTTCTATGGTTAACACAATTGGTATGTTTGTGGTATGGAGAATCGCTTGTATCTTCGAGATCTCCACTACTTAAAGAACTGATATTTTCATTGCTTTGGCAAAGACTCTTCCTGTGCGCCAACCAACTATTTTTAATGGTTTTATATTCCAATCGTATCTCATGTGCTATGTGATCTCCCAGGTTTTTCACCAAATGAAACCTGTCAGCTATTTGTGCAGCTTTAGGGGCCCCTGATTCTATAGCATTAGAATAGCTGCTTGATCGATCCCTTGTTATATATAATATGGAGTTATGATCTTTGAGCCAATCTGCAACTTCTTCTTTGTCTCTACCCTTAAGTAGTTCTATGGGACGGTGATTAATCGCATTTACAATAATAGTACCATAGGTTTTACCTTTTCTGTATGCCCAATCATCAATTCCTATAGTAGTTAGTTCGTTATAATCGGGCATTTCGATAGACTTAACGATTCTAAGACAGGTAGAACTGCTCTGTTTTATTGAGAAGAGACTGCTTATATACTCACCTTTACGAGCAGAGACCTCAACCAGCAGTCTTTGCAAATAGTGAGTTGTGCGTTCTGTAAGTCGTGAGTATCTTTGTGTTAAGGGCAGATGTTGTTCAGAGAAAATTGTTTGAGTGCAACTACTGTTACGGCATCTAAACTTTCTCACTTTAAATATAATTTTAACTGCTCTGCCGGATGATGAAAGATCAGTTAATTTGCGCATATATGATGAGTGAACACTTTTACTCCTTTTTTCGCAAGAGGGACATTTTGCTGTCTTGGCTTTAAGACGAGCTGACAGTAGAATCAAATTATCTCTTATAACGGAATTATAAAATTCAACACCCGGGATTCCAAAAATAGCTTGGAGGGAGTGTTTGTTAATAGAAAAGTTATTATCTTTGGTTTGGCTAGTATAGTCATTCATCTTTAAAGTCTTTAGTGTCAGAACTTTAAAGATAATAAAAATGATCATTAGTGTCCCATAAAAATTGGGACGTTATTAAAAATCAAATAAATTAGGCCTATTGAGCCCGAATCGTTCTTTGTCATTTTGAAATTTAGTTTTGTCAAAAAGTTCTCGAAGGTGCGTTTTATCGGTCAACGAGATACTTAATATCTGGAGAACTTCGTACGTGCTTCTGTCAAGTTTCATATCGTGTTGAACGATTGCCACCAGGCAGTAGGTACATATGGCGGCATAGATCTGTATTCTTACGGCATTTTCAGTGGTACCCCAAAACTTTTTGATTTTGAGGTGCTGCTTCAGCCATTTGAAGAAAAGCTCGATTTGCCAGCGATTCCTGTAAAGATCTGCAACCTGGAGTGCAGAAATATGCGTTGCATTGGTCAGGAATACGAATTCACGTTTCTGCTCTTCATCCCAGTATCTGACCATGCGGATTGGTCCGGGGTAATATTGTTTCGGATAGAATCCGGCCAGTTCGATTGTCATGTCGGAAAGCACATTTTCGGGTAGCCTGCGCTTCCACTTGACGGTCTTGTATTGAAGATTCTTCTTTGCCCTGACTACGTAGAAGGCTTCTATCTGATGAATCTTATACAGCATCTTGAAGTTGTTGTATGCACGGTCAAATATATAGTAGGAACCGGACTCATACGGGATTTGCTTCATGGCCTTCGAATCGTGTACGGAAGCTTCGGTAATATGAAAAAATGTCGGTATCTGTGTTTCCACATCATATAATACATGGAGCTTGACGCCGCCTTTGCTTTTGCGAAACTTTGCCCATTGGAAGACCGCAAGGCATAAATCTATTGTCGTCGAATCGAAAGCATAGACGTTTCCTTCAAGTTTGAAAATATCTATTTTTCGTTTTTGTCGGGCTTCCCTTACCAGAAAGTAGGCATATTCTTCAAAAATGCGATAGTCCCTATCCTGGTTGGCTCTGGACAAGGATGATTTTGATACGTTCCTGCCCATCCCCAGATGATAGCACTTGGAGTGGTGTGCTTCAAGGGCAACGACGAGATCCCTCAGACTTTCCCGGTTGGAGAGTTGACCGAACATCAGGGCAAGTAACTGGTTCCAACAAGTGAAATGTTTCACATACTTGTCCCCACCATATTTGCGCACAATGTAGTTAAACTTGTTCCTGTCGAGGAAACAGACCAATTGAGCGAAAACGAATTTATCCTTATGCATTGCTGTTCTTTTTAAGAACAACAAAGATGAGAATTGAAATCCGTTTAATCGAAAAACGACTTTAATTGACTAAATTTCAAATATTTCAAAGAACTCTACGAGATTTTAATAGGACAGTAATGATCTTTGTATAAAATAAAGTCCTGTTTCTGGAGCAGAATAGGGTATTTTAACCATTCACAATTTCTCCCATTTCTTCCCGGAACAGGTCAATTGAACACAGAGATTATTTTATGGTTTGCTTTGTCTATGACCGAATTATCCAAGGATGAAAGATAAATTCGTGTTATATTTTCGGAAGAATGTCCCATCCCCGTGCTGATAACCGATAAAGGAATATTATTGTCGCGTGCTGTTGTTGCCCAGGTATGACGCGGTGTATATGATGAAAGGGGGATATTATATCCTAACATCTCTGATAATCGTTTAAGTTGCTTGTTATAATAACTCAAACCATTCTGATATTCACGGTACGCCTGCTTCTCGTCGGGACTCGTAATAATGGGCAAAACATACGGTGTATGGATTGTCTTTTCCTGGTAGCGGTCTATGATCTCCTGTAGACAGGGTTCCATCTTGATACTTAGCCGTATTCCGGTTTTTCTCCGGATGTAAGTCGCAACTCCATGCTGGATATCGGATTTTTGCAAATAGGCCATATCCACGAACGCCATTCCCCGCAAATAGAGACTGACTAAAAAGAGATCGCGGGCATAAGCCAAAACCTGGATTTCTGTCAGATCCAGTTTTTTTAACTGTTTGATGATTTGTTTGCCCACCGCCCGTTTACGAGTGGTATCTATGCCCGTGTATACTTTCCGGAAAGGATTCCCGGCCGGGGCCAATCCGTCGGACACAGCCGAATTATAAACCGCACGCAGGATACGCATATAAAATGAGCTGCTATTCCGTTTTATTTTACGCTGACGGAGCCATTGTTCATATTCACTGATGAGTATTTCGGTACATGCGGGAAATGGTAAATATTGTTTGCCCAGAAATGCCGCGAAACTACGATATGCCCTCCGGTAATTAAGTGCTGTTCCATGAGCATTTTCCTCTTCTAATCTGCCTATACGTTTTTCCATGTATAAGAAAAAATCTTCTTTGGCAGGTATACCCGCACGGAACACAAAAGCGATATCAGCTACATCATAAGGAACGCCGACGGCCTCTTTCCGGGAAATGATGTCATGAAGAACGGCCAGGTCGGCATTTATTGTCCTTTGCGCGGCCAACAGAAAAGAGACTTTTTCTCCGTTAATACGGACACGTGCATTCTGTGTATCCCATTCATGAGAATATAGTTTTATGGAAGATGTCAGTTGAACATGCTGTCTGCGATGAATAACCTGATAATAAATCGACCCGGCTTTGCCCGGTACGGTCGATACTCTTAATTTTACACGAATTGTTGCCATAGTACAATAATTTTTTAATCCAGAAATATACATGCAACAATCATACAAAACCTCTCTATAAAAGGTCACAAAGGGGTATTTTCGTCCAAAGAGGCAAAAGAGATGTCAACAGGGTGTAATAGAAATACAGATAAATCTGTTTTCCGACTGCGTTGCTTACCGAAATAGTTAGTACATTTGCCTATCCGGTCAATGACATTGATAACAATAATATATTTATATATCTAACTCATTGAAAATATTTACTATGAACAGAAGAAATTTTATCAGGGGCGCATCTATACTCTCCACGCTGACTGTTTTAAAGCCTGAAATAGTTTTTGCCTCGAACAATAATTCCGCGGTAAGGATCGGATTAGTGGGATGCGGCAACCGTGCTGCAGGTATTCTTGGAAGTATGTCGGAAAATGCCAATATCCGTGTCGTTGCGTTGGCCGATCTTTTCGACGACAAATTAGAGCAAGGTATTACTTTTGCCAATACGCTCAATCAGAAAAGGAATTATGCTCCGGTCGGGAAAAACAACACCTATTCTGGCCATGACGCATACCTCAGATTATTGGAGAACAAGGATGTGGATGCAGTCATTATCGCCTCTCCGGGTTATTCACATCCACAGATGCTGGAAGATACGGTTGCTGCCGGGAAACATGTCTATTGTGAGAAACCGATGGCCATAGATGCCGACGGCTGCCAACAGATTATAAAAACAGCACGGAATATAGGGAATCGTCTTTCGGCATTCGACGGTTTCCAGGTCAAGTTCGCCACTCCCTATGCCGAGATGGGCAAAAGAATAAAAAGAGGAGATATCGGGGAGATCGTCACGGTACAGTTATATTATTTTTCATCGGGAGCGCCCATCATTCCACATGAAGGGATGCCATACGACGAAATGCGTATCCGTAACCACTATCATTTCCATGAAATATCAGGCGGCTGCTATCTGGACCAGGCTATCCACATGATCGACACCTGTAACTGGATATTAGGTACTACCCCAATGTATGCCATAGGAGACGGCACCAAAAAGGGCGGACCCGATTTCGGGAATGCATGGACGAATTACCAGGTAATCTATAAATATCCGGGCGACATAAACGTGTCCGTACATTCTGCAAAATTCGGAAAAGTCTTCGGGGATGTATGTGCCCGGTTCATCGGCACGGAAGGTATCGCAGAAGCCCACTACAGTGGCGGCGTTTTCATTAATGGCACACACAAATGGGATTCGGGGATCGTACGTTCTGCAGCAGAACTCACACCGGAATCGATCGCCCAGGGAGCGAGTTCTTCCTCGCTCGATGATGCTGATCCCAATAAGGGAAAAGCATTTATCGACAGTATTACCACCGGGAAATATCTCAACCAGTTGGAATCGGGTTGTAACTCCACCCTCACAGCTATCCTGGGAAGGGAAGCTGCTTCGAAACAAGAGAAAGTGACATGGGATGAGTTGGTTTACACCCCACATAGAATTGACCCGAATCTGGACTTAAAACAGTTTACAGGAAAGTGAACGTGAGAAAAATATTGGCAGGAAAACGGTAAAAGCAAGGAGGAAGAACAGTCATTATTCTTCCCCTTTGTTTTCTTTTTTGGCACCGGGTGCCGCCTTTTTAGGGGAGAGCATGATTGACATACGCTTACCTTCCATGATAGGCATATATTCTACCTTGGCATACTCTTCCAGATCGTTGGCGAAACGTAACAATAATACTTCTCCCTGCTCTTTGAACAGGATAGAGCGCCCTTTAAAAAATACAAATGCCTTCACTTTTGAACCTTCGTTCAGAAAGTTCATGGCGTGTTTCAGTTTAAAGTTGTAGTCGTGATCATCGGTCTGGGGGCCGAAACGGATCTCTTTCACCGTCACCTTTACCGATTTAGCCTTCTGTTCCTTTAACTTTTTCTTTTGCTGGTATACAAATTTCTGGTAATCGATTACCCTGCAGACAGGCGGCTTTGCCGTAGGAGCTATTTCGACAAGGTCTAACTCCTGCTGTTCCGCAATTCTTAAAGCTTCCCTCGTGGGATAGATGCCTTCCTGCACATTGTCTCCTACTAACCGGACTTCCGGTACCCGGATACGCTCATTGATCCGATGTTGCTCTTTTGAGTCTTTTCTCATTCAAAAATTTTAAAAATTAAAAATTAAAAAGGAAGAATTAAAAATGAAGAATGAAGAATTAAAAATGAAAAAATCACTATTCATCATTCACTATTAACTATTAACTATTCATTATTCATTATTCATTGCCTCTCCCACTTCACGGGAAATTTCTTCGGCAAATGTACTCAATTTTACCGAACCTTTGTCTTCCCCACCCTGTTTTCTTACCGAAACTTCTTCATTTTCCACCTCTTTCTCGCCTACAATCAGCAAATAAGGGATACGTTTTAATTCATTGTCACGAATCTTACGACCCACCTTTTCGTTACGGTCGTCTACTTCGGCACGGATATCGAATTTCTTCAACTCCTTCACCACGTCGAAGGCATAATCGTTGAATTTCTCGCTGACCGGGAGCACTACTACCTGGGTAGGAGTGAGCCACAGCGGGAACTTGCCGGCAGTATGCTCGATCAATACCGCCACAAAGCGTTCCATCGATCCAAACGGTGCACGGTGGATCATCACGGGGCGATGCTTTTGGTTGTCGGCGCCGGTATATTCCAGTTCGAACCGCTCCGGCAGGTTATAATCCACCTGAATGGTACCTAACTGCCAACGGCGCCCCAACGCGTCTTTCACCATAAAATCGAGTTTGGGGCCGTAGAAGGCAGCCTCACCCAATTCCACTTTTGTTTTCAATCCTTTCTCTTCACATGCTTCTATAATGGCCCGTTCTGCTTTTTCCCAGTTTTCATCCGAACCGATATATTTTTCCTTATCGTCGGGGTCACGAAGCGATATCTGCGCTTCGAAGTTAGCGAAGTCCAATGCGTTGAAGATAATGAAGATGATATCCATCACTTTCAGGAATTCATCTTTCACCTGATCGGGCGTACAGAAGATATGCGCATCATCCTGCGTAAAGCCCCGCACGCGGGTCAGCCCGTGCAATTCACCGCTCTGCTCGTAGCGATACACCGTCCCGAATTCCGCCAACCGCAACGGCAGGTCTTTATAGGAACGGGGAAAAGCTTTATATATCTCGCAGTGATGCGGACAGTTCATCGGTTTCAACAGGAATTCCTCTCCCTCTTCAGGAGTTTTGATCGGCTGGAACGAATCCTTACCATACTTGGCGTAGTGCCCTGATGTCACATAAAGTTGTTTATGTCCGATATGAGGTGTGATCACCTGCTCGTAATCGAACTCGCGTTGTATTTTCTTCAGGAAATCTTCCAGGCGGAGGCGCAACTGCGTGCCTTTAGGTAACCACAAAGGAAGACCTGCACCCACGGTCTGTGAGAAATGGAATAATTGGAGCTCCTTGCCAATTTTACGGTGATCCCGTTTCTTGGCTTCTTCCAGCATCACCAAATATTCATCCAGCATTTTTTTCTTGGGGAAGGTAATGCCATAGAGCCGTGTCAACTGGGGACGTTTCTCATCGCCACGCCAGTAAGCGCCAGCAGCAGACAATATCTTTACCGCCTTGATATAGGAGGTATTGGGAAGGTGAGGCCCACGACACAAGTCGGTAAAACTTCCCTGGGTATATGTGGTGATCGTACCGTCTTCCAGTTCGTTGATCAGCTCTACCTTGTAATTTTCATCCCGGTCGGAAAACATACTGACAGCATCGGTTTTGGAGATACTCTTTCGTACGATATCTTCCTTGGCGGCGATCAGTTCCATCATCTTCTTCTCGATAGCCGGGAAGTCGGACTCTTTGATACTCACTCCTTCACCCGGATCCACATCGTAGTAAAACCCGTTTTCTATGGCGGGGCCTATACCGAATTTTATGCCGGGATAGAGTATCTGCAGTGCTTCCGCCATCAGGTGGGCAGACGAGTGCCAATAGGCATGTTTACCCTCTTCATCTTCCCATTTCAGTAACCGGACAGAGGCGTCGTGTCCAATCGGTCTTGTCAGATCCCATGTCTCACCATCCACAGTTGCTGCCAGCACCTCCTGCGCCAGTCGCGGACTGATGCTGTTGGCTATCTCCATTCCTGTCACTCCTTTTTCATATTCCCTTACCGATCCGTCGGGAAAAGTAATCTTTATCATAATTTATGCCCTATTAGCTGAATAAAAACGTGTATTCTCACGTTTAAGAATACAAAAATAGTGATTTTTGTTGTAGTAAACCACATTTACAAATTTACAAATGCAGGATTTTGCCTGTTAACCCACAAAGAAAAGCGGGCATGTTATTGCATCCGCTTGATGATACTATACGATTGCACAATCCCCAGTTCACCCGCTTTACGAAGATCATCAAGCCCATCACGTGTTTCACCAATGGACAGACGCGATATACCCCGGTTGAAGTAGGCTTCAGCAAATTGAGGTTCCAGTTCTATCGCTTTGGTGTAGTCAGCAATAGCTGCACGGTAGTCTTTCTCAAGACTGAAAATCTCGGCACGATTGTAATAAGCATACATAAAATTGGGATTCAGGCGGATAATCGCCTCATACTCCCTGAGTATTTCCTCATATTCAATCGATTTGGTAGAGATATCCGGTAATCTGGGCTTACCGGCTATACCGCTACTACCGGCAGATCCGGGGAGATCAATCCCTGTACTTCTGTCCATCATGACCGGATCGCTTTGCAGGCGGTCATATTCCACCTGCTTGGAACGGATTACAGCCCACGCAAAATGGGCGACCAACATATTTGGTTTCATCTCAATAGCCCGCCTCATATCTTTCAATGCATTCTCATAATCCTGCACCAACATAAAATCCATTCCCCGCCCGAAATAGAGCGAAGCATCACCCGGCTCCCTGTCGATCCTGGCGGAATAGTTATCGATTGAACGGAAGTGCGTCTGTACCTGAAGTTCATTCAACGGCGCATCCCTGTTAGTCATCTTCAGCAACCAACTTAATCCAAGCTCACTATTTGCCTGATCCATTGTTTCGGAGTAATATACGGGACGACGTACTTCAAAATCACGTTCATAATAAGTCAGCACGAACCGCGGTTCCGGCTCGATAGGAGCACTTATATTCTGTACTCTTCCCCTGCTCTGACGTTGGTATTTTGTGTTTTCCGATTCTCCCTTGTCGGCTACTACCAAGAGATTGAACTTCTCAATATCGCGGTCGGCCTGTTCACGGGTATCTTTGCTTTCCGATCTTTCCCTTGCCTGTTTGAAAGGTTCAGGATCCGCGGTTGCCACCTTACGGGCTTTAGACTCTTCGGCCCTCGCAATCATATAATCCTGCTCAGATCCCCGCAAGTCATTCAGCTCACGCTTCAACTGCGAACGCATATAATAACCGGTAAAGAAATCGGGATGCTCTTCCAGTACAACATTGAGGTCGCCCAAGGCACCGGCTTTATCACCCACCTCGTTGTGCAGCATCGCCCTGTTCAGATAAGCGATAGTATTTTCCGGATCCAGCTCGATCACCTTGTCGAAATCACGTATCGCCCTGTTGTTATCGGCTACCTGTGCGCGCAATAACCCTCTGTTAAAGCGGGCAATAAGGTTATTCTCATCCATTTCGATCACCCTGTCGTAGTCAGCCATCGCCCCACGCAGATCGTTCAGATGATATTTCACCAGTCCACGGTTGATATAATTTCCTTCAAAATAGGGATCCAGCCTGATCGCCTCGTCCAAATCGGCAAGGGCGCTGTTATGGTCTCCCTGTTGAAAATGGAGTAAGCCACGGGTGGCAAAGGTTTGTGCAGTATATGGATCCTTCTCTATAGCCATATTCAGGTCGGCCATCGCCTTTACGGTATCTTCCATCTGGATATACATATGTGAACGGGCCAGATATCCGGGGGTATAATCGGGAAAACGTCGTAACAACACATCAAAAAACTTCCCTGCGATATCATATTGCTTCAGCTCAACATTCACGATACCCATATTGACCAGTGTAAGCCTGTCTTCCGGATAAAATTCAAGGCTTCTCTGGTAATCCGTGGCAGCCTCCTCATATTTTTCCTGATTCTGGCGTGCAGCACCCCGCAACTGATAAGCAGCCGTATAGTAGGGATTACGTACCAGACAGTTACTTGCATCTTCTTCCGCTCCCTGAAAATCATCGAGCATGAATTTAGCTACTGCCCTGAAATAATAGGGATCGGCCAGATAAGGCTTTGCTGTGATTACCTGGTTAAAATACTGTATGGCCAGCACGTAATCTTCAAAATATAGCGCATTCTTCCCGATCATCATCACACGGTCGGTATTGACCTGTGCCGATGTCGTGAGCGATGCGAGCAAAATAAAGGCACCAATGATCGTTTTCTTCATCTTTAATCCTTTCAATGTGCGAATATATAGATTTTTCAGGAAATACTCTCTATTATCCGGCTTCCGCTATCGGTTTCCCGTATCGATAGCTTAACGGCATTCTCCGGTAATACCTGTTCCACAAGTTCCGGCCATTCGATAAAACAAGTATAACCGCTGTAGAGATAATCTTCATAACCAAAATCGAATACCTCTTCAAGTTTATGGATCCGGTAGAAGTCAAAATGATAAATAGGTTCCCCGTCGCCTCCCCTGTACTCATTGATAATGGCGAACGTGGGGCTGGCAACAGTCTCTTTTACGCCAAGCGCCTGGCAGACTGCCTTGATAAAAGTAGTCTTTCCGGCTCCCATACCTCCGTAAAAGGCAAAAACTGTATAATCACCCATTTGACTGATAAATTCCCGTGCCGCCGGTTGAAGTGCCTCTAAATTTTTTATTTCGATTTGCATCAGTTTAATGTGCTAATGTGAATAATGTGCTAATGTGAATAATATGCTAATGTGCCAATGAGACTAATGAGTAATTTATCTTGAATTTTGGGTCTTGGATCTTGAATCTTGAATTTTGAATCTTGAATCCAACGTTATAACCGGAATCACCATCTCCTCCATAGAAATACCTCCATGCTGAAAGCTATTTTCATAATAGGACTGATAGTGATTGTAGTTGTTGGGATAGACAAAAAAGTCATCATTCACTGCAAAGATATAACGGGTACTCATATTGGGTGACGGTAATCCGGCATTTTCGGGTCGGATCATATCGAATAGCCTCCTGGGATCATACCCGAGATTCTTACCCAATTTATAACGGAGATTTACGGCGGTCTCCCTGTCCCCCACCACTTTTATTCCTTTCTTCACTCTTATAGAGCCATGGTCGGTGGTGAGCACCACTTTATACCCTCTTTGCGCAATCTTCTCCAGCAGCGCCGGCAAGGGGGAATGCAGGAACCATGATTTGGTAAGTGAACGGTATGCCGATTCGTCAGGCGCAAGTTCTTTGATCATCCTCGACTCAGTACGCGCATGCGAAAGCAGGTCGATAAAATTGAATACCATTATATTCAGATCATATTTTTCCAACTCCATGAACCGGGTGACCAACTTTTCGCCCTCCTGATTCCTGTTGATCTTATGATAAGAGAAATTACAATTCCTGCCAAGACGTGTCAGATGCTCCCTAATAAATAACTCTTCATAAAGATTCTTCCCTTCATCCTCTGAGTCATATACCCAAAAATCGGGGAACATTCCCGACAATTGCTTCGGCATTAGTCCCGAAAAGATGGCGTTTCTGGCATAAGGAGTAGCGGTAGGCAGAATGGAGAAATAGAGATCTTCACTACAGATAAAAAAATCACTCACAACATCCTTTACCATCTTCCACTGATCGAAACGAAAATTATCAATCAGAATAAAAAAGAGCTTCTCTCCTTTGTCGACAGAAGGGAATACAAATCGCTGAAAGAGGTCGGGGCTCATCACAGGACGACCAGGATGGTCACGGCCCTCCATAATCCAGCTTTCGTAGCTTCTGCGGATAAATTTTGCAAACAGACGATTCGCCTCTGCCTTCTGCGCTGCCAGTGTCCCACTCATCGGATTCTGCGTTTGATCCAACCTGAGTTCCCAAAATACCAGTTTTTTATACACTGATATCCAATCGTCTGCGATCCGGCAATCTCCTATCTCGGCAATCAGAGGATTAAAAAGATCCCTGTATTCTTGTGTGACTGCCTCCGTCATGCGCTCATCCTGCTCGAGAATCTTCTTGATGCTCATCAACACCTGACTGGGCTTGACCGGTTTGATAAGGTAATCGGTTATCTTTTTTCCTATAGCGCGATTCATTATACCTTCATCCTCGCTTTTGGTAACCATCACCACAGGCATTTCAGGGTAGGATGAATGCAGTTCCGACAGGGTTTCCAAGCCGGACAGGCCTGGCATTTGTTCATCCAGAAAAATAATATCAAAGCGTTGTGAACGGCAGAGTTCAATCGCATCACGGCCATTATTGACACACTGCATCCCATATCCTTTTTCTTCCAGAAAAAGGATATATGGTTTCAGGAGATCTATCTCATCATCTACCCAGAGCAACCGTGCTTTGACCATCCGTTTGAATTCTCTTAATCTACTTGTTATCGGAAATTGAACTATTTCGTCAAGCTAAAATAACGCGTAAGCGAGGGCCGTGTCAAGCTCGCTTGAACATTGCCGAGCGAGAGTTATTTATTTAAATGAGCAAAGATAAGCTCGCTTATTTTTGCCATAGCAAGAATTGAAAATCGAGGAGCGAAGGTGACTCAATTAGCAATCGAGGAGCCTGCAACTCAAATAGTCTAATGAAATAGAACAAATGTATCTATTTCCGCGATAACTCACAATTTTTTTACTTTTTTTTGGGACTCCATCCTGACTATACGGAATTTTATAGACCATCATTCTATTTATCGTATGAAAAAGCTTATATTTGTAGCTATTGATCTCTTAGAACAGAAATAAGGGTTGCTTTGGTTTACCGGACACAGATGAGGATCAATTTTAATGAACTTTATAATTTAAATTTATGCAGATGCAAACAACAAGACTATCAATTGTTATCCTACTGGCCTTTCTGGCAGTAAGTTGCGGACAACAGTCCGGTGAGATTTTCAATGGCAAAGACCTGTCGAACTGGAATTTTGTCGTCGAAAACAATGCGGTACCGGGAGACCAGGTATACACAGTGAAAGAGGGAGTGATTTCGATACAAGGCGAGCCGCTCGGTTACATGTATACAAAAGAGAAGTACCACAATTTCACGCTCGAACTGGAATACCGTTGGGCAGGAGAAGCAAGCAACAGCGGTGTTTTTATTCTGATTGAAGATCCTGCAAATCCATTCCCCAGGGGGATAGAATGCCAGTTAATGGCTGGAAAGGCCGGTGATTTCGTATTACTGAACGGCTCCGACCTGAACGAGTACACGCTGCCCGAAGGAGTAACGGAGCGACCAAAATTTCCCGTGATCGGGAAACAAAACCCTTCGAGCGAAAAGCCAACGGGAGAATGGAATAAAGTACAGGTTACAGTTATAGACGGAGCCATCTCTGTTTACATCAACGATGTATTGCAAAACGAAGCGACCAGCACAGTAAAAGAGGGACACATAGGTCTCCAGAGCGAAGGCAAAGAGGTGCAGTTCCGTAATCTGGTACTGCGGGAAGCATAGGAAAGTGGGAAATATGAATTTATCAGCTGCAACAAAAAAGTATATCGACCTGGAAGAGAAGTACGGGGCGCATAACTATCATCCCTTACCGGTAGTATTATCCGCAGGGAAAGGTTGTTATGTGTGGGATGTGGATGGAAAAAAATATTTCGATTTCCTCTCGGCCTATTCTGCGGTGAATCAGGGACACTGCCACCCTAAGATCGTAGGTGCACTGAAAGAGCAGGCAGAGAAACTTTGCCTTACTTCCCGTGCCTTTTACAACGATGCATTGGGGCCATACGAAAAGTTTATCCACGATTATTTCGGTTATGACAAGGTATTGCCGATGAACAGTGGTGCCGAGGCGGTGGAAACGGCTCTGAAACTGGCCAGAAAATGGGGTTATCTAAAAAAAGGCATTCCTGAAGCAGAAGCTATCATTATAGCCTGTGAAGGCAATTTTCACGGCAGGACTATCTCTATTGTCTCTGTCTCCACCGATCCGGATGCCCGTGCCGATTATGGCCCTTATACCCCCGGCTTCGAGGTGATACCCTATAATGATCCGGAAGCACTTGCTGCCCTGTTGGAAGAGAAAGCGGATTCCATTGCCGGTTTTTTGGTGGAACCTATCCAGGGGGAAGCAGGTGTAAATGTTCCTGACGAAGGTTATCTCAGGAGTTGTCACGAACTCTGTAAAAGGCATAATGTGCTTTTCATTGCCGATGAAGTGCAGACCGGAATTGCCCGTACCGGCCGGAAACTCTGTTGTGATTATGAAGGTATCCGCCCCGACATTGTAATCCTTGGCAAAGCCATTTCAGGGGGTGTACTGCCTGTCTCTGCCGTTTTGGCTGATGATGGGACCATGCTCACCATCCAACCCGGTCAACATGGATCCACTTTTGGAGGGTTCCCTCTCGCCTGCAAGGTAGCAACCGCAGCATTGGAAGTAGTGGAAGAGGAAAAACTGGCTGAAAAAGCCGGATACCTGGGGCATATCTTCCGTGAAGAGATGGAGAAGATAGGAAGTCCGTTCATCAGGCAAGTGAGAGGAAAAGGGTTGCTCAATGCAGTCGTCATAGAACCGTATAACGGCAAACAGGCGTGGGATGTCTGCCTGAAGATGGCTGAAAACGGCCTGTTGGCAAAACCGACCCACAATCACATCATCCGTTTTGCACCACCGTTAGTGATTACTGGAGAGGAGCTGAAGGAAGCGATCGGTATCATTAAGGAGTCAATCAAGTCCCTGGAAACAGCTAGTTTTTAACTATGTAAATCTTATGCAGACAACATCTAAAATATTGATGGTGCGCCCTTTCAGGTTTGCCTTTAACGAAGAGACGGCACAGAACAATTTTTTCCAGCAGGAGGGGAAATCCGGTTCTGTAGCAGTCAAAGCACTTGAAGAATTTGATGCCTTTGTGAATCAACTTCGCGGTAAAGATGTAGATGTGACAATCATACAGGACACTCCCGAACCGTGGACTCCCGATTCGGTTTTCCCCAACAACTGGTTTTCGTCGCATATCTCCGGCGAATTGGTGCTCTACCCTATGTTCGCCGAGAACCGCAGGCAGGAAAGAAAACGGGAGGTGTTGGACTTACTGACCAGAAAGATGAATCACCGCAAAGTGATTGACCTGACACACTGGGAGAAGGAGGATGAATTCCTGGAAGGCACGGGAAGCATGGTATTCGACCGGGACAAACAGACCGCATACTGTTGCCGTTCACCACGCACCTCGGAGAAAGTATTGGCGGATTTCTGTGCCCGAATGAATTACGATGCAGTGGTGTTTGATGCAACCGATAAAAACGGGAACCTCATCTACCATACCAACGTGATGATGGCGGTGGGTAACCAGGTAGCGATTGTCTGCCTCGAGTCGGTCAAAGACGATAATGAACGACAGAAAGTAGTTTCCAGACTGACTTCTGCCGGAAAGATCATTGTCGATATCTCTTTGGATCAGGTAGCCCGGTTCGCGGGTAACATGCTAGAGGTAAAGAGCCGGAACGGTCATCCTATCATGGTGATGTCGGCTTCCGCCCGTAATGTCCTTACCGCGGCACAGGAAACCATCATATCTACCTACAACACCATTTTATCCGTGCCGTTATCGACGATCGAGACAAACGGAGGAGGATCGGCACGATGTATGATAGCCGAAATTTTTTATTAAAACAGAAGCTTTTACATTTTTTTTATTTACTTTGCACAATATCGTTTTTTTACGATACAAATAATTTTCAACCCTATTTAATCAAAAGAACCTATGTCATTCAGATCAGAACTAAAAGAATTCTTAATGCGCGGCAGCGTGGTAGACATGGCCGTGGGTATCGTGATCGGCGGGGCTTTTGGGAAGATCGTCACGTCTTTCGTGAACGACATTCTTATGCCTCCGCTCGCGTTGGTCTCAGACCAAGGGCAATTCGTAGACCTGAAGCTTGTTTTAAGACAGGCGGTAATGGAAGGGGCGGAAGTGGTTAAGCCTGCCGTTACCTGGAATTACGGCGCTTTCATTCAGACGATCGTCGACTTCGTGATCATCGGCACGGCCATTTTCATGGTGATCAAAGCGATGAATTCCCTGAAGCGCAAGAAAGAGGAAGCACCTGCACCTCCTCCCGAACCAACTAAGGAAGAGACATTACTGACGGAAATCCGCGACTTGTTAAAAAACAAGTAATCAGTAAACGCATAGAGGCATACCATGTTATCCGGAGCGAGGCGGACTAATAAATTTATCAAAACTGAAAATCCGCAACGCCCCGGGACAGGGTCGGCACCCACAAAAGATTCCGGAAGCGGGCCGGCAGCCACAAAAAAGAGTTACTGGATTTCAGGAAGATATTTCCAGTAACGTTTTGGCATGTGCTGCCGTTGTAGTTTAAGGTTGATGCGCTCCTTAATGGTGATACTCTGAAAGTATTCTTTCCACATTTTTTGAAAAAAGGCCTCTTCATCCGAGAGCTTCTCATTGTCGAGTTTTCCCGACTTCAGTTCCACAAGATCCTTTTGGGAAAAAGAGATTTCCTGTACCGTGCGCGTATCGTAATAGAGCCCGGTATTCCTCCCTGTGTCATAAATGATCCAGGGCTGGCCTGCATAACGTGATTTGAAATGCGGCACGATCAATGAAAGTACATTGTAACGTGGCGAGACCGGAGCAAACCAGATACCGTCGGCTGTCTCCTGGAAACGGACGAACTGGATCAGTTTATGGGCATCAGTACCCACTTTCCCGGCAATATCCTTGATTCGAAGTACGTCATCATCACCAAAATTCATTTCAATGCCCTGTGGATGATCGATATTTTTACGGATATACCGGAACAGGAGCATTGCTGTATCCGGTAGTTCCGACAACCAGACACTCAACAGCATATTCTGTGCGAACCCGGACAGTTTCTTCTGTAATGACTTCCACACACGGGCCGATTTCTCCTTCTCGGTCACCACATAATACTGTTCATCTGTAAACAAAGGCTTCTGGTCGGATTCGGAGAGGATCAGATCGGGAAATTTCTTCTGCTTGTACGCGAAAAACACGCACGAAAGCAATCCGTCGAAAGTATGGTCATATATAAAAAGGATCATTTTATTTTGGCATATTGGCATATTATCAACCTACTCTCCCCAATCGATTGAATACTGCAACAGTTCCGCGGACATTTTCTTCTGCTTTTGGGAAACCTGACGACGTACATACTGCGGCGTAAGCTCATTGACAGTCTGCATCGGTAGTTCACGACACACTATAAAATAGCGGGCCCGTTTCATCACAACACCGATCTTTTTGAGCTGTTCTGAATTCAACCTGCCATACCGGCGCGAGGTGACGATCAGTTTAGCCGACTTGACACCGATGCCCGGCACACGAAGGATCATCTCATAAGGCGCCGTGTTCACATCGATCGGGAAAAATTCGGGATGACGTAACGCCCAACCCATTTTAGGATCCACATCCAGTTCCAGATCGGGATGGGTATCATCCACCAGTTCTGCAGCCTTGAACTCATAGAACCGCATCAGCCAATCGGCCTGATACAACCGGTTTTCACGTACCAGCGGAGGTTTGGCGAGTGCAGGCAGGCGACTGTCCCCTGAATTCACAGGAATATAACCCGAATAATAGACCCGCTTGAAGGAAGGGCGCTTGTATAAAGCCGAAGCCAGCGTGAGGATCTGCTTATCATTGTCGGGCGTCGCACCGATGATCACCTGGGTACTCTGTCCCGCCGGCACAAATTTGGGTGCCGAACGGAATTTCTTGCGATCCTCGGCACTTTCCAGCATCCCCTGTTGGATAAACCGCATGGGAGCGAATACGCTCGGATAATCCTTTTCAGGTGCAAGCAATTTCAGGTTCTGTTCCGACGGGATTTCGAGATTCACACTCATACGGTCGACAAGTACTCCGGCCTGTGCGACCAGCTCGCTACTTGCCCCGGGAATGGTTTTCATATGGATATACCCGTTGAAACGATGTACTTCACGCAGGAGTTTCACCACACGCACCATCCGCTCCATTGTATAATCGGGATTACGCATCACACCGGAACTGAGGAAAAGTCCTTCGATATAATTCCTACGATAAAATTCAATAGTCAATTCTGCCAGTTCTTCTGCTGTAAAAGCCGCACGTTTCACATCGTTGCTCCGTCGATTGCCGCAATAGGCGCAATCATAAATACAATGATTGGTAAGCAGTATCTTAAATAACGATATACAACGCCCGTCGGGAGTGAAGCTGTGACAGATGCCCCACCCCGCTGCCGTACCGATCCCTCCCTTCACATTGTTACGCGAGGTACCGCTCGATGCGCAGGACACGTCGTACTTGGCGGCATCGGCAAGGATCTTCAGTTTTTCGAGCGTCTTCTCGTTCATTTTGTATACAATAGATTTTGGCATTTTTCTCAGAAAATGCTCTCGGGGATCGGGAATTGACAAAGTAAAACGTGTACCACTGCTTCTTACCCAATTGCAAAGAAAAGAAATAGTCATCAGATTGACGAATTTAAAATCTTAAAAAACATATCATTGTCGATAAGTTTACAACATATTGATTTTCAAATAAAATAATCGAGATACAAAAATATTTCATTAATTTTGTAACCGATCCGTTGAAGCAATAGTCCTATGGATGTACACAAATTATTCACTTTTAAAATGTATCAGTTATGTGGGGAGAATTAATACCGGTGCTTGGAATTGTCTGCACCATAGGTTTACCAATTGTAGCCGGATGGGTATTGGGATTACAATGGATCAAAAGCCGTAATGCCGAACGGATGGGTCTTATTAACCAGGGAATTATCCCGCCTGACAGTCCCAAAAAGAAATCAGATCCCAACCGCTTGGTATCGCTGAGGAACGGGATCGTACTGATCGCGCTAGGGATCGGAATCATGGTGGGATTTCTCTGTTCGGAGTATCTCGTTATCGGCCGGGGGAATGAGTTCTGGATGACCGGGGCGAGCGTGGTCTTCTTCCTCGGAATTGGCTACCTGGTCTATTTTCTGGTGGTACAAAAAATACCGTACAACCGGTTAAAGGAGGAAGCCGAACAGGAATAACAGCTTGGAATGAACGAGAATCAACGTGTGCAACAGGTGCTTTCGGGCAATTCTTCCGCATTCGCATATTTTGTCGAGACTTATCAGGACATGGCGATTACCATTGCTTACCGGATATGCGGCAATATGCAGGATGCGGAAGATGTCGTGCAGGAGAGTTATGTAAAGGCATACAAGAATCTTCACAGCTTCCGCTCAGAGAGTAAATTCTCGACATGGCTTTACCGGATTATCTACAATACGGCAGTCACCCAGACAAAAACGCAGATATGGACGGATAGCGGGGAGATGCAAGCGGAAAGTACCCTCTTTCCGGTTGACAACAGCCTGCAGGTCGATATGGAAGAAACGGAACGCAAGGAGATGGTAGCCAATATTCTGCAAAAAATGCCGAAAGGAGACGCACTACTGCTTACGCTCTATTATATGGAAGAGAATCCTGTCAAAGAGATCGCCAAAATTACCGGGCTGAATGATTCCAATGTAAAAGTGAAATTGTTCAGGGCGCGGAAAATATTTAAGGAGTTATGGGTAAAACGCTATAAAGAAGCACTATTCATGGAGGAGACATGATGGAAGAAAAGAAACATACACAAAATGAGGAGCATCTTATCCGTGGGATGATGCAGGGTGCAAAACTAAAAGCATCCGATAATCTGAAATATCGGATCATGCAACAGATAGAGACCGAGCAGGCACTCACTCCATCGAAAATAAGCGACCGGAAAGAATCCGGCAATATACTGAAAGAATTCGGATCGATCTTCGGCACGATGTATGGCGTGTTGGCAGTGATGATTGCAGCAACATACTTCCTCTTCGGCCAGGAATACCTGTTCAGTCCCCAATTCCTAGGTACAGTGATCCTGGTTGCGTCCGTTTTCAGCCTGTTATGGTTGATTTCACGCCTTGATTCACATCTACAGAGAAAGAAAAAAATAGAGAACAAGTAAACCGGCCTGCATTCAATCAACCGCGCTTAAATAGCATACAGGTAAAATTATTGCTTCATTAAAATTTCACGTGCTTTTTGCAGCATCTCGAGCGATTCTGCAGGCGGGTAACGCAGGTCGAGTGACCTGAACAGCTCAAGGATGATATCACCCACCGCCACACGTGCAAAGAATTTCTTATCGGCAGGAATCACATACCATGGTGCATAGGGCTTCGAGGTCTTCTCCAGCATCTCCTCAAATGCTTTTTCGTAATCATCCCACTGCTCACGGGCCTGCAAATCAGCCGTACTGAACTTCCAGTTTTTGTCGGGTTCATCAATACGGGAAATAAAACGCTCTTTCTGCTCCTCTTTCGACACGTTTAAAAAGAATTTAAGGATACGCATACCGTTGCGGTAAAGGTGTCGCTCTACCGCATTAATATCTTCGTATCGGGCATTCCAAAACTGTTGATCGATATTTTCTACCGAACCATATCCGGGGATACGTTCGTTAAGTATCCATTGCGGATTGACTTTCGTCGCCAACACATTCTCATAATGCGAACGGTTGAAGATCTCTATCATTCCCCGCTGAGGTAAAGCGATATAGTGACGCCAGAAATAGTCGTGTTCCAATTCGTTTTTGGTGGGTGTTTTAAAGCTGTGTACCCGACACCCTTGCGGATTGATACCCGACATCACGTGACGGATCACTCCATCTTTCCCGGCAGCATCCCGCGCCTGAAGGATGATCAGCAACGAATACCGGTCGTCGGCATAGAACATCTCCTGGAATTTCTTCAACTCCTTGATATTCCGCTTAATTTCCTCTTTGGCGGTCTTCTTGGTATATCCTCCATCTTCGCAGGTAGGGAAATCTTTCAGGATGACTTTATCTCCCTCCTGCACACGGAACTTTCTGTAATCGAAATTCATACCGCAATATTATTTGTTTTGCCCCACGTTACCGCCTACCCCTTTCAGTAGTCCCTGATAACGGTTATCATCGGAGATGATCTTCAATCCTTCCATAAAGATATCGTTTTCTTCATTGATGATCCTGAAAAATGCGGAAGAATCATATAGATCCCTGGCCATCAATGCTTTTAATTGCTTAAACATCAACGGGCGGGAAGAGGCGAATTGTTCTTCGTCCCATTCGATATTCTCTTCGGAAGCTAGTTTCATCAATTTTGGGATCACACCTTCCGTTATCATATATTCTGCTTTGAACTTATTTATATCAGGATATTTCTGTAGTAACTCCCGGCGATGGTTGTCCACTTCTGCTATAGCGACCCTGTTGATCACACCCAACCCGTTTAATCTGCCGTGCAGCACAGTGCCGGCCGTCGTATCGATCGGCACAAAATAATCGGGCATAATACCACCTCCGCCATATACCGTGCGTTTATTCACCAATGTCGTGTACTTGAGAGAATCGGGGAAATGGATACTGTCGGCCTGGAACAGTTCACCGTGATTGTAACGATTCACAAAATCCATATTATATGCATCCTGGTCTCCATTCTCGTACGGTTTCTGGATGCTTCTGCCGGTCGGCGTGTAATACCTGGCCACGGTCAACCGGATCATGGTCCCGTCGGGAAGTGGCAACTGGCGTTGTACCAATCCTTTTCCAAACGTCCTTCTCCCGACTATCACACCTCTGTCCCAATCCTGAATGGCGCCGGCCAGGATCTCACTTGCGGATGCCGAGGCCTCATTGACCAATATCACCAGCTTCCCCCCTTTCAGTTCATCATCACCCGTGGCATTCATTGTATAGCGCGGCTGATTCTTTCCTTCGGTATAGACAATCAGTTTACCGTCTCCCAAAAATTCATCCACTATGTCATTGGCTGTCTGGAGTATCCCCCCTCCATTATCAGTCAGGTCCAGGATGAGGTGGTCCATACCCTGCGCCCTCAACTCCTGCTCTGCCTGCCGGAACTCATCACCCGAAGTGATGCCGAAGCGACTCAGACGGATATACCCTATATCATCGGCCACCATATAGGAAGCATCGATACTGGTGATAGGGATCCTATCCCGGACAATCCGGAAAGGCATCAATTCCGGCACACCTCTGCGGAGCACTTTTACATTCACTTCGGTCCCTTTAGGGCCCCGAAGCATAGACACGACATCCTGGTTATTCTTCTTCACCCCGGCAATAAGCGTATCATTCACATAAATGATCTTATCTCCCGGCATAATACCGACCTTCTGCGACGGGCCACCGGAGATAACCTCCATTACATAGAGCGTATCGGTCAGCATATTGAACGATATACCAATCCCATCAAAGTTCCCCTGTAAAGGCTCATTCATGGCCTTCACCTCCTCCTTATTGAGATAGGTGGAATGCGGATCCAGTTCTTTCAACATGCCGCGTATGGCCGCTTCGGTCAGCCCTGAGGCATCCACATCGTCCACATACAGGCCCTGAATAAGTTGGAGGGTTCTCTCTAACTTGACACCTTCGGGTGACGGTCTGAATTGGGCATAAACACATCCGGTTAAAAGCAGTGTACCTAAAACAATCGGTATTATTCTTTTCAGCATTTTTATTTTTTTGAGAGGTTTTATTCTTTTAATTCGATTCATCAGACAATCTCTATCCTTGTTTTCATTTAACGAAATAGTTCATTAAAATAGTTCCATCCCTTCCGGGATAAAGCCACTCACATCGTACCCGTAACGCAGCAATTCCCTTACATGGGATGAACTGACATGGGTCAGGGCAGGTTCCGTAAATAGTACAAACGTCTCAATTCCCGAAATAGTTCGATTCATGTCGGCTATCGTTTTTTCATATTCGAAATCTATTACCGACCTGATACCCCGTAAAATATATTGCGCACCCATCTTTTGTGCAAATTCTATGGTGAGGGAGTCGTAACTCTCCACCCTTACGCGCGGTTCGTTTTCGTATAATCCACGAATCATCCTGAGTCGTTGATCCAAGGGGAAAAATGATTTTTTCGCTTCATTAATCCCTATGGCGATCACAATTTCATCTACCAGCGATAGTCCCCTTCTTACGAGCGACTCATGACCTATGGTGAAAGGGTCGAACGTACCGGGAAACAAGGCGACCCGTAGCTTGGTTGACTCTATTTGAAACATATTTATTGGGATTTGGGATGTAGGATGTGAAATTTAGGATGTAGGAATTACTAATTTTCAATTAAATTACCTTCCCCATTTTCCACTTTAATCAAGCCACTTCATCTTCTTCAACAACCAGATTTTCAATAATAAAGGACTGGCGTTCAGGAGTATTTTTGCCCATATAGAATTCGAGCAATTCTTTCAGAAGGTCTTCTTTACGCATGGTTACCCTATCCAGTCGGATATCCTCACCGATAAAGTTACGGAATTCGTCGGGCGATATTTCACCCAGCCCTTTGAATCGGGTTATTTCGGGGTTGGGTCCCAGTTCTTCAATAGCACTGAGGCGCTCTTCCTCCGTATAACAATAAAGAGTTTTCTTTTTGTTACGCACCCTGAAAAGAGGTGTTTGCAGAATATAGACATGCCCCTTTTTGATCAGGTCTGGGAAGAACTGCAGGAAGAAGGTAAGCAGCAGCAGGCGGATATGCATCCCGTCGGTATCGGCATCGGTAGCAATGATCACTTTATTGTACCGCAAGCCATCCATATTTTCTTCAATATTGAGAGCCGCTTGCAGGAGGTTGAATTCCTCATTCTCATACACGATCTTTTTTGTCAACCCGAAACAGTTCAGGGGTTTTCCCCTTAGGCTGAATACCGCCTGAAGGTTTGGGTCACGGCTTTTAGTGATGGAGCCGCTGGCTGAGTCCCCCTCAGTAATGAAGATACAAGTCTTATCCCTGTCATCCCCTTTGGCATCGTTGTAATGGATACGGCAATCTCTCAGTTTCTTATTGTGCAGATTGGCTTTTTTCGCCCGCTCGCGAGCCAGTTTGGTTACACCTGCTATGGCTTTACGCTCTTTCTCCGAATCAAGTATCTTTTTCTGTAGTACCTCTACAGTATCAGCATTCTTATGTAGATAATTATCCAGTTCTTTTTTGAGGAAGTCGTTAATATGTTTGCTCACTGAGATACCATTGGGTGTCATCTCCTTGGAGCCGAGTTTAGTTTTTGTCTGCGACTCGAACACGGGCTCTTCCACCTTGATACTGATGGCTGCCACCATACCGTTACGGATATCAGAGTACTCAAAGTTACGGTTATAGAACTCTTTGATCACACGTGCAGTCGCCTCCCGGAAGGCAGCAAGATGGGTTCCCCCCTGAGTAGTATGCTGTCCGTTGACAAACGAATAATACTCTTCACCGTACTGGTTGGTATGGGTAATTGCCACCTCAATATCTTCACCGAAAAGATGGATAATCGGGTAAAGTTCTTCGGAGGTGAGGTTTTCGTTCAGCAAATCTTCCAACCCGTTTTTCGAGCTGAATTTTTTATCGTTGAAAACAATGGTCAGGCCGATATTCAAAAAGACATAATTCTTCAGTAACGGCTCAATATGTTCGTCGCGGTAATGATACTCTCCAAATATTTCCATGTCAGGGGTAAAACTCACATAAGTTCCGTTTGGACTTGTGGTCGGCACAATCTCCCTGTCATTCGAGAGCACACCCTGCACAAACTCCACCGCCTTCATTTGACCTTCCCGGAAACATTCCATTGCAAAAGAAGAAGAGAGCGCATTCACAGCTTTAATACCCACACCATTCAATCCCACAGACTTTTTAAATGCCTTGGAATCATATTTAGCGCCGGTATTCATTTTGGAACAGACATCCTTCACTTTACCGAGTGGTACACCACGCCCGTGGTCACGAACAGCCACACTTCCATTTTCAATAGTCACCTCGATGGTCTTACCGTATCCCATCATAAATTCGTCAATGGCATTGTCCAACACCTCTTTCAGAAGGACATAGATACCATCGTCATACGAAGATCCGTCGCCCAGCTTCCCGATATACATTCCGGGCCGCCGGCGGATATGTTCTTGCCACTCTAAGGTGACAATATTCTCTTCCCTATAATTATTATCGGCTATTTGTATGTCTTTTTCCGTTTCGTTCACTATTCTATTTCATTAAAATCAGACTATTTTCCGCCATGGTATAGCCCAGGCAAGCTTGGCTCTGCTCATTTGGCTTGACAAAATAGTTCTCTATAAATTTTTTATAAATGCTCTCCGCCTTTTGTGCTGCTTCGTTTCAAGGCCGTTCCACATGGAGTGTACCTTACTGTTTATTTCCAGTTCAGGGTTACTCTCGGCATATTCAAATCCCAATTGGTTGGCAGCAGGAATAAACTCATTGAACATCAGCGCATTCAACCCTTTACCCTGGTATTCGGGGTCGACTGCGACCAGTAACAGGTCAAGTACGTTATTCCCTTTCCCTTTGAGCGCCTTGTAGATATAATACCAACCCGAAGGAACAAATTTTCCTTTTGCTTTCTGTAGTGCTTTGGCTATACTGGGAAGCCCTATACCCACACCTACCAGTTTATTGTCTTCCTGACGGATCACCAGGGTGAGAAACTCCAGACGTAGCATCGGGATATACATATCCACATAATAGTCTATCTGCCGCTCGGACAACTCCACAAATCCGTAAAGATCTTTATAGGCACGGTTAATCAGTTTGAAAATATCCCTCGCGTAAGGCAATACATCCTTTTTACTCTGCAGATGCTTCACATCAAGTCCGGAACGCCTCTTCACGATCTCCGAAGCACGTTGGAATCGCTCCGGCATCTCCTTGGGAATGGTGATGAGATATTCCACCCAATCCTGATCCTTTACGTATCCCATACGCTCCATATGGTCTACGTAGTAGGGATAGTTGTATATGGTGGAGAGGGTACTTATCTGGTCAAATCCCTCTACCAGCATCCCTTCATGGTCGAGGTCGGTAAAGCCGAGCGGCCCGTGTATCTTCTCCAGTCCTCGTGACCGTGCCCAACTCTCAGCCGCACCGAAAAGGGCATCCACCACCTCACTATCATCAATAAAATCCACAAAACCGAATCGTGCATTCCGTTCGTTCCATCTCTCATTCGCCTTATGATTGATAATAACAGCAATTCGGCCTACGATCTTATCATCACGATATGCAAGGAAATAGATAGCATCACAATGATCGAATGCCGGATTTTTACTCCAGTTGAGTGTGGCTCTCTCATCGTAGATCAACGGAGGGACAAAATACTCATTCCCTTCATAGAGATCGATACCGAATTGGATGAATTTCTTCAAATCCTCTTTCGTTCTGACTTTATTGATTATGACTGACATGTTTTATTTTCTGTAAATATGATTTTCACACCGATGGCAAAGATAGTGATTTTTTTTATTGAATGATCAACAGGATTTTCATTCTTTCACCTTCTCCTTGTAGATCTCCCATCTGTCTATCACATCACGTACATATTTGATTGTTTCATCTGCCCTGAAATACCCATTTTTACAAACCGGATCCCGGTAGTACTGCTCCAGGCGTTTCAACTGTAAATATCTCTCCACGTTACTGTCCCATACCTCTTTATCACCACCATATTTTTCTGTCAGTGCCAATGCGTCGAACACATGGCCAATTCCTCCGTTATAGGCAGCCAGGGTCATTTTTATTCTCTCATCAGGATTATTAATAAAACGGAAAGTATGAAGAAGGCTTTTCAGGTATTCCGCGCCTGCACTTATATTTTTTTCAGGATCGAGGAGTTGGGCTCCCTCTATCCCTAACGAAGCAGCCGTGGAGGGCATCAGTCCCATCAGACCAGTAGCACCTGCCCATGATTGTCCCTCTGTCTCGAAATTTGACTCCTGATAAGAGACAGAAGCAAGCAGTCGCCAGTCGATACCCGACTCCTTCCCATACCGCTTGAAATAGGAGTCAAAAGGTGAAATGACACCATGACCGGAAATCTCCCTGAAAGAGGGGCGGCCAATATTAGAGTACCCTTTTGTTTCTTCAAAATAGCGTTTAACGATCCGTAAGAAGGCCGACTCGGAAGAGCGGCTTTCAATCCAGCTATTCAGGGAATCGGCAAGCAGGGGGGTGTCTTTTCTCACCACCCACGAAGAGCGTTGGTCGAAACTGACCGGGAGGTTTACATTCAGATTTCCAAAATAGGTATGATTGACCAGGGCCAGGTCATCGTCGGCTACTGTATAGGCGATCTCCCCTCGCGAAACCATCCGGATCAGGTCTTCAACCACGATAGTGTCACTGTCAACCTTATCTATCACGATGCCTCCACCCAACTCATTATTCAGATTATTTATCCTGTCGAGATACTTCGATTTATCAATCACTGTCACCTGCTTACCGATCAAACCGGTCACATCCGTCAACAGAGTATCTCCCTGTCCCGCACGTTGTACCAACACCTGATGTGAAATTTGCCGGAGTCCGCAATAAAGTACCGAGTCTTTCAAAGCATTTGTGACCGGCATACTGTAGGCAATCAGATCGGCCTCCTTATTCTGTAGCATTTGCAACATAGCACCTGTATTTCCGGCGACTATGATCTCCGGGACTAACCCGTGATATTTGCAGAAGTCACGGATCATATCGTAATGATACCCCATGGGTTGATCCCGGTATATGAAATAGGAAGTGGAAGTATTCAGGGTTAACACGCGTAATGTATCCGCCTGCAAGATCTGGGGGAAGTCGTATACACTCTCCCGTCTGCCCCATTTTCCACATGATACGCACAGGATGGCGAGAAGTAGTGAAAGCAATAACACTCTGTTCATACCCTGTTTTTAAGTTAAAACCGGGGCAAATATAGTGAAAGCCGAGAGAAAAGCCAAGCTTGTTTAGGTTTTTCCGAGGCGCATCCTATATTATGGAAATTTAGTGAAAGCCGAAAGAAAAAACAAGCCGCCCTTGTAGAGGCAGCTTGTTCCGAAATTAAGAAAGATCAAATGACGGGTGGTTTTATTCATACGCTATTTCACCGTGTTCGGAGATATCGAGTCCGACAGATTCACTTTCCGCACTCGCCCTGATACCCACTATACGATCTACAATCTTAAATAATATCCATGTCATAATTGCACTGAATGCAATGGTGGCAACAGTTGCCACGATCTGAATCCATAACTGATTCCAATCACCGTAGAGCGCTCCCTGTGCTCCCCCTTCACCAGTAATCGCCTGTGTGGCAAAAATTCCGATCAGAAGGGAACCAACGATTCCCCCGATACCATGTACTCCGAAAGCATCCAATGAATCATCATAACCCAATTTTGGTTTCACATACGCTACCATAAAGAAGCAAACCAAACCGGCTACCAACCCGATAACAAAAGCGCCCAATACGCCGGAAGAGCCGGCAGCAGGCGTAATGGCGACCAGACCGGCAATAACGCCCGTACAAAAACCAACCACAGTCGGCTTCTTGTTGATAACCCAGTCGAGCACCGCCCATGTCAGCGCCGCAGTTGCTGCGGCTATATTGGTAACCAGTAATGCACTTGCAGACAAGCCGTCTGCCGCCAGGCCGCTTCCGCCGTTAAATCCCAGCCATCCCAACCACAGCAAAGCCGTACCGATCACTACAAACGGCACATTATGCGGGGTAATAGGTGTGGCTCCTTTCACATTCCATCCTTTTCTTTTGCCGAGCAGGACAGCCATCACTAAGGCAGATATCCCTGCGTTGATATGTACCACGGTACCACCTGCAAAATCGATGGCACCCATTTCACCTATCCAGCCGCCGCCCCATACCCAATGGGCTAACGGATTATAAATCACCAGCGCCCACAACACGGAGAACAGCAGAAAACCACTGAATTTGATACGTTCGGCAAATGCACCGACGATCAATGCAGGCGTAATAACGGCAAACATTCCCTGAAACGACACAAACAAAAGTTCGGGAATGGTATAACCGTCAAGCAGATCATTGATTCCTACGCCTTGCAGGAATATTTTATCGAAACCACCTATAACAGCATTCAAACCTCCCTCCAGCGAAGTAAAGGCTAGACTATAACCAATCGCTACCCATTCTATAATGATTACAGCGGTCAGAATAAGACACTGCATCAATACACTCAATACATTCTTCCGGCGTACCAACCCTCCGTAGAACAGGGCCAGCCCGGGAATGGTCATCATCATTACAAGAATAGTGGCTACTATAATCCAGGCAGTATCACCGCTGTTCAGGGCAGGGACCGCATCGTCCTGTGCAAAAGCAATAGCAGGTATGGCAAATAATGCGCAAAACATCATTATATATCTTATTATTTTATGCTTCATAATCTGTAAAAGTTATTGTTTAATCATTCTGTCTTTTGGTAGTTTTAAGCATCCTTCTGCTCTTTATCATACAATGACTCATCGCCACGGTCACCTGTGCGGATCCGGATGGATTGCTCAATGGTTGACACAAAAATCCGGCCGTCACCACTTTCACCCGTATAAGCGGATCGTAAAATAGCGTCGATAGATTTTTGCACATTCACTTCCCTGACCACGAAAGAGAGATAAATACGCTCGATGGCATTGACATCGTAGGCGATCCCCCTGAAAATAAGACCCTGTTTAGCCGTCCCCTGACCTTTCACTCCCCACCATGACAGGAAGTCGATGTCAGCTTCATGCAAGGCAGCCCGAACTTCGTCGAACTTTGACTTGCGGATAATTGCTTCAATTTTCTTCATAAATGTTTGTTATAATTAATATATTTAGTGTAAAGAATAGATTTTATCAAAAACTCATACCGAAGACCAGGAAGACATCCTTCGTATCAGGATTCAGAATTGCCTGGGTAAAAACCGGAAGTGAAAATGAATCGGTGATGGTTATCTCTTTGCTTGCTTTTATCGACGCATTGATCAATGCGAACCCATCTGAATAAGCGCCTTCCCAGGGAGTTGCACCCAATATCAAATCCACATTGACACTCCCGACCGGAAGGGAGTAGGATGCTTCGAAATAGCTGGAATAATCATCATCCCCCGCAAAATTGGTATTCCATGCTAATGAAAGGGGAAAAGATTCTCCGAATGAGTAACCCAATGTGGCTTCAAAAACATGCTCCGAATAATCAAAATAACCGCTGCCTTCACCGTCCGGAAGATTCCGGGGAAAGAAATAATCGGTCACCAATACCGAAAAATTGCCAATGGAGTAACCGGCATACAGATCAAACTCCCTCCAGCTACTTTCAAAACTGGTCGAACCCCATGCCCCGATTGAAAAATTGCCTGCCGAAAGTGAAATACCCGGTTGTACTGAAGCCGGGCCACTATACAAACCACGCCAGATATACGAACTTACAATATCAGCCCCTGCCGAGACAGCTACATCCTGCCCTTTGACCCCATTTGCAGTTCCTAAGACTGCAATCAGCACAAAAAATAATTTTACCTTTTTCATCATTTTTGCTTTTTAAATGAATAACCTTCAATCTTTAATCTATAAGTAACCAAAACCTAAAACAAACAATCTTTTTGAAATCAAATACAGGAAAATAAAATCCTTTTGATATTTTTACGATGCAAAGGTAATCAAAAAGATTATAAAACAAATAAAAACATAACATTTTGATTAAAATATCTCAAAAAAATATACACTAAGACATAAATAATGGGTTATTATCTATAAAAAAGTCAATTTATTAACTCATAATCAAATATTTAGGGAATAAGAAAAAAAAGCGTTATTTTTGTGTGAAACCGGGTACGAATTGAGTAGTGGCTATGAGTGTGCCATTTAGAGCAAACCTTTGAATTGAGAAACAAATATCGAAAATGAAATGAAGATGTTACAATCAAAAATCAAAACCAATGAAACCCTGTCTCTGGATCTTTATCCTATTTTTCTGTCTCTCAGAGATATCTTATGCACAACAATTTAACGACTGGCGTAAAATTGTGGAACAGCTGGCTGAAGAAGAAATGAATGAAACCGCCATCGAAAACATGTATGAAGAGTTGCTGCAACTGGAAAACAACCCCATGAATCTGAACATGGTGACCCGTGAACAACTGGAAAATTTCCCGTTGCTGTCTATAGAGGAAGCCGGTGCCATTTTCCGTTTCTTAGAGAGGAATCGACCTATATACACTGTGTTCGAATTAAGGAACGTACCGCTCCTCGATATCAAAACCGTAGAAATGATACTCCCTTTTTTCCGGGCAGGCGACACAGAAAAAAGGGAAGCACGCCTGCAAGCGAACGATATACTGAAGTATGGTCGCCACGAAGCCCAATTCCGTTTTGACAAAACGTTGACACAGCGTGCGGGCTACGGAGAGTTTTCAGACAGTATTCTTGAACGGTATCCCAACCGGAAATACCGAGGGGAAGATTTTTACACCTCTCTCCGCTATTCATTCCGTTACCGGAACAGAATACAGATGGGTTTTACTGCGGAAAAAGACGCAGGAGAACCTTTCTTCAAACCAGACTATTCTAAAGGATATGACCACTATGGTGCCCACTTGATCATTAATGATATAGGGCGACTAAGAACGGTCGTCCTAGGAGATTACCGGCTCTCTTTTGGCCAGGGATTGGTATTGAACAACGACTTTATGATCAGCAAATCATGGAGCAGCGCCAATATTGCCCGACGGACACTGCAACCCAAACGCCATTTCTCCACCGCCGAAAATGGTTTCTTCAGGGGTGCTGCCGCAGTAGCAGAATTTGGAAATTTCTCCGTCACCGGCTTTTATTCCAATAAAAGGATCGACGCCAACCTGTCGGACGATGGCGATATCACCTCTTTTAAAGTGGACGGGCTACATCGCACCCCACTGGAAATAGAGAAGAAAAAGAATACGCGGGAACGGGTGACGGGAGGCAACATCAATTTCCGGAAAGATCACCTGCAACTGGGTATCAGCGGTATATTCCACCAATACGACAAGATGTATAATCCCACACTTCGGGACTACAATCTTTACTACTTACGGGATTCCTCTAATTTCAACGCAAGTATCGATTACTCTTATCAACTCCCGGGATTGATTTTTGCAGGAGAAACAGCAATTGCTAAAAACGGCGCGGTCGCCACGTTGAACACCCTGCAATACCGCTTCTCCGGCAACCTCTCTTTTTCCCTGCTCTACAGGTATTACCCCGTCTCTTACAATGCCCTGTACGCCCAGGCGTTCTCCGAAGGGAGCAGCGTACAAAACGAACATGGATTATATATCGGCACAGCATTCAGTCCATTTTCAAAATTCTCAGTGACCGCTTATGCCGATTTCGTCCGGTTCCCCTGGTTGAAATATGGAATAGATACGCCGTCGAATGCGGTTGACCTCTATTTTCTGGGAACCTATACCCTGTCGCGTCAGTCATTTCTGGAAGTACGATACAAGTACAAACAAAAGGAGAAGAATATTGCCTGGCCGGATGAAAAAAGCCGGTCGGTACTCCCCTATGCCACCCATAAATTTCGCTTCAGGTACTCCCACGATCTCAGGAGCAGGTGGAATTTCCGTACCACCGCAGATATGGCGTATTACAAAGAGAAACATTTCCCTACTGAAAACGGATTTATGTTCTCGCAAAATATCGGTTACCGTGGTAAAGGACCACTGACGGGAGATGCCTATCTGGCGTGGTTCAATGCCGATACCTATGATGCGCGGCTCTATTCCTACGAACGAAACCTGTTGAACACATTTTATATGCCCTCTTTTTATGGAAAAGGCTACAGGCTGGCATTTTCCGCAAAATACGCAATCACCGACAATCTCTCTTTCTCCGTGAAATTTGGGTATACCCACTATTTCAACCGCAACACCATTGGAACCGGTACCGAACTGATCGAAGGAAACAGCCGTACCGATCTTTTCAGCTATCTCAGATGGATATTTTAGGAGATAACTTAACGAAATAGTTTGTACATTTGCGCACAAAATCAGAAAAGGCATGCCCACTCCACTTCTTCAAATCGACAAGCTGACCAAAAGCTTCGGTGATCTGGCATTATTCAGTGATATCTCTTTCGGTATTGCCGAAGGGGATAAGATAGGACTGATTGCCCCGAACGGATCAGGCAAAACCACCCTGCTGAATATACTGTCCGGCAAAGAGCCGTACGAGAGCGGAAGGGTGGTATTCCGCAATGAAATCCGGTTGGCTTATCTGGAACAGTCCCCTGTTTTCGACCCTGAAATGACGGTGTTGGAAACCTGCTTCAGCACCGATAGCGAAACAGTGAAGCTGATCGCCCGCTATGAAGAGATGATCTCTTCCGGCAACCAGAAAGGGCTGGATGAACTGCTTGTCCACATGGATCTCCACAACGCGTGGGATTACGAACAGCGGATCAAACAGATATTGACACAATTAAAGATCACCGATTTTCACCAGAAAACAGGAGAACTCTCCGGCGGACAAGTAAAACGGGTGGCACTGGCCAATGTGTTGATCAGCGAACCGGAACTGCTGATCATGGATGAGCCGACCAACCACCTCGACCTGGAGATGGTGGAATGGTTGGAAGAACATCTCACCCGTAATAATATCAGCCTGCTGATGGTAACACACGACCGGTATTTCCTCGATCGCGTCTGCAACCAGATCCTCGAGATCGATGAAAAACGGCTCTTTTCCTATAAAGGTAACTATTCCTACTATTTAGAAAAACGGGATGAACGGGTCATGGCACAAAATGCCGAAACCGAAAAGGCCAGGAATCTGCTGAGGAAAGAGCTGGACTGGATGCGGCGGCAACCACAGGCCAGGGGCACCAAAGCCAAATCGCGTATCGATGCATTTTATTCGCTCGAAGAGAAAGCCCAGCAGAAAAAGGATGGGCAAAATATCCGCCTGGCCGCAAAGGGCAGCTATATCGGGAAAAAGATCTTCGAGGCAAAAGAGGTCAGCAAGCGGTTCGGCGACGTCAGGATTACCGAAAAATTCAACTATATCTTCACCCGTTATGAAAAGATGGGTGTCGTGGGAAATAACGGTACAGGAAAATCCACATTTGTGAAGATGCTGCTGGGAGTGGAAGAACCCGACAGCGGCGGTTTTGATATCGGCGAAACGGTCAATTTCGGCTATTACAGCCAGGATGGATTGCAATTCAACGAACAGACAAAAGTGATCGATGTGGTACAGGCTATTGCCGAAGTGATCGACCTGGGTGACGGCCACCGCCTGACCGCCTCCCAATTCCTGCAACACTTCCTCTTCCCGCCCGAGAAACAACATAATTATGTATATAAACTCAGCGGGGGTGAAAAACGACGACTCTACCTCTGTACGGTACTGATCAAAAATCCCAATTTTTTAGTACTGGACGAGCCGACCAATGACCTTGACATTCTTACGCTGAATATATTAGAAGAGTATCTTGCAGGCTTCAAGGGATGCCTTATCGTAGTGTCGCATGACCGCTATTTTATGGATAAGGTGGTAGATCACCTGCTGGTATTCCATGGCAACGCGCAGATTCAGGACTTTCCGGGGAACTATACGCAATACCGGGAATGGAAAGTGGCAGAAGAGAAAAAAACAGCAAAAGAGGAAAAAACGGCTGGCGGCGGCCCCAAAACCTCCACTTCAGTACCGGAAACGCCACCCCACCGGAAAAGGCCTGAAGAGAAGAAAAAACTTTCGTTTAAGGAAAAACAGGAGTTCGAATCACTCGAACAGGAGATAGAACAAATGGAAGCGGAAAAAGAACGTATCACCAACGAACTCTCCTCCGGAAACCTGTCCACAGAAAAACTGATGGCCAAATCGAACCGCCTGTCCGAACTGATCGATCTTATTGATGAGAAAACAATGCGCTGGCTCGAACTCAGCGATCGCGATCAATAATACCGATAGTTTTTCACCTTTGAGATAACGCTATATTGTTTCATTATTACTTTTGTGCGCGATTTGAAAACAAAAATGGAGTACAACGAACTATTTGCCCGTACAGAACTGCTGATCGGCAGGGAAGCAATGCAGTCGCTCGCCACAAAAAAAGTAATACTTTTCGGGGTGGGCGGTGTAGGCAGTTGGTGTGCCGAAGGATTGATCCGGAGCGGAATAATGCACCTTACTATTGTCGACTCAGATAAAGTGGCCGTTGCCAACAGCAATCGTCAACTACCTGCTACTACCCAAACAATTGGACAGTTGAAAGTGGAGGTACTTAAAAAGCGGCTACAGGAAATCAACCCCTTCGCCACTATCAATGCAATCCCGGAAATTTACAGTGCCGGCTCATCCTCTTCATTTCAATTGGAACAGTATGATTATGTGATCGACGCTATCGACTCACTCGCACACAAGACGCATCTGCTCACCGCAGCATCGGAAAGCGGAGCCACTGTCTTCTCCTCTATGGGTGCAGCACTCAAGATAGATCCGCAACAAATCAGGGTAGCGGAGTTCTGGAAAGTACGTGGATGCAAGCTGGCATCGGCATTACGTGACCGCCTGCGGAAAGGAGCAAAACTACAAAAACCGATCTTGTGTGTCTACAGCGAGGAACGACTCTCCAACATAGGCACAGAAGCCCTGCCCGATGCCGATGAGAAAGGCAGTTTCCGTAAAGCGCAGACCAACGGCACCATGGTGCAGGTGACCGCCGTCTTCGGCTTCACCCTCTCAGGCCTGGTAATTCAGGATATCATGAAGAACGGGAATTCCGGTAACCAATCACCATTCCTTTAACTTTCGATGGCAATGGATTGAATGATCCTATCCGCAACCTGCTTCGCTACCTCATCTTTTCTTTTCATAAAAAAGGAGACTTGCCATGCATTAAGCTCCGAAATAAGAATGATTACAACACAAATAAGATTTCATACGATTGATATTGTGTATAAATCCAGTGGCGGAATTAATTATTATTTCCGAAATATTGAAAATATTCCTTAATCAATAATCTAAAAAATATGGATGAGAAATTGAAGTACCTATCAATGGAGTTTACAGGCAGATAGAAGCAACGGTTTTCCATTATTTTTTACTACTTTTGTGTCTCTAAAACAGCAATATCAAGATATGCATATCGAGAATAATCTTCAGGATGTCATTATCCGCGCAATAAAAGAACTTTATCACGAAGACGTGGAAACGTCGCAAATCACGCTTCAAAAAACAAAGAAAGAGTTTAAAGGGCACTACACGCTCGTCACCTTCCCTTTGCTAAAAATCTCCCGGAAGAAACCGGAAGAGACGGCACAGGAAATAGGTTCCTGGTTAACGGAAAACGCAGATATCGTCTCCGGATTCAATGTAATCAAAGGATTTCTGAATCTGGAAATTACGGCAGAAGCCTGGCTCCGGTTATTGGAACAGATCGACGGAGAACCTGATTACGGTTTCACACCTGTAGCCGATGATGCACCACTCTATATGATAGAGTACTCTTCCCCCAACACCAATAAACCATTGCACCTGGGGCATGTGCGAAACAACCTCCTGGGACATTCGTTGTGCGAAGTATTGGCAGCTAACGGAAAACGGGTGGTAAAAACCAATATCGTGAACGACCGGGGTATCCATATCTGCAAATCGATGCTGGCCTGGCAGAAGTGGGGCAACGGCGAAACGCCCGAATCTTCCGGTAAAAAGGGGGATCACCTGATCGGCGACTATTATGTGTTGTTCGATAAAAAATATAAAGAGGAATTGGGTTCATTACAGGACAAAGGCATGTCGAAAGAGGATGCTGAGGAACAGTCCCAACTGATGGCGGAAGCCCGCGAAATGTTACGCAAATGGGAAGCCGGGGACGAAGAGACCGTCAACCTGTGGAAGCGGATGAACGAGTGGGTATATGCAGGATTTGACGAGACCTACCACCGAATGGGAGTATCATTCGATAAAATCTACTATGAATCGGAGACTTATCTTGCCGGAAAAGAAGAGGTACTGCGAGGTCTGAATCAAGGACTTTTTTACCGGAAAGAAGATGGATCGGTATGGGCCGACCTAACTCCCTACGGGCTGGATCACAAGCTGCTACTACGTGCCGACGGGACATCGGTCTATATGACGCAGGATATTGGTACAGCCAAATTACGGTTTGACGACTATCCCATCGACACCATGATCTATGTGGTGGGGAATGAACAGAACTATCATTTCCAGGTACTTTCCATCCTGCTCGACATGCTTGGATTTGAGTTTGGCAAGGGACTCGTACACTTCTCTTACGGCATGGTGGAACTACCCGAAGGAAAAATGAAATCGCGTGAAGGGACAGTGGTCGATGCCGACGACCTGATGACCGAAATGGTGGAAACTGCCCGTGAGACATCGAAGGAATTGGGTAAACTGGATGGCATATCTACTGAAGAAGCGGATAAAATCGCAGAGATGGTCGGTATGGGCGCCCTCAAATACTTTATACTGAAAGTAGATCCGAAGAAGAACATGACCTTTAATCCGAAAGAATCGATCGATTTTAACGGGAACACAGGACCATTCATTCAATACACGCACGCCCGTATACAGTCCGTCCTGCGCAAAGCTGGAGAACAGGGTATCGCTATTCCTGAAAAACTGGAGAACACCCTCACCCTTTCCGGGAAAGAAGAAGGGCTGGTACAGTTGCTCGCGGAATTCGATACAGTGGTGGAACAGGCCGGCGCCGAATACAATGTCTCTCTCATCGGAAACTATGTGTACGAACTGGCAAAAGAGTTCAACCAGTTCTACCACGATTTCTCCATCCTTCGTGAAGAGAACAGCTCATTACGTGATTTCCGGTTGTTATTGTCAAAAAATATAGCCCTGACCATCAAAAAAGGAATGAAGTTATTTGGCATAGATGTACCCGAGCGGATGTAATACTAACTGAAGAATTGATTCAGTCGGAAGTCCGGGATCTGCCATATCGGAAGCGCTATGAGCAAAACAAAGATCAATAGAAGCATACTCCTTCTTACCATCCTGTTTTTCTGGAACACAGAAGGCGTGTGGTCACAACTCTACCCCGATTCGGTTTACTCCGACCGGTCGACTTTTATTCACCGGTTAGAAATAGGAGGCCGTCCGGGTTACATCATTCCCACCAATAAATTCCTGAGGGGAGAGAATGGGCAATCCCGGCCGATCAGGTATGCCTTTTCCTCTCACCTGAAATATGCTTTTCAGTTCCATCCCGACAGCCGTACCGGACAGATCTACCGCGGCGCTTATCAAGGAATCGGGTTTGCCTATTATAACTTTGAAAATTCCCGTGAGATCGGGAACCCGAAAGCGGCCTATCTGTTTCAGGGAGCGACCCTTGCCGAGATCACTCCTCGCCTGTCGTTCGATTATGAATGGAATTTCGGGCTGTCGACCGGATGGAATCCATACGACTATGACAAAAATCCTTACAACGGAATGGTCGGATCAAAGGTCAATGCCTATATGAACGTAAACTTTTATTTCAGGTATCTTCTTTCCCGGTATTTCGATCTTATTTACGGCGTCACTTTCACTCATTTCTCTAACGGAAATACCAAATTCCCTAATGCAGGATTGAATGCGACAGATATAAAAGCGGGTATCACCTATAATATCAACCGACAGGTAAACTACCTCTCACAAGGCTTGCCCGGTTATACCTCTCTTATAAGGGATTTCCCCCGCCATATCAGTTACGACGTAGTATTATTCGGCTCCTGGCGGCGCAAAGGGATCGTCTTCGATGGGGAACCAATGGCTTCGCCTGACAAGTATACCGTGCTTGGATTCAACATCAATCCCATGTACAACCTGGGATACAAACTTCGGGTAGGGGCTTCGTTGGACGGGGTATATGACAGCAGCGCCAACATATTTACCGAAAATTACATCATCTCCTACGGCGACCCAAATCCCGGATATACATTTTATAAACCTGCGGCAAATAAACAACTGGCGCTGGGACTTTCCGCCCGGGCAGAATATGTGATGCCCTATTTCGACGTGGGAGTGGGTATCGGAGCCAACCTGTTGCACGGCGGTGGAGACCTTAAAGGGTTTTATCAGATATTGGCTTTAAAAATAAAAGTCACGCGTTACTCGTTTATTCATATCGGGTATAACCTGCAGAATTTTGATACGCCTAACTACCTGATGTTAGGCCTTGGCCTGCGGCTGAATAACCAGCATCCGCAGCATTAAATAAAGTGGGAAGGCAGAAAAGTGATTTGAATTAGCAATTACCAATTACTAATTACCAATGGATCAATGCGACATAAGTCCGGGATCCCAAATTTTTCATTTTTCACTTTTAGTTTAAGAAGTCTTGATTCATGACTCTAAGAGTCTTAATTCTAAATAAAATGAAACTAAAAAAACTGATCACATCTTTTTTCCTGACAGGCAGTATAGTGTTGACCTGGGGGCAGAATCCCGCATTAAAGACGCACTATAATTCTCCCGCTACAAATTGGGAAAATGAAGCTCTGCCGGTTGGCAACGGCCACATAGGTGCAATGGTCTTCGGCGGTGTCGACGAAGATGTTATTCTTGTGAATGAAAAAACATTATGGTCAGGCGGACCGGGTAAAAATCCTGATTACAACGGCGGGCACCGGAGAACGCCTGCTGAAAACCATCGTACTTTGCAACATATCAGAAATACTTTACAGGAGAAAATGACGGATTTCACAGCTACACAGTCCGCAGGAATAGATGCAAACGGAAAAGTTATCGCACATGATTATGCTCCTGAAGACGACGGGTTGAAAAGCCATATCCTGGACCTGACGGGGAACAGAGACGATTTTGGTTCCTATCAGCAATTGAGCAACATCCACATTGGCTCGAATCCGGCAACATCTGCCGGTTATTCCCGGTACGCACGTGAACTGGATATCGACAATGCGGTTGCTAAAACGACGTATCTCCAAAATGGAATAAATTACACACGTGAATATTTCGTCAGCCATCCCGACAATATAATTGTCATTCGTCTTACGGCTGATAAAAGAGGTTCACTTTCACATACATTTTATTTCACATCGCCGCAGGAAAGCATTCTTATAAGCGTGAGAGATAACGTTATTACCCTGGAAGGGAGGCCGGCTGACCATGGCGACGACGGCTTGAAGTTTGTCCAGCAAATGATAATCATCCCTACAGGCGGAGCGATAAGTAATGACGGTAACCAAATCAAGGTGAAAAATGCCGACGAAATATTGCTGATCTCCTCGGCCGCAACCAATTACCATCAGTCGATGAATGCTGATTTCAATTATTTTTCCAGCATCAATCCCCGCAACACAGTTGAAAACACAATACATAAAGCAGTTCAAAAAACCTATACCCAATTGTTGGACACACATATTCGGGATTATAAATCACTGTACGGCAGGATGAGTATTTCATTGGGTAATGCGGCTAACATCAATAATAAGACTACTGATGAGTTATTAAAAGGATATAAAGACGGTACCAATACACCCGCAGAAAATTTATACCTCGAGCAGTTATATTATCAATTTGGACGCTATCTATTGATTTCATCTTCCCGAAAAGGCTCTTTGCCCGCCAATCTTCAGGGGATCTGGGCAAAAGGATTAACCCCTCCATGGAATGCCGACTATCATACCAACATTAATGTCCAGATGAATTATTGGCTGGCCCAACAAACCAATCTGTCCGACTGCCATATACCGGTCATTGAATATACCAAAAGCCTTGTTTCGCGGGGAAGACTTACCGCGCAACATTATTATTGTAAACAAGACGGAAATCCGGTGAGAGGCTGGGTCATTCATCATGAAAATAATATCTGGGGTAATACCGCCCCCGGAAACTGGTACACAGCATTTTACTTTCCGGCTGCCGCTGCCTGGATGTGCCAGGATATCTGGGAGTATTATCAGTTCAATCAGGACATAGAATTCCTGAGGGACTACTACCCGATCATGACAGATGCCGCATTATTCTGGGTAGATAATCTCTGGCGCGATTCCCGCGACGGAACTCTTGTCGCGAATCCCTCTTATTCACCTGAACATGGCCCCTATTCGCTTGGCGCATCAGCCGATCAGGCCATTATATGGGAACTGTTCGATATGGTAATCAAGGCAAGCGATACATTAAAATATGATACTCCGGAATTACAGGAGATAAAGAAGGCAAAGGATCAGTTGGCCGGACCCCGGATCGGTCTTGCCGGACAACTGATGGAATGGAAAGATGAGTTGCTGATGGACATTACGGGCGACAATGGGCATCGGCACGTCAACCATTTACACTGGTTGCATCCGGGAAGCAGGATCGTATCAGGCAGAAGTGCGGAGGAGGACCTATATGCAAAAGCGATGCAAACCACACTGGATACGCGTGGCGATGGGGGTACAGGCTGGAGTAAAGCGTGGAAAATCAATTTCTGGGCACGACTGCATGACGGTGACCGTGCTCATAAACTGGTGCAGGAAATATTGAAAGAATCTACACTGACAAATCTGTTCGATACCCACCCGCCCTTCCAGATCGACGGGAACTTTGGTGCTACTTCAGGAATGACCGAGATGCTCGTGCAAAGTCACGGCGGTTATATCGAATTATTGCCTTCACTCCCTGATGCCTGGACCAGCGGCAGCTTTAAAGGGATCAAAGCCCGGGGAAATTTTGAAATAGAAGCAGAATGGAATGATGGAAAAATCACATCATTGAAGATCACCTCTGAGTCGGGAAACGATTGCGTGGTGAAATACAACGGGAAAACATTTTCTTTCCCAACCACCGCGGGAACTACCTATGATTTGAGCAATAAAACAAAATTTTAATCATATGAAACGAGCATGTAAACTATTCTTTTTTATTTTTATTGTGATTGCATTGTCGTCCGGATGTTCTTCGAACACACAATTTGCTGCAAAACCGCAGGAATTGGTCGATTACGTCAATCCCTATATGGGTAATATCAGTCATCTGCTTGTGCCCACGTATCCAACAGTCCACCTTCCTAACAGTATGTTGCGTATATACCCCGAACGGGCTGATTATACCGGTGACCTGTTGTATGGGTTACCGGTCGCGGTTACAAGCCATCGTGGAAGTTCGGCTTTCAATTTAAGTACTTTCCATGGGAACGAATCGGAGTTGAAACCGGTTATCCCCTACAGCTATGACAGGGAAAAAATCTCTCCTTATGACTACTATGTCTATCTCGATGAAGAAGAAACAAACGTCTATTACGCCGTCTCCAATCAATCAGGCATCTATGAATTGAATTTCGACCGGACAGAACCTTTGTTTGTGACCCTCAATTCAAGAAGAGGTGAGTTGAAATGGGATGGAAAAGCATTTTCGGGTTATCAGCAACTTCAAAACAACACCCGGATTTTCGTCTATATGGAGCCCGATGTGCAACCTCAAAGTGTAAAGAACGAAACAGCATCGGGCACAAATGCCCATATTGTATTATCTTACCCGCCGAACACCATGCGGTTGAATTTACGTTACGGAATTTCGTTTATCGATGCCGAACAGGCAAAGAAAAACCTTGCCCGGGAAATACCGGATTTCGATGCAAAAGCCGTAGCGGAAAAAGGACGAAAAGTGTGGAACGAAATATTGGGAAAAATTAAAGTGGACGGGGGTTCGGAAAACGACAGGGCAGTTTTCTACACCTCACTGTACCGAACCTACGAGCGGCCGGTTTGTATATCGGAAGACGGACGTTATTTCAGCGCTTTCGACGGAAATATCCATAATGACAACGGAACACCTTTTTACACCGATGATTGGATCTGGGACACTTACCGTGCCACACACCCGCTTCGTGTCCTGATTGAGGCTGACATGGAAAGTGATATCCTCAACTCTTTCTTGCGTATGGCGGAGCAAATGCCGGAATTCTGGTGGCCTACTTTCCCTGAAATTACGGGCGACAGCCGCCGGATGAACTCCAATCACGGCATTGCCACTGTGATTGACGGATACATAAAGGGACTGGAGAATATCGACCTCGCAAAAAAATATCCGGCCATGCGAAACGCCATAATGGAAAAAACGCTGGCTCCCTGGTCGGCAAAGCCGTCAGGCGAATTGGACCGGTTTTATCACGAGAACGGGTATATTCCTGCACTAAGGGAGGGCGAGAAGGAAACGATCCCCGAAGTGCATGGTTTTGAAAAGCGCCAACCTGTAGCCGTAACGCTCGGAACAGCTTATGATCAATGGTGTCTGGCAGAGATAGCCAAAGAATTAGGAGAAATGGAAGATTATGCTTATTTCCTGGAAAAGTCATATAACTATCGAAATCTTTATAATATGGAAACGGGCTTCTTTCACCCGAAAGATAAACAAGGCAACTTCATCGAGCCTTTCGATTACAAATTTTCAGGCGGAATGGGTGCACGTGAATATTATGGAGAAAACAACGCCTGGACCTATCGTTGGGATGTGCAACACAATGTGGCTGACCTGATCGATCTGATGGGAGGACGTGAAAAATTTATTCAGAATCTCGACCAAACGTTCCGCGAACCACTTGGAAAAAGCAAGTATGGATTCTATGCCCAACTGCCCGACCAAACAGGAAATGTAGGACAATTTTCAATGGCAAACGAACCGTCGCTACACATCCCCTATCTTTATAATTATGCAGGAGAACCCTGGAAAACACAAAAGCGCATTCGCAAACTGGTAGCCGAATGGTTCAGGAACGACCTGATGGGTGTTCCGGGTGATGAAGACGGCGGCGGAATGTCGGCTTTTGTGGTGTTTTCACAAATGGGATTCTATCCGGTAACGCCGGGTAGTCCGACATATAATATCGGAAGCCCGTTTTTTGACGAAGTAACCATACAGTTGGGCAATGGCAAAACATTGCGTATCGTTGCCCAAAACAATAGCGAGAATAACAAATACATCCAATCGGCACGGCTGAATGGGAAAGAATGGACAAAACCCTGGTTTAGTCACGAAGACATCAGGAACGGCGGGACATTAGAGCTTGTGATGGGCGATAAAGCCAACCGGTCATGGGGCACAGCCCCGCAGGATGCACCACCCTCGGAAGGAATTAAAAACAACTAAAACAGGGTAAAGATGAGAAAAACAGTGGAGGTAAAGGGGAGCACTGCACTATTCAAGGAGTCGGATAATCTGCCATAGGTAAAGTGGCAAAATTTGCCGGCATATAAATTTACAAATTGTATAAGCATATGATAAAAAATCAATACAGTTAAAATTATTTAATAACAGGATATCAATCCGATAAAAAAGAGTACCTTTATTTCATTCAATCCAAGGCAATGTCCAGGACAGTTATTGTTGCCGGAAAACAACTGACTATTAACCCTATAATTTACATAAAAATGCCTCGATTAGTAACACTCTACTCTCTTCAATGGGGAGATCTATCATTGGAAAACGTATGTGCCAAAGCGAAAGAATTTGGCTACGACGGGCTTGAATTAGGATTGCCTGACCATTTGGATGTACGACAAACCGATCCGGAATATTACAAAGGCATCAAAGATCTTTTGGGAAAGAATGGGTTACAGCTACACACAATTTCTTCCCATCTGGTAGGACAAGCGGTATGTGACCGGATCGATGAACGGCACAAAGGAATTTTACCCGTTTACATCTGGGGTGACGGTGATCCCGAAGGTGTCCGCCAACGTGCTGCCGAAGAGTTGATATTAACGGCAAAAGCGGCCCGGTCATTAGGTGTAAACACGGTGGTAGGATTTACAGGAAGTCCAATCTGGCATTTGCTTTATTCATTTCCGCCTGTTACCGGATCTATGATTGATGACGGCTATAAAGAATTTGCCCGCCGTTTTATCCCCATTCTCGATGAATTTGAAAAACTGGATGTCCGTTTTGCATTGGAAGTCCACCCTACCGAAATTGCATTTGATACATTTTCAGCCCGTAAGGCATTGGAAGCTGTGGATCATCACCCTGCCTTCGGCTTCAATTACGATCCGAGCCATATGGGATACCAGGGTGTGGATTACGTGGACTTTATTTACCAGTTCCCCGATCGTATCTTCCACGTCCATATGAAGGATGTGTACTGGAGTGATACTCCCAAACAAGTAGGCGTGTTCGGCGGGCATGTACCTTTCGGCGATCCCCGGCGTTACTGGAATTTCAGAAGTGTGGGTAGAGGCAAGATCAACTTCGAAGAAATTATCCGTGCACTCAATGCTATCGGTTATCAGGGCCCACTTTCAATAGAATGGGAAGATAGTGCCATGGATCGTGAACACGGCGCGCGAGAGTCTTGCGAATTTACCAAACAGATCGATTTTCAGATGTCAAAACATGCATTTGATGCTTTTTTTGCAAAATAACCATCAACTACATCATTGTATATATGAAGAGGAGAAAATTTTTAACAAATTCAGCCGTACTGGGTACTGCCATTCCTTTGGGTGCGGCAACTCCGGCTATTTTCGCATCGTGTTCGGGTAACACAAAAAAGAGTTCAGGAAAAACCTACTCGGCAGAGGAATTGGGGATGTTTTCATTCGTGGATATTGCACCGGATGGAAAACCGTTAAAAGCAGCCCTTGTCGGATGCGGGGACAGGGGAACAGGAGCAGCAGTCAATTTCTTAAGTTCAGGTCCCAACCTGGAAATAATCGCTTTGGCCGATGTACTTGCCGATCGTATGGAAGCCTGCCGTAAGGTGCTTTCGGAGAAAGACAACCCTGTAGATGACGATAAATGCTTTATCGGGTTTGATGCCTATCAGAAAGTGATGGCAATGCCTGAGATTGATCTGGTTCTACTATGTACACCAACTCATTTCAGACCGACACATTTCAAAGCAGCCATAGAAGCCGGAAAACATGTATTCATGGAAAAACCCTGTGCGGTAGACCCGACAGGAATACGTACCGTGATATCAACATCGAGAGTTGCCACATCAAAAGGATTGACCGTTGTAACCGGTAATCAAAGAAGACATCGTCGCGATTACTGGGAAGCGTATATTCAGGTAAAGAGCGGTATTATCGGTGAGATCGTATCTACTACCTCTCACTGGAACCAGGGAGCGTGGTGGAATAAACGTCATCGTCCCGAATGGAGCGATATGGAATATTGTCTTCGTAACTGGTTTAACATAAAATGGTTAAGCGGCGACCATATTCTCGACCAGGGTATTCACAATATCGATGTTGTAACCTGGTTTATGGGAGAACAACCGGTCAGGGCCGTCGGTTTCGGTGGATCTGCCCGTCGATTGACCGGTGACATCTTCGATTTTTTCAGTGTGGACTATTACTATAACAATCACAAACGTATGCTGCATACCGCGCGTCAGATTGATGGTTGCGACGGTAACGTGTCCGAGCAGATCTTAGGTACAAAAGGAATTGCTCAATTGAACGATCGTGGCGAGATCAGGATCCTGGATTGGGACGGAAATCTGTTATGGGAATACGACTATGAAAGTAAACCGGTAAAAAATCCCTACGTCCAGGAACATATACACCTGGTAGAATCAATCCGGTTAAACAAAAAGATCAATCAGGCGGAGGATCTGGCGTATTCTACCCAGATAGCCATTATGGGACGTGAAGCCGCTTATACCGGACAGGCAATTACCTGGGACGAAATCATGGCATCGAATCTTCGATATGGTCCTGAAACCTATGAAATGGGGCCTCTACCGGATTATCATGAAAGAGAGGTTCCCATTCCCGGAAAAGATCCGTCAAGCCCGATGTAATTTCACTGGAATATAATGAGAATATGCTGATTTGTTGATTGATTTAATCTGCCAATCAGTAAGTAGTTTTAATCATAAACGGGCATGGGAACCACTCCTCACCCGGAAACATGATTTGAATTAGCAATTACTAATTACCAATGGATCAATACGATATAAGTCTGAGATCCCAAATTTTTCACTTTCACTTTTTAATTTTTAATTTAATAAGTCTTGGTTCTTGTGTCTAAAATAAAAAATCGTATGCAAAATCAATCAAAAAAAGTAACACGAAGAGAATTCCTGGGTTTATCCGCATTGGGATTAACAAGTCTGACGATATTACCGAGTTGGACAATGAATGGGGTTAGAATAGCACCGAGTGACAGGGTGGTTCTGGGTTTCATTGGTTTGGGAAGGCAAGGTATAGGCGATTTCCACGCCTTCACCCATTGTCCCGGCGTACAGGTGGTTGCCGGTTGTGATGTGGATTCTATCAAAAACGATCGTTTCAGGCAAGCTGTCACCGCATGGCAAAGATCCAAAGGCATACCCGAGAGATGCGATACCTACGAATTCTATGAACAACTCCTCGAACGTAAAGATATTGATGCTATTGCCATCGCCACTCCCGACCATTGGCATGCACTGAATGTAATCCACTCTTGTCAGGCCGGCAAAGATGTCTATTGTCAAAAACCATTGTCGTACAATATTTCCGAGAGTTTGGCTGTAGTCAAAGCAGTTCGTCACAATAACCGCATTGTACAGATAGGCAGCCAACAGCGATCAAGCAAAGAATTTCAAACAGCCATCTCCATGGTAAGAAACGGAAGTCTCGGATATGTAAAAGAAGTACATGTGAGAGTCGGTGAACCGCCCGCACCTTTTAACCTGCCGGAGGAACCGGTACCCTCTAACCTGAACTTCAACCAGTGGCTTGGCCCGTTAAACTTTCCGGTAGTGCATTACAATCACAAAATGTGTCCGCCTATCACTTACCCTGAACTGAAAGAAACGGGCGACTGGGCAGTATGGCGTTACTACAGGGAGACTGGCAACGGATTCATCGGTGACTGGGGAGCTCACCATTTCGATATCGCACAGGCAGCATTGGGTATGGACGGATTAACACCCGTGGAATATATACCTGCCGGATATAATGGAACGAAATACGCCACAATGAAATATACCAACGGACAGGTAGTAACCGAACAACCTTTCCGTGAGGACAAACCGGATGATAAAGGTATAAATTTCATCGGCGAAAAAGCGTGGTTGAAAGTAGCAAGGGGGTATATTGAATGTTCCGATCCGAACCTTCTGCAAAAATCGGAACAGACTTTTGCCGCCGGAGAATACGAAGTAAGTGCCCCGCATATGCAGGACTTTATCAACAGTGTGAGATCCCGGAAAGAACCTATCGCACCTGTTGAAGCAGGCGCTTCTACCAATATATTCTTCTGTAATGTGAATATCGCCCATGAACTCGGACGCCCGGTAAAATGGGATCCGGTAACCAAGAGATATTTCGATGACAAAGAGGCGGAAGCCCATCGTTTATATTACTACGAATATAGGAATCCTTATAAACTACCCTACCGGGATAGGATGATTTGATAATGAGTTAATGTGATAATTGGAACCCTAAAAAATGAATCGTATGCAATCTTACAGGAAAATAATCATCGCTTTTGTAGCAGTAATGCTTTGCGTAGCCAATATCAAGGCAACCAATAACCTGAAAATAGCCGAAAACTCGTTGCACGGTAAAAAAGTGTTGTACGTTTACGGCGGCTGGGAAGGCCACGAACCCGAAAAGTGCCGGGATATATTCGTACCCTGGTTAAAATCGGAAGGTGCGGAAGTTTTTATATTCGATCAACTCTCCTGCTATGAAGACTCTGCATTAATGGCCAATATCGATTTGATCATACAACATTATACACAGGGAGAAATATCCGGTTCACAAGACAAAGCATTGCGTAATGCTGTGAAACGGGGAGTAGGGTTAGCGGGCTGGCACGGCGGGACAGGAGACTCTTTCCGGAACAACGTTGATTTTCAATATATGATTGGTGGACAATGGGTTGCCCACCCGGGAAATATCATATCATACACGGTGAATATCACCGACAAAGAAGATCCTGTTACCAAAGGATTAAACGATTTTGACATGAAATCGGAACAATATTACATGCATATCGACCCGAACATAAAAGTGTTGGCAACGACCATATTCTCGGGAGAGCACGACTATTGGATTGAAGGAGCCGTAATGCCCGTAGTGTGGAAAAAACAGTACGGCAAGGGACGTGTTTTCTATTCTTCACTGGGACACGTCGCCAGCGATTTTGATGTACCCGAAGCACTCGAGATCATGAAACGCGGTATCAGATGGGCAGCAGAAAGCTTAGAAAAAGAGCCCGAAAAATTGGTTTCACCGATTTATAAATAAAGTGGTTTTTTCCATTTTCTGTACTTCTCCGGTCATTTTGTAGGGTAAAGGGTAAACATTTCCCTTACTATCTCCACCACCCCATTGCTGGGGAGTATTTTCAGTCGGTGCTACCACTGTCCATTGCTTTTTATCGGCCCGGATACTACCAGTGTCATAATTATGGTCGGATGTGGCAACCTTATGATTCTCCCATTCTACGCCGTTCCAGTAAATTACCTGCCATTCTTTCAGACCATTATCCGGGCCGGGGTGGTGTCCCTTTCCCGATACATAAAAAACTAAAAAAATAAAGATACACCCAGTAAATAATATTTATTCATATACGTTCATCATCTGACAAATCACAAGACAACCAAACTAATCAGTAGTCCAATCCTACTTGAGGTATTTCGCCAGGAATCCCAGCATGGTACTGTAAAAATCCATACGATTCTCTTCACGATAGAAGCCGTGCCCTTCGTTGTATTTCACCATATAGGGAATTTCCAGACCTTTCGCGCGTAGTGCCGTCACAATCTGATCCGACTCGTTGATGTTCACGCGGGGGTCGTTAGCACCCTGTACCACATAGACCGGCTTGGAGATCTTATCGATTTGATACACCGGTGAAGCTTCACGGGCAATAACTTTCTCTTCGGGATCATCCAGGTCATACCATATCTGCTTCACCATTTCAGTCAGGGGTTTCCAGTATTCCGGGAACGACGAAAAGAAAGTTTCGATATTGGACACGCCCACATAATCTACGCCACAGGTATAGAGATCGGGCGTTTTTACAAGTCCCATCAGTGTAGCATAGCCACCATGGCTACCGCCATAGATCGCAATTTTACTTTCATCTGCCCAACCCTGCGCAATGGCATAACGTACACCATCTTCCACATCATCCATCACTTTCCTGCCAATCTGCTTGAAACCGGCACGCAGAAACTCTTTACCATATCCGCCCGAGATACGGAAGTTCACTTGCAGGGTAGCATAGCCGCGGCTGGCAAACAATTGCGTTTCGGGATTAAATCCCCACGAGTCGCGGATTCCCTGCGGACCGCCATGCGGATTCACAATCATAGGTACTCTTTTGCCTGCCAGTGCTTCTTTCGGTAGTGTGATATATCCGTGGATCGTCAGTCCGTCACGGCTCTTAAAGGTGATAGGACGCATTTCCGCCATATCCTCTTCCTTCAGTTGCGGCATCAGGTCGTATAACAGGGTAAACTGTTTTGTTTTTACGTCGTACTCATAGTACTTTCCATACAACTTATCGCTTTGCAGGATGATCAGGAATGTGTTTTCATCGTCGTCATAATCAGCAATACCATATATCTTTCCGGGGAAGTTCTTGTTCACTCCGGCATCGATTTCCTTGTAGAGGTCACTCACCGGGATAACTTCCGATTTTTCTCCCTCGTAGCTGAAATAATCAATTTCGTAGTTGCGTTTACGAGAGAGCCCCATACCGGCTACATCATATTGAGGGTTTGAAAATACTTCTTTTATTTCACGGTTGTTTTTCAGGTCGTAGAGAACGATACGGGTTTTATCTCCGTCGAGGTTGGTAACCACATAGGCATCATCGGGATCGGACGTATTGTAATTAAAGGCGATGATCGAGAAGCTGTCGTCCCAGTTCGTTTTTTTCTTCAACTCGAAATCTCCTGTTTCCGTATTTTTATAATAAAACTCCATTTCCACTCCGTTTACCATTTTGGTATAGGCACGCAAATTGCCCTCTTTGTCAAAATCATATCCCTGGATAGGATTAGCGACATCACTGTTTTCATAGAGTTTTTCCAATTCACCCGTTACCACATTCAGTTTATAAGGCTCGAATATCTGCGGATTATCTTTGTTCATCGAAATGATAATGTAATCTTTCTGATCTTTCAGGAGAGAGATGATTCCCGCCCTTACACCTTCAAAGGGAGTAAGATCACGGCTATTTCCCCCATCGATATTTGTCGCGTAAATATGGTAGTTTTCATTTCCCCCGTTGTCCATCGCATAAAACAAACGATCGTCGTTAATCCATCCGTATCCTTTGATCGGTTCCTCTTTTTCTTCGATGGCACGAATCACCTCTCCGGAGGCAAGATTTTTTATATAAACATGGTTTTTAAGTCCATCCTTTTCTTTGTACGACAGATACTTTCCGTTTGGTGATAACTGGAATGCCGATGCATTGGGCCGGGCAAAGTAATCGGCCACACTGTATTTATAATCTCCCTTATCGAAGTCGACCAGTTTACGCAATGCTTCTTCATTCGTCACCAGATCGGGATTCCCGGGAAGTTTACTTTCAAACCGTCTTAAAGTAAGCGGGAGAGTCATTCCGGCCTGCTCGTAGTTTCCGGTAATACTGTCTCCCTGCAGTTCTCCATTATAAACGATCTGCGCCGCAGTCACTCCCAGTTTGAGCCGATTATCCAACAGTTCTGCCACATCTACCGGTATGCCGGCCGCCCCCTGCATAGGGACGTCCATTGTACCGGATAAATTCCCGTCTTCCCCGGTAAGGTGGAAAATCAGTTCCAGATCTATCCCTTGCACCGAAAGGGTGCCTTTCCAGTCACCTGCAATAGTTTGTGCATTCAGACTCATAGTTGTTACAATCACGGCGATTAGTACGCCAATTCTTTTTATTATGTTCATATGATTAATTTTAATACAAGTAAAACAAACAGAATATAAAGTTGTTGAAAAGAATCTCATATTCCGGTACAAATGTAAAATGATCTATTTGTACCGGCAAATAATTTTACTCTTTCTTCACCATTTTTATTCCGCATCAAAAGAGAGCTTTCCATCCCTATGAGCTGTGAGGATGGATTTTCTTTCTTCACAGGGTTTTCCATCATGATTAGCTGCTCATATTCTGTTTATTAATCCAAATTTAAATGATGAACAAAGGGGATTTTGAACAAACGCCCGTTTTCCTTGGGACAAGCGATCCCGATTTCCACGTACCTGTGGAACGTGTGTACGCTTCCGCCAATATCCTGCGGGAAATGGATGCCTCTGTCACCGAAAAAGTATATGCCAACCGTGGACATACCATTTCCGAAGACGAAATTGAACTGGTAAACCGGATTATCTTTTGATATGAAAGTAACCCGCATTTATACCGATACTAACGGAGACTCCCGGTTTGAGGATATCGAAATAGACTTGTTCGACCGTGGTGAAATTGGACGCCTGTCTGAAAATATCGAAGTGAAATCTCTGCAATTCAGAACAGTCCCACCCGATTACGACTATGATTTCCATCACGCTCCGCAACGCCAGTATATTGTTTTGTTAGACGGCGGAGTGGAAATCGAAACATCATTGGGAGAGGTACGTCAATTTCAAACTGGCGAAATTCTTTTGGTGGAAGATACAACCGGTAAAGGACACCGTACTAAAAATTTAGAGAAAAAGGAACGTACATCAATTTTTATCCACTTAGCCTGAAACGAGTATGATAACCGTTCTCACCCGGGAACGTTTTCTCGGTAAGCGAATACAGAAGAAAAACTTGTTTTCCTCTGTTGAGGTAGAATTGAAAATCGAGAAGCGAAGGCGACTCAAAACGACTAACTTCAGTGAACATGACAATATGGGAGTTCCATACGACCTTACTATTAAAAATAAATATTGTCGTATGGAGAACTGTTTTCCTGAGTATTCAAATTCTTAAAGAAACGATGTCACCCTGCGTAAGAATTACTTTGTAAACTGAACTGTTCTCCCCTCTGCGGCACTTTGTTTCGCCGCGTCCAATATTTTCACGACAATCAGGTTGTTTTCCAAAGAAGAAAGGTCTGTGACTTTCACTTTGACATCTCCCCTGATCACATTTGCGAAATAGTTAAATGGCTCTTTTGCTTCCAAAGGAGATTCGGTTACTTTTTCTTCGCGCTTTGGAGTAGAACGCGCTAAACGGTATTCCAGATCATGGCTATTGAGCACACTTACATACCCATCCTCTCCGTAAATAGAGAGGTCTTTCCTGTCTATAGGCCAGTTCCACGATCCTTGAATCACGGCCTGTGCGTGCGGATAAGTCAGAATAATGGTTGCCTGGTCATCTACTTCGGGATAAACCTCCGGCTTGATCGTCTGTAGTATTGCCGTAACAGTTTCAGGTTCCTCATTCTGCATAATCCAGGTCATCAGGTTGGCTCCGTAACAGCCAAAATCGGTTACCGCCCCTCCTCCATTCTGGACAGGATCAGTAAGCCACTCCAAAAATTCGGGAGAGCATCCGATCTCCACAGGCCCTTTATGTCCGTCATTGATAATGACTTTATTAATATCTCCGATTTCCTGGTTCAGGACAGCCATTTCGAAAGCCTTGTAATGAGCTGGATACCATGTTGTCTCGTAGTTGGTCAAAAGGTGAATATTATTTTCCCGGGCCAGTTTTTTCATTTCTTCAGCGTGTTCGGTACTCACTGCCAGCGGTTTCTCCACCATTACATGGATTCCTCTCGGTGCACATACCTCTACGGTGCTTAAATGATCATAAATCGAATTAAAAGCGACCACTCCTTCCGGTTGGGTCTCTTCAACCATTGTAGCCAGGTCATCGTACACTATGCCCATATCAAATCCATACTGAACCGAAAGGGCCTGTGCTCTTTTCTTATTGGATTCAGCAATACCGACAATAAGGATATCGGTACGTTCCTTATATCGATTCAAAAGGCCGTGTACATGATCATGCGACAGGCCGTCAATTCCGATCCGAACAGGATTAACGGATTGCGGAGAATCAATGAGTTGCTTAATAAATAGGCCGGCAAAAATGATAAGGCTTATTAATAAAATAGGAAATTTCATATAATACACCTTTAGACGTTTCATAAAATTGTGAAATATTGATCAGCTCGGAAAGCAATTTCCCGACCTTTTGAGTGCTTACACACAGGCAAATGTAATAAAAATTATTTCACGCGACCTATAACTGAGGCAATATATTACAATATCTTACGTTTTTGTCCTAAATATACAACATAAGAGGTATTTACATGCAATTTCCAATAAAAGAATATCCATTAAAGCCACACGCATTCTTAATCTGCAGAACAAATATGACCATCGAAGTCATTCTACCACATACCAGTTGTACCCGTCTGCAGGAATGGAAATTTTTAAAGTGACAGAATAATCTCTGTTCAATTTATATTTTTTCCCTTTTGATACACCTTTTTCCTTTATGACGGCACTCTCCGTCAAGCCTGTATAATACAACGGGATGGAGATTTCTTTTTCGACAGGCTCATTTAAAGGATTATAAACCAAGACAAACGCTTTTTCCTTCAAAGCAGGATTCACATGCATGATTCCGTCCCAGTCTCGTCCGTCCGCGCGACGCAAATGAATAATATCCGAGTTGAGGATGTCCCTGTATTGTTTGTACCAACTGATAACATTTTGTACCACTTTCTTCGTTTCCTCCGTATCATACAACCTTGGCCCGCGGTAACAGGCCTGTACACCGGCACCATAGTACTGCACCATTAGCTGTTCATAATCTTTCAGATGCTCACTCAATGGCTCCAGCACAGCATCTGCTCCACCTCCATGATAGGCTGTCAACGGAACAAACCCCCATCCCATGGAAGGGGTTTTCAACCAGGTCCCGTCATATATATTCTGACGATTTAAAATTTTCTGCCGGTCGCGTGGTAAAGCAAAATTCACTTCCCGGTACCCCAACCCAATTTTATGGGTCCCATCCAGAAAATACCAATCGGGAGCGTTCACATAAATGCCCTGCTCATTGCACCAGTGATACAGCTCTTTTTGTAATTCCATCTGTTTCCATTGTGAATCGTGCAACCCCTCATGCCCAGGATGTGACGTAGAAGCACAAACGTCTCCCGGATAAGGGCCATCATTCTCAAATATATCAAATCCTGTTTGGGTATACATATATTTCAATTTCTGAATATATCCAAGTCCCCATTCGCTGGCAAGACAAGGTGCATTTCCAAAAAATGCTCCGCCCGGTTTTCCGGTAAGTGGGTCGATTACATCGGTCTCCGGATTGATTTTCCGGCTTGAAAACAAAGAATAACAACCAATCTGAATTCCTTTTCCATGTGCATAATCAGCAAACTCTTTCATTCTCTTGACATTGACCGCAGAAGTATCCTCAATATTAATATGACTTCCGAAGCTAAGGATCAGCGCTTCATAACCCGTTTCCGCACATTGGTCGATGGCTGTAAAAACCTGCTCGTCCGTACGGCTGACCAAATGCATAAAGATCGGATTCTCAGTTACCCACGGTGCTACAGTACGGTACATTTTCCGTACGGCCAATCCGTTTCGTTCCCTGTCATATCCGTCAAATAACAGTTGAAAACTGTGAGGCGACCTGAACCTGTTTCCCGCATTTAGTCGCTCATTCGGATCCGTTTTCGGATATATTTCCAATATACAGGGAGTATCATAATTATAATTCACTTGTGAAGTATACTGATAATCTCTCTTCCAATGGGTAGTCTGATCGCTAACACGATAATTCATTGCATTGTTGAACGCATAATTGGTTTCGACATACAGATAATGAGGCTTCAGCATTTCCTCCGGGGTGCCGACCACCGCAGATTCCTCTTCTACCAATGCCAGGGATTCACTCACCACTTTATTGATTACAAAAGATTGATTCCCCTCATTAACGATTTCAACCCATTTATTCATCAGCGGAATCCCGTCATATATTTCATAATTGACAACAACTGTCAAATCTTTTAGCTTCGGATTTTTCACAGCATTATAAAAGAAACTCACTGTTTTTCCTGTCGGCAGAGACGGATTGGAACACCAACGGACAGGCTCCCAATCCAGGTAAGGTGTAATACCCGAAACACGTATATCACTCAATTGATATTCCCGGTCAAAAGAAGTATAATCATCAATCCATTCCGGTTTCAGATATCCCCTCTCCTTCTGCCCGTTCAAACTACCGATAGGATACTCTATCATGTCAACCGTTACAATTGTTTCCGGATTAATTGCGCGTAACATTTCCAATCCGGTAGTCAGGTTTTTATAGCTGATACAAGCTACATCCGGAGTAATTCTGAAGACACGTTCAACGAGTCCGTTCGACAGGATCAATTCTTTCCGATCGGCGGATGCAAAAATTCCGGCTTTGTACATACTGTTGTTCAAGAGCCAGTCAGCCTGTTGATATCCGGGTGAGTAAACGGGAAGTTCATTCAGTATTTGCACCTGCGTTTGGGCATACATACTTGTGATTGTCCACAGAGATATCAGAATAGAGAAAAAATATTTCATAATATAAGAGTCAATATATCTATGTAAGCATACAAAAATAGAGAAATATATCCATGCAATCATATGTTATTTATAATTTTTCGTCTATAGAATAAATTAGACCGGATAACAGGAAGAATCCTGCTCTCCGGTCCAATACTCAAGAGCAAATGTAATGATTTTTCAAAAATCACAGAGAGATGAAAAACCAACTCTTTTTATACACTACGTAATGATGACCATATTTGGGAAAACAGGAAGTCTTTTTTACTTCACTAATCTTTCACGGGTAATGATTACTTTCAATTTTTCTACCATGTCTATGTTTTCTTCAGCAATATTTTTCCGTTCATTTATATCCTGTTTTAGATTATAAAGCTGGGGCACAGTATCATTTCCCAATTCTGTATTCGTATATTTACTATATCTTGCTCCTTTATTGGGTTCAATATATTTCCATTCTCCGGTTGTAACGGAAAGTCCGGTAGCCTGTCCTATTACATACTCCCTACCTTTCTGGTCTTCACCTTTTAACGCGTCCAATGCTGTTCTGCTATCGATTCCATGCCCTTGTGGTATCTCATGACCAAGCATATCCGAGAACGACGCAATAAAGTCGATATGTGATACCAAAGCATCTGACACTACTCCTTTTGCAATACCTTTACCACTGACAATAAGTGGAACTCTGGTTCCTGCCTCAAAAATGCTGTATTTTCCTCCTCTGAATGGCCCCCATGGGCGATGATCACCAAGAAGTTCTACAGCCTGGTCAATATAACCATCATCCACCACCGGACCGTTATCGCTTGTGATGATGATAATGGTATTATCCATCACTCCCGCCCTTTCAAGTGCGTCGACAACCTGACCTACTGTCCAGTCAAATTCCAGAATAGCATCTCCACGGGGACCCATTCCACTTTTGCCCACAAACCGGAGATGAGGTACACGCGGAACATGAATATCGTTTGTTCCCAAATACAAAAAGAAAGGATTGTCTTTATTATTTTCAATAAAGGAAACGGCATGTGCAGTAATACTGTCCGCAATATTCTCATCCATCCAAAGCGCTGCTTTTCCTCCCCTCATATATCCGATACGGGAAATTCCGTTTACAATAGTCATATCATGTCCGTGAGAGGGTTTCATTTTAGTAAGGAGTTCGGGATTATCCCATCCGGTGGGTTCACCCTCAAAGTTCTCGGTATAACTTACTTCAATCGGATCATTGGGGTCTAAATTCACGACCCTCTGGTTTTCAACATAGACACAAGGAGTCCTATCACCTGTAGCCGCCATAATGTACGAATAATCGAAACCTAAATCGGCAGGTCCCGGTGTGATAAAACCGTTCCAATCTTGCTCACCTGTCTTATCACCCAATCCCAAATGCCACTTTCCAACCACACCGGTCACATAACCATTATCCTTAAACACGTCCGCCATCGTATATTGCTCAGGACGGATGACCATTGCCGCATTTCCTGCCGCGATTCCCGTATCCTTTCTGCGCCACGCATACTCACCGGTCAATAAAGAATAGCGGGACGGGGTACTTGTCGCCGCTACCGAGTGAGCATCAGTGAAACGCACACCGCTCTGGGCCAGCTTATCTACGTTGGGGGTACTTATTGTAGGCTCCCCATTACAACTCAAATCTCCATAGCCGATATCATCGGCAAGAATGATGATAACATTCGGCTGATCTACTTTTTTTTCCTGTGTACAGGCTATTGCCAGTGGGAGTAATAAAGCCGGAGCCGTTTTAATAAAATTACTTGTTTTTCTCATATTGTTATTATTTCTATTAAACTGACAATATAACCTCTTTTTATCTGCAAATATACGGACCATGCACAGACTTGACTTCAAAGTTTTCATTCATATCGTTCAACATATAGACATAATAAGATTTTCCTCCTGACTGGACTTTAATCACAACATGCCCTTGTTCCCCTTTAAGTCGTTTCATATTTCTTGCCTGATCAATATAGTCTTTGCTTCGTTGCGGTGTATTAGTGGCAAATATATCCCTCTCTCCCGGATATAGTTTTTGCGATTGCATACGCGCCAGCACATCCAATCCAAAATGAGCCACATTCCAAACCTGCATCACAAAAACCTGAGGCCGGGTAGCAGCAATAAAAAACTCATTCATCGCATCCCTCCATGCATGATGATTAACTTCACAAACCTCAACAGGACCTAACGCTTTCGCGACAGGAGTTTCCATATCAGTCCACAAAGGAGAGTTATAATAGACAGCTCCGGTAATATCTCCCCCATTGAAATAATCAAATGCCCCATAACTAATCCGGATACCTCCACTGAGGTTATTTTCGTTAATCGATTCTACTGATTTCATATCTTTCAAATCGGGGATATGATACCGGGTTTCAGATCCGACACCTGTCCATACCTCCCCATTAGCGACAATATTCCGTATTTCGAACAGATCCTTGTATTTTTCAGGATTATTCAATAGTACAAACTGCTTATTACTCCCCGGGACAAAACGTTCGGCTATCATGTTACCCTTCCCGACATGCCATTCTACAAAACGTTTATAATTCCTGAATAAAGGAGATTTTTGTTCGACAGGATAATTATATTCCGGATAATCACGATCGATCATTTTACGGAAGGGGATATATTCAGCAACCTCCGTAAGCCCGTTGATCCTGTAATCTCCTCCTGATTTTGTTTTAGGATATACTTCCGAATAAGAACCCATATGATCAGAATGAAAATGCGTAAGGAATACATAATCTATTGCTTTTTCTCTATTATCTTTCATGCAATTCAGTATATATCGGGCGATCCACTCCCCCGCCTCCCGGGAGTCATCCGGAACGGTTGTCGTATTACGTGGATCCTTACTATGTCCAATATCTCCTGCATCTATAAGAAGAGTCGTCCCGTCAGGTAAAATACAAAAAACAGATTCACCTTTACCCGTATTGATATGGTGGATCTCCATTTCACCCTCTGTCCAACCCGGAAATTTGTCCGGAGTTTGTGCATTTACTCCAAAAATCAGGGTCAGACATAATACCAAAAATGCTATTATCTTTTCCATTTCTCATGTGCTTTTATTTACTACAAAATTACTAATTATCAAACGGCTTTAAATAAAAATACTCTACTTCCGATTTCGAGTGTGCTTCCGACATATATTGCTCCATTTTATCGACAATCTCTGGATAATAATAGGAAAGATCATTTATTTCCTGTACATCATCCTGCAAGTTGAACAGCTTTATTTTCGTATTACCCTTACTGTTTATATCAACCCGCAGACCTTTCCAATGCCCGAAACGGACAGCTTGCTGTCCTCCTCCCTGTGCATGCTCCCAATAGAGATACTCATGACGTTTTTGATCTTTCTCACCCAACAATTCCGGCAAAAAACTAATACCATCGGTATGTGAAAGGATTTCCATGCCTCCAATTTCACAAAATGTGGGTAGAAGGTCATACAGCACGATGGGTAAATCGCTCACTGAACCGGCTTCAATTCGATTTTTCCACACTGCAATAAAGGGAGTACGGATACCACCTTCATATAAAGATCCCTTTACCCGGTTTCCAACGGATTGGAAAGGTTTAGCACTTTGAAAATAAGTAGGATCTTCGGAGGGGCCGTTATCACTACTGAATATGATCAATGTATTTTCGTATATGCCTAATTCTTTCAATTTATCAATAATTTCGCCAATCTGTTCATCCAGATAGGTGATCATTGCCGCATAAGTAGCATTGGGATAACGGCAAGGGTAATATGATCCTCCCGTAGAAGGCTCTTCATCTCCTAATTTTTCCACATACTTGTCCACCAACCTTTTGGGGGCCTGCAAAGGGGTATGAGGCAGAGTGGTGGCATAAAACATAAAGAAAGGAGTCGTCGCGTTATCCTCAATGAATCGAAGGCTTTCATTATGTATCAATTCGGCTGAATAATCATGCTGCCACAAAAATTCATAACTCTTCTCATCATATTTATCTACACCTTCAGGCAGTCTGGTTGTGGGTGGAATTACCTCATTCCTCAGACTCACCCGTTCGTCATTTCTCCAAAGGTGATTTGGGAAGTAAGTATGTGCCTGCCGTTGACAGTTATATCCATAAAAAAGATCAAACCCCTGTTTCTCCGGTACACCTTCAGTAAAAGGTGCGCCAAGTCCCCATTTCCCGAAACAACCGGTCACATAACCTTGCGTTTTCAATAATTTCGGTATAGTGACTGAATGAGCGGGGATCGGTCGTTGTCCCTCCAGTGAAGGATCATTGGATGCCTTATGATAATTCCACACATCACCTCTCTCTGTCCATGGATCATTACCCCTAATATAAGCATGTCCCATATGTAATCCCGTTAATAAACCGCAACGGGAAGGAGCACTTACGGACGATGCCGAGTAAGCGTTGGTAAACAATTTTCCCTGGGAAGCCAGTTTATCTATATTGGGAGTTTCAATTAATTTCTGTCCATAACAACCGGCATCAGCATATCCCATATCATCAGCAAAAATAAATATGATATTCGGTTTATCCTGTTTTGGCTGATTACAGGAAGACAACAATGCCATCGAACAAAGTGACAAAGCAGTCCATTGCTTCTTTTGATTTCTCCATATGTTATTCATAGTACTTAATTTTTATCCATTATAAAATTGATACGCCATTGATAACTCCCCGCAGGATATTTCACATCGTTTTCAGATACAGTAAATAGGGAGCCGCAAATATACTCCTTCAAGTAAGCCATATCTCCTAAAATAATCAGGGATTCAGCTCCGGAACCTGCTGAACGTAAGATATCCGTCATGTAAAGGGAGGGATCTATCTGTCTCAGTATCGACAAGAAGGTAACAGCACGACTCCTGATTACAGGCGAAGGGTGATTTAACAGCTTTGCCACTTCATTCTGTACCCCTTTAGCTTCTTCTCCAAACTGTAGACACGTTGTTAATCCCCAATATATATCATTGGTATCTGTTGACTTTAAAACTCTTTTTAACTCATTGGCTGCTTGTGAAAAAGGGATCAGTCCTAGATCCATGATATCGCTATAAGCTTTCATTTTCTCATGATGAACTTCTCCAAACCGGACAGGATCGGTTTTCCCTTTTTCCAACCATTCTGATTCAGGAAAGAAACCCAGATCACGGCTCTCCAGCATATGCTTTTTTAATATTTCTCTCAAACTTATAAGCGTAGAATGGTTAGAAGGATTTTTCGCCAGATTATTTGTTTCATAAGGATCGACAGATAAATCATATAATTCTTCCGGTTCCTGAGGCTCAAAAAATCTTCGTTGGACAACATTGAGCTTACCTTCATGATAAAGATTTCTCCATTCCTGAAAAGCTTCCATTTTATATCGATAGAAGATAAAAGAACCTTCCGGTTGATAAGGTGTGAAATTTCTTTTGTATTTGTACTGTCCTTTTCTCACCGTTCGAGAAAAAGCATAAAGCTCATCGAACCGGTCACCATAGCCAAAAACAATATCTCTCCCATCCAGGTCTTCTTTCAGAACCTCTTTACCCAGAAAAGGCTTCCCATCCATATGAGCCGGTATTTCTATTCCGGCTAACTGTAACAAAGTAGGCCCAAAATCGAGGAAACTAACAAAACCATCCACCCTGCTTCCGGGAATAAGATTGACCTGATCTCTCCAGTTATGTGGAATATAGATTACCAAAGGAATATGCAATCCGGCTTCTTCCATATATCCTTTCGTTCCCGGCAAAGCTCCTCCATTGTCGCCGAAAAAGAAGATGAAAGTATCATCCAACTCGTTCTCTTCTTCCAGCATGTCGATAAGTTTCCCCAACTCCACATCAGTATCCTGAATACGATCATAAAAAGTGGCATATGTATACCGCATCAGTTCCGTATCCGGATGATTTGGAAATAGTTTCACTTTCTCAGGATCATGTTGAGGTTTTATCTTTTTCATCCTCTCCTTCGGAAAATGAAGGCAGCTTTCATGTGAAATAGCACAATTTTCCACATAAAAAAACGGTTGATTTTTATCGGGTCTATTACGCCATTGCCCTTTCGAGGCCTTCACATCATCCCATGAATTATCCGGCATTACAAAATTATAATCGGTCTTGTTTGAGTTTACCGTATAGTAACCTGCCTCTTGCAGATAACCGGAAATAAGTTTAGTCTCCTGTTCCAGATTTACGTCATCCAATGCACGATGCCAGCTTATTCCTGCACGGGGAGCATAATAACCGGAAAATAAAGTCGAACGGGCAGCTGAACTAACCGGGGCATTACAAAATGCGTTGTTAAAAATAATTCCCTCTCCCGCTAAGCGATTTACCTGAGGCATGACAACTCCAGCCCCTTCGGCATCATATAGTTGCAGGAAATGCCTGGATACATCCTCCACTGTAAACCAAACGAAGTTCGGGTATTTTTTTTCCTGGCAAAATCCCGAGTAGGGAGAATTTATGGCTACACACAGAAGTAAACCTGCACTTGATTTTCCATAATTATATAACAAATTCATGTCTATTTATTTAATGCAATTTGTATCATTTCTCTAATATAAGAATTTTCGATACGCGGATCCTTATACATAGTACCATAATCCAAAATTTGCCGGCTCATTTGTTTTACAACTTCGGTATACAACGGATCATAAAAACAATTCATCAACTCATTTGGATCATTCTGTAAGTCTGTTAACCAAGGTACATCAGTTTCATTTTCAGAAAATGTCAGTTTATAATCGGGAGTAACTGCCGATAACCAAAGCGCCCGTTTGGCCGTCGCAGACTCATCCCAATCACTCTGCATTTTTTCGGCTGTGATGGATCGCATAAAAACAATATCTTCCACTCTCGATGGTAATTCTTCTCCTTTCCATAAAGCGGATAGGTCACGACCATCATATTTCTGTTCATTTCGAATACCGCAATAACTAAGGATGGAAGGAGTAAAATCGGCAACCGACAAGACATGGTCGACAACTTTATTTGCCGGCATTCTGGAGGGATAACTAATGATAAACGGCACTTTTGCCGAAGCTTCTAATGGTACACCTTTATTGATCAGTCCATGTTCTCCACAAAGATCTCCATGATCAGAAGTAAATACGATAATTGTTTTTTCTAAAAGTCCATCCTCTCTTAATACATCCAACAATCGTCCAACATTATCATCAATACATTTTATCATACCATAATAACGTGCCATATCCTCCATACGATCACCTTTTAGATTTTCACCATGCGACCAGGCAGGTAATCCGGTGGTGTCTTTAAATGCACTTTGAGGTTGAATGATATTAAGTTGCTCATACATACTATCGTAAGGATTTCTCACCTGATTAGGTCCATGTGGGTCGGGAAGGCTCAGCATACAACAGAAAGGGGCATCTCTATGCTTCTTAATAAAATCAATTGTACGATTTGTCAGAAAATCAGTTGTAAAACTAAGAGAATCTGTTGTCTTAATATCATCATTGATCCTAAATTCCGGCCCTTCTTCCGTTTCAACAATCTTTTTCCAGTGTCCGCGATTGTACATATAGCTGTTATCGGTAAAGCCAAAATCCCGCAGAGGATTCCATTCCGGACGTCCCTTTCCATTAAGGTGTAATTTACCCATATATCCCGTTACATAACCATGTTCTCGCAAAGTCTCTGCAAAAGTTCTTGCTTCTTCGTAGAGTACCATATCATTTGTGTACACTCCGGCATTCTGAGGGTATAATCCTGTCAGGAAAGAGGATCTGCTGGGTGAACTTACCGGTGTTGTAGCATAACAATTCCTGAATAATATGCCCTGTTCCGCCAAATAATCAATATTTGGAGTTTCGACAATGGCTTCTTTCCCCCACATAAAAGCTTGTTCAGGAGAAAGTAATTCACGATAACATCCCAAAGTTCGAAAATTATGTTCATCTGTATGGATAATCAGAATATTAGGTTTCTCATCAACCTGACAGGATGTTCCGGCTACCAGAGTTGAAATTACCGAGATGGATATAAGTTGGTTTTTCATTTGTCTTCAAATTGTAATTACCTGAGAGATCTTTTGTAACCAAAAGACGTCAATTAACTTTTTTCAATAGCAGGACAGATGTACAAGTATTCTAAATCTACCAATTTGACCCAAATACTAATACATCTGTACTGCCAATCAGTAATTATTTTATCTATCTCAAATTAGGGTTAATATTCTGTTCTGCCTGTGGAATTGGCCATACCTCCTGTCCGGTTTTGAATGCACGGGTATTGGCGTACCATCTCTTATAGGGATCGGGTTGACCATTTTTCATTTTTATTTTACTTTGGTCTGTTACGTATACAGGTGCTCCATACATATCCAGATTCAATCTTTCCACAGCAATACCCCAACGGAATAAATCCCAAAGGCGATGCCCTTCAAATGCTAATTCAATCATTCTTTCTTTCCGTATCTTATCCCGCAAAGTTATTGGATTAGTATCGGTAATCGAAGGCATATTAACACGTGCCCGAACAAGGTTAATTGTTTGATCCAATAAGGACTGAGTAATAGTATTACCTGCTTCCAACTCAGCCTCCAGATACATTAAGAGAACATCGGCATAACGGGCAATAGGGACCATCCCTCCATATTTATTTAAATCACCGGTCCAACTTTCGTCAAAATATTTTCGTAAAAGATACCCTGTTTGTGTTACCTGTCCGGCACCAAAACGGTCGGATGAATTTGATTCAGGATTACAAATATATTTTGTTCCTCTGAATACGGCACCTTCATAGATTAGTGTATAATCCAGACGAGGATCTCTATTCTTTCCTAAATTATCCGGATCAAATTGTGGATCATCATAACTGAAAGGTGTACCATCCAAAAAGTCGTACGATTCATAAAGGATTGAAGTTCCATTTACCAGACACCAGCCACCATCTTTGATAGGGAAAGCATGTTGAGGTAATGCATATCCTGCTTCATTATCAATATGCTGAGTAGTAAAAATATGCTCCGAACTTGTTTTACCTGCAGGATAGAACAATGTTTGATAATTGGAATGCAATCTGTTATCCCCCCAATCTATAATTTTTTTACAAGCAGCAGCTGCTGCTGTATAGTTTTTAGTAAGTAAATAGGTTCTTGCCAGAAAAACCAAAGCTGCTTGTGCCGTAGCTCTACCTAATTCCGTTCCGGGCAGATCTTTTTGGCGAGGTAATAGCTCCACAATTTCTTCCAATTCTTTTATTACAAAGTTTAAAACTTCAATACGTGACGATTTTGTTACATTATTAGCCTCTTCCAGTGTCAAGGGCTCTGTTACTAAAGGTACATCATGGAAGTAAGATGCGAGATAAAAATAAGAACATGCACGTATAAAACGAGCCTCAGCTTTCATTCGAGAAACAGCATTGGAGGTACCTACCTTGTCGACATTGGCAATAAAACGGTTACATGAACTAATCCGGCGATAAGGACGTTGATACAACCGGGTTATATTCCCATTGCTGGACAACAGACCTCCGGATGTCAATTTACCGATATCATTATTAAAACCTCTACGGTCATATCCCATATCCGTGATACCATCCATCAAAATAGTAGCGGCATATCCCCACCAGTCACTCGGAGAATATTCCGGAGTATTAATATCGATCTCTCCCCTGTATAAGCCTACAATTGCTAACCTGGCATTTTCTTCACTTGTAAAAAAATCATCTTCTCCAAAAGCCGTAAGAGGATATCGATCCATATCACATGAGAAGAGAATCACAAATGAAACAAGCAGTAATCCTGCTTTTTATATTATTGATTTCATAGCGTATTAAAATTTAATATTTAACCCAAATGTATATGTTTTTAGGAACGGATAGAATTCTCCGCTTGAATTCATTTCAGGATCCCATCCCGGAGGATAATGATGCCATGTATAAGGATTTTCAGCCGCCGCATAAATACGAATATTGGAAATAAAGGTATTTGCCAATAAATGTCGGGGAATCGTATACCCAATCTGAACATTTTTTAAACGCAAATAAGAGGCATTACGTACAAAAAAATCACTTAACTGGGTGTTCACACCCGCTGCATTACCCGGATTGGATAAACGTGGGTACTTCGGATAGCGAGTCGGGTTCTCCGGATTAAAGGCTCCCTCATATTGCCATCTTTGAATATTACCTTCCGACCAGAAAGCAAAACCGGCATAATTATTTAACAATCCACTTACTCCACCTACACCCTGAAAAAATATATTAGCATCAAAACCCTTATATTCCGCATTGAAAGATATACCATAGGTATATTTTGGTATACGTGAACCTAAATATACCTTATCATATGTAGGATCTACCTTCCCATCGGGAACACCATCAGGTCCGGTAATATCCAGATAGCGGATATCCCCCGGCTTTGTATTGGCCTGATTGGCTCCCATAGCTGATTGATCTGTATGTGCAAACCATGAATCAATATCGGCCTGGTCCATAAAAACTCCATCGGTCTTATATCCATAATATGGTTGCATCGGATAACCCAAAAATAAATCCGATCCGTTACCGATCAAACCATTTGCCAGTTCAACATCACCAAGACCCAAAGTCTCTACTTTATTTTTTATATAGGAAAAATTGGCGTTTACCCCATAACGTACATTTCCGATCTTATGCTGATGCCCTAATAAGAATTCCCAACCTCTGTTTGAAAGTTCTCCTGTATTTACTTGACTCATATTAAGCCCGAAGATAGCAGAAGCGCTTGCATTAGGTGTATAAAGAATATCATAGGTGTATCTGTAGAAATAAGAGATCTCAGCAGACAGTATTCCATTCCAAAGTATAGCTTCAAAACCGGCATCTGTTGTGCGAGTTGTTTCCCATTTCAAGTTCGGATCAGTATAAGTAGTCAATCGTGCACCTTGCATCATCGTTCCCCCAAAAGGGTAATTATAAGCACTTCCAAGAGCATATACAGATTGATAAGCATAATTACCTATATTGTTATTTCCTAAAACTCCTAATGAAGCTTTAAACTTTAAATTATTTATAAAATCCAGCTTTCCGTTGTCCTTAATAAAGTTTTCTTCGGAAAGTCTCCATCCGATTGCCGCGGAAGGGAATAGTCCAAAACGCTCATTCACAGGGAAACGGGAGGAGCCGTCGTAACGTAATGTACTTTCCAGCAAATAGCGTTCTCTATAGTTATATTGCAAACGTCCGAAAAATGATTGTATAATCCAGTCATAACCCCCGCCTAAATTCTGTTGATTCTCCGGTGATCCTGCCGTCAGATAAGGTAGATCATTACTTGGAAAATTATCCCGACTTGCTTCTACATTCCTTTGCATCTCATCTTCCCAGGAATACCCTGCCAATAAATCGATATTATGTGCTTCCAAAAACGTTTTCATATAGTTGACAGTACCCTGGAAAGATTTATAAGCCGTATTATAAAATTGTTCCTCAAGTCTGGAAGGACCAAGTACGATTTCAACACCATCAATTTTTATAGGAAGTGATGCCTTAAACATTTTTTCTCTTGTGCTGGCAAAATTATATGCTCCGATAGCAGAAATCACAAGTCCTTCAATCGGTCTGTAATTGAATTGGACAGTAGAGTTTAAACGGACAACAGGCCTCTCATATAACGATTTTGATGCTAACCATGCCTGTGTAGTTCCAAAGTTTTTAAAACCTCCTCCCCAGGAACCGTCACTTAACACAGCAGGGCGATACCCTGGAAAACGTAAAGAAGATTGGATAAGCCCCATCATCCTTGTATTATCAATACTTCCGGCAGTATTGGGCTCTTCTGTTTTAACATTGTCAGCACGCAGCCTAACTGCCATATCCAGTTTATCTGTAAATTTGGATGTCAGGTTTAATCTTCCAGTGTATCGTGTGTAGTTATTCTTGGGCACAATTCCATTCTGATTCAGATAGCCAAAAGAAGCGTAATAATGACTCCTTTCACTTCCTCCTGTAACCGAAAGGTCATGACCTGTTTGAAAACCATTACCACTAAAAACTTCTTTTATATAATTATCATTACCAAAAAGATCCGGCATACTACCATCCTTCATAGCTTGTATTTCCGCATCAGTAAAACGAGTTATACCTTCCGCACGATTCAATCCTTCTGCGTATTCCCAAGTATTCACCATTTCCGGTAGAGCTGTCGGTTTGTTCACACCTGCATAACCATTGTAAGAAACAGCCACTTTTCCTTCACTCCCCATCTTCGTAGTAACCAATACTACCCCATTTGCTGCACGTGCTCCGTAAATAGCGGCAGAGGATGCGTCTTTTAATACAGATATACTCGCAATATCATTTGGGTTAACATCTGTCAGGTTTCCGGGAATTCCATCAATAAGAATCAAAGCACTCGGTGTAGCCCCAAATGATCCGATTCCCCGGACGCGAATTGTACCAGTTTGCTCACCCGGACGACCTCCTGCCTGTGTAATAGTCACCCCCGGCATTTTCCCTGTTAATGAAGAAATCACTGATGATTGTGCACGTCCATCCAATTCTTTACCATCTACTGTGGCTATTGAACCTACGACATTTACTTTTTTCTGTATACCATAACCTACTACAACTAGTTCCTCCAAAGTTCTCGTATCTTCTTGCAAGATGACATCAATAGCGGTTCTGCCTATAGCATTGATCTCCTGATCCAAATAACCGATATAGGAAATATAAAGCACAGCATCTTCTTCCACTCTGAGAGAAAAATTCCCATTTATATCAGTTACAGTACCGTTGGTTGTGCCTTTTTCAATAATATTAGCTCCGATAACGGGTTCTCCCTGTTCATCGGTAATCTTTCCGGCAATTTGTTTTTTTTGCTGTTGCAGAGCTTCGGCTATCAATTCGGAAGCGATCCGATTCATCTCTTTCGGATGCAGAATAATCTGTGTACCTTTTACTTCGTATTCCACGTTCTCCGCTTCAAATAACCGATTCAATACGGAAGCAATTGACTCTTCCTTAACCCGTATATTCGTTTTCCGATCTACGTTTATTAACTTACTGTTATACAGGAAATAGAATTCTGATCTCTCTTCTATTGTCTGTAAAATCTTTTCGATAGAACTATTTTTCATATTCAGCGAGATCTTTGTCTGCTGGGAATAAGTCTGCTCTGAGTACAACTGAAAGGCAAACACGCATAATAATAGAAGTGTTATCCTCATGGCAACTGGAATTTTATTTAATAAATCATAAAGGGTATATATCCTTTGTTTATTCAATGGATTAATCATATTTTTACATTGTTATTAAATTTATGATGATGAGTTTAATAGCTTGCTTGTTGGTCAGGTGAGATTTTCCAACAAAGTGAATCGGGGAGAATGTATTGAGCGTTCTCCCTTTTTCTCGGATATACCGGATATTATATTTTCATAAACCTCCTCCTTTTCTGTTACTGGTTATCTCTTATTACTTTTTATTGTCACAGTCCGTTGTGTAAAAGTGTTATTATCACGTTGTTCTTGTCGGGATATGGAATAGGTGATTGGGGCCGATCTTTTTAAGAGATCCAGAATATCTTCTAACGTTTCATCGGTAAAAGTTGCGGTGTATTCATAGTCTTTCAAAATATCGCCTTCCAATTGAATGATTACTCCGAACTTACGGGATAACTTCTGGGCGATGGTTTCAAGCTTTTCCCGCCGGAACACCATTTTTCCGTCTTTCCAGGCTGTTTCCACATAAGTATCAGCCTGTACAATAGTCATCTCTCCCGTTTGTGGTATTAGAACGGCCTTTTGTCCTACCGCCAGCGTTTCCTTTTTCATCAAACGGGCTGCTTCCACTTCTATATTTCCCCGGGCCAGGGTCACTTGATAACCCGGTTCATCACCATAGGCATATATATTGAATTCTGTACCAAAAGCGCTGACAGTAATATCATCAGGCATTACCACATTAAAGCGGTTTTTTTTATCTGCCACCACTTTAAAATAAGCCTCTCCCGACAGCCGGACAGTTCTTTCTTTTCCGTTAAATCTTTGCGGATAAGTCAGTTCGCTCTGTGCATTGAGCCAAACCTCACTGCCATCGGGTAATACGGCTTTCGTGACAATACCTGGAGCCGAAACAAGAGTGATCATCTCCGGCGGGGCTGTATCCAGCATAGGTTGTATCACATATTGATGCAGCAAAAAGAGAGGAAGTAATATTGCCGCTGCCGTTCGTGTAATATTCCATGCTTTTGTCTGGAAAGAGACGAATGCTATCTTTTGGGATAACCGTGCCCATGCTTTTTCTGTATCGATCTCCTTTTGCTTTTTAAGATTTTCCGATAAATCGTAGATATCTCCATTAAAGTCGTTCATCTTTCATATTTTTACACGAATGCTCCTATCAAAAGCATTCTTAATAAAGGTTTTTTATCCCTTTTTATATTCACTTGACGTATGAGAAAGAAAATCCCCTATGTTAAAAGAGAATTTTTTTCAATTTTATGAAATAAATTTCAAGAACATGTTGGAAGAATGTATGGCTTAATCCTGCTCCGGAGAGATACTGTATTGTAAAAGAAACATCCTCAGCACGGAAATTCTTGTAGCATATAATACAGAGAGGAACATGCTGATCTGGTGGTGTTCAGTATAGATTTCGGGATCATTGAACAGGAACAAACTCTCTATACCTGTCAGATCATAGGTTGACGCAAAATAGTGAAGCCTCACGACTTGCCATTTCACATATTCGTATGGGGTGATCTCCTTTCTGTCTCCGAATGAAGAGTTGAATGAAAGTTCTGTTTTTTTAAACCTTTTATCCAGGATTTTCGCTGTCTTATCTTCTAATTTTAAAAGAGCATGATCGGGATATTGGTCGAGAGCCCGGGCTATTTTCTCCTTCCTTTCCTCCGGATCATCAATGTCATGTAGTTCGAAGAACGTAACATAAGGGAGCTTTCCCCACTTCTCACTCACATATTTTTGCAATTTCGCTTCATCCTCCTCCTTGCTCAAATAAGACAAGTCTTCATATGCGACCTCATCTTCATTCTGCAAACCAAGCATCTGATAGTAAGCCGCGTTCGTGATGGTGTAATCACGCGCTTCTTTCCTCCATTTCGTAACCCATTTATTTACTTCCTCAAAATCAGCAAGATCATCATATAATATATCGGTGAGTGCTTCTATTCTTCTGAAATTCTCATCGTCATCCGGATCCTCACCATCCCGGTCATCGTCAAATTCCTCATCATCTAAATGTTGGGTTAATTTCAGAAAAATCGCTACGTTTTCATTATGACTGTTATCGATATATTCATCGTGGAAAATGTCCAGGTCATCCCGGTCGTCTTCATCGTCCCAGTCGTCATAAGACTTGTCAAACATTGGATTATTACCCCCTAAGAGATAATCAAAATTACCTGCCCCCAGTCTCTTTTCCAGCCTATTGATAATAGTGTTGGCTATTGCATCATCTTCTAAGGGTCCTTGTACGAAAAGAGGTTTTCCATTTTCTCCTCCACACGCTATTTCGATCAAGGGTATATCGTCGCTATCTTCCTCAAGCATGTATCGAGTGATGGATAGAAAATCTTTATGGGGTTCGAAACCGATATCCCCGGCATATTCCCATCCGGCATGAATAATATTATGCACTAAATTGTAATCGCTTTCGATCATGTTAAGACTGGTATCTACCTTACGCTTATACTCATTAAACTCATCCTCTGAAACATTAAATTCGTATAATGTGTCTTTTACTCCAAGGCATTTCAGGTCGACAAGATATGAACAGCAGGTAATATTTCCATTAATATGTTTACGCGCAATAATTACGTATACAATACCTGTATCCTTCCAGTCTTCATTGACAAAGCACTTGAATATCGGAAGATTACGGGATCTTTGACGAATATAATTCTCCGGAGAAAGGATCTGTGGAGACTGCTTCTGTTTCTTCTTCATAATTAATTATAATACAGGGGTGAATAATGTACAAAGTTACAATAATGCTCTCAGAAATAAACATTTTTTATTTCGGGTAAAACAACTCCACACTATCTTTAACACATTATGCTTTTTTGCATAACGTGAAAAATACCATATTTTACGAAGTACAAATTTAACTGATACTATATATAATCAACACTAACGGAAGATAATCCTTCAACTCGCTTCTTAACACGCTTAATGCCTTACTGATATAAGCTTCTACCGTTTTTGGGGAAACGGACATTTCCTCCGCTATCTGATTATACGTCATATTCTCAAACCGGCTCAGTTCAAAGGCTCTCCGCACGTTTTCGGGCAGTTGTTCCAAGGCAGCATAAAGTATTTCTTCCAGTTCTCCAATGGTATAAATCACTTCAGGGGTATCGGTGGTGACGGAAATGGCCTGCTTCTCCGCATGATGTTGCCGTACAGACTGCTTACGGAGATAATCCGTACAATTATTCTTTACACTGGTAATCAGTAAATTCTTAAAAGAGCAGGTGACTTCGATTTTTTTACGGTTTTTCCACAGATGAAAGAAAGTATCCTGCACGATATCCTCACACGTCTCCGGCGAAGAGATGTAACGTTGGGCAAAGACGCAAAGGGCAGGATAGAAGTCGAAAAACAACTCTTTAAACGCTTCCTGATCGTCATGAAAGGCTATTCTCCTGAACAGGTTATCCAATACTGCACTCTCTGCCATCTGCTATAAAATAAGGAATCCAATTTCACTTTTCTCCACAGAGTTTCTGCAAAGATGCAAAAAAATATTTAACCGGAGAATAGTATCCGTTTTCGGGTTTTATATTTTACAGTATCTTTGGCCTCACATTCCCGTATCGAGGACACACGTCACATAAATAAGCAAAAATCCTCTAGTCCCGTCTATATGCCGAAGGACTTACGCCGGTGAATTTTTTGAATACGGTAGAGAAATATAGGGGAGAAGAAAAACCCAGATCATAAGCTATATCCTGGATTGAAATCTCATCCTGTTTCACCATCTCTTTTGCCTTTTCGATTTTACTCCTATTGATATATTCGGCAGGAGGTATTCCTACTTCTTCCTTGAAACGATGTTGAAATCTTGACAGAGAAAGGTTTGACATTTCAGCTAAATCATCCAGCAGAAAATCATTCAACAGATTTTTTTGGATATACTGACATACTAATTTAATCTGTTCTGAAATGTCTGCCTTATGCCCTTTTTCTCCATAATATATGACTTTCAGCAAAAAATCAATAATTTTATTCATTATGATCACGTCTCTTAAAGGTTCATCTTTTTTCTGATAATCCTTGATAATGCTGTTCAATATGGATTGTATATAATAGCTGCCCCGAAAACAAGGATTCTTGATATTCAAAATCCTGTCAATCAGATATTGTGTTTCCTTGGAAGATAAGTTCAAAAAACGTTGATTTTTACCCGGTACATTAATAATCATCCAATATAAACTCCCTATATCTTCCGGAAAACCATTCGTTCCATGTAATAAAGAAGGCTTTGTGATTAATAAATCTCCACCTTTTAAAATGTAATCTTCCGATTCTATTTTATAATACTGGGATCCTTTTTCCAGAAAACAAATTTCAATCATGTTGTCATGACGGTGCATTTCCAGCTTTTCCTTGACTTTTCTATATTTATAATAGCCCAATACAAGCGTGTTATTCGGACTTACATCCTTCAAATCAAGAATTGTTCTTTCCTCTGTTGATATAGTATCTACATAGTCCATATTTAAAATTATGCTACAGCATTATTATTGATGACATTATAAGAGATAAGGATGATATTTGCAAAGCTAACAGAATATATTCTATTTCAGCGCTAAAATTAATGATCTTTAGTGTTTTTTGTCTAACAAATAAGAGGAGTACATACCAAATTAATAAAACAATCGTATGAAAAACGGAGAAACAGCAACTCATCAAGATCGAAGATTATTAGATATATTCAATAATCTGGCGAATAACATTGAAAATTTTCAACAGGATCAACTTTTACAGGCAGCCAAGAGAATGGCTGATGCAATCAGTGACGACAGATTAATTTACATTTATGGCGGGGGAGGCCATACAACCCTGGTCATGCAAGAGCTTTTTTGGAGAGCCGGAGGGCTGGCAAACCTATGCCCTATGATTGATTTCGCCATCCATCCGGTTACCCCGGCATACATGTATTTAGCTCATGAGCGCCAGCATAATATAGGAAATGCGACTGTTGATTATTATGGAGTAAGTGAAAAAGATGTAATAATAATCTTTCACAGTTATGGATTCAATCCTCCTACTATTGATTGCGCTTTAGAAGCAAAAAGAAGAAATGCAATTGTGATCGGGGTATCTTCAAAAGACTGGGACAATAAAACACCCAAAGATTTCCCGTTACGCCATCAATCAGGAAAACATCTGTCTGGCCTGTCTGATATTTACATTGACAATTATGTGCCATTCGGCGACGCTGTCATTGAAGTGGATGGTCTTGACCAGCCTGTAACGGGCATTTCAAGTTCCATAGATTTTTATATTGCCCATCGCCTGGAAATGGAATGTATAAAAGAATGTGTACGCAGGGGGGTAGTCCCTCCGGTTTGGTCAAGTGCAAACATTGCCGGTGGAGACATTAAAAATGATTTGTTGAGGAAAAAATACAATTCAAGGGTCAAGTTTTTATAATTACATGCAAACAGTAGAATCAAATGCATATGAAAGAAACAGGAGTGAGTTATTATGGGATATCATATCCGGAACATGCCCGAAAGGATTTTGAAGAAATGAAAGCTCACAATTGCACGTCGGTGGTGTTGGCTTTAACTGAATTTGATCTGTTTTTCTGGAAACCGACAATCCCCAAAATCGTCGATGAAGCAAAAAAAATCGGATTAAAAGTGTATTTAAATACTTGGGGTATCGGTAAATTCTTTGGAGGAGAACCTCCTTCGGTATTTTTGCAGGAATGCAATATTATGGATCGGCAATGGACGGCTTTAAGTGGAGAACCGTTAGCAGCAGCTTCACCCAGTTCTCCCGCTTTCAGGGAGTATTTCTGGGATATCATTAGTGATCTTGCCCGGACATGTGACGCGGATGGGTTATTCTGGGATGAACCGCATTACGCGATGCCAACAAATCCAATCAGCTATCAAGGCAGTGACGATTTTACTTGCAGAAATCCAATCACTCAATCCATATTTAAAGCAAAGTATGGTTATGAAATGCCCAAAGTATTGACAAAAACAGTGTTGAAATTTCGATTTGATCAGGCAAATGAAATTCTATCGGAGGCCGCCAGGATTGCAAAATCAATTAATCCGGCACTCGCAGTTATCCAGTGTTCCCTGCCGGCAGATAATCACTTTTATTCATCCTATGCCAGAGGTTTTGATAACTGGGAAAAAATTGCATTTAATCCGAATTACGATGTTTTTTCAACTTCTATTTTAGTGGATGGAAATGACTTATTGATTTCACACCGGAATCTGGCAAAAAAAACAGTATCGTTGGCACATCAAAACGGGAAATCTGCACAACGATGGATTCAAAGTTTTTTCCGTTCCCCGGAAAACTTAGAAACGATTGGAGATATTGTGAAGATATATTCCGAAGAAGGTGTGGATTCCATTTTCTCCTGGACTTACAGGGCAGGAAAAGGGACTTTTCTATCTGCTTCTGAACCGGATAAAGTGTGGGATATTTTAGGAAAAGCGTTTGGCGAATTTTTAAATAACAGCTAATAGCAAATAAATTTATTATGAAAAATATTACTCTATTTATACTATTATTCCTACTATCATCGGTAGGTTATTCACAGCATAACATTGTTCCTCATCCATCGAAAGTCGACTTTTTTCAGGACTCTCCTTTTGTGTTAGGCCGTGATGTTGTTATAATTTCTGATACGGAGTTTTTAACAGAAGCAAATATTATCGCATCTCTTATTTTTGACAGATTCAATATACGGGTAAGGGTCGGACAAAAATCTTTAGAGGACTATTCTGTAATTTCCATAAAGAAAATCGATGATAACACCAAAGAGGGATACCAGTTATCGGTAAAAGAAAATGAATGTATTATCCTGGCCTCCGGGGGAGCCGGTGCCTTATATGGGGGGATTACTTTGTCTCAAATGATTGAATTTGATAAAGAGAGAAAGAATCTTATCATTAAATCCGCAAGAATAGAAGATCAGCCACGTTTTGCGTGGAGGGGGCTCATGCTGGATTGTTCCCGCACATTTTTGCCGGTTGATTATCTTAAAAGGACTATTGATCGAATGGCTTTCTATAAGCTAAATGTACTACACCTGCATCTCACGGATGATCAAGGGTGGAGGTTAGAGATAAAAAAACGGTTAAATCTGACTTCAGAAGGGGCTTTCTTTTCTCAATCGGCGATTGAACCCGAAGAATTTGAAGGTTATTATACGCAGGATGAGATCAGGGAACTGATTATTTATGCAGCACACAGACATATCCAGATTGTCCCTGAAATAGAAGTTCCGGGGCATAGCGGAGCTGCTATACATGCCTATCCGGAACTCTCTTGCACAAAAGAAAAAGTTCCGATATATCCGCTTATCCATCACGGAGCAAAAAAACCAAACGATGTATTTTGTGCAGGTAATGAAGGAACTTATTCTTTTTTTGAAGACGTACTGAGTGAAGTGACATCATTATTTCCTTCTCCTTATGTCCATTTAGGTGGAGATGAGGTCTCCAAACATCATTGGGAAAATTGCGAAATATGTCAAAAAAAGATGGCGGATCTGAAGATAAAGAATGAAGATTTTCTTCAGCGGTATGTCATGGATAGAGTTGGCAAGAATGTGACCAAAGCAAATAAAAGACCCATAGGATGGGATGAAATAATGGAGGGGGACATTAGCAGGGATTGGATCATCATGGGATGGCGGGATGAGAGTAAAGGTCGTGAAGCGCTACAAAAAGGGTATGAAGTAGTAATGACCCCTACGTCCCATTTATACTTTGATTATAGCTATGCAACCACGCCCACAAAAAAGGTCTATGCATACAACCCCATTCCTGCCGATATTACCGAAGAACAAAAGAGCAGGATACTTGGAATTCAGGCAAATTTTTGGACGCATATTGATCGTTGGCCGTCAAGGATTGACTTTCAACTCTATCCGAGAACATTAGCACTTTCCGAAAGGGCATGGTCCGATCCTTCAGTGAATGATTATGAAAATTTTCATCAAAGAGGGAAAAACCATAAGAAATGGCTTCAATTTTTCAAAATTGAATATAATGACAATGAATTATAGATAAATACTACAAGCAAGGTCGCTTAATCATATCATAAACTGTAAAAAAATATATTATGGGAAACAAAGAAAAGTATTACCGGAAAATTATACTTAGTTTGCTATTTCTCAAATTAAGTGTAATTTGTGTCTATGCAGATATTTATACAAAAGATATCGCGGATGATCCTACCTGGCAGATCACAGGTAGAGTAATAGATGAAAAGGGGATCCATTGCCTGCCGTCTCTGTTCTTTTAAAAGAGAGCCAGACCGGCGTAACTACGGATATTAATGGATACTTTACATTAAATGTTCCGCCAACAAAGGGAGTTTTAGTGTTTTCCTTTATAGGCTTCACGACTCAGGAAGTAGCATTCACAGACTCAAATCCGATAAATATTATTTTGGAAGAAAATGTGATGACCCTTGATGATATAATTGTCACGGCATATGCAACAGAAAGGAAAAAAGACTTGACAGGAGCTGTTTCTGTGGTAAATGTCGATAAAATGAACCAATTACCTTCTTCCAATATTACGTCTCAACTGCAAGGATATGCATCCGGAGTCACGGTATTGGGATCAGGGCAACCGGGGAATGAACCAAGTGTGACGATTCGTGGCGCAAATACGTTTGGCAACAATAATCCGTTATATATAGTCGATGGCGTTCCTGTTTCTAATATTTCCCACCTTAATCCTAACGATATCAAATCTCTTCAGGTATTAAAAGATGCAGGTGCTGCTTCAATTTATGGTTCCCGTGCCTCAAACGGAGTTATTGTCATATCAACGAAGCAAGGATCCGGAAAAGTCTCTGTGGAATATGACATGTATTACGGAGTCCAGGTACCTAAAGGGGGAAATGTATGGCACACTTTATCTCCTATGGAAATGGCCGAATTGAAATTTCTGGCCCTGAGAAACTCAGGAGTAGCCAATATCAACGATCCCTATTATGGGAGCGGACCCAATCCTGTATTGCCTGACTATCTCGTTCCGGTAGGTGCAAAAGAAGGAGACCCATCCGTGAATCCGTCACTTTATAACGTGGATCCATACTATACCGATCCTGCAGCTTTATCTTCCTTCTATAGAATTGTCCGGGCTAATAAGACCGGGACTAACTGGTACGATGAAATTTTTAATACTGCACCGATAACAAGCCATAATATCGCTATGAACGGCGGAGGAGATGTCGGTAATTTTTTATTGTCGCTGAATTATTTTAATCAAAAGGGGACAATGACCAGTACTAAACTTGAGCGCTATTCTTTGCGTGTAAATACGACTTTCAACATAGGGCAAAGAATCAGAGTCGGAGAGAATCTTACTGCTTTCATTACTAAAAGGCCCTATTTAACAGGAGATAATCCCATCGATATGGCGATGCGTTCACAACCCATCATTCCCGTACATGATATAATGGGAAATTATGCAGGTTCTTACGGCCACGAAATTGGTCCGGCAAGAAATCCGGTTGCAATACTTGAAAGAAGCCAAAATAATAAAAATAACAGTGCGGGTACTTCAGGAAATATTTTTGCAGAAATAGATTTGTTCAGGCATCTCGTATTCAGAACAAATTTTGGAGGTATGCTCAGTGGCTCTTACTTACATTACTTTGTTTATCCTGAGTACGAGAATTCTGAAAATCCTGCACGCAATTCGTATTCTGAATCCTGGTCAACTTCATACAATTGGACATGGACAAATACCCTCAATTATAAAAATACAATCAATGAAATTCATCATATCAATGTATTGATAGGAACTGAAGCTTACGATGCAGTTTCAAGGTCGATAAGTGCATCTACGCAGGATTACTATTCTTTTGACCCCAACTATGTTACTTTATCCACAGGAGCAGGAGGTCAAACCAATTCAAGTTACAGAACTTCAGAATCTTTATATTCTTTGATCAGTAGGATTGATTACCATTATAATGATAAATACCTGATCGGAGCAACTCTTCGAAGAGACGGATCATCGAAATTTCAAACAAACAGGTATGGATGGTTCCCTGCAATTAGTGGAGGTTGGCGTATTTCAAGTGAGAGTTTTATGAAAAACTTTGAGTGGATAGCAGACATGAAAATTCGTGCCGGATGGGGAGTCATGGGCAATCAACTCAATGTTGACCCAATGAATTCATTTTCTACTTTCGCAAGTAATAAACTTTGGTCTTACTATGATATAACCGGTTCTAATACGACAATTGCCGAAGGATTTTATAAAAACAGGTTAGGAAATCCGGATGCAAGATGGGAAAAGCATATACAGTCGAATATAGGAGTTGACATGACCCTATTCAATGGTAAAATTGAAATTACCGCGGATTACTATCAGAAAAAGATCGACGACCTTTTGTTCAATCCTGAAATGTTGGGAGCCGCCGGAAGTGCCGCAGTTCCTTATGTCAACATAGCTGCGATGAAGAATACAGGAATTGATCTTTCAATAACCGGAAATACGAATGTGACAAAAGATTTAAAATTAGGAGCTACATTGACTTTCACAACATATAACAACAAGATAGTCAAAGTGTCCGACAATAAAGATTATTTTGATCTTAATTCACAAAGGTTTAGTTCGTCTATTATCAGAAATCAGGTAGGACGTCCGGTAAGTGAATTTTTCGGATATGAAATTATCGGTTTCTGGAATGATCAAAGCGAAATAGATGAAGCCAACAAAAAAGCCCGAGAAATGACAGGAAATCCCGGAGCTGTGTATCAAAGCGATGTCAAGGTGGGTCGATTCAGGTATGCGGACGTCAATGGTGATGGACAAATAACTTCCGATGACAGGAAACCGTTAGGCGATCCCAATCCGGATTTCACCTATGGGCTTAATCTAAGCCTGGCATATAAAAATTTTGATTTGAATACGTTCTTTTACGGATCACAAGGTAATGATATTTGGAATAATCTCCGTTGGTGGCGTGATTTTTATCCGGCATTTCAAGGTGCGAAAAGTTATACTGCATTGTATGATTCCTGGACCCCTGAAAATAAGAATGCAAAAGTGGCCATCCAGGAAACCAGTTCTTCTTTCAGTACCAACAATGTGCCTAACTCGTATTTTGTAGAAGATGGCTCGTATTTGAGATTGAAGAACGCACAAATCGGATACACATTTCCCCGGGAACTCACCCAAAAAATAAATATACAAAATGCACGTATATATGTCCAGGGAGTAAATTTATTCACTCTGACAAAATACTCAGGAATAGATCCGGAGATAGCCGGTTCCTCGGTTTCATTTGGTGTGGACAGCGGTACTTATCCAAGCCAACGGCAATATCTACTGGGAGTAAATATCACATTTTAAATTATTATTGATCTCAGTTTTACCTAAAAAAATAAAATAATCGTATGAAAAAGAATATGATAATAGTAGCAGCACTTATACTTATATACGGTTGTTCAGATTCATTTCTTGACAAACCGGCATTAGGTGCTTTAGATGAAGCGGTATTAGCGAATGAAAAAGGATTGAACGGATTGCTTATAGGAGCATATTCGCAAATGAATGGCAGTCCTGCTGCCCTTTGGTTCTCTTCTCCAAGTAACTTCCTTTTCGGAAGTATTGCCGGTGGAGATGCCCACAAAGGAGCAGACGGAGGAAGTGAAGTGGCCATGGATGCTTTTATGAAAATGACGATAGATCCGACCAACGGATATATAGCTGTAGCATGGAATTATTATTACGAAGGCGTTGCCCGTGCTAATTCTGCACTTCGTGTTGCAGAAATGACCGATATCCCCGAGGAAGAATTAAATAACATAAAAGGACAAGCCAGATTCATAAGAGGTCATTTTTATTTCTATTTAAAAAAAATGTTCAATAATATCCCATGGATTGACGAGCACACTACCGATTACAATCAATCTAATTTGATAGATACCTGGCCTATGATTGAAGAGGATTTTAAATTTGCGATGGAGAATCTCCCAAACACCCAGACAGATATTGGAAGGGCCAATAAATGGGCCGCAGCCTCTTATCTGGCAAAGGCCTATTTATACCAAAAGAAGTATACGGAAGCTAAAAATATTTTTGATCAAATAATTAGCCAGGGAGTAACTTCTAGCGGGCTCAAATATGGTCTTACTACACGATATGATGACAACTTCAACGCTGCTACGGAAAACAATAAAGAGTCTGTTTTCGCCATTCAAATGATCGCACATGACGGAACGAATGATATTCTCAATGCGAACGTGGGTGATATGCTGAATTTCCCGTACGGAGGCCCATTTTCATGTTGTGGAATTTTCCAGCCTTCCCAGGATCTGGTAAATTCATTTCGTACCGATCCTGATACCGGCCTTCCTTTTATCGATGATTATAACAGCCATTATATCAGTCATGACCAGGGATTGGAGTCTTCCGTTCCGTTTACCCCGGACGAAGGGACAATTGATCCCCGTCTTGATTGGACGGTTGGAAGAAGAGGCATTCCGTATCTTGATTGGGGAAATCATCCGGGAAAAGAATGGATAAGAGACCAAAATTATGCCGGCCCCTATTCTCCCAAAAAGAATGTCTATCGCCAGGCGACCCAGGATCAATACGCTGCCTTTTACTCATGGGCTCCGGGTACTGCCATAAACTTAAATGTAATCAGGTTTGCCGATGTATTGTTGATGGCGGCTGAAGCTGAAGCTGAATTAGGGAATTTGAGTCAGGCAGAACAATATGTAAATATGGTACGGCAATGATCGGCCAATCCGGAGGGATTTGTAAAAACCTATATTAATGAAAACGACCCTCTTGCAGGTTTCACTGATGTGCCTGCGGCAAATTATTTTATTGCAGCTTATCCCGATGGAACATTCAGTGCTCGAGGGAAAGAATTCGCACTAAAGGCCATATATTTTGAACGAAAACTGGAATTAGGAATGGAAGGTCATCGGTATTTTGATTTGTCTCGCTGGAATATAGCAGAAGAAACACTCAATAATTATTATCAATACGAACAAGCAATTACCAACGATCTGACCGGGGCTCATTTTACAGGAAATAAGAATGAGTATTATCCGATTCCCCAATCACAAATAGATTTAAGTGTATCGAATGGAGAGCAAATATTGATACAGAATATCGGATATCAGTAATATATACGAAAAGGATTCAAAAAATAAAAGAAGCTGTATCAAAATAGAATTAAGCCTCTGTGATTTGAATATTTGAAATTATTCCCTGATAGGAAGCTAATTAAAGAGAGGGTGAAATCACAAAAAATGTGATACACCCTCTTTTACTGTATAATCCCAAGTTTTATTGCCGGCCAGTTATACCTTTGCAGAGCTTACGTCCTCATACCCGACATGTATTTGTTATCGGTTGGGTGTATCCCAGACCCGGGTCTCCGCACAATGGATCATGGCAATCTGATCGCCCGCCTGTAGTTTGAACTCGCCCGCTTCGAGCGTCCACTCTCCTTTTTCATTCACAAAAGCAAGGTCGTCGGCCGCCAGTTGCAGCGTAACGGTTTTGGTTTCACCCGGTTCAAGAGGTATCTTTTCGAATGCACGCAAACGGCGTACGTCGGGCGAAAGGGAGGCCACCATATCGCTGCTGAAAAGAAGTATCGCCTCTTTGCCGGCTACCGTTCCGGTGTTCTTCACATCCACGGTCACGGTCAGCAGGTCGCCCGACACAAAATTGTTCTTGTTCACAGCTAAATTGGTATACTCAAATGTGGTGTAACTCAGTCCGAAACCGAACGGATACTGCACCGAAGTCTGTGCTCCGTAGTCGTAAGCGCCTTCCATCTTACCGTCGATATTCTGGCTCGGTTTATGATCATAGGTGATCAACCCATGTTCAAATTTCGGGTAAGTATAAGGCAGCTTTCCACTCGGATTGACATCCCCTGCGAGGATATCGGCCAGGGCATCTCCGCCGAAATTACCCGGAAGATAAAGCTGAAGTACGGCTTTGGAATCCGGTTCAATCCTGCGTATCAGCCGCGGACGGCCTTCGTTCAATACCAGTATGACCGGCTTCCCCGTCTTTTGCAATGCCAACGCAAGGGCAATCTGGTTCTCCGACAGGGTCAACTCATCCAGGTTACCGGGCGTCTCGCAGTAGGAATTCTCCCCTATGCACAACACAATATAATCAACTCCAGCCGCGGCAGCTACCGCTTTTCCGATCTCAGGGGCATTTTCCTCATAATACTGCCCGTCCATCTTATAGGTAACTCCCGGTTCATACCTTACATTACCGGCACCGAATTTGTTTCGCAACGCTTCATAGATGGTATTGTAATCCTGGGCGAATTCTTCGGTTTTTTCTCCCTGCCAGGAATAGCTCCAACCCCCGTTGAGGGTGCGCATAGAATGTGCGTTAGGACCTGTCACTAAGATATGGGCGTTGGCCGGCAATGGAAGGATATTGTTTTCATTTTTCAATAAGGTGATCGCCTCATCCGCAGCCGCTTTCGCTACCGCCTCGCTCTCACTGCTTCCAAAGTCGGGATATTCGGAACGTGACCAGTAAGGGCGTTCAAAGAGTCCCAGACGGAATTTCAACCGCAATACCCTACGTACGGCATCATCGATCCGTCCCATCGGCACCTCGCCTTCTTCTACCAGTCCTACTAAAGTAGGACAAAATGCGAGATTATAAGGCTCCATGACTAAATCGATCCCTGCATTGATAGCCGTTTTCACCGCCTCTTTATAATCGGTGGCAATCCTGTCGCGTGAGAGCAGGTTCTGCACATCGGCCCAATCGGTCACGATCACTCCATCGAACGCGAGGTCTTCTTTCACCCATTCGGTCAATAACCTATAGTCGGCATGTGTAGATACACCGTTGATGATACCCGAATTGACCATCAGCGAAAGTGCTCCTCCTTCTACAATAGAAGTGCGAAATGGTTCAAAATATTTCTCCCGCAGTTCGCTTTCGGAGATGAGAGCTGGTGTACGGTCTTTACCCGAGACAGGTACTCCATAACCCATATAATGCTTCACACAGGCAGCAATATGGTGACTACCTACATTGTTCCGATCCTCTCCCTGAAATCCGAGTGTAGAAGCCAAACCCATTCTCGCGTTGAGATAAGCATCTTCGCCGTAACTCTCCCACTTCCGCGACCAGCGTGCATCCCTTCCCAGGTCCATCGTAGGCGCAAAAGTCCACGGAATATTGCTGGCACGGGTTTCGTAAGCCGTAATACGGGAACCCTCCTTCATCAGGTCGGTGTTAAAGGAGGCAGCCATACCCACACCCTGAGGAAAAAGGGTGGATCCGGCAGTATAAGTGGTTCCGTGAATGGCGTCGATTCCGTAGAGCACCGGTATACCTGTCTCGGCCAATGCCTTCTCCTGTATGGTGCTGACCGTTTTCTCCCAGACTTCAGTGGTACGTGCCCGGTTGTTGGCCGTATTCAGGATGGAACCCACCTTGTATTTGCCGATCACCGTATCAAGCATGGCGAGATCGATTTCGAAAGGCTCGTCGCTGAAATAAACATTTCCCCCTTTCCCGATCACGTCGAGGGTGAACTGCGCCATCTGCCCTACTTTCTCCTCGAGGGTCATCTGCACCATGATACTGTCTATCCGTTTTTCAATACCGGCATCCAAACCCAAGCCGGATGCTTTTTTATTTCCCCCGTTACAGGCAGCCACCAGAAGTACCGTAAGGATAAAAAAAATGATCTTTTTCATTTTTAATTTTTTACTTTTTCTGATATACTCTTACGTAATCAATTTCATAGAAGGCAGGCAATGCCGATTCATCTACCCCCTGGGCGCCCCCCCAGGATCCGCCCCAGGCTAGATTAAGCTTCAGATAGAATGGATTGAAAAAAGGCCACGTATCTTTGTTCCCGGCCTTATCATTGGGAAAATGGAAATATTCAACTCCATCCACAAACCCTTTGATATAATAGGGAGTCCATTCAGTAGCATAGACATGGAATTCGG
>Ga0129314_1000158_pt1 | contig 86235 bp, 80 predicted proteins | sample O1111metagenome_FD_94431 | JGI IMG/M metagenome (GOLD analysis project Ga0129314, IMG submission 94431) | Orangutan individual fecal microbial communities from fecal samples from Wisconsin, USA - O1111 metagenome | ecosystem: Host-associated > Mammals > Digestive system > Large intestine > Fecal... | reverse complement strand
CACTGGTTCCCTACGTTTCTCGGAGTCTATAATTAATAAAAAGCCTGCAATTTTGTACAAACTATCCACACTTTCCGTTCATCAGCGAGCGTAGTAGCAAAGAGATAGGTATCACCACCATCTACCAATCCGGTCTTGTGACGGATCTCAGCGACCGTCATCGGAAAATTGCGGACAGCAATGTTCGCTTTTTTTGTATCCTGTAAAAAGGTTTTTATGTTTTTCTTATTCGGCGCAAAAGAGGTCTCTACTTCAAAGACACGGCCGGGAAAATCCGCGACAAGTTCGTCAGATGTATATAAATGGCTGTTGATATGCAGTTTCTGGAGATTGTATACTTGTGCAACCGATTTAAAAGCACCTGCTTTCAGGATTGATGCATTGGATTCGTATAAATAGTGCCCTGGTCCGCTGGCAAACGGAATTGACGCTTTCTGTTCCTGCTCCGGCGTAAAAGAAAAAATCTCTTTTCCTCCCGACCTTCTAAGGTTCACGGCAACAAATAACGGTTCATTCCCTGCCGTTTTCGATAACAGGAAAAGCAACTCCTTACACTCGTTATCTACCGAAACGATATGTACCGCACTTACACAACCGATAGTTTTGACCGCTAAAGAGATATCCAGCATCGGCGAATACTTCACCATTACCCTACCCGATTTTTCGAGCAACCACGGTTTTATTTTCAATAGATCGGGACTGCAATCCTCAATTCTGAACAGTTTCCGTCCGGCATTATCGCGTCGGGAAGGATCGAGATAGATAAAATCAAGAGGTGTCGTTTCTTTCAGGAAAGTTTCTGCATCAACACAGTGAATCGTCATATTTTTCAATCCCAACAGCCGGAAATTATGTACTGCAATCCGGCATAAATCCTTATTCTGCTCCACATAGGTCGCTTCCCGGAAATAAGGGGATATAAACGAAAAATCGACTCCCATCCCTCCGGTCAAATCGGCAAACCTGTTATTTTTGTTTTCAACGGATACCTGGCTTGTTCCCGAAGTTATGAAACTCGAATCGGCAAACGCTTCACTTTCCCCTGTAATCAGCGAAACCTTATAGCGGGCGGTCAGTTCGGATGAAGACTGCTCCAGTGATAGATGTGCCGGATAAACGATATCGGTCTCCGCATACCACGACGGAATTTTCTTTTCTGCCATTTGTCTCCCTGCGATCTGTGCCAATAACAAAGGCATATCATCGCGCACAAAACGTAATGCCGTTTCACGTATATCTTCGCGTTCATGCGCCAGGATAAACTGCTTTTGTTCGGGAGTCAGTTGCATAGGGAGATACCAAAAAATAAAAACAACCTTACTTTGGAAAGCAGGCTGTTTTTATCAACTAAAAAATTATATTTTATGGTTCAAGTTCCCTTTTACCGGAACACCAAAGGCAATTGCTGTTAGGCTTCTGCCTGTACTTTCGGTTGTACCGATACGAATGAGCGGTTGTCTTTCCTTTTACGGAAAACTACCACACCATCTACCAGTGCAAACAAGGTATGATCTTTACCCATACCCACATTCTCTCCGGGATGGTGAGCAGTCCCGCGCTGGCGCACGAGGATATTACCGGCTTTTGCCGTTTCACCACCGAATATCTTGACGCCCAATCGTTTACTTTCCGATTCGCGGCCGTTCTTGGAACTACCTACACCTTTTTTATGTGCCATTTCCTTCTGATTTTAACTGATTAAGCAATAATCTCTTTTACTCTCACTTCTGAAAACTGTTGACGGTGTCCGTTCAGTTTCCGGTATCCTTTTCTTCTTTTCTTCTTGAAAACAAGGACTTTGTCGCCTTTCACATGGGAAAGTACTTCGACCACTACTTTTGCTCCATCGATCACCGGTGCGCCTACTGTTACGGCACCATCCTTATCTACGAGCATTACTTTCTCAAACTCCACCTCCGCGCCTTGGTCAGCGTTGATCCTGTGGACAAATAATTTTTGGTCTTGTTCAACTTTAAACTGTTGACCCTGAATGTCTACAATGACGTACATATTAAAAATAACCTGAAGTTACGTGCCTGAGGCGGGCTACCCTGCGCAGCCTCTTTTTTGGCCTATTGGCAAATTGAGGTGCAAAATTACATAATTAAATCGTAAAACCCAAAAAGATCAGCTCTTTTTTTCCAAATTCCGGTATGCATCTCCTATATTCTCGATGATATCCGAAGCAATAAAACTACGAGGATGAATATATTCTCCAGTAATATCGGCAGTCATTCCATGCAGGAAAACCCCCGCTCTGGCTGCTTCAACCGGTTGATAGCCCTGCGCCAGCAGACTTGTGATCATCCCGGTCAACACGTCCCCACTTCCTGCCGTAGCCAGTGCCGGTGTGCCACTGCTGTTTACATATATCCTTTCACCATCGATAATCATTGAATAAGCACCCTTTACCACTACAATCACTCTATATCTACTTGCCAATGCTTTTGTCTTCTCTATTTTTTCATAATCGTCGCGCCACTCACCCACCAGCCGCTGGAGCTCTTTCGGATGGGGAGTCAGGATGGTTTCTGACGGCAGAAGCGAAAGCCAGTCAGGATGCCCGGCCAGAATGTTCAGCCCGTCGGCATCCACGACCAGCGGAGCTCTTTTCTGTTGGAGGAAATGATACAAGGCCTCTGCTGTTTCGTTATGCACTCCCATCCCCATGCCAATACCAATCGCATCAGGTTTCAGGGCGTAGTCAATGGAACGGATATACTCCTCACCTTCATCCACAAGAGCCATTGCTTCGGGGAAGCCGGACTGTATAGCCGTTACGCCACATTTGGGCAGATAAGCAGTTACCAGTCCACAACCTGATTTAAGTGCGGCTTTCGATGCCAGCGAAACCGACCCGCATTTGCCGAGGCTTCCACCGATAATCAGCGCATGCCCTTGTGTCCCTTTATGGGCAAATTTGGATAGAGGTTTCAACAGGTTGCCGATCTCCCTCTTTTCCGTCAGGTAAATATCGGTCTCCGCTTCAGCGATAGCTTCCCGGTTTAAGCCTATATTTACAATACGGACATTCCCGGTAAATCCGGCATTTTCGGGAAGATACAGTGCCAGTTTAGGTATCTGGAAAGTCACTGTTTCGGCAGCCCTCACTGCAAACTCCGTTTTCCGGTCCGGAAACAGCCCACTCGGCACATCAATACTGACCACCTCTTTTCCGCTCTCATTGATCCTTGCGATCACACCAGCAGCGATTCCACTCACCTCCCGCGACAATCCGGTACCGAATATACCGTCGACCAGCACATCAAACGGCGACAGATCGGGAATATCCTCTTTGTTAAAAATCTTTTTATAGGGGATATTTTCAGCTTTCACGCGGCGGATATTATGGGCACAGTCTTCGGTATATCTATTGCTGAATTCCACCATATATGCTTTCACGGAATAACCCGATTTATGCAACAAACGGGCTACCACTAACGCATCTCCGCCATTATTACCCACGCCGGCAAAGATCGCTACGGAGCTATTCTTATTGGTATATTTCTCTGTAAAGAAATGATAGAAAGCAGTGGCAGCACGCTTCATCAGCTCAAGCGACGATATCCCTTCACGAGCCACCGTTTCCGCATCTATTTTCCGTATCTGCTCCGATGTAAGGATTTTCATACAATCTAAACTATTTATTTCCTATGAAGCACCAAAATATTCAATTCGAAATATAAATATACAAAATATATTTTCTAAAGATTAATCAGACGGAAGTTCAATATTCTTATATCTTCTGTAAATAGCTACCATCAGCGTGCCGAACAATACCGCCATCACGATCATGATATGGCTGGCCAGCCCCTCTACGGTAAAAGAGAGTCTGATCAGGGTAGTAGAGACAACAAATCCTGAATTTCGCATCACTTTGGGAAACTCATCGGTCGCAGCAAATGAAAAAAGCAGTATAATTACATCGCTAATGATCAGTATCAGGAAGAAAGAGGAGAATAACTCTTTGGATGACAATCCGGTATTTTGAAGCCAGTCGATAATTGAATGATGACTAAACCAGTCCACCAGGTTAAAAACAACCATCACAAGAAATATAACCCCAATCATCAACGCCAAAATTTTTTTGGCATAGATATATTTTTTCTTCTTTTTCGGGATTCCATCAGGTATTCCCTTTGTACTATTATTGTTACGAATACTCTTTTGGTTTTGTGCATAATAGAGGTAAATCAGGAAAAACAGAACAAGTATAGTGATCAAGGTGTAAATAAATTGCGGATTATTGTACATCTGATTCAGATCCGACGAAATCTTTAGTTTGGGGATCTCTTTAAATATTTCCCGAATGGTGATAAGAGCGATCACTTCAAACTGCTTTCCAATATATACAATCATCGATTTGGGCAGATAGTAAATCAGGCAATATACTTCATAATAAAGAATAATGGAAAAAGGGGTATAAATGGCATTCACCGGATTACTGAATACATTGACATAATCTCCCGCATCAATCACCCCTAATTGTACCAACCAGATAACTGCTAAATGCATGAAAAAACCGATCATGGCAGCCACAAAAATCAACCTCTCCAGTCTCAATTTAGTCTTTGAAGATAGTATTTTGTTATAGATAATTGTTAAGATTGCCTTTAACCTCATTATTCATACGATTAGGATACAAAAATAACAAATAGAGGGAGAAATAGTTGCTTTCCCGAAAAGATTGAATAGGTTCAGTATCGTTTTTTTATACTTCAGTAACCAAAATAGCTATTTAGGTATGGTAACTCTACAAATTCACTCTGTTGTCATATTACTTTGCAATTGTATCATAATCCATGTTCACCGGAATTCAAACAGCAATTAGTACCGGATTTATGACAGAAAATTAAAAGTCATGTTTTTTCATTCGGATATAACATCTCTTTATTTTGTCTTACCGGCGATCGGTTTCATAGTCGGTTTGTTTGGAACGATGCTGGGCGGAGGAGGAGGTTTTATTTTCCTGCCGGTACTGACGTTCCTGCTGCATGTTCCTGCTTCTATTGCCGTGACGACCTCTCTGGTGGCCACTTTGCCTATATGTACAGTGGGTACGCTGGGACATGTCAAGCAAAGGAACATCGCTTATACCATTGCACCGGCTTTTTTGCTTGCGGGTGCGGCCGGTACTTTTGCCGGTACTGCGATTGCCGGACGGATCAGCGATGAAGGACTAAAAACCGCTTTCGGGATCTATGCTGTCCTGATCGCAGGTAATATATTTCACAGCACCTGGAAAAGAAAGACAAAAGATCATACCGCGCAACAACAGCGCAGATGGACAAAAACGACGAAAGGCCCGTTTTTCGGACTGATGGCAGGATTGATTACCGGCGTCTTTGGTGCCAGCGGGACCGCACCTGTACTGGCCGGACTACTCTCCATGAATATCCCGTTGAAGAAGGTAGTAGGTACATCCCTTCTGGTTGTTTTAGTCAATACCGTGTTCGCGGTAGGTGCCCACGCGCTGGTCGGGCAAACTGACCTGACACTGGTATATTTTCTTACCGCCGGATCGGCACTGGGTGCAATTGCCGGTCCGCGGCTGCTGTCGAAAGCCAACGTGGGCAGTTCGGAAAATAAAGTAAGATATGGCTATGCCGCCGTAATGATTCTAATAGGAATTTTAATGATCATCAAATAAATACAATATGATTTGGAATATTTACCTGATTATCCTGATTTATTTTCTTCTGGGAGGAATCGGTTTTTATCTTATCAACCGTAAAAAAGATCCGCTGGTCGCCCGGAAAAGCTATACCAAGTTCATTGTTTACTTTTTCATTGTGAACGGATTGTTTTTCAGCATCACGATAGAGCCTGTCATTTTCCGGTATCTGGCCGTGGTGATCACTGCCGTGGGCATGGTAGAACTCGTCCGGTTGTTCCGGATATCCGGGTACAGCCGAAAGAGGTTTTTTGCCGCGTCGGTGACAATTTTTACGCTTTTGGCCCTGAGCTTCTGTTTTTTTGCCACACTCAACAAAAATTTAATATTGTTTACGTTCCTCGTCCTTTCCATCTTTGACGCCTTCAGCCAGATAACCGGCCAGTTATGGGGCAAGACGAAGATCTTACCGGAGATCAGTCCGGATAAAACCCTGGGCGGACTGGTAGGTGGCGCATCTGTAGCATTGGCCAGCGCGTTCCTGTTACGGAAACTATCCGGCGGATCCCCCGTGAATTTATTGCTCCTCGCCGCAGGGATCATTCTTTTCGCTTTCCTGGGAGATGTGGCCGCCTCTTATTATAAAAGGAAATACGGAGTGAAGGACTTCAATAACCTGATACCGGGTCACGGTGGTTTTCTCGACCGTTTCGACAGCCTGATCGCCGGCGGCGCATGGGTTGCCTGGTACAACCAATTGGCAGACATTTAAAGAAAAAAGTATGGCAAATGTAATTGCAGTAGCATTCTTTTATTTGGCGGGTATTTCCATTTTTCTTATTATTAACGAATTAATATATAGACGATTGAATATGGAAGGTGAGTTCACCCGGAAGTTCGCACATCTCGCTGCAACATTGGCAACCCTGCCTTTTCCTTATATCTTTCCTTCCCACTGGTATGTACTCGTGCTGGCCCTTGTTTTCGGGGCGTTTTTGTTTGTCACCTGGCGCAGCAGGCGACTGGGATCCATTCACTCAATTGAGCGGAAATCGTGGGGCAGTTACTTGTTACCCCTTTCCATCTATCTCACCTTCATGATATCGGATCTGACAGGCAACAAATTCATTTATATACTGCCCATGTTGATCCTGGCGGTGTGCGACCCGCTGGCGGCCATATTGGGCATGAGTATCAAAAAAATGAACGGGCAGATAAAAATCTTCGGAAAGCCTATCCTGAAAACATGGGTAGGATCGGGGGCGTTTTTCATTTTAAGTTTCGTGATCAGCCTTATTGCCCTGTATCTTCACCTGGAGGTGCTGGATCTGAAAACTTTTTGGCTGGCCCTGGCGGTGGCGATAGCCGGTACACTTGCCGAACTTGTTTCATGGCGGGGAGCCGATAACCTTACTGTTCCTTTAAGTGTGGTACTGGTATTGCTCCTTTTTCTATAAAATAAATTATATGTGCAAAATGAAGAGAATAATTGTAAATGGGGCGAACGGTTATGTTGCATCCCATTTCATACTGGCGTTATTAGAAAGGAATTATGAGGTAATTGCCCTGATCAGAAGGAATGGCGAATGTACGCCTGAAGAGCGGATGAACAAAGTGTTGAAGGAAATATCCGAGGGCCGTTACCGTCCGCAGGAAAAGCTGAAAATATATGATTATTCGTTGGTGGAGGAAAATTTTTCTATCCCGCTGAAGCAGTTGAAAGAGATTTTCAGTGTGGAGACGGATTATCTTCACTTTGCTGCCAGCCTGAAATATGACGCTAAATCAAAAGAGGAGATATTTGGGACGAATATTTCAGGTGTGGAAAATTCCATCCGGGTGTTCAGTCGCCATGCACCCCCCGGATCCCGTTTTTTCATGGTCAGTACCGCCTATTCCTGCGGGCGAAGCAACGGACTCTTCAGGGAAGTATTTTATGAGAATAATGAGAATGCAGCAGCATTCAGGAATTACTATGAGCAGTCGAAACGATTTGCGGAGAATATAATCGCAAGACATATCAGGGAGAATCATTTACCGGGACACGTGATCCGTTTATCGCAGGTAGTGGGGGACAGCCGCACGGGGGTGACCAAAACCGATTATGGTATTTTCGATTTTGCCCGCCGGGTTTACAATTTGTCCCACAGGCATCCCAACCGGACCATACGCGTCAGGATCAATCCGGATGCTACCCAAAACCTGATCGCGATCAATACGGTTGTGGACTATCTCGTGCATATGACCGAAACCGCCGGATTGTCACCAATCGTGAATATGGTGTCCAAAAAGGCTGTGCGGAACGGTTATATCATTGAAAGCCTGAACAGGCTGTTGCCCATCCGGCTTATTCCCGACAATACATTAGAGCCGGCCGCCATGGATATATATGAGCGGATCATGTCCATCGGGATGTCGTTTACCGGCGCCTATTCCCAGACCAATATCGTGTTTGACACGACAAACCTCGATGCCCTGTGCACGACATCATCGCCGGATAACGACCCCGACGAAGCTGCCGTGTTCCGGATGCTGGAATACTTTATAGAGAGTTTATCGAAGAACTATATTCCCATAAGATAATATTAATTTAATTCAGAATAGTATGAAACCGACATGTTTAAAATAATCATTAAATATCCGAAGGGAATGATTATTTTAAATATCAAAGGTTCCATACACCGAAATATAAAAAATAAAATAATCGTATGAAAAAGTTATTGTGGAAAGGGGAAAATATACTGAATGTCCCGAACGTGATCAGTCTGTACCGCCTGCTGGCGTTTCCGCTCATCCTCCATTTTGCGTTGGCCGGACAGGAGAAATGGTATACCATCTTCCTATGTATCAGCCTTGTAAGCGATATACTGGATGGTAATATCGCCCGTATCTTTAAGTTACAAACCAAATTCGGGGCAGCACTCGATAACCTGGCGGATGTCTGCACCTATTCCATGGCGATACTGGGACTTTTCCTGTTCAGATGGACAGATATAGCACCCCATGCCTGGATACTGTACCTGTTTCTCGCCATTTTTATCGCCAGTTACCTGGTCTCGTTTATCCGTTTCGGGAAAATTCCCGGCCTCCATCTCTATTCAGCGGTTTCGGCAGGATATGTCCATGGGATTTTCTTTTTTGTGTTGTTCGTTTTCGGATTCTATACATGGTTTTATTACCTGGCGCTTATATGGGGCATTGTTGCCTATACAGAAAAGATATTCGTGCTTTTGCGGCTCGATGATATCCGGAGCGGAGTAAAAGGGCTTTACTGGCTGATAAAGGGCGAAAAGTAACGGGATCCGCAGATTTTGTTTGTTCCGTATCTCCGCAATCTTCTGCAGGTCACGGTATTCCTTGTTCAGTTTTACATCGTAATCCATGTCCGAAATCACTTCCGGATAAGGTATTCGTCTGGTTATTACAAATCGAATGGATACCCCAATTCAACCGTTGAGTGCTAATAAGGGTTTAGGATAGTAATTCCTTATGCAAATGAATTGGATTTTCTCTTATTATTGGCGGGGTTGCCTAAAAAACCACCATAAGTGTGGCGGTGTTAAAGTGCGCAGGATGAGACTCGAACTCACACGCCGTAACCGGCACTACCCCCTCAAAGTAGCGTGTATACCAATTTCACCACCTGCGCTTTTGGGGTGCCCAGAACAGGACTCGAACCTGCACGTTGTTACCAACACTAGTCCCTGAAACTAGCGCGTCTACCAATTTCGCCATCTGGGCATTATCAATAAAGAAAAGAAGAACAGGACTCGACCTGTTTCCGAATTGCGGATGCAAAGATAATGGTTTTTTTATACCTGAACGAATATTTTTTAAATTTATTTCCGGTTTTCTATCGAAACAGGAAAAGTGAGAACAGGGTAAATTAAACGTCGACAACAATAAGCCAGAACAGTGGCATATCCGGTACGGGCAGACAAAAGAAAACCGCTCCACAGGGGAACGGCTTTCAATTCACAATGAAAAATCAAGTAGAGTATGATAAAAAACAATTTATATTGAATCTGTAGTAAGTGTCATGTAAACACCACCCTCTTCCGACACATCCACCGGCACATAATTGGTATTACGCGAATAATTCCGGATCCTCTTGCGTACGACTGCCGGCGGCCTGTTATCTTTGTAATCCCGCAATGCTTCGCTCATCTCCACTGTTTTCCCTACGGGTACGGATATCTCTACGGTAATACTCTGGTTCCTGAAGCCCTGTTCCACCGGCACTGAAAAAAATTCCGGAAGCAACAACAGGGAATCTTTCTGCTCAATTTCATACGAGAACTGTGCTATATCCGCCTTGGCTGAACGAAGATCTCTACCATGTATAGCTGATATAACCCGTACATGAAACAGCGAATCATTACTTTTGCCTATCTGCAGGTTGATATTATCGAAAAGGAGCGAATCCTCGTTGATCGTGGTATAGGGCAGTTCGTCGAATTCGTGATTGATTCCGAAATCGACCCCATACAGCGTCCTGAACGTCCTGAGTTCGGCATAATCTTCGGAATAGGGCTGCATCTCCACATACATCTTGCCAGAGGTGACCGGTGCAATGGAAACGGCCCTTTCACTGGAGCTCTCCACGCTGAACTTGTCGGCTATCCGTGCGCTCAGTATACCGGTCAATGCAAGACCGGCAATCCAAAGCAGAGAGGCGACAATACCGATAGCCGGTCGCGATTTGGCCTTCATAGCACGGCGTATGATCCATACAACAACCGCCGTGACGGGAACAAGGAAGATCAGGCCCAGCGAAGTAAACAGCAGATTAGTCTCATAACCGGGGTCGATAAACAATGATTTCAACGGCAACAGATGCGTGCCGGTCACCAACAATCCGATAAAAATACCGACCAATATCAATAAAAAGATACCGACAAAAGAGAAGAAGATGATCTTCAACAAAACGACCAACGCATTCAGGCAACCAGACCGCCGGGGTTGGGATGGCATTTCCGTACGACGCTCCGTAACAGGTGGTACAGGAGGCATCTCCTCCACACCGGTTATTCCATTCTCTTCCGTTTTAACGGCCGAGCCAGCAGTATAGTAAACCTCTTTTCTTTCTTCTGCAGGACGTAAATTCCCTTCACCGGAGGTACGGCTTCTTGAACTCGCTACATTGTCGCTCACCTTTTCGCGGATAGAACGGATATAATCTTCTTCACCCATCATTTCCAACTTCTGTTTTACGGTCTTTGCTACCGGAATGATCGCCCAGAGGACAACATAAATGATTATCATGCCCGAGTTGATATTCCAGTTAAACCCCACGTGATCGAAGATCTTGTTCAACGGGAAAATAGAGATCATCCCGATCATATTCAGCATAAGCGGTACCAGGAACAAGACACGGGGTATCCAGGAGTCAATCCGGAAATAGGCTGCGATACCGCCACATACCCCACCGATAAAACGGTCATTGGGATTGCGGTAAAGGCGCTTGGAAACATTCGACTCCAGCATTTTCGGCTTCAACACGATCCATAATACAATATATACCCAAAAAAGAAAGCCGAAGAACAGCACAAAGAGAAGCCTTATCCATACGGGGTCGGTTTTAAGATAATGTGCCAATCCGCTACAAACACCACCTATAATCTGATCACCGGAATTCCTGTGCAGACTCTGGCGTTCACTATCCGAAGGCCATGGCTCACTTTTGGACGCACCCGAAGCTCCCGTTTCCGATTGAGACGATTGAGATTCCTGTCCGGTACCCGCTGTCTCTTCGTAATCCGAATCAAAATCCTGCGGCCTGCCAATGCTGTCAATAACTGCTTTCACATCTTCATCCGTAATACAATTGATGCCATGCTTCAACCGATTGCCAAACAGTTCAGCGATACGACATTCAATATCGTTCACAATCTCGTCGCCACCCTCTTCCCGCGAAAAATAGGTTTTGAGACTGCCGATATACTGCTTCAGTAATTCATAAGCAGTTTCCTCTATGGCAATCACCTGACCCTGAAAATTAATGTTGATTACTTTCTTCATATGGATTCTATTCTGATTGATTTTTATCTGACCTGTCCTCCTTTTGCGTGAGGGTATCAACTCCTGTCGCCAACTCATTCCATGTAGCCTGCAAGAGAACATAAAATTCGTCTCCTTTTTCCGTCAGACGGAAATATTTTCGTGGAGGCCCCGAAGTACTTTCTACCCACTGGTAAGTGAGTATACCCGCATTTTTCAAGCGATTAAGCAGAGGGTACAGGGTTCCCTCCAAAAGTTGCAACCCGGCATTCTTCATCTCGTCGATAATATCGCCGGGATAGGCCTCGCTCCTTCTGATGATGGAAAGAATACAATATTCCAGTACTCCTTTTCGCATCTGGCTTTGCGTATTTTCAATATTCATCTCTGTATCATTTTGTATTGCAAAGATACCTAAAGCAAGGTATTATGCAATACAAAGTACCAAATATTTGTTCATAATTAAATTTATTTAACAATAAAGAAGGTAAATGTCATACAAATGAGGCCATTTCAAGTTCAATTCTTGTTATTTTTGCACTGTTTTCATCAAGCCAATCAGGCAATAAAACTGAAAACAACTGAATATGGAGAATTGATTGAATTCAATTAATTTTCAATTATCACTACTTCCCGATGAATCGGGACAAGTAGTCCCGACTTGTCAGGATCAGTAGATCAACAAATCATCAGATTCAAATAAATTATGTCGCTTCAGGGAAAACATATCGTATTAGGCATTACAGGTAGCATCGCGGCCTATAAATCGGCTATTCTCACCCGGCTGTTGATAAAAAAGGGAGCGGAAATACAGGTCGTGATCACTCCGGCCGGCAAGGAATTTATTACACCTGTGACGCTCTCCGCACTTTCGGGACGGCCGGTAATTAGCGATTTTTTCGCTTCCGGTGACGGTACATGGCACAGCCATGTGGATCTGGGATTGTGGGCAGACGTGATGATTGTGGCACCGGCGACGGCTGCCACCATCGGTAAGATGGCCAACGGGGTCGCGGACAATATGCTGATCACCACCTATCTTTCCATGAAAGCGCCTGTCTTTGTGGCGCCGGCAATGGATCTTGACATGTACAGGCATATTTCCACCCGACGCAATATCGAAAAACTAAGAAGCGACGGAGTGCAGATCATCGAAGCAACCGAAGGGGAACTGGCCAGCCACCTTGAAGGGAAAGGCAGGATGGAAGAGCCGGAAAATATTGTGTCTATTCTGGAACAGTTCTTCGCTACCGGAAACGATCTTGACAAGAAGAAAATCATAATCACTGCAGGGCCGACCTATGAACGGATCGATCCGGTACGTTTCATTGGCAATTTCTCTTCCGGGAAGATGGGATTCGCCCTGGCGGAAGAATGTGCTTCACGGGGTGCTGAGGTGATCCTGATCACAGGCCCCACCGCATTATCAGCTTCACATCCCAATATATTAAGGGTGAATGTGGAGTCGGCTGTCGAGATGTATGATGCCGCACTAAAGATTTTCCCGCAAATGGATGCAGCCATCCTCTCGGCTGCAGTAGCCGATTACCGTCCGGAGCAGATGAGTGAGGAAAAAATAAAACGGTCAGGAAATGAGCACTTATCACTCTCTCTTGTTCCCAATCCCGATATCGCGGCTTCGCTCGGAAAGATAAAAAAACCGGGGCAACTGATCGTCGGTTTTGCTCTGGAGACCACCGACGAAGAGTCGAATGCGATAAAAAAGATAAAAGAAAAAAATTTCGACTACATTGTACTCAATTCACTGAATGACCGGGGAGCAGGCTTCGGACACGACACGAACAAAGTGGCGATCCTCTCCCGCGACGGTGAAAAACGGTCGTTCGCGCTAAAATCAAAAAGTGACGTGGCAAAAGATATTATTGATATGGTTTTTGGCAATTGAAAGTTGAAAATTATTAATTGGTAATTCCTTATTCCTGACCTGTCTTGGTTCTGTTATCATTCTTAATTTTTCACTTCTAATTTCTCATTTTTAGTTCTTAATTTTTCACTCTTAACTATATAATGCGACTATTCAAATTACAGCTGATACTCTTCCTGTTTTTTACAAGTATATTCCTATCCTATTCACAGCAGTACAGAAATCCCGTCACCATCGCTCCCGCACTTAGCGGCAACTTCGGCGAATTAAGAAATAATCATTTCCATTCCGGCATCGATTTCAAGACACAACAGGTGGTAAACAAACCTGTCGTCGCCATCGAAGACGGATACGTATCCCGTATCAGTGTCTCTCCCGGGGGCTACGGGCTGGCACTCTATATCGACCACCCTTCCACCGGGCATACCAGTGTGTATGCGCATCTCAACAGTTTTTCCAAAGAGATCGCGGAATGGGTAAAGGAGCAACAATACCAACAGGAGCGATTCAATGTGACGCTTTATCCGGAAGCGGGGATGCTGCCCGTGAAAAAAGGCGAACAAATAGCCCTGAGTGGTAACACCGGCAGTTCCGGCGGGCCTCATCTCCATTTTGAGATACGTGACACGCCTTCCCAAGAGCCACTGGACGTATTGGAATTCCTATCCGGAATACCCGACACACGAAAACCGGATTTGCAGGGAATAGCCTTTTATCCCGTGATTGAAAAAGGAGTAGTCAACGGTAGCGGCAACCCCGTCAGGCTTAATATTTCTAAAGACAAGGCAGGCAACCCGCTGGCATTGAACAGGAATATCGAGGCATGGGGGCGTATAGGCGTGGGAGTGAAGGCGTACGACCGGATGGACGGGCAGAATAATATCTACGGTGTAAAACATATCCGCCTTTTTGTGGATGACCGGCAGCTGTTCAGCAGTACCATAAACCGGTTCTCATTCGCAGATACACGTATGCTGAACTCTTTTATCGATTTCGAGGACTGGAGAAAGCACCGGTCGTTTTTTATGAAATCGTTTATTGAGCCGGGGAACAGACTCCCTTTTTATAATGCCGAAAACAACGGATATATAGATATCAAGGAAGAGAGGCCCTATCACCTCCGATATGAGTTGGAAGATCACTACGGCAACAAAACAACCTACAATTTTACGGTTGACGGGAAGCGTCAACCTATCCCCGAAAGGCCGGAATGTAGTAACCGGATGGCGTGGAATCTCTATAATTCCCACATGGAGCCGGGGTTTCACCTGCACATCCCTAAAGGAAACCTGTACAACGATTTTTGCTTTTCCCATTTCACAACCAGAAGCAGGAATCATTATTCCGATCTGCACCAAGTGGGCAATAGCCCTGTTCCACTGCATGACCGTGCAAATATGTGGATCGGTATGCACACCGACACATTGCAAAACAAAAAAAATTACGGTATCGTAAGGATCAGCGAAAACGGATCGGAGAGTTGGGTCGGAGGAGAATACATCCGCGGGGGGTTAGCGGCTACCATCCGGGAACTGGGCGACCGGTACGCGATATCGGCCGATTCCATCGCACCTGAAATCACGCCCATCGAACCGGTATCCTGGGTGAATCAGAAACGCATACGCATCCGGCTCAGGGATAACAAGAGCGGTATCGCATCGTTCAGGGGGGAAATCAACGGAGAGTACCTGTTGTTTACGCACGACAGCAAATCATCAGTTTATACCTACCGGTTCGATGATACCCGACTCAACCGCGGAGAGCAGCAACAATTGGTCTTTATTGCCGTAGACGGGGCAGGTAACCGAAGCGAGTACAGCTACACCTTTTTTTATTAACTACAATCCCAATACCGCCTGTGCAATTGCTATCTCACGCTCGCTACCGGTATGTTTTCCTTCCACATCCGACAGTTTGATGCACTCCTGCCACTCTTCGCGGGGTGTCATCTTGCAACGGAAAAGTTTCATCACAATATTCATCCCTTTAATGTCGTTCCCCACATCAGCGGTCAGGTTTGTACCAATACCGAAAGTAGCTCCGATACGGTCGCCGCAATATTCCTTGATTTGAATAGCCTTATCCACATTCAGGCTGTCGGAAAAGACCAGGTATTTAAGCTTAGGATTTACGCGCAACTCCTCATACCTCCGGATTACCTTGTCGGTAAACAAGAACGGATCACCGCTGTCGTGACGCAGGCTGGTGAAAAGCGATGCATGTTTCTTGCTGAAGTTGCGCAAGAAAACATCGGTGGTATAGGTGTCTGTAAGCACGGTACCCAGATCGCCGTCGTAGACGTTGATCCAGTTCTCCATCGACATGTAGTTGGCCATCTTGTAACCGTAGATCGACCCGTGGAACTGCACCCATTCATGCGGATGGGTACCCGACACGTTCAGGTTATGTTTAAACGCCATATAGACATTGCTCGTCCCATAGAGGCCGGTACCGGCATGTTGCTTCAACAGCCCGGTCACGCGGTCCTCCACATCAGCACTGAAGCGTCGCCGCATCCCGAAAAGAGAAACGGAAAGGTTGTGTTCTTTCATCTTCTTTGCTTTTTCCACAGTCACCTCTTCCATATATTTCAGGTCTGGATAACGGCCGGTCTCACGGAAGTAGAGCTCGGAGACGGTCGCCAAGATAGGGGTTTCCCAAAGGGTGACGCGATAGAGAAGTCCAAGCGCTTTTATATGCAGCTTGCTTCCCTCCATGGTGATCTCCACCTCCGAGGGATCGAACCGGAATCCTTTCAGGAAATCGATATAAATTGGCGGCAAATAAGGCATCTGCTTCCTTACAAACGCCTCTTCCTCTTTGGTGAGTGCAAGGTTCGACATCTCCTCCAGTTCTTTTCTCAGCAGCCGGTCAAATCCCTCCGGATAGTCGCCGTTACTCCGGTCTATAAATTCAAACTCGCCGTAAGCCCTCGGGAAGAGCTTCGAATAGGCATAACCGGTGGTAAACTTATAAAGGTCGGTATCGAGGATACTTTTGATGATCGCCATATCTTTTACTTATTCAATTCATTGAACAATACAACATCTCAAACCGAAATACGGTTCACCGGTGCCGTACTATGGAGGTTATCCCAACAGGGCGAGCACTTGTATCAATACGATCAATAATATCATGGCTACGGGATATACGGTGGCATAAGCCACGCTGGGAGCAGTGCTGTCGGTCATGGAATCGACAGTGGCCAGTCCGGGGGTACTGGTCATACCTCCGACAATGGTACCCATTAAATCCAGAATAGGGATTTTGAACACGTAAAATCCAAGCAATCCGGCGATAATCATGGGTACTATCGTGATAACCGCTCCGGTAAGGAAATATGGTAAGCCATAGGTCTGGAAGGTCGCGAAGAGATTAGCGCCTGCCGACGTCCCCACTTCGGCGAGGAAAAGCAACAGCCCGAGTTGCCGTAGTAGCTGGTTCGACATCCCCGACATCGACCAGAGGATTGGCCCTGTTTTTCCCAGTTTACTCAGCACAAGCGCCGTCATCAGTACTCCACCCGTCAGTCCCAAGGAAAAGGAAAACGAATCGGAAAAAGAGATTTGCAACTGCCCGACTAATATACCCAGTACAATACCCATGGCTATCGGGAAAAAGTCGGTATCCGATAATTTTTTCTCGTTGTTACCCAGCAGTAATCCCACTTCCTGCACACTCTTTCGCTCGCCTACCACCACTACTTTATCACCGAATTTCAGTTTCAGGTCGGGTGTAGGAGAAAGTACTATCCCACTCCGCCGGATACGCGTGATATTACAATGATATGCCCGGGAAAGGTCTAATGACCCCAATGTTTTGTCTACCAGCCGTTTATTGGTAACCAGGAGCGATTCCACCACCTGGTCCTGATCTACCGGCAATTCTATCTCGGTACGTTCACCAATAAACAGGGCAAGTTGGTTCAGTGAGTTATCCGTTCCTACAGCTTTCACCAGATCCCCTTCCCTGAGGATGGTCTTTGCCCGGGGAATCACCATTGCACCCTCATGGATCAGGCGGGAGATAACGGCTCCTGTCATGGAACGTATCTGCAATTCGGCCAATGATTTACCGAATACGGTCGGATTTTTGACCCGGAAGACCGCGAAGTTCACTTCGGGATAGGCCGCCTTTTCCTGCCGGTCGAGCCGGAGCGCTTCCTGTTGCAGGTCAACACCAATCATTTTCGGAAAGAATTTCACAAACAGGATCACCCCTATCACTCCAAACGGGTAAGCAATACCGTACGCAATGGAAGCAAGCGGGGAATTGGTACTGTCGATGGCCACCGCCAGCCCCGGTGTACTGGTCAATGCGCCGGCAATCAACCCTGTCACTCCCGGCACATCTATACCAAAGAGATAGGCCAATCCTATACCCACAGCACCGGCACTAACCACAATAATCAATGCCATCATCAATAGATTTTTCCCATTCTTTTTAAACGAATCGAAAAAACCGGGCCCTGATTGTAAACCGATGGTAAAAATAAATAACACCAGTCCGAAATATCCCAATGAGCTGGGAATAGTCACCCCAAAATGGCCGAACAGCAAAGCTATAAAGATCACTGCCGACACATCGAGTGAGAGACCTTTAATTTTGATGCGTCCAAGCATATAGCCAAGCGCTATAATAAGAAAAACGGAAAAATAAGAATTCTGAAGCAACGAATACAACATAACAATGTCCGTATTAATAAATTTTATGACCATCTGAAAGATGCTGCAAAAGTAGTATTTATCATTCGTTCAGACAAGAGGCGGAAAATAATTCTTATCAATCTGCCATGGTGTGTTGTATGGAGGTATAATTCAAAAAAGCCGGACACATCCATGTCCGGCTTCTGACTTAAATGCAGGTTCAATTTCAGGATCACACCATCTCTTCCACGTTCAACACAAAAGCACGAAGCCCCAAATTGTTATACTCATTATCAAGTTCTTTCAGATATTTAAGCAACAACGGCACTCTGTTGTTTTCAACGATGGTAATAATAGCATTATTTACAGATGGCCATGCATGGCTACCATAATGAGGTTCCCCGGTGTTGCTGCCTCTGCCGTAAACTTCTTTCCAGGATGAAAAACCACGAATATTAAGTTTCGATAAATCTCTCTCGATTTGGCTATAATGCGCCTGGTCAAATATAATCAATACTGCTTTCATTTGAATTTAGAATTTAGAATTTAGAATTTAGAAGTTGGAAGTTAGAATTGTGAAATTGTGAAATTGTGAAATTGTGAAATCATCAAATCACATTAGTCACATTGATTCTCATGCCGGTTTCATACTTCTGCCTGTTTGATAAGGGTTAAGGTTTGATTGTGTCTGGAAATTCTCTCATAATGTTTTTTACGTTGGCGTTTTACTCCGTTTCCTCCAAAAATTGAATAGAGTACGGGAATAAGGACAAGCGTCACAATCGTTGAAAATGTCATACCGCCAATAATAGCGATACCGAGCGATTGCCACATTTCAGAACCCTGTCCTGTGCCGATAGCCAACGGAACCATACCCAGAATAGTAGTAAGGGTGGTCATCAATACGGGGCGCAACCTCGAACGGCCTCCATGTACTACCGCCGTGATAATGGACATACCTCTCTCCCTGTTCAGGTTGATGTAGTCCACAAGCACAATACCGTTCTTCACTACCATCCCCACAAGCATTACCAGTCCAATGAGTCCCATAATGCCGAGCGGTTCACCGGTGAGTGCAAGTAAAAGCAACGATCCTATAAACGCGAAAGGAATTGAGAAAATAATGATGAAGGGGTACGTAAGCGATTCGAACTGGGATGCCATCACAATATATACCAACAGTATAACGATCATGAGCAGCATCGTCAACTCGGAGAATGACTCCTGCTGGTCTTCGAGCGAACCGCCTATCTCTATTTGTATTCCCATTGGAATATCCAACGTTGAAATGGCGCTGTTCACATCTTCGGCGACATCGCTCAAAGCACGGTTATAGATAGAACCGCTCACAGTCACTATTCGCTCGCGGTCTTTACGGTCGATCGCAGGCAGTGAAGAATTTTCCACCACTTTCCCCAAATCCCGTACGCGTACTCCCACGCCCATCGGATTGTATATCAATATATTTTCAATATCCTCTATGGATTGGCGCGACTGTTCGTCGTAGCGTACACGGATATCATACTCATCACCCTCTTCGCGGAAACTTGTCGTGGTCATACCGTTGATGCGGTTCCTGACAGCATTGGCCGCAGTTCCCATACTCAAGCCGTTGAGTGACAGCTTTTCCCTGTCGAACTCAATCTGGTATTCCATGCGATAATCCTGACGGGAAATGGTTACGTCGCGTAACCCTTTAATATTCTCTAATTTAGATTTTACTTCCGCAGCAAGATTGTCGGTCTCAGCAAAATCATGCCCATAGATCTCCACATCCATCGTGCTTCCGCCACCCATGCTTCCTGTGGATCCTCCGGGGGTCACTACGAAGTGGCTGATGGCCGGAATGGCAGCAAGGTCGTTACGCAGTTCATCCGAAATATCATGAATGGATCTTTTCCTGAACCTGGCTTCCTTTGTACGGATATTAAAACTCATAATATGCGCTCCGTTATTTTGAATGGAGGCGATAATATTGTCTTCATCAGCCTGCCCCACAGTAAAAGAATTGATCTCTATCTCAGGATACTTCTCTTCTATTAGCCGGTTGATCTGTTGGCCGGTGGTACGGGCTAATTCCATCCTTGTGCCTGTAGGCAATTCAACGGTCATTGAGATGGTGTTGTTATCAGAGCTCGGCATAAATTCGGTTTTAAGTGTCACTGCCGACACTACGACCCCAATAATGAATATAGCTATGATCACGACCAACGTCAAACCGCGTTTTCTCACCACTCCGTTCACCAATTTACCATAAGCTATATCCAATTTGTCGAGTAAGGGAAGGATATGCTTGTTATACCATTTGTCGAATTTACCCACTTTCGCTTCTTTCACCGACTTCAACATTTTGGCGCTCATCATCGGGGTAAGCGTCAATGCAATGATCATTGAAAGAGTAATGATGATGGTCACCATCCATCCGAGTTGTTTGAACATCACCCCTGCAAGACCGCCCACCAAAGTCATCGGCAGGAAAGCCGCGATAATGGTCAGGGTGGATGCGATCACGGAAAGCGATACCTCTTCGGTTCCATAAATCGCCGCTTGTCGCGGACGACTACCGCGTTCAATATGTGAGGTAATATTCTCAAGTACCACTATCGCGTCGTCCACTACCATGCCGATACAAATTGAAAGCGCCGACAACGAAATAATATTAATGGTGTTCCCGGTGATATACAAATAGATGAACGATCCAATGAGCGAAATGGGGATAGCCACCATGATAATTACGGTAGCCCTCCACCGCCCGAGGAATAATAAAACGACAAGGCCCACAATAAGAAGGGCAAGCACAATCGTTTCAAGCAGACTGTTAATGGAAACCTTTACATTATCCGAAGTATCCATTACCGTTACCAGTTGAATATCGGGAGGGAGATTCTTCTGAAGTTCGGGAAGTAATTCCCTTACCGCGTTCGCGATAGCTACCGTATTGGCTCCTGTCTGTTTCTGGATCATGATGGAGGCGCTGCGTTGCCCGTTGGTATAGCTCTCCATTACATCTGACTGAACGGTATCGCGTACCACGGCCACATCCTTCAGATAAACGGATTGTCCCTGGCTGGTACCGATCACGATGTCGTTCAATTCCCTACTCTCGGATATCTCGCCTTGAAGGCGCAGCATATAGGTTTGCGATCCGGCATTGAGATTTCCGGCGGGAACGTTCACATTTTCCGCGGCAATTATCTGGGCGATTTGCTCAATGGGAATATTATATGCCTCCAGTTTTTCAGGGAACACGTTCACCTGCACTTCACGCTGCGGCGCACCGGAGATGGAAACAGTCCCTACGCCCGGAACCCTGTTAAGGGGTGTGGCAATCTGATCATCCAGTATCTTATACAACGCGTTCGCGCTCTCATCAGCCGTCGCGGAGAGCATGACCACCGGGAGCATGTCGGTACTGAATTTCAGCAGCATAGGGTCGCTGGCTCCGTCAGGAAGGGAGCTGGATATCAAGTCTACCTTATCCCGGACATCGTTCATGATATTGATCATATCCGATCCCCAATTGAACTCGAGCATGATCACCGATATATTGTCCTTTGAAGTGGAAGTGATCTCTTTAATGTTCTCGGTAGAGTTCAGCACATCTTCCAAAGGACGGGTGATATTTGTCTCCACATCTTCCGCTCCTGCACCGGGATAAGAGGTCATCACCGATACCATGTTCACATCCATTTCGGGCAACAAGTCAACCGGAAGCTGCCGGTAAAACATGATTCCGATAAGCACAATTCCAATAAAGATCAGCGAAGTCCCAACAGGATTCTTCACCGCGGTTTCATATATCTTCATACTATTTATTTTTTAATTCAAAATTCAAGATTTTAGATTCAAGATTTGACTCCGTCGATTTTCAATTGGCTTACGCCGATTGTTAATTGACTACGTCGATTTACAATCCAGATTTATTTACTCTGATTTTGGATTCTAATCTTGAATTTTGAATTTTAAATCTTGAATTTTATTCTATAACTTCCACTTCAGCGCCTTCAATCAAACCGGTATTTCCCTGAACGATCACACGATCACCGACATGTAACCCCGATACTATTTCATATTTATCGCCAATCCGGGTTCCCAGTCCTACTTTCGTATAGACGGCCTTTCCATCTTTTTCCAAAAAAACATACCGGTCGTTGGACCCGCTTTGTTTCAAGACAGCCAAATCAGTGACGAGCGGACGCTCATTGGTTCCGAAATTAAGTGTCACACGTGAAAACATTCCCGGACGAAGACGCTGGTCGGTATTAGTCACTTCAATCTCCACAGGAAAAGTACGTGAAGTCGGGTTAATCGTCGGATGGATCAAAGATATTCTTCCTTCGAAAGTTTCACCCTCCAACGCATCCACTACTATTGTAGCGGGCATCCCCGGAGATACTTTACTATAATATGATTCCGATACATTGATGACTATCTTGACCGGATTGATATTTTCGATCGTCAGGATCGGCATTCCGGCAACCACATCACCCGGATCATAATTACGGGCGGTCACAATTCCACTTATAGGACTTATCAACCCGGTATTTTCCCCGGTAGTATTCAGCGCTGTCTGAGCAACATCAAGTTGTGTTTTCATTTGATCCAGTTGTTGTTTGGAAACACCTCCCACTTTATACAATTCGCTATATCTCTCATAATCGCGCCGTAGAGTAGCCAATTGTGTCTCCTGCTGTGAATAATTGGCCGCATCCATTGTGACCACAGTTTGTCCTTTGGAAACCCGACTGCCCACATCCACATGAATAACCCGGATACGACCACCTATCGCGGGAGTGATATGATTGACAGTTTTTGCTTCAACTGTGGCTGTGAAAGATGAGAGTTGGTCTACAGGCACCAATCTGACCTCTTCCACTATGACGTTTCTTTTAGTGTTCTCTGTTTGTTGTTCACTCTTACCGGATCCTCCGCACGAAGAGAGTGTTAGAAGAGCTGCCAGCGGCATAAATTTTAGAAAGACTTTTCGTTTCATATGATTATTTTATTTTTATATTTCGATGTTTGGAACCAGCATAATTAGTTGATTTAACAATTTATCGATTTGTTGATTAGTAATTATCACAAATCTTTAAATCCTTGAATCCTTGAATCCTTAAATCTTTAAATCCTTAAATCGACTTACATTGGTTTGTTTCAATTTATTGTATGAATATCATAACCGAGTGTTTTTTCCAAATCTGCTTTGGATGCCAGGTAGTCATAGATCGCATTTCGGTATTGCAACTCAGCATTGGTTACCGCAAGAGCAGCCGCATTCAGATCTACGATAGTCCCCGCTCCTGTTTCGTATCTTTTCTGCGTGATTTCGTATCCCTTCTTTGCCTGCTGGACAGATGACTCAGCGGCAACAACCTGTTCAATACTTTTATTGATAAGTTCTACGCTGTTCCTGACGGATAGCTGCAGACTGCGTTTCAGGTTATAACGCTGCTCCTGCAGTTGAAATAATTGAATTTCGGATTGTTTGATATTGTGATACCGTTGTCCACCACTAAAAATAGGGATGGAAAGGGTTACCCCTACCACGGAATAAGGATCCCACTGGTATGTGTTGAACTTGAAATTGTTGTTCTGGCTTATATAAGAATAGCTGAAAGAAGAGGTAAGCGTAGGTAAACGTTGGAGTTTTTGAATCTCATATGCGTTCTTCGCCTGCATGGCTTGCAGGTCAAACTGTCTTAAGTCACTATTACCTGATAAATTATTATCGGAAGGTACAATGGCTTCAAACATCCATTTTTCATAATCAGAAAGCGATCCCACGATCTCCACCGGCAGTTCCGAGTCAATGCCCATCAGCATTTTCAATTGAAGTTCCGCGATTTTCAACATGCTTTCAGACTGCAGGATATTGGGAATAATGCTTTTGAGGCGGACATCGGCAGTAACAACATCATATTCGGCAACGATACCCTGTCCGAACTTATTTTTGATATCTACCAGGTTCAAAGAGTCGGTCCTGTATGTTTCCCTGAACAGATCGTAACTGTCTTTTGCCAACAATATACTGTAAAAGGCTTTTTTTACCTGATGGGTCAGATCGATCTTCGATGAGCGCGACTGTTCCATGGCCATCTCCAGGTCGACCTTACTCATCTGGATGTTTTTCCATAACGAAGGAACAACGAGGGGCAAACTGACGTTGACTCCTCCTGTCCACATATTTTTTCGCCCTACCTGGATACCATCGTTAGCACTGTCAGGATCAGGTGCCATCAATTTTCCCAGCACTTCCGCCACCTGTTGTTCTTCCGGAGTAAGATTTTCCGGATCCACAGAACCACCACCGAAAAGGCTGCCCATATCCGTATCCAGATACATCGTCTGACGTTTTAACGTATGCTGGAACTGTCCAATAAGATCTATCTGGGGAAGCAATGCGCCATAAGCGCTTTTTTTAGCATAATCCTTTTTCTCCACCTCCATATCGGCAATTTTCACCAAAGGATTTTCACTCAAAGCAATTTGAATCGCGGTTTCCAGATCTACACGCAAAATTCCGTCATCCGCTTCCTGCGCTATCGTAACAGATAACCTTAACAATCCACAAATCGTCATTACGACGATACCAATTTTTGTAGCTCTCATAAAATATTATTAATTATTTGAATGGGGTAAGTTGGCAATATATTGATCTATGATTTCAACACCTTTAGGAGTAGAAATTCCACGAAGCATATTAATCATCATATTGCAAATCAGATCTATACGAGACAAAGAAACTCTTACTGAATAAATACCGCAGATTTTTATGCAAGTACTTATATCCAACATAAAGACAGTTTCATCAAAATTTATTTTTTTACGGAAATAATTGTCTTTTATTCCTTCTTTTAGCAGCTGTTTCAAATAGATATTACTTTTCTCTGCATCCTCCAAAATGCATTGATAAACTTCCGGATAATATTTGTAAATATCCTCCCAGAATATAGTAGCCGGTAATCGGGTGTCTTTATAATCATTAATTATTTGTAAACATCCATAGACAACATTCTCCGATTGGCTCATGATCTCAATAATTCTCCGGGTCCTATTCTCCCGGGAAGCAAGGATACAACTCTTCAAAATATCCTCTTTATTTTTAAAATTCTGATAGATAGTTCGTTTAGAGATACCCAGGGAAGATGCCAAATCGTCCATAGATACATTTTTAATGCCATAAAGGCTAAAAAGGTCTGTTGCTTGTTGAATTATTCTTTCCCTTATCATTGTTTTCTTTAAAAAATTGAACTAAATATCATTTTGGTCAATCACTTCGCTCATTATTATTTTAAGTAATGTTTGAAACGAGGTTTATTGATTTTCAAAAATCGGGTAATCCGGATTATATTTTTAGCAATTTTGACAATGCAAAGAAATAGTAGAACAGAGCAAATTGTAACGGGTAGAATGCTTAAACAACTATTTTGATTACTGAACTATCAAAAAGTACTACCGAAATAATCGATGATATGATTCCTGTATGTTGAAGGGAGAAATGACAGATGAGGTTAAAATCTAATGATAGCGTTTATATGATTGAAGTTAGGAGTTAGAAGTATTTTGGGTGATAAACTTTTCGCTATACTTATCCAGATTTTTTATCAATGGGATCTCGACCCTGAAGAAAGATTCGTCGGCCTGTATGCTGATATTTTTCCTGAACATCAACCAATAACGCTCGTTTAGATTGGACAGTCCCAAACCGTTTCCCGGGGCTACATCCTGTCTTGTCTGAAGGTTATTCTGGACAATAATCGTGTCATTCTCCATCATTTCAATAATCAGATGTAATGGTTTATTCAGGCTTACTATATTATGTTTGACGGCATTTTCGACCAATGTCTGTATAGCGAAAGGTAAAATATAATACTCCTGATAGTTGTCCAAAAACCGAATGTTGACAGAAAAAGCGTTTTCGTACCGGATCTTCATTAAATAGATATAGGATTCGTAAATTCCAGTTCATCAGAGAGTGTTACCACCGAACGTTCCTGTAAGGTATATCGTCATAAATTCCATAATGATACCAATAGAAATATCCGGCAACCATCCCTGCAATCATTCCCGGAAAGGTGATGAGGTTTTCCTTTAAAAATATAAATATGGCTTTCATTTCCACGATATTTTTTATAAAAAACTCCCATGAGTTTCAAGTATCTGTTCTGTTTTCATTTGCTTAATTATATTCCTTGCGAACAGATTATTGACCCGATGCCCGGGACAAATTGCGATGATCTTTCCCTTGATAAATTTACCGACAAGGGAGATATCCCCGATAACATCCAACAATTTATGCCTTGCCGGTTCATTTGGATACACAAGCGGTTTATTCAAGATATATCCTGTTTTATCGATCTTTCTCCTTTCTATCCCCATAATATCGGCCAAACGATCCAGTTCTACCTGTTGAATAAGCTGATCGTAAATGACAATCGCGTTGTCCAAATCTCCGCCCTTGATTAAGCCGGTTTTCAGAAGGTTTTCAATCTCTTTGATAAAAACAAAAGTCCTACACATCGAAATTTCATCTTTGAAATCAGATAAATTATCAAGAAAGGCATTTTGAAGGGGTAATACTTTTGAGTTGAATTCTATCTGTACTTCGACACTAAACCTGTCGGCCGGCACTAATTTCAAGTATGATCCCGTTTCAGTGTCGAAATATTCAATAGTATGATCCACTTCATAGTAGACCCTCTCTTTCGCTTGCTCTTCAAACCCAACCCTATGAATATTTTTCACGTATATGTCAGCACTTCCGTCGAGTATGGGAAATTCAGGTGAGTCAATTTCAATCAGGCAATTATCTATCTCACATCCATAAAGTGCAGCCAAGGCATGTTCTATTGTAGCGACCTGTACTCCATCTACAGACAATAAAGTACATCTTTGAGAATTGATGACATTCTCTGCGTAAGCCTTAATTACAGGACTTCCCTTAAGATCAACTCTTTTAATTTTGTACCCGAAATCAATGGGTGCGGGACGAAACGTGATAGTAGTTTTTAATCCTGTATGCAATCCTTTCCCTTTGATAGAAAAGGATTCCTTTATGGTTCTCTGTTTCATTAATCTGTTTTTAAAAAGTTAGTTTCAATAAATATAATCGTTTCCTTCATTTATAGCTCGATGAAGATATTAACTGCCTGATAGTTTAATAGGGTTTATCCTTTTTACTATCTTTTCTAAATTATCGGTAGATACAATACCCATGACCCGCTTTGTCTGATTATCCCCATCGAAAATTAACAGATTGGGAATACCGGAGATATTGTACTTATAATAATATTCGGTATGTTCTTCAATATTCATGGCATAGAAATGGATACCATTAAGCTTTTCTACATCCAACTGTTCAATATTGTACCGCATCTTTTGGCATAATTCAGAGTCGTTCCGATAGAGAAAAAGGAAAGTAATATTTTCTTTGTCCAAGCCAATTTCATCTACTTCAGTCAGTATTGAATTATTTTGTCCTGACAAAGGAATACTGTTTATTTTTTTCACGGTGATGATTCCGGTCAATATTGTGAATATGAAGATCACAAATAAAAAGTACCACGGTTTTAGATAAAATGTGTGATTACCATCCATACTTGCTTCAATATTAATTGATAATCTGCCTTCTCAATAAAACTAATCCTGTTAGCGTCATAACTGAAAACACCATTGCAGATATGGTAGATACAACTATTATTTTTAATCCTTTTTTCATCTCAATAAAGAACTTAGTTTTACACTAATATTTTATATCCAGTAACATCGAGAATTCTCGCTCAAATAAATTTTATTGAACCTCGCCGATTCGGGTTCTTTTTTATTACAAAAATATGTGATAGCCGTTTAAACTGGTTTCATGAACTTACTGAAACGATTATTTTGGCTTCCCAACTGCATAAAAATAGATACCGAAAAAATCAATATTTTTAGTTTTTTGGGCGTACAAGGAGAACAGACACATTAAAATAAATACTTCTCTAAAAAGCAGAATCAAGCAGAGTGTAGCGAATAGGCTGTAGAATATCACGAACACGAAATATCTAAACCTTTATCCGACTACATTCAGTCTATTTGGGCAATGCAATCGGAGAATGACGAAGATATTTATCCACGTTCGCTGATAATACCAGATTGACAGACGAAATAAGAAGCAAAAAACTCAAAGATTGGAAAGACGAAAACATTTTACAACACGAAAGTTGCACCGACTTTATGCGTATCTCTCATATTTGCTGTAAAAAGTCAGATATGAACGTAGGTAAAACCGTATTTGCCCAATTAATGTCGGTGTAAGTTTCCTACAACATTGCCACACTCGTTTTCCGTATTTTCTCCCATTTCTTTATGTTCTCGGTTTTGCCGCGAGCCACTTGCAGGTTATAACGCAACTGCATGCGCATAAGAAGTTCGGCACTAATTCCAGTGGCAGCTTCTAATGTAAGCGCAAAATCGGTGCTGATAGGACGTTTCCCGTTCAAAATATCGTTGAGCATCGTATATGATACGTCAATAACTTCCGCAAAATGTTTTTGCGAAATTCCCCTATATCCGAGTTCCTCTTTTACGATTTCACCCGGATGGATGGGTATATATGAATCTCCTAAATTATCCATGACGTTATGTCTTATAATGATTTGAAATATCTAAGATTGAGCAGATATTGATAATCTCTTCGCCCGAATCATGATGCGAGACTGTAAATTCCAACCGATACTGTTTGTCGATTCGAATAGACGAAATCCCTTTCTTATCTCCCTTTAAAATCTCATAATTCAAAGAATTCAACACATATAGTTCTTCTATTTTGCTTATACTAGCCAGTGTAAGGACACGCTTCACATAGTTTCGAACAACTTGAGGTTGAAACCGGTGCTTCTTATCTTTACTCTTTCCGAAGTAATATAGGTCAGAAAGGTATTCTTTATCAAAACGTATGACCATAAGCTTTGCGTTTTGTCAAAAGCAAAGATAATCATTTTTTCAAATAAATCATCTAAAAAAGTGGATTTTCTTATTCAGTTTATAACATCTTTGGAGTGATATACTGAAGGTGGGGTAACTGATTGGAAAGAACCGGTAAGTTGCCGATGGGAGAAATATATCAATCATCTGTTCTCATGTACCATTTCTTAAAATCGGCGCTCCTGGCGCGGCTCACAATTATTCTTTCGGGAGCAGGTATTGAAAGATTTACGGCTAATTTCCCGTCAAACCACATCGACAGGTCGGTTACGGCCTGGTGCGAAATAATGAATTGCCTGTTTGCCCTGAAAAACAGGTCGGGATCCAGTTGCTTCAAAAAATCATCGAGTGAAGTATCCATTGTATAATCGCGCTTATTGAAACAAGTAATCACCGCCTTTTTATTTTGCGAGTAAACATAGGCAATATCGTCAGCTGAAACGGGTATTAATTTATCTTTAACCGGGATAAGGAAACTTTTTCTGTGTGTTTTATTCACCTGATGGATACTTTTCATTATCTGTGCAATCACATCGGAGTGATTGTTGTTGGGCGAGAAGTTCTTCAGTTTATCCAATGCTTTTTCAAGACTTTTTTTACTGATCGGTTTGAGTAAATAGTCGATGCTGTTCACCTCGAATGCTTTTAGCGCATATTGGTCATAAGCTGTTGTAAAAATAATTGCGCAACGGATATCGACACTTTTAAAAATAGAAAATGAGTCTCCATCTGCAAGATGGATATCCATGAAAACCACATCGGGCATAGCGTTTGTTGAAAACCACTCTATACTCTCGTCCACATTTTGCAGTACGGCGATAATATCCATATTCTCGTCTATCGACTTTAAAAGCCTTTCAAGATTCTGCACGGCGGCAAATTCGTCTTCTACAATTACAGCGGTCATGATAATTATAAGTTATGAATTATAGGTTATGAATTATGAATGATAAACTTATCGCTATACTTATCCATATTTTTTATCAATGGGATCTCTACCCTGAAAATAGAGTCATTAGCTTCTATGCTGATATTTTTCCTGAACATCAACCTATAACGCTCGTTAAGGTTTGACAATCCCACACCGTTCCCATCTCTCACATCCTGTCTTGGCTGGAGATTATTCTCGACAATAATCGTCTCATCTTCCGTCATTTTAATGACTAAATACAGTGGCCTGTTCAAACTTACTATATTATGTTTCACGGCATTTTCCACCAATATCTGTATGGCAAAAGGCAGGATATAATACCTTTGATGCCCGTCCGGAATTTGGATTTTGACAGAGAGTGCCTCCCCGTAACGTATCTTCATTAAATGGATATAAGATCCGGTAAATTCCAACTCATCGGAAAGTGTCACCACCGGATGTTCCTGTATGGTATAGCGAAACACTGATGAGAGCTGCTCCAAATATTCATGTGCCCGCTCGTCGTCGTAACCGATCAATCCGTTGAGCGAGTTGAGCGAGTTGAAAAGGAAATGGGGATCGGTTTGATTTTTCAACGCATTGTACCGGTTTTTAAAATTTTCAATAGTAAGGTTCTTGTTTTCTTCCATCCTCTCCTGATTTTTAATGATCAGATAGATTAAATGGGAGACAAAAACAGAAGTAATAAGAAGTGTCAAATCTTTGACAAATTGAATAATAGAATACTGGTACGTCGTCAGTTCACCCTTAAACCAAATTCCTAACAGTTGGGAGATGATCGTGCTCAAAATACCTATAAAAGGCAACATAGCGAAGAACAATAACCATGATTTTCTTCTATTATTGGAGAAATGTGTAAGTATCCAGAATTCAATCCGAAAAAAGATATAGAGTAAAAATGTATTTACAAAAAGCAAAACTATAAGTTCAATATAATAAGATGATTCGGAAAGCCTTTTGGAAATCAGTCCACCCACATTTTCTCCCATATAAAAACTGTAAACTAAGATGATAGACTGTACAAAGAGAAAAAATATGTTCATGGACAGCGCTGATAAAAATGCCGTTCTTTTGTCTAATCGAATGATAGGGGGGTCTGTTTTCCGAAACATTTGGGCTATAGTAATATATTGGTTGTTTATAGATCAGCCGGGGCGATGCAAATATAATCAAAATCATTCATTTACAAAACAAAGAAACAAACTCAACGAGCAGCACGGAATATTATCCGGGGCCCATTGAGTTTTGAAGAAGAAGAAACTACACTTCACCCTATTTGAGGAGATTGCCCCTGTCTAACTTCCACCTTTATCCCATCAAACGTGCGATGCAATCCTCTTGCCGGCAATCCTGCATGGTTGGGGTAAATGTCGGGTATCGAGGCAATCTCTTTTCTGTCAACATCACTTTAGAAGCGATAGCCGATACCAAGGCTTACGGCCTGATTGTGCATGGATGCGTTATCCTTAAGCGCGTCTAACTGATCTATCAGTCCGAGCTGGTATCCGGCATTAATCTGGATACCATTCTGGAATTCATAGCCGACCAGTACTCCCAGTCCAAAATCCCATCGGTTCATATCAGCTTCGTCGTTCACCTTCTTGTACAGATCTTTATCGGCGTCTTTATATCTTGCATCAAAGCCAAGTCCCAAATAAGGCCCTACACCGGCATAAAATTTACCGCTATTGGTATAGGTTTGTCCCAGAAAGTAAACCGGTACCTGCATACCCCATTGCCTAAAGTCGTCTTCAGCAGTTCCGGTTTCCATTTTGGAATTACGGTAGAAGAACATTACTTCCGGTTGGATGGAGAAATTCTCATGCAGACCAATGTTCATGAATCCACCCAGCGTAGGGCCCAATTTCATTGTACTTGACTGATTATCTAAATCGGTAAGTAAAAAATTCGACATGTTTGCTTCTGCTTTCACGCCATAAGATATGGGAGTTTGAGCATTCACTATCACCAATCCTGTTGTCATCAATACTGACAAACACACTAAAACCATCTTTTTCATTTTTCTGAATAATTAATTAATAAAATTGTTTTCTTTTCTCTTGTTTGACATTGCAAAGATATGGCCTTGAAACGCTGTCTGTCCTTAAAATTGACTCAAACGCTGTTTTTGGTTGCCGAACTAAAATATACCCATACTTAAAACCCTATAAGGATTTGAATAAACAACACAATCATTACGTCCTGTTATCTGCAAAAGATGATAACCTTCAATCCTAATAGAGTGTATACCGCAAACTAAGGGCAAATCCGTTAAACCAATAGTCATTATAACTGTTGGTGAAGTTAAAAGAAGGTTTCCAGTCCAGCCCAACAGTATAAGGTGTGCGGGCGATACTGTATTCCAGACCAGCCAACAGATCCATTCCCAGTAACAAATTGCTTTTGTGTTTATCCTTGTCATGGTGTATGCCTCCCACATGGGCACCAATCCCTACAACCCATGATAAATCGGATGATCCCGGAACGAGTTGCTGATATTCATACATTCCCGTAAGCTGAAAATAGCGGGGTGATATAGAGAGAATAAATTCTGCCGCATTTTCGGGTGCAAAGAAATATTTTAGCGTTAAACCGCTATCATACCCTAACCTTACCCCCAGAGCTGTATTATAATTTTGCGCATTGAGAGTCGTTGTAAGTAATGTAATAGAAAAGACGGTGATGAATAATTTAGTATGTTGCATAAATAAATCACATTATGTATTCATATTCAATTGATATACTAAAGAATTATGAACGGGAAGTATTATGAAGATTATTTCCTGATTAAGCTGCCTATCAATCCTCCAAGCAATAAGCCATATATGCAATTAGTCCACCATTCCGAAGAAAAACCAAAAGTACCGTCATAGATTCCATAATATTGCCAGTAAAAATATCCGGCAATCGATCCCAGAATCATTCCAAGGAAAGAGGTCATGTTTTTCCTAAAAAATAAAAAAACTGTCTTCATAACAATAACGGCTGATAGAACATTTTTAGTGATTAATCTTATTCACTATCTTCCCTAAATTATTGGCAGATACAACACCCATAACTCGTTTTGCTTCAACATCCCCATTAAATATTAATAAATTGGGAATTCCGGAAATATTGTATTTATAATAATATTCGGGATTCTCTTCTATATCCATAGCATAGAAATTAATACCGTAAAGGTTTTCTGCATCCAATTGCTCTATATTATATCGCATCTTTTGGCATAATTCGGAATCTTTTCGATAGAAAAACAGGAAGGTCATACCCTCTTTATCCAGATCAATCTCATCCACTTCCGTGAGAATAGAATTGGTCTTCTCCGATAAGGGAATATTGTCCATTCTCTTTCCGGCTATAATTTCGGTCAATATGCAGAATACCGCTATTGCCAGTACAAAATACCAGGGTTTGAAATAAAAAGAGTGACTATTGCTCATATTTATTTACTCAAGATTTATTTATGATTTGCCTTCTCAATAAGATCATTCCTGTAAGACTCATAACTGAAAATACTATTACGGATACGGTAGAGAGAATTGCTATTTTTAATCCTCGTTTCATTGCTTGATAAAATTTTGAATGATCCCTAATTTTTATAATACAAAGTTATGGTACAGTTCCGTGCCTTTTTTTGCAAACTTACCGAAACGAATATTTTGGCTACTCAACTGTACAAAATCGATACCTAAAAGTTGCCGGCTGTAACATGTACGACGGAAAATCCAAAAAGAAAGGCGCTACTTTTCAGCAACGCCTTCCCGAAATTGATCATCCAGATCGAATTACATCATATCTTCAATATTCCATGCAAAGGCACGGAGACCCAGGTTGGGCGACTCTTCATCGAGTTTCCTCAGATAGTCCAGCAACAGCTTCACCCGGTCGTCCTCAACAATAGTGAGGATGGCCTTGTTCACCGACGGCCACGCGTGGGAACCGTAATGCGGTTCTCCGGTCTTGCTTCCCCGTCCGTGCACCTCTTTCCATGAAGTGAATCCGCGTATATTGAGTGAACTCAGGTTGCCCACGATCTCATCGTAGTGCGCCTGGTCTAAAGTTATCATTACTGCTTTCATATTTTCAATTACAAATTACTAATTACCAATGTCCTCGCATTTTTCACTTTAACCAATCAATACCGCGCGGCGGTGTTTCCTGCGTCTTCTGCGCACACCGTAACCCGCCATCATGGAATAGAGTGCCGGGATCAGTATAAGGGTAATGATGGTGGAAAAGGTCATACCTCCGATAATGGAGATACCCAGTGATTTCCACATCTCTGATCCCTGCCCTGTACCTATTGCCAGGGGAACCATACCCAGGATAGTAGTAAGGGTGGTCATTAATACGGGGCGCAACCTTGAACGGCCTCCATGAACTACCGCCGTGATGATGGACAGACCTCTCTCCCGGTTCAGGTTGATGTAGTCGATCAGTACGATGGCGTTTTTTACCACCATTCCCACAAGCATGATCAACCCGACAAATCCCATAATACCGAGTGGTTCACCCGTAAGGGCAAGGAAGAGTATAGAACCGGTAAAAGCAAACGGCACGGTCAGGATAATCATAAACGGATAGGTAAGCGACTCAAACTGCGATGCCAATACAATATATACCAGGAGGGAAACGATCATAAGAAGAAGTCCCAACTGTGAAAATGATTCCTGCTGGTCTTCCAGAGATCCACCTATCTCCATCTGTACTCCTGCCGGCAGATCTGCTTCGGCCAAAATGGTATTTACATCGGTCACCACCTCACTGAGGGCACGTCCGTAAATGGTACCGGTCACCGTCACAATACGCTGGCGATCCTGACGGTCGATCTGCGGAAGTGTAGAAGTTTCCATAACTGTTCCCAGGTCACGTACCCGCACCCCTACACCCATGGGGTTGTATATCAATATATTTTCGATATCTTCGATGGACTGGCGGTATTGTTCTTCATACCGTACCCGGATATCATACTCTTCTCCTTCTTCACGGAAACGCGACATGACAAGACCGTTGATCCTGTTTCTGATAGCATTGGCCGCCGTACTCATGTTCAGTCCGTTCAATGCTAATTTCTCACGATCGAACTGTATCTGGTACTCCATCCGGTAATCTTTTCTCGATACCGTGATATCGCGCAATCCTTTCACCCCTTCCAGTTTGGTTCTCATCTCGGCAGCGAGTTGGTCGGTGGCTGCGAGATCGTATCCGTAAATATTCAATGCAACATTACTTCCACCGGTCATCCCCATATCACCCCCACCCGGCATTACCCGGAAACGGTGCAGCTCCGGCATATTGGCAAGGTCCTGACGTATTTCGTCAGATATGTCATAAATGGTCTTTTTCCTGTTCTTGGCCTCCGTCAGACGCATCGTATAGGTCATGATATTGGAGGCATTATCCTGCATGGCCGCCCAGGTGTTATCTTCCGAAGCCGCTCCCACACTGAAAGAGATGATCTCGATCTCCGGATATTTTTCCTGCATCCCCCGCGCTATCCTGTGGCCTGTCTCCCGGGCAACCTCCATACGGGTTCCGGTAGGCATCTCCACGGTAATGGCAATTTCGTTATTGTCGGACGCCGGCATAAATTCCGTTTTCAATGTGACGGCACTGACAACCACACTTATGATAAAAATAACCAACACACCCAACAATGTGAGTCGTCTCCTGCGAGCCACCCAATTCACCAATCGGGCGTAAGCATGATCGATTCCGTTGAGCAACGGAAGTACTCTTCTACTGTACCATTTGTCGAAACCGGACATCTTGGCATCCTTGTTCGAGCGCATCATCTTCGCACTCATCATCGGGGTAAGTGTCAAGGCTATGATCAGCGACAGGGAAATAATGATGGTTACCATCCATCCCAACTGCTTGAACATCACACCGGCAAAACCACCGACCATGGTCATCGGTAAGAATACCGCAATAATGGTCAGTGTAGAGGCGATTACGGAAAGGGATACTTCTTCCGTACCGTACACAGCAGCCTGTTTGACACGGCTCCCCCGTTCAATATGGGTGGTAATGTTCTCCAGCACCACAATAGCATCATCCACCACCATCCCGATGGTAATGGAAAGAGCCGAGAGCGAGATGATATTAATAGAGTTCCCGGTGAGGTAAAGATAAATAAACGAACCGATCAGCGAGATGGGTATGGTCACCATGATAATGATGGTGGCACGCCACCGCCCCAGAAAGAAAAGCACGATGATACCGACAATGACCAGCGCCAGCAGGATTGTCTCCAGCAAACTGTTAATCGATACCTTGATATATTCGGAAGTATCCATCACCGTAACAAGCTTGATATCGGGCGGAAGGCTCTTCTCCAGTTCGGGTATTTGCGCCTTCACTGCATCGGCAATGGCCGCCGTATTGGCACCCGACTGTTTCTGTACCACGATGGCAGCACTGCGCTGCCCGTTGGTATAGTTCTCCTGTACACGGGATTCCAGCGTATCTTTCACTGAAGCCACATCGCGCAGATAGATGGCACGCCCCTGGTTGTTACCTACAATGATGTTGTTCAGGTCCCGGCTGTTCTTGAACTCTCCCTCGAGACGCAACATATAGGTCTGCGTACCGATATCGAAATTACCGGCAGGGACATTCACGTTTTCGGAGGCAATTACCTGTGCAATCTGTTCTAAAGAGATATTGTATGCCTCCAGTTTTTCGGGTACCACATTCACCTGTATCTCCCTTTGGGGAGCACCACTGACGGAAACGGTACCCACACCCGAAATGCGGTTGAGGGGGTTGGCCACCTGCTGGTCGAGTATCTTATATAACGCCCCTGCACTTTCCTCTGCCGTGGCAGAGAGAATAACTACGGGAATCATATCGGAGCTGAATTTCAGGATGATAGGATCTTCCGTACCGTCCGGAAGGAACCCCGATATCATATCCACCTTGTCGCGTACATCGTTCATCACGGCATCCATATCGGTGCCGAAATCGAACTCCAGCATGATCATCGACATGCCGTCGGTGGACCGTGATGTGATCTCTTTCAGTTTCTCGGTAGAGTTCAGCACATCCTCAAGGGGACGGGTCACATTGGTCTCCACATCCTCGGCACCTGCCCCCGAATAGGAGGTCATGACCGAGACAATATTCATGTCGATATTGGGATAGAGGTCTATAGGCAGCTGCCTGTAGAACAAAAACCCTATCAGCACAACACCGATAAATATCAATGATGTTCCCACGGGATTTTTTACCGCAGTTTCATATATTTTCATACGATTATTTTATTTTTTTCTTGTCGATGTATGGAACCTTGTATGTTTAATGATTATTGTAAACATGTCGGTTTCATACTTATATATTTTTAATTCAAGATTTCATATTCAAGATTTAGCTTCGCTGATTTGCAATTCAAATTTTGAATTTTGAATCTTGAATTTTGAATCTTAAATTTTGAATCTTAATCTATAACTTCCACTTCAACTCCGTCAATCAGACCGGTATTACCTTGCACGATCACTTTATCCCCGTCATTCAGGCCGGAAACGATCTCATATTTATCGTTGATACGGACTCCCAGTTGTACCAAAGTGTAGATTGCTTTTCCGTCTTTTTCCACGAACACATAACGGTCGTTAGAACCTACCTGCTTCAATACAGCCCTGTCGGAAAGCAACGGGCGTTCATTGGTACCGAAGTTCATCTTCACACGGGCAAACATACCGGGACGTAACCGCTGGTCGCCGTTAGGCACCGATATCTCTACTGTAAAAGTGTGCGAAACGGGGTCGAGCGTGGGATGTATCAACGATACGCTTCCCTGGAACACTTCTCCTCCCAGGGCATCTACCTGTACTTCTACCGGCATTCCCTTTACCACCTGGCTATAATAAGACTCCGAGACATTGACCTTTACCTTTACGGGATTGATACTCTCGATGGTGAGGATGGGGGACTGTCCGGCCACGTCTCCCGGATCGTAATTACGGGCAGTCACCACCCCATTTACGGGACTGGTCAGCGTAGTATTCTCATCCAGATTATTCAGGGCATACTCCGCCACATCGAGTTGGGTCTTTGCCTGGTCGAGTTGCTGTTTGGAAATACCACCTACTTCATACAGCTCTTTATAGCGTTCATAGTCCCTTTTCAACGTGGCTACCTGTGTCTGTTGTTGTGAAAGATTTGCCTTATCCATGGTTACCAACGCCTGTCCGCGACGGACTTGCGAACCAACATCCACCCTGATTTCACGAATGCGGCCTCCCATGGCGGGAGCAATATTATTCACCTGATCAGCCTCTACCGTAGCGGTAAAGGTCGATATCTGATCCACCGGTACCAATTGAACCTCTTCCACACGTACCTTTGTCTTCTGGATAGCTTCGCTTTCAGCGTTCCCGGTACGGTCTCCTCCTCCGCAGGAAGCAAGCAGTGCAACTGCCAGTAAAGGAGTTATTCTCAATAAACTGTATCGTTTCATATAATTATTTATATATTTTATTTTTAAATTGGGTTCCACATTTAAAATTTAAAATTCAAAATTCAAAATTCAAGATTTCAGATTTGACTACGTTGATTTGCCATTCGAATATTAAATTTTGAATCTTAAATCTTTATTCTATATTTACCGGCGTAATATCATACCCCAGCACTTTCTCCAGATCGGCTTTAGCCGAGAGATAGTCGTAGATGGCGTTCCTGTACTGCAGTTCGGCGTTCAGCACGGCCAATGCCGCCGCGTTGACATCCACGATAGTACCCATTCCCGTCTCGTACCGCTTCAGGGTAATCTCATGGCCCTTGCGGGCTTGTTCCACGGATGATTGCGTAGCTACCACCTGTTCAATATTTTTGTGGATAAGGTCGTAATTGTTCCTGATCGACAACTTGAGCCCCCTTTCCACATCCTTGCGTTGTTCATCGAGTTGCCATAGCTGTATCTGTGCCTGTTTCACATTATGGTAACGTTGTCCGCCGCTAAAGAGAGGTATCTGGAGCGTGAAGCCCAGCATGGAATAGGGATCCCAACGATAAGTATTGAACTTGAAGTCATTGTTCTGACTCATGTAGGTCCAGTTGAAAGAGGTCACCAGTGAAGGAGCATACTGCAGTTTCTGCAACTCATAGGCTTTTTGTGCCTGTTCGGCCTGCAGGTCGAACTGCTTGATATCACTATTGTTGATAAGCGAAGTATCCGCCGGAATGATGGCATCGAACATGCTCTTCTCATAATCATCCAAAGAACCCACCACTTTCAGCGGTATGTCGCCATCGATCCCCATCAGCATCTTCAGTTGCAATTCAGCGATCTTCATCATATTCTCCGACTGAAGGATACTGGGTATAAGGCTTTTGAGCCGCACGTCGGCGGTGATCACATCATACTCGGCCACCACTCCCTGATTATACCGGTTACGGATATTCTCGAGGTTGATGGAATCGGTCTCGTAAGTTTTCCTGAAAACGTCGTGGCTATCCTGCGCCAGCAACAGGCTGAAAAATGATTTCTTTACTTGGTTCATCAGGTTGATACGCGACGCACGGGCCTGCTCCATAGCGAGTTGGATATCCACCTCGGTCATCTGGATATTTTTCCATAGCGAAGGAACTACCAATGGCAGACTCACATTCAGTCCGGCTGACCAAACGTTAAAACGCCCCATTTGGATCCCTTCACCACTATCAGTACCGCCGCCAGGCATCATCACTTTTTGCAATACCTGCAGTATCTGTAATTCTTCTTCGGTATAATCCCCGGGGTCAATATCTCCGCCTCCCATGCCGAAACCTTCGTCAAAGTAGACCGTCTGTCTTTTGATAGCGCGCTGGTATTGCCCGATCAGATCCATCTGAGGCATAAGGGCCCCGTAAGCCGACTTCCTCGCATACTGCTTCTTGGTGATCTCCATATCGGCAACCTTCACCGTGGGATTCTCACTCAAAGCGATTTCCAATGCACGGTCCAAATCGATCTGCAAACTATCGGTTTGCTGTGCTGTTGCCGTCGATAAACCGGCAAGACCCGGCAGTATCAGTAATAATAGTATTATACTTCGTAAATTCATTGTCTGTCCTAATTAATTTAGTAGCTTTCACTCATTACATCCGGCAAAGCAGACACATTTCCCCTCTCATACCAAATATTGACATTGCCTTATTTCAGTGAATGAAAACGTTTTAATTATTAATTCTTTGTTGTTCCAAGTAAGCGTCTATGATTTCAATTCCTTTACCCGTCATGATTCCCCGCACAAAATTAATCATCATTGTGTAGAAAAGTTCATTAAACGAAAAAGGAGGCTTTTCGAGATAGGAGGCACGGATATAAGTGTAGGTACTTTCTTCCACCAGAAAGGCTGCTACATTCACATTCAGATCCTCACGGATATATCCTTCTTCAATGCCCTGATGTAGAAAAGTACTCAGATGAATATTACTAATCTCGACATACCTTTTTATCAGATTGGCAGCACGGGGATAGTATTTTTGGATATCCTCGAAAAATTTTGCACTACAGTCAGGCACATTCTCATAATCCTCAATGAGTTTGATAAAAACCTCTACTACATTGTTGCATTCAGCAAGAAGAGAACTAAATGCCTCTTTTCTTTTCTCACTAAACCAATGAAGTATTGATAACAGGATATCTTCCTTGTCCTTGAAATTCTCATACAAAGTACGCTTGGAGATACCCATCGAGGATGCTATCTCATCCATCGACACATTCTTTATACCGTATTTCCGGAACAGATCGCCCGCTTTTTCTATAATTCGTTCCCTTAATTCCATTTTTATATTTGAAAAAAGCGGTGCAAAGGTAAAACAGAAAACTCAAAAACTCAAATCGGTTTTCTTAGTTTTAACATACTTTACATTAAGACTTTGTTACGTTCAGAGGTTCAGCACGGTCCGCAACGCCTTGTAACCCGCAACGCTGGCCCTGATCTTGTCTCCGTTCTTAAGAGTAAGCATCTGATTCTGTTTTTTATACATCTCAATGCGAAGTATCTTTTCCTCATTCACGATGTAGGAGCGGTGTACCCTCACAAACTGCGACGAAGGCAGGCCGGCCTCGAAATACTTCATAGTCTCTTCCTTGAGAAATCTATTCTGATCAGTGACTATCTGTACATAATCGCCATCGGAACGGATATAAATAATATCAGGTACAAAGATCACATGGATTTTCTGCCCGACTTTTACCGCCACACGCTCCAGTATCTCAGTTTCTTCCTGCTCTTTCCCATTTTGGATCTCCGTCAGCCCTGAATCCTGAATATTATCCTCCTCCATATTATTCTCCTTCTCTGTGGAGACCATACAGCGCAACATCACCTGTATATATGCCACATAAACCAATATTCCAATGAAAAGCGCCAAGGGTAGCAATGATTGTATCTCTGCAAAGCTTGTACTGCCGAAAACAATCCGGGAAGATAGAAAGAATAACGCTCCCCATACCAACACTACCACCAGCCCCAATGCAAAGAAATTGACAAATCGCTGTACGGTATCGAGCTTTACATAATTGGAGGATGGAATAGCTATGGCCAGTAATGCTCCCATCCCGCCCAATATGAGTGCATCGATAGCACTTTTCAGTAATAAAAGCGGAAATGGAAAAGAGACGATAGGGCGAAAGGCCACTACTTGCAACACCATATATATGAAGCACAACAGCAAGGTGAACAGCCACCGGAAAGGAATGTAGGTAAATGAGAATTTCATTCCGGACTACGTTTTCAACGGATTTCACATCCTCCAAATATCAAATCTCCCTGGATAATCAGTTTTCTGGAATTGTCGGGGGATGAGACCAACCGTTTATCCTGCAAACCTCCAAATACTGTCTGGAATTTGGCCTCTACCAGCCAATCTTCCGGAATACGAAGTTCCACACCACCAAAAATGGCCTCTACGTCGAGATAAGTCGTTCCTTCCGGTAGTTGCGTCCTACGCAAGTCGAGTACCACACCACCAAATACGGTACTGATCCTGCCTCCGTGAAAAACCGGATCCAGAAAAATACTCTCCGATCCCCCGAAAAAAACCTCCCTATCTATACGCCCTCCGCTCCTTTCGGTGGAACCAATGGTTTCAGTGGAACCAACGGTACCGGCAGAACCAATAGTGTCAGAGGTATAGCCGGGATGCACCGTATCAGCAGAATAGTGATACTCTCTCTCCCTCCTTCTACGTTTTTCCAATATCACTTTCAGTATGAATCCGATACCAAACAGGATAAGCAGCAGTGGCCAGTAAGTGTACGTAAAATCACTGTCCACACCCTGAATACTACCCGGATACAATACCGCAATACGGGGAAGCAAGAAGAAACTACCCAGTATCAACCAGAAGAGTGAAACGATATAGTTATCTCTGGAGAAACTTACAATACCGATCACAATAAAGACCATGGGCCACGAAAAGATGACCGGTCTCAGGGCGGAATCAATCCATCCGAAGTTAAACGAAAGGAACAGAAACCCCGCCACGACCAACAAAAGTCCGAAAAGTAAACCTCTAGTCTTCGTACCGTGAAGTGATGTACAAGAATTTGTCTGCATACATTTTAAATTTAATTTTAGAATTAATTTCAACAAAGATAAACACAGAAAGAGTTGAAATAAAATAGAAAATCGATGAATATACTGTTTTTTCCCGACAAATGCATGATTATTTCCGGTCAAAACGGGATCAATTTACCGGTAAAGGAGACCTGCCTTACCCAATGACCTTCACAGGAGGACTGATGTATTTATCAGCATATTGCCTGATAAACATTTTAAATTGTGACCTAAGTGCCCTAAAAATTATAATCTGTCATGAATATTTTATAATTTTGTGTGATTTTACATTTTTACCCCACAATAACAATCAAAATGGCAAACAGTAAACTACGAGATGATGCACTTGCCTATCATTCGCAAGGGCGTCCCGGAAAAATAGAAGTCGTCCCAACTAAACCCCACAGTTCACAACGTGATCTCTCACTCGCCTACTCTCCCGGTGTGGCAGAGCCCTGCCTGGAGATCGAAAAAGATCCCCAGACAGCCTATGATTACACGTCGAAAGGTAATTTAGTGGCGGTGATCTCCAACGGTACAGCCGTATTGGGTCTGGGTAATATCGGAGCAATAGCCGGCAAACCCGTGATGGAAGGAAAAGGGTTACTCTTCAAAATATTCGCCGGGATCGATGTGTTCGATATCGAGGTGAACGAGAGAGATCCTGAAAAATTCATCGAAGTGGTGAAGGCTATCTCCCCCACTTTCGGAGGTATCAACCTGGAGGATATCAAAGCGCCGGAATGCTTCGAGATCGAAGAACGCCTGAAAAAGGAACTGGATATACCCATTATGCATGACGACCAACACGGAACGGCGATCATCTCCGCCTGCGGTCTCTTAAATGCACTGGAATTGAACGGTAAGAAGATTGAAGATATCCGTATCGTGGTAAACGGTGCAGGAGCCGCTGCCAACTCTTGTACGCAGTTGTACATCGCTCTGGGTGCAAAACCGGAAAATATTGTGATGCTCGATTCAAAAGGGGTAATCAACACTTCGAGGACCGACCTCAACGACCGCAAAAAACCGTTTGCCACTACCCGCAATATCTCTACGTTGGAAGAAGCGGTAAAAGATGCCGATATGTTCCTCGGACTTTCGGTGGCTGATGTGCTTACTCCCGAAATGCTCCGGTCGATGAGCTCCGACCCGATCGTATTTGCGTTGGCCAACCCCAATCCGGAGATCTCCTATGAACTGGCCATGGCATCGAGAGAGGATATTATCTTCGCTACGGGTCGTTCCGATTATCCCAACCAGATCAATAATGTACTGGGATTCCCCTATATTTTCCGAGGAGCGCTCGATGTGCAGGCAACCTGTATCAACGAAGGGATGAAAGTCGCCACAGTGTATGCACTGGCTGAACTTACAAAAAAAGCGGTACCCGACGTGGTAAATGCAGCCTATAGCATCAAAAAACTAAGCTTCGGAAGAGACTATATCATTCCCAAACCATTGGATCCAAGATTACTGACGACGGTAGCCCCGGCAGTAGCAAAAGCAGCTATGGAATCGGGAGTAGCCCGCAAGCCGATCACCGACTGGGAACAATATGACCATAAGCTACGTGACCTGATGGGATTGGACAACAAGATGATCCGCCGCCTGTTCGAGATGGCACGCCAGAACCCCAAGCGGGTAGTCTTCTCAGAGACTAACCACCTGAATATGTTGAAAGCAGCTGAAACGGCATATGCCGAAGGTCTCTGCAAACCTGTTTTGCTGGGGAATGAAGAAAAGATCTCCAAAATGGCGAAAGAAAACCAGATCAGCCTCGAAGGGATCGAGACTGTGAACCTGCGGCACGACCGTGAAGAAGAGCGGCGTTTGCGCTATGCGGAAATCCTTGCGCAAAAGCGGAAACGGCAGGGTATGACCTTTGATGAGGCAGCAGAAAAGATGTTCGAACGGAACTATTTCGGCATGATGATGGTGGAGACCGGCGATGCCGATGCCATGATCACGGGTGTATTCAGCAAATATGCCGATACTACCTCTATTGCCAAGGAGGTGATCGGCATCCGCGACGGGTTGAACCATATCGGAGCCATGCATATCGTCAATACCAAGAAAGGTGTGCTCTTCCTTGCGGATACGCTTTTCAACCGCCACCCCGACACCGAAGCGTTGATAGATATTGCCCGGCTGGCCAACGCTACCGTCAAGTTCTTCGCGCATGACCCGGTGATCGCCATGATTTCCTATTCCAATTTCGGGGCAGACTCGGTGGGTAGTCCCGCCAGCGTGCACAAGGTGGTGGAGACGCTGCACGAAAGATACCCGGACCTGGTAGTCGATGGTGAAATGCAGGTCAACTATGCACTCAACAAAGAGTTACGCGACAAGAAATATCCGTTCACCCGCCTGCAGGGCAAAGAGGTGAATACTCTGGTATTTCCTAACCTCAGTTCGGCCAATTCGGCGTACAAACTATTGAGGGAAACGGGGACAAGCGACATTATCGGCCCCATCCAGATGGGATTGAACAAACCGGTGCACATCCTCGATGTGGAAACATCGGTACGTGATATCGTCAATATGGTGGCGGTAGCGGTAATAGACGCGATCGTGGAGGAAAATATCCAAACCAACAACCTCACAAGGATAGAATAAAAAACATCACCTCACCCCGGCAATGTAAATCCGGGCAACTACCCTGTAAAGCGGTTTTACAGGGGGAAACAAACAGAAAATTAAACCTAAACAAAATATAGAAATGATGGAAAAAAGAAAGAAATTCATTCTCCCCGAAGCAGAGATACCTACCCACTGGTATAATGTGACGGCTGAAATGAAAAACAAACCTCAACCCATGATCAACCCGCAGACGAAAGAACCATTGAAAGCGGAAGATCTTTATCCTCTTTTTGCCCAAGAGTTGTCGCGTCAGGAGATGAACCAGACCGATGCCTGGATCGATATCCCCGAGGAGGTTAGAGAGAAATACAAAATTTACCGCCCCAGCCCGCTGGTACGCGCTACCGGCTTGGAAAAAGCACTCGACACACCGGCACATATCTACTTCAAAAACGAAAGTGTAAGCCCGGTAGGTTCACACAAACTCAATTCGGCACTGCCTCAGGCCTACTATAATAAGATAGAAGGAATAACCAACATCACTACCGAGACCGGTGCAGGGCAATGGGGTACTGCACTGGCATTTGCCGCAAAGGCATTCGACCTGGAACTGGCGGTCTATATGGTGAAGATCAGCTATGAGCAGAAACCCTACCGTCGCTCGCTGATGCAGACCTGGGGAGCCCAGGTGATCCCTTCCCCCAGTATGTCGACCAAAGCAGGACGTAAAATCATCACCGAGCATCCCAATTATCAAGGCAGTTTGGGAACAGCTATCTCCGAAGCCATTGAATTGGCCATGCAGACTCCCAACTGCAAATACACACTGGGCAGTGTGCTCAACCATGTAGCACTGCACCAGACGATTATCGGCCTGGAAGCAGAGAAACAGATGGCCATGGCCGAGGAGTATCCCGACGTGGTAATCGGCTGTTTTGGCGGTGGTTCCAACTTCTCCGGTATCAGCTTTCCGTTTCTGCGTCACAATATTGCCGGGAAAACCAACACAAGGTTTATCGCCGCCGAGCCGGCATCCTGTCCCAAGCTGACGCGAGGGGAGTTCCGTTACGATTTTGGTGACGAGACCGGCTATACACCGCTGATCCCGATGTACACACTGGGACACAAGTTCGCCCCGGCCAATATCCACGCCGGAGGATTGCGTTATCACGGAGCCGGCAGTATTGTGAGCCAACTGCTGAAAGATAAATTGATTGAGGCGGTAAGCATCAAACAGTTGGAGACGTTTGAAGCAGGTATACTCTTTGCCCGTACCGAAGGTATCATCCCTGCCCCGGAATCGACCCATGCTATTGCGGTAGCCGTCCGGGAAGCATTACAGGCCAAAGAAGAGGGAAAAGAAAAGGTTATCCTGTTCAATCTCTCTGGACACGGCCTGGTAGATATGGCCGCTTACGACCAATATCTGGCGGGCGACCTGAGCAATCATGAGGTTTCGGATGAAGATATCCGCAAATTTTCAGCTGAGTCCTGATCTCATTGAGAATAAGCGCTATTGCGGATAAACAGACGAAAAAGGGTGAAAAATAACATAAATAATTTGGAAGTTTCATTTTTAGCCCCTATCTTTGAAAATACAAATTGAATGAGTCATTGCCGCATTGGTCGATTGGGAAACTCATCAATTACATTTTATGAACCGAGACTCGTTTTTGGCATCAATGGCGGGCCGCATCCTCCGGGATTCCGATTTATCGGGACAGCGGATTACAAAGATGCCGGGACACTCAAATCCTGTCATAAGGAGTTTCGTCTTATTCCACCGGTGCGGCTTTTTATAAAAAGCAGATTAGCAAGAAGATCTTCTCTGATTGCAATCTGCTTTTCACTTTATATGGGAGATGATTCGAGAATTCAAGATTCAAGATTTCATTGTCAACTTTCAATTATCCATTGTCAATTAAGTAAAATTGGCACATTATCAAGATGGGTACAATAAAACAATATTGGGAACTTTTCCTTGTCTTCTTTAAGATCGGCGCCTTTACTTTTGGTGGTGGTTACGCCATGATTCCCCTTATCCGCAACGAGGTAGTCAACAAAAAGAGATGGATACAAGATGACGAATTTATAGATATGCTTGCTATTGCCCAGTCCATGCCCGGCCCCATCGCACTCAATACAGCCTTGTTCGTGGGAAATAAACGGCGTGGATTTAAAGGCAGCCTCTTTTCTGCAGCGGGCGTTATTTTACCCTCCTTTATCGTGATCCTGCTTATTGCCATGGTGTTCACCCAGTTCAAGGACAACGAGGTAGTAGAGCGCATATTCAAAGGTATCCGTCCCGCAGTGGTAGCACTGATTGTCGCACCCCTGTTGAGTCTGGGCAAATCGGCCGGGGTGAGATGGAAGAACCTATGGATTCCTGTTGCTGTAGCACTTGCAGTCTGGCAGCTAAACGTCTCCCCCATGTATATTGTACTCGCAGCTATCCTTTTAGGAATTTCCCATTTTATTTATTTGAGAACGAAAATAAATAAGTAATATGGAACTATTGGACCTCTATCCGGCATTGTTTGTAGCATTCTTTAAGATCGGCCTGTTCGGTTTTGGAGGAGGGTATGCCATGCTGCCTCTTATACAGCACGAGATCGTCGATACGCATCAATGGATGTCGGTAAGCGACTTCACCGATATTGTGGCTATCTCACAGACCACGCCGGGGCCTATAGCCTTCAATTCAGCCACTTATATAGGTTATTCGGCCGTTACGGAGATGGGGTTTGCGTCGGGTTACGGAGTGATCGGCTCGGCAATCTGTACCTTTGCGGTAAGTCTGCCCTCTCTTATCCTGATGACACTTGTCACCGCCTTTTTCTTCCGGCTCAAGAATAACCCATGGTTGCAGTCGGCCCTCTCGATTCTGAAACCGGCTATTATCGGGCTGATTGCTTCCGCAGCACTTATACTGATTACTCCCTACAATTTTATTGATTATAAAAGCTGGATCATTTTTGGAGTGGTATTGGCGGCATCCATCAAAAAGGTAGATCCGATCCTGCTTATTTTCCTCTCCGGTGTGATGGGACTGGTTCTTTACTGAGCGGCGTTCTCCGGCCTCCCGGATTCATTTGTCTCATTTGAAGCTTCTTTCTGAAATTCCGCTGACTCCTTGAGCGCTTTTTTCAATGCCTTTTCAGCCTTCCGCCTTCTCCGGCTCCTCTTTCCGGCCCGGATAAGCAGTACCAGAAAAAACAGGAGTAATAGCGCAATCAGAACTAAAAACCATGTTTCAGTATAAAAAGGGTCGTTACTATAGTCAATACCTATATCAAGGTTTATCTCCTCCATCCCATTCAATCTCCATCAATCTCATTCAACATATCTGTTCTCTGATAAGCAAGCCGTTCTGTTCCATTGGAGACATAGATGATACCGCAGTAGCTAAATCCCAGTTTTTTGAGTATCCGCTGCATCACACGGTTATCGCGATGCGTATCTACCCGAACGTTGTTACATTGTAAGAAACACCACCGGAAGCAGGCTTCGGCAATTCCTTTTTCTTTGCCTGATGATGCGATACGGTGTACGGTACCATAGAGGTCATTATTGAGCCATTCTCCCTCATAGATATTCTCATAAGTAGGATCATCACCAATGATAAAACAGAAAGTACCAATCAATTCTCCCTCCTGGTTTTCACAGACAAAACTGTGTCCTGCATCTATCTCTTCTTTGATAAAGGCAACCAAGGGATAGCCGTCCGTCCATTGCGAAACATTTCCGGTACTGCACATAAAATCACGGGCGATGGCATATATCTCCATCACCTCCGGCAGATCGTCATGGGTTGTGGGTCGTATCCGGGTGATCATTCCAATTATTTACAGCACTACGGTTGGGTTGTCTTGACTTTTGATTCTTATCTCTCTTTATGCCTTTTTTGCCGATGGTTTCTTGGTTGTCTTCTTTGCTGACGATTTTCCAGTCGATGATTTCTTTGCCACAGTCTTGGTGGCGGCTGCTTTTGCTGCTGCCTTCTCAGCTTTGGGTTCCTTTCCCTTATCGGTATCGGCAATAATCTTACGGCAATCTTCCAGGGAGAGTTCCTCCGGTTTTTGCCCTTTGGGAATCTTATAATTCGATTTTTTGTAGGCGATATAGGGACCGTAACGACCGTTCAACACCTGTAGGTCGGTATCTTCTTCAAAAGTTTTGATGATCTTTTCCTTATCTTTTTTCTCCTTCGCCTCGATCAGTTCAATAGCTTCATCGAGCCGGACCTCTAACGGATCGACTCCCTTAGGCAATGAAACAAATTTATTGTTGTGACGGATATAAGGACCAAACCGACCAACCCCGATCACCACCTCTTTCCCTCTGAATTCACCCACTGTTCGCGGTAATTCAAACAGTTTCAGGGTCTCTTCGAGAGTGATAGTCTCGATAGATTGTGATTTTTGCAACGAAGCAAAAAGCGGTTTCTCCTCTTCATCCTGAGTTCCTATCTGTGCCATGGCACCATAACGACCTATCTTTACCGATACCTGGCGCCCCGTCTTGGGATCCGTACCCAACACCCGTTCACCCGCTTTGTGTTCGGTGCGCATCTGCGACGTCTCTTCCACGATGGGGTGAAACATTTTATAGAAATCGGCAATCGATTTGTTCCACTGGGCTTCACCCTCGGCAATCTTATCGAAATCCTTCTCCACTTTGGCCGTAAAATTATAATCGACGATCGAGGGGAAATACTCCACCAGAAAATCGTTTACTACCATACCGATATCAGTCGGGATTAATTTATTTTTATCGGCACCGGCAATCTCTTTCTTGTGGGTATCTTTAATAACTCCTTTCTTGAGGGTAAGGATATTATAGATTCTCTCTTCTCCTTCTATATTCCCTTTCTCCACATACTCCCGGTTGATGATGGTAGAAATGGTAGGTGCATAAGTAGAAGGGCGTCCGATACCCAGTTCTTCCATCTTCCTCACCAATGCTGCTTCGGTATATCTCGGGGGACGTTGTGTAAAGCGTTCTGTTGCATTCGTCTCCAGCATGGTGAGTTGTTCACCTTTTTTCATGGGAGGCAGCATCCCCTCTTCATTTTCACCGTTCTCCTCGTCGGTTCCTTCCAGATAGACCCGCAGAAATCCGTCGAATTTAATTACTTCACCGTTAGCCACGAATTTACCGTCGTTGTTGGAAATAGTGATATCTGCAGTAGTGCGCTCCAATTCGGCATCCGCCATCTGCGAAGCAATGGTACGCTTCCAGATCAGCTCATAGAGCCGCTTCTCCTGGGCAGTACCATCAATCTCATGTGTACTGATATAAGTCGGGCGGATAGCTTCGTGCGCCTCCTGTGCACCCTTAGACTGGGTAGCGTACTGCCGGCTTTTGATATATTTCTCTCCGTATTGACTGCTAATTTCCGTTTTGGCAGTTCCGATCGCCAGTGCGGAGAGATGTACCGAGTCGGTACGCATATAGGTTATCTTCCCTGACTCGTAAAGGCGTTGCGCCACCATCATGGTCTGTCCTACCGAGAAGCCCAGCTTACGCGACGCTTCCTGTTGCAGGGTGGAGGTTGTGAATGGAGGTGCAGGCGATTTCTTTGCCGGACGAACATGGACATCGCCCACGGTAAAGGCCGATGTCTTGAGTTGCTCTAACAGCACCAGCGCTTCAGCTTTGGTCTTAAGCCGTTTGTTATATTCGGCTTTGATCTCATACTGATGCCCGTTCTCCTCTTTAGTGAAAAGGGCTACAATCCTGTAAGCCGCTTCCGATTTGAAATTCTGGATTTCCCGTTCCCTTTCGACAATCAGGCGTACTGCGACAGATTGCACACGTCCGGCAGAGAGGGCCGGTTTTATCTTTCTCCACAACACCGGCGAGAGCTCGAAGCCCACGATACGGTCGAGTACCCTCCGCGCCTGCTGTGCATCCACTAAGTTCTGGTCGATCTTACGGGGATTTTGGATTGCTTGTTGAATGGCATCCTTTGTGATTTCGTGAAATACGATACGTTTGGTCTTATCCTCCTTCAGCTCCAGCGCATCAAAGAGATGCCATGAGATGGCCTCCCCCTCGCGGTCCTCATCGGAAGCGAGCCAGACCGTTTCAGCTTTTTTCGCCGCCGCTTTCAGCTCATTAACAACTTTTTTCTTATCGGCAGGAATCTCATAAATCGGCATAAAGCCGTTCTCAATATCGATACTGAAATCTTTTTTCTTCAGATCGCGAATATGCCCGTAGCTGGACATGACATGAAAATCCTTTCCGAGAAACCTCTCAATTGTCTTTGCTTTCGCAGGTGACTCTACGATAACCAGGTTTTTATCCATTCAAGTTTACAATTTGGGTGCAAAAGTACTAAGTTTTGTGCAAGGAACAATATCTTTTTCAGAAAATCCTTGTTTATGAAGGTGTTTTTATGTTTAATAGAGGGTCACTCCATGAATGGAAGTCAACATATTAGTAAGCTGTAAAGACAATGCCCGGCGTATTTCAAGATGCATACGGCAACTATCGGTAAAATCCTGTGTCCAGCGTACGGTATCAAATTGTTTTAACACACGCATCACCTCATTGAGCAAGGTATAATCGAAAGCGATATTGATGGTATCATCTACTGTTCTCTCCACGATCTCCGCGTTGGCAACGGCATCGGCAGCGGCTTCCTTGTATGCCTTGATAAGTCCCCCTGTTCCCAGAAGTGTACCGCCGAAATAGCGTACTACGGTAATCAGTACATCGGTCAGTTCAGCTGAATTGATCTGTCCCAAGATAGGCCTTCCCGCCGTTCCCGACGGCTCCCCATCATCATTGGAGCGGAAATCGGTTCTCTCCCACCCCAATATATAGGCCCAACAGACATGGCGGGCATCGTAATATTTCTTGTGTTGCTCATCCAGTATCTCTTTCACCTCTTCAACACTTTTCACCGGAAAGATGTGAGATATGAACTTACTTTTCTTTTCGGTGATATATCCTTCGGCAGGTCGGATTACGGTTTTATATGTATCGTCCATACCACAAAAATAGTAAAAGTGGATGGAACAGACATAATGCCGACAGGGTTGTTTTAATGTTCCTCGCTCAACTTAATTATTTCTTTGACTGTTTCTGCTGTTTTGAAGATGTCTTCTTATCGGATTGTTTTGATGTTGTTTTTTTGTTCGACTGTTTCGAAGATCTTTTTTTATCTGGCAGTTCCGGTACTTTATATCCAGCCTGGTCTGCCTCCGAAATTCCTATGGCGATAGCCTGGTCTCTGTCGGTTACTTTTTTGCCGGCCGAAGTCTTCAGTTTTCCCTTCTTAAATTCAGACATAACTTCGCCGATCTTCTCCTGTGCTTTTTTCGAATACTTAGCCATACCAACTCCTTTCTTTTTATATTTATAATAGACTACGATACAGATATATAAACATATCTGCTTAAAAAAAGGTTCCTCCTCCGGTATATCCTTTATTTATATTTATACGCAAATAACCCTCTTTAACAGCTATTATACCTATGACTCTTTTATCTCGAAGATATTCTCTCTTCAAACCGGTTCAACACGTCGATGAACGTTTCGGGTAAGATGTTATATACAAAATTGAGAATATAGATGGGGATTTCCTTGTAATAAGCCGCTGCAATGGCTCCTGTCATACAGGCTATGGTATCGCTGTCGCCTCCGATTGAAATAGCCAACCGGATAGCGCTTTCATAATCCGAACTTTCAAGGAAAGCCCTGATCGCTTGCGGGACGGAACCCTGGCAAGTAGTGTCGAAAGTATAATACGGACGGATCTCATCGAGCGTGAAATCGAGGTCGTAGCCAAAAGTTTCGGTGATGTATTGTCTTATTTCATCCTTCGATTTTCCCTTTCGGGCGAAAAAAACGGCAGAAACAACTGCCTGTGCACCTTTGATGCCTTCAGGATGATCATGGGTCACTTCCGCTGTTTGCCTGGCAACATCCAGCACCTCTTCCAGCGTGTCAAAGGCAAAGCCGACAGGACTCACACGCATCGCCGAACCGTTTCCATAACTTCCGTATGGTGCACGGTTCTCCGATTGCAGCCATTCGATAAAAAAACCACCATAACCCCGGTAAGGATGCTTCCGTCCATATTTCCAAATAGCTTCGGCAAAATCCTTGCCATGGAGAATAGCATCGGCTACAGCGACCGTGAGTACGGTGTCATCCGTAAAGTCCGATTTATCCGAGAACAACGGAAACTTTGCTGTCTTCACGTTATTCCGTTCAAAAACGGAACCAATGATATCACCCGCGATTGCACCTATGATAGTTGGTGTAGGATAATGCATAATTATTCAAAGATTTATCGTGTTAGACGGTTTATCGTTTTGATACGTACTATATTATTGAGGGTGATTTTTTCTCAAATCACTATCAGCCGTAAGTTTTACTTGTGATACATAACACCTACGAAAATATGATTTTACATTCTAAATTGCAAGAATTATAGGTATATATCAAAAAACTTACCCGCCAAACCGGTAGTTGAACCGGAATGACGGGTAAATAAATTATACAGGATATGGTCAAACCTATTTGAAAAGCATCCCTTTAGCATTTGGATGCACCACAGTTACGGCACTTAAGGCATCCTTCCTGATAAACCAATGTTTCCTGACCGCAGACAGGACATTTTTGCCCTTTGGCTTCGGTCTCGTTGGGCAGGTATTTCTTCAGTGCCCGCTCCACACCGTTCTTCCATGTGTTAATGGTCTCGCTGTCAAGTTCCAGTCCCGATACCAGCTTGATCACCTGATCAATAGGCATTCCGTAACGCAATACGCCGGAAATCAATTTGGCATAGTTCCAGTACTCGGGATTGAACTTACCGTCCAGCCCTTCAATGGTCACCTTGTATCCACGCCTGTTCTGGAACTGGAAGTCGTAATGCTTGCGCCCATCGCTGTCGTATGCCTTGATAATCTTCCCGGAGGTAACTGTCTTAGGCAGCATGATACCATCGTCTTCGTCGTTGATACCGGTAAAGATCTCATACGGCCTGCCGTTATGCAATCCGATGAAAGCGATCCACTTCTCCTTATTGTTCTGGAACTTGATCACATCGGCTTCCAACTCAACAGGACGAGAGGTGACGATCGCCGGTAATTCGTAACAATCATCGTCTTTTTCGTCCTCTTTTTTGTCACCGTTGGAGATAAGCACACCGGCCCGCGATCCGTCGCGATAGACCGTACAACCTTTACAACCGCTCTTCCAGGCTTCCATATATAATTGGCCAACCAGCTCCTCATCCACATCATTCGGCAGGTTGATGGTCACACTGATGGAATGGTCTACCCATTTCTGCACGCGTCCCTGCATCTTCACCTTTTGCAGCCAGTCCACATCATTGGAGGTAGCTTTATAATAGGGTGATTTTGCCACCATCTCACCGATTTCTTCGTTGGTGTAGCGTTTGGTAGTAGAATAGCCGTTGGCTTCCATCCAGGTAACGAATTTATGATGGAACACCGTGTATTCTTCCCACGAATCGCCGTTCTCATCCACAAAGTCGATCTTCACATCCTTGTCATTGGGATTTACCTTACGACGACGGGTATAAACAGGCAAAAAGACCGGTTCGATACCTGAAGTGGTCTGCGACATAAGACTGGTTGTTCCTGTAGGGGCGATGGTGAGGAGGGCTATATTACGCCTTCCGTATTTCACCATATCTTCATACAGCTGAGGATCAGCCTCTTTCACGCGATTTATAAAGGGATTGTTTTTCTCTCTTTCTATATCGAATATTTCGAATGCACCCCGCTCTTTTGCCATCTCCACAGATGAGGCATAGGCATTGAGTGCCACTGTACGGTGTACTTTTTCCGAGAAATCATTACCCTCGTCAGTTCCATAACGAATACCCAATGCAGCGAGCATATCTCCCTCTGCAGTGATACCTACACCGGTACGACGCCCCTGCAGCGTTTTAAGCTGGATCTTTTTCCAGAGGTTACGCTCAGAGTATTTCACTTCTTCCGATTCGGGATCGGCTTCTATTTTTTCGAGGATCATATCGATCTTTTCCGATTCCAGATCCACGATATCGTCCATGATACGTTGTGCCAACCGTACATGCTTGCCAAACAGTTCGAAATCGAAATAGGCATCTTCCTTAAACGGGTTCACCACATAGGAATAGAGGTTGATAGCCAGCAGACGGCAACTGTCGTAGGGACACAAAGGAATTTCGCCGCATGGGTTAGTCGATACGGTTCTGAAACCCAGATCGGCATAGCAATCGGGGATCGACTCGCGGATAATGGTATCCCAAAACAGTACACCAGGTTCGGCCGATTGCCAGGCATTGTGCACAATCTTTTTCCACAACCTCCCGGCATCAATCGTTTTCTCATATTTCGGTTTGTCGGAATCAATAGGAAACTTCTGTACATAGGGCTTTCCTTCTGATGCAGCTTCCATAAATCCATCATCGATTTTTACCGAGATATTGGCTCCGGTTACTTTACCCTGCTCCAACTTGGCATTGATAAAATCTTCCGAATCAGGATGCTTGATAGACACGCTCAACATCAGAGCACCTCTACGACCGTCCTGTGCCACTTCACGCGTGGAATTGGAGTAACGTTCCATAAAAGGAACCAAGCCGGTGGAAGTGAGTGCCGAATTCTTTACGGGCGATCCTTTCGGCCGGATATGAGAGAGGTCGTGCCCTACGCCTCCGCGGCGTTTCATTAATTGTACCTGCTCCTCGTCGACACGGATAATGGCGCCATAAGAATCGGCATCGCCATCCATCCCTATCACAAAGCAATTTGATAACGAGGCCACCTGGTAATCATTTCCGATACCGGTCATAGGACTTCCCTGGGGAATGATATAACGAAAACGGTCGAACAAATCGAACAGTTCTTTTTCGCTCAACGGATTGGTATATTTCTTTTCGATCCGAGCTACTTCTTTGGCCAAACGCCAATGCATATCTTCGGGCGTCTTTTCATAGATATCACCCTGACTGTCTTTGAGGGCGTATTTGCTTACCCACACCTTGGCCGCCAGTTCATCGCCCTGGAAATACCTTAACGAGGCGTTATAGGCTTCGTCGAAAGTGTATGTCTTCTTCTTCATCAGGAAAAAAATTATATAATAAATAAAAACTTCAATTACATTAGAGATTTTGAGTCGCCTTTGCTCCTCGATTTCCAATCTCGCAACGACATAATTCAAGTGAACTTAGTTGTTTTCTGCGCTCAACATAATCAAAACAAGTTTTGCTTCTGTTTTCGCTTATTGAAAACATTCAAGCAAGCTTGCCTTTTGTTCGTATTGCTTAACGAAAATGTTCTAAAATGTTACTTATTCTCCAAAACACACCATTCAATTTCTCAAAGTAAGGTTTTTTGGTTTTGCAAGTTTATGGAAAGTTTCCAAGAATCCAAAATTTTTATCTATTTTTTTATCAACAAAATTTCAAAGTTTTCCAGAAAAAATCATAAAATATTAATAACCAAATAGTTAATTTTATCAACGAGAGAAAAAGTTTTCCAATTGGTATAACTTCACTGAATTTCAAACAAATAAATAAGTAAAAAGAATAATATAAAAAAACAGAGAAAATATAAATAAAAAAATCACCCAACAGGTGAAACTTGCTGAGTGATAGGTCTCCCGGATGATTAATAAGTCATCCGGATTATAAATGGTGTATAAATCTACTTGTCAAAATTTTTTACTGCTCCCATAAAGAGAATGGCACCGGTGGAATTTTCCTGGATGAGATAAAGGAAAGGACGATTAGCGTTAAATACCACTTTTTCCGGGTTTACAGGAAGGGAGGTCATTATCATCCCGATTGTAGTAACAGCCGCCGCTTCGGTACCCAACTCATCAGTACTGATATAGGTATCTTGTTTCACGAAATCAATTTTAGCAGGTACACCACTCATCCGTGAAAAATCGGCCGTATTGGCAAAAGCGATCCCCATCCCCATTTTTGCAAGGACCTCATTCAATCTTTTACTATACTCTGTTTTGAATTTAGGTAAGGAGAGTTCAACCTCGGCCTCATGTAATCCCGACTTCAGACTTTCCCAATAACCCTCCTGACGGGTTACTGCTACCACATCCTGTAGTTCTTTATCCTCTGCAGGCAGGAGTACCATCATACTGAAAGCCTGATTACCATAGGGAAGTTGTACTAACTGGAGGTTCTCATCATTGGTATAATTAAACTTTGCAGTCTGTTTCATCATCTCCACATTTTTCCGTGTACCATTTTCATAGGTAAACGGCCTTTCAGAAGTGTTCTTTTTGTCAAATTCTGAAGTCCATATACCTTTAAAATAAATGGCATTAAGCAGATACATCAGATCTTCAGGCTTGGTATTCTCTATCACTTTCTCTATCAAACCATTGGTATTATCCGATGCCCACTTATTGATAATACCTACGGTTTCAGGACGAGTAAAATCGACAGCTTCTACAGTCGCTTCATAGAACGAGCGATTAGTATTAACAAAATCGGGCTTGATCTTAACGGATTGATTGGTAAAAATAGCGTTGGCAATTGATAACTTAGTAGAAGGATCTGTTTTTAATAATGCCTCCCTGAGTTTTTTATAGTAACTATTGAGTTCATCATCGGAAAATCCATCCATTTTCAGCGTTTGCTGCATAACCTCTTTTGTTTTGCCGGCAGCACCGTTCCATGTCATGGCAAGAGCCATGCTCAGGCTCAGCGGCGACACCATAAAATTATTGTCTTCGCCGAGGGATTCTTCCACAAACAGATGTTCAAAGAATTCAAACGCAAAAGTCTGGTCTGCACGTACCATCTGCTGCTCTGCCGAGCGCAGGTCTATCCGGATGGGATCGGGGAGATCTCCGGCCCGCACATCACTGCCGTTTTTATCACAAGACATAGCCCAAAACAGGCTTGTAATAATTACCATTAATAATAGTGAGTTGATCTTCGATAGCATAACAGTTATATTTAGGTGAATATTCTCCATTTACATATTTATATGATGTATTTAAACGGCAAATTGTTGCAAAAAGACCATTAAAAAAAATAAAAAAGAGAAAAGGTGGGAAGGTGAGAAGATGGAAAAGTGGGATCTTTTACTTGCAGTAACTGTAAATGACAAAATTAATGCGTATTTTTGCCTGCTGATTGATCAGGTCTCAACTGGTTGATCGAATTTATGTATCACCTTTAAATAGTGTCTGTCGGAATGAGAAGATGGCGTATTGAAGACTCGGAAGAGTTATATAATATCAACGGTTGGGGAAACGGTTATTTCTCCGTCAACGAAAAGGGTCATGTACAGGTAACTCCACGCAAACAGGGAGGCAACAGTGTAGATTTGAGTGAGTTGATGCGTGAATTATATCTGCGTGATGTTTCTGCTCCCGTATTGATACGATTCCCCGAAATCCTGGATAACCGTATTGAAAAGATATCCCAGAGCTTTGCCATCGCATCCAAAGAATATGAATACCACGCCCAGAATTACATCATCTATCCTATCAAGGTAAATCAGATGCGTCAGGTAGTAGAAGAGATCGTTTCAAGTGGTAAAAGATTCAACATCGGCCTTGAAGCCGGCTCCAAGCCGGAATTGCATGCTGTACTCGCAATCAATACCGATAACGACTCGCTTATCATATGCAACGGATACAAAGATGAAAGCTATATTGAACTGGCATTGCTGGCGCAAAAGATGGGAAAGAAGGTATTTATTGTAGTAGAAAAACTGAATGAACTCGACCTGACCATCAAGATCGCCAAACGGTTGAAGGTAAAACCCAATATAGGTATCCGTGTGAAGCTGGCCAGTTCCGGCAGTGGCAAGTGGGAAGAGTCGGGCGGCGACGGCAGCAAGTTCGGCCTCAATTCAAGTGAACTGCTCGAAGCGTTGGAGGTACTCAAGGTAAACAAGATGGATGACTGTTTTCAGCTTATCCATTTTCACATAGGAAGCCAGATCACAAAAATACGCCGCATCAAGACGGCGCTGCGTGAAGCAGCACAGTTCTACGTGCAGCTCCATGCCATGGGCTTCAAGATTAAATATGTAGATATAGGGGGAGGATTGGGTGTCGATTACGACGGCACACGTTCCTCTTTTACCGAGAACAGCATCAATTATTCTATTCAGGAATATGTGAATGACTCTGTATTTGCTTTTGTGGATGCGGCAAACAAGAACGAGCTACCCCACCCCGACATCATCACAGAATCGGGACGTGCACTTACGGCACATCATTCGGTATTAATCTTTGAAGTGCTGGAAACGGCTACCTTACCGGCATGGCCGGAGGATCAGGAATTGGAAGAGGATGCCCATGAATTGGTGAAAGAACTCTACAATATCTGGGATACGCTTACACAGGCACGGATGCTGGAAGCATGGCACGACGCACAGCAAATCAGGGAAGAGTCACTCGACCTATTCAGCCTGGGCATGCTCGATTTGAAAACCCGGGCACAGATGGAGCAACTCTACTTCTCTATCGTGCGGGAAATCAATATCACCAGCAACCGGGCTAAACATGCCCCCGAAGAACTAAGGCAACTATCTACCCTGTTGCCTGACAAATATTTCTGTAACTTCTCGTTATTCCAGTCGCTCCCCGACTCCTGGGCTATCGACCAGGTATTTCCAATTATCCCTATTCACCGGCTGGATGAGAAACCCGACAGAACAGCCACACTCCAGGATATCACCTGCGATTCGGACGGCAAAATATCCAATTTTGCTTCGCAGGATGGATTCCGCTCTGCCTATCTTCCCGTCCATTCTCTTAAAAAAGATGAATCTTATTATATAGGTGTTTTCCTGGTGGGGGCTTATCAGGAAATTCTGGGCGACCTACATAACCTGTTCGGCGATACCAATGTGGTACATGTTTCTACGGGCGAAAGCGGATATAAGATCGATCAGGTAATCGATGGCGAGTCGGTAGCAGAAGTACTGGAATATGCACAGTATAATCCCAAGAAACTGGTTCGTACCGTGGAGACCTGGGTGATGAGTTCTGTAAAACAAGGGAAGATCTCGGTAGAAGAAGGGAAAGAATTCCTCTCGAACTACCGGTCGGGATTGTACGGATACACTTATCTGGAATAAACGCATTCCTCGTCCGCCACTTCAAACTCAATGGTACAGTGCTGTACCCCCATTGACAACAGTTTGTCCCGGATATCCAATTTTAGTCGGTGTTGTTTCTCCATCGGAAGAGCGCTACGAAGTACCACGTGAACGGTCATTACGTTGTATTCGCCGTCTACCGACCAGGCATGGAGATCGTGTACATCCTGCACTTCTCCGATTCCCAGTAGCGATCGTTTCACTTCTTCCATATCAAGCTGCGAAGGACTTCCCTGCAAAATAATACGCAAGCTTTGACGGATATTTCTATACACATTATAAAGGATATAAAGAGAAATGAGAATGGAAAGGAGAGGATCGATAAATGGTGCGTCGACAAAATACATGATTCCTGCACCTATCAACACCGCCAGCCACCCCAACACATCTTCCAGGAGATGTAGAGACACCACCCTTTCGTTGATTGAGCTTCCCTTCCTCAGCCGAAGGACAGCCATTCCGTTAATGATCACTCCCAGAACGGCAAGTAACAACATCCCTTTCACATCGGGATGTTGAGGATTAAACAGACGGGGAATAGCATGCGTCAGGATCAGGATACTTCCCACCAGCAGTATCACCGAATTGATCACGGCACCTAATAATGAAAAACGCTTATAGCCATAGGTGTATTCCTTGGTTCGGGGTCTCTTTGCCACTTTTTGGAAATACCATGACAGCCCGAGCGAAAAACTATCGCCCAGATCATGGACTGCATCCGAAAGGATTGCCACACTATTGGTTATCAAACCACCGACTAACTCAATGATGGTGAAAGAAAGATTCAGAAAAAAAGCAGCCCTGATATTCTTTACCTCCGTGTGTCCGTAGTGATGATCGTGATGGTGGTGCTGATGTGCATGCATAACTCAACTCTGTCTATTTACCGATCCCGACACGATTCAGGATAAAGGCAAACTCAAAGGCAGTATCTTTGATACCGTCATACCGCCCCGTAGCACCTCCATGGCCTGAATCCATATTCATATGGAGCAACAGGATATTATCATCTGTCTTCAGTGCGCGCAGTTTAGCTGCATATTTGGCCGGTTCGTGGAAAAGCACCTGCGAATCGTTGATACCGCCGGTAATCAATATATTGGGATAATCCTGCGCAGTGATATTATCATAGGGCGAGTAAGAAAGGATATAGTTGTAATATTCCTCTTCATTGGGGTTCCCCCACTCTTCATATTCACCTGTGGTGAGTGGCAGCGTATCGTCGAGCATAGTGTTGACTACATCGATAAACGGTACCTGCGCCACGATAGTCCGGTAAAGGTCGGGACGCATATTCGCCACGGCACCCATCAGCAATCCCCCTGCACTCCCCCCCATGGCGGCCAGTTTGTAGGAAGATGTATAACCATCCTGTATCAGTTTTTCGCTGCAGGCGATAAAATCGGTAAAGGTATTCTTTTTATGCAACAGTTTTCCGTCTTCATACCATTGCTCACCCAGGTCGCTTCCTCCACGGATCTGGGCAACGGCGTACACAAAACCTCGATCGATCAGGCTGTACATGCTCGCACTGAAATAGACATCAGAACTTATTCCGTAACTTCCATAGGAATAGAGCAACGCGGGATTGCTGCCATCTTTCTTCAATCCTTTCTTGTAAACGACAGCCATCGGAACCTGCACCCCGTCGGGAGCGGTAGCCCAAAGCCGTTCCACTGTATAATCATCAGGGTTGAATCCCGAAGGCACTTCCTGTTCTTTCAGTTTTTCCGTTTCTTTTGTTTCTATGTTATATTCGTATAAAGTAGTGGGGCGATTAAGCGACGTATAAGAATACCGGAAAGTGACGGCGTCATATTCGGGATTACCGCTGAGTGATGCCGTATAGACCGGTTCGGGAAAAGCAATCGTTTCCGTTTCTCCCTCTCCTGATACCGGTTTGACCTGAATTTCAGCCAGTCCGTTTTTCCTTAACTCGAGCAACACATGATCTTTCAGTATATCGATCGATTCTATACGAACATCCTTATCATGGGGCACAAACAGTTTCCAGGCAGCACGATCTTCATAGCCGGTGAGTGGCATTTCATAGATCATACCGTTAAGATTCTCTTTGTCTTTATAGCGCACAAAAAACTTGTCCTTATGCGGATAAACACTATACTCCACATCCTGTACGCGGGGAAGGAACACTTTAAACGGGTCGGCAGGCCGGTCGGCAGAGATATATCTCTCCTCGGATGTGGTAGAACTTGCACTGGCAATAAAAATATGCTGCCTGGTCTTGCTACCGTAGACGTAAGTGCCAAAACGGGCATCCTTCTCTTCATATACCAACTCACCTGCTGTCGCATCCAGTTGTTGCCTGTATACTTTAGAAGATCGTAATGTCTGGTCGATCACGCTGTAGAAAAGCGTCTTGTTATCGTTAGCCCACGCTACCGAGGCAACGCCATCCATCGAAAATCCTACATCTTCACCCGAAGCAAGGTCTTTGACCTTCATCGTGAATTCGGCATATGAACCGGTTTCATTATAGAAATAAACCGCCTTGCTGTTATCCGGACTGATAGAATAGCCTCTGAAAATAAATGCAGGTTTCCCTTCGGCCATCGCATTCACATCGAAAATAATCTCTTCGGGTGCATCCATCGCCCCTTTACGGCGGCAATAGGTACGGTACTGTTTCCCTTTTTCAGTGCGGCTATAGTAGTAATAACCATCCTTAAAAGATGGATAACTCTCATCATCCTCTTTCATTCTACCTACAATCTCATCAAAAATGGTCTGCTGAAGCCCTTTGGTGGAGGCCATTATACTATCTGTATAGGCGTTCTCGGCATTGAGGTAATCAATTACCTTCGGGTTATTTTTATCTTTCAACCAATAATAGTTGTCGACACGTTGTTGCCCGAAGTTGACAAACGTATCGGGAATCACTTCCGCTACCGGAGGAGCGGGAAAATCGGATTGTTTCAAAATCTCCACTTCTTCTTTTTTAGGATTGCACGATACGACCATAAGTGTAATAACACCCACAATCACCAAATTAATATGTCTCATGCGATTATTTTATTTCTATTTATTCAATCGTCCGATTTACCGGGTCATTTCACCATTATATTGACTCTTCTATCGGGTTCGTAAGGCAAAATTACATGATTTTTTCTGAAAACAACACGAACCGGCAAAATAGCTGTGATACACAAACCATAAATCCAAAATTTATGTGAAAAATATTGAACATTCTATTTATCCTTTTGTTATAAAGTGGCAACCCAACTTACCTGAAGGGTAAATAAACGTTTATAAACAGAGCATTATGATCCGGATTAAACGTATATATGATCAATTGGGCGATGATGACGGATATCGTATACTGATAGACCGGCTATGGCCGCGCGGCATATCCAAAGAAAACGCCCATGTGGATCTCTGGTTAAAAGAAATTGCTCCGTCTACAGAATTAAGGAAATGGTTCCAACATGATCCCGCAAAGTGGGAAGAGTTCGGTGGACGGTACCGGAAAGAACTGTCCGGCGAGAAAGACCAACTGAACCGGATAAAAGAGCTCGAAAAAAAGCATAAACAGGTGACATTACTCTATGCCGGGAAGGATGAGGCGCATACCCATGCGCTGGTATTATTGGAAGAATTAAATAAAAAATCATAATAAACAGTGAAAAAACTCCCCCTACATTGGAAGATAGTGATAGGAATGGTGTTCGGCATCTTGTTCGGTGTACTGGTAAGTAATTTTAGTTGGGGGAAACAGTTTGTGAGCGACTGGATCGCACCTTTCGGCACAATTTTTATCCGGCTGCTGAAACTGATTGCCATCCCGTTAATTTTCACCTCATTGGTAAAAGGGATATCCGACCTGAAAGACATATCAAGATTCCGGAATATCGGAGTCCGCACGATTATCCTATATATCAGTACCACTGTTGTGGCTATCATCATAGGATTGCTTCTGGTCAATACGGTAAAACCGGGAGCGGGGATTTCACAGGAGACCATCGACGAGTTGACAGAGACATATGCAGGGGATACATCCATCACCTCCAATATACAGGCAGCAGAACAGCAGGACAGTGGCCCGCTGACTTTCCTGATCGAACTGGTTCCCGAAAATATTTTTACCGCTTTCGGGAATAACAGTCTGATGCTACAGGTGATATTCTTCTCCATTATTTTTGGGATCAGTATGCTGCTGATTGACCCGGAGAAGGCGAGGCCGGTTGCCAAACTGATCACAGGGTTAAACGAAATAGTGTTGAAAATGGTCAACCTGATCATGCTGATAGCCCCCTTTGCCGTATTTGCTCTTCTGGCTCAAATCGTGGTCAGTTCCGACAATGTAGAGATACTCCAGAAACTGCTCTTTTATGGTGCTACAGTGCTATTGGGGCTTATACTGATGCTCTGCTTCTACCTGATTGTGGTCTATCTTTATACCGGAAAGGATCCAGGCTGGTTTATCAAGGGGATTGCGCCGGCTCAGCTTCTTGCTTTCTCCACCAGTTCGAGTGCCGCCACACTGCCGGTGACAATGGAACGGGTGACGGACCACCTGGGGGTCGACAATGAGGTATCTAGTTTCGTACTACCTGTGGGTGCTACCATCAATATGGACGGTACGAGCCTCTATCAGGCGGTAGCTGCTGTGTTCATTGCACAGGCGCTCCATTTCCCACTGGATTTCTCCGATCAGTTGACTATTATTCTGACTGCCTTGCTGGCTTCTATCGGTGCAGCAGCCGTACCCGGGACCGGTATGATCATGCTGGTGATCGTACTGGAGTCTATCGGATTTCCTGCCGATAAACTGGCTATCGGACTTGCATTGATCTTCGCTATTGACCGTCCTCTTGACATGTGCCGCACAGTAATCAATATCACAGGTGACGCTATGGTATCGGTAGTGGTAGCCAAATCACTCGGCAAACTGCATTATCCTATCAGGAAAGAAGAAATCCCACTCCGTGAAGAGGATGATATTTCCTTATACTGATCTTACGTTGGTTTAGCTCTTCACTACGCTCCCCTTTACAGGTGTCCGCTTCCGTACAGAACTGTTCGGAATCGGACACTTGATTTATCAATTTAACACTGACAACCAACATCTTACATTTATGGCATACGTTTTGTTTTTGATCCGGAAAACAAACAATACAGATGGACAGAAAAATACCCAAAGATGTTCTCCGCAAAGAGAAAAGAAAACGAGGAATCAAATATGGAGCAGTCCTTCTCTCCTCCATAGTGGCAATCGCTGTAATCATCTCTTTGTTGCGCGATAGCATCTCTTTGAAGAATATCCAGCTCTCTGCCATTGACAAAGGGACGATTGAAGTCACTGTAAGTGCATCGGGAAAAGTGATGCCGGCATTTGAAGAGACCGTTATCGCTCCCATCGAAAGCCGGATCATGAAAGTAAATAAAAGAGCGGGTGACTCCGTAGATGTGGGTACTCCCTTGCTACAACTCGACCTGCAAAGCATCGAGACCGACTACCGCAAAATGCTGGATGAATTGCAGATGCGCCAATACCGCATTGAGCAGCAACGTATCAAGAACAGCAGTACGCTCAGTGATATGGAAATGCAACTAAAAGTGAACGACATGCAGATCGATAAGATGGCTGTAGAAGTGGTCAAGGTACCGAAGTCGCCATCCTCTCCGACCTGTCGCAGTTCCGCATCGACGGGGAGATTGCCGACAGCTATGGAGACCGTATTTCTGTGGGAAGCAAAGCAGTCGTCAGGATTGGGAGTGATGAGTTGACGGGCGTTGTCAGCAACGTGACCCCACTGTCGAAAAACGGCGTGATCCAGTTCACCGTGCAGTTGGATGATCCCGACAACGCCCGGTTGCGCTCGGGATTACGTACCGATGTCTATGTGATGAACGCCGTCAAGGAGGATGTGTTGCGCATTGACAACGGCCCCTATTACAGCGGACCGGGTACCTACGAACTGTTTGTCCTGAACGGCGGCACGCTTGAAAAGCGTAAGGTGCGGTTGGGTGAAAGCAACTATCAATATGTGGAAGTGATCTCCGGCCTGGAGCCGGGAGAACGTGCAGTGGTGTCGGATATGAGCCGGTACAGGGACAAGAATAAGTTGAAAGTCTCAGAATAAAATGATAATTTTTCAGTTCTTCTTTTTTAGTTTTTTAATAATGTTTGAACAATATTACAGGCAAGTCGTACAACTCTGGAAGTCGAATCCGCTTTTTAGTGTGATTTCGGTACTGGCCACAGCGTTAACCATCACTTTTGTCATGGTGCTCTACATGATGTATGCTTTCCGTACTACCGATATGGAACCGGAGATCAACCGGAGTCGCACGTTGTATTCCGACCGGGGATATTCTTATATGACCAAAGACCGGTCGCATGCTAACAGGGGAATGTCATACACTGCCGCAAAAAATATTTTTGGTAATCTGGAACATGCCGAAATAGTAAGCTATTTTGTGGCTAAAGGCGAGGGAGCCGGATTTGTCGGTACAAGCCGGGCCAATTTTGAAAAGAAGATCGTAAGCCCGGTCGACGACAGCTATTTCCGGATTTTCAATTTCAATTTCATAGCAGGAGGTCCTTTTACTCGGGAACAAACGGATGCTGCCCGCAGAGAAGCGATCATTACCGATAAGGTGGCAATGCAGTTCTTCAATACGACCGATGTTATCGGTAAAAATATCATGATCCAGTTTATCGATTACAAGATAACCGGCGTAGTGCGTTCTGTCAGCTCCCTTTTCAACAAGGCCTATAGCGACGTGTGGATAGTAGTCAACAAAAACGGGATGGACTGGGCACCTGAACAGTCGGAAGGATTGGTAGGTAATTGCCTTGTCGCGGTCGTGACAAAAAAAGGTTCATCGTTGAAAGCGCTGGAAAAAGAAATAGACGAAAAAATAACAGCATTAAATAACAATTTACGGGAATTCACTTTCGAGCAAACCGTACATACACAAGCGCAAAGCAACTTCTTTCAAGGTAACAATATCAATCCTGTCCGGATATTCACTATACTAATCCTGATATTATTAATCGTTCCGGCCATTAATATGTCGGGATTGCTTTCCACGCAAATAAAAAAACGAAGTGAAGAAATAGGAATCCGAAAAGCCTACGGAGCAAGTAATACACAGATAGGTAGACAACTACTGTTTGAAAATATGTTGTTGACACTTGGCGGTGGGATTATCGGCCTATTGCTTTCCGTCATAGCTGTTGTATTATTTAAAAATGCACTTCTGGGTGATATAATGACGGTCAACGTCATGGAGAGTTTCCATTTGCCATTAGGTGCCTTTTTCAGGCCATTACTTTTTATTTCTGCATTTGCATTTTGTCTCATCATCAATTTATTATCAGCTATTATTCCGGTGTGGAATGCATCACGCGCTACCATCATCGAAACCATAAAAGGAGAATAAGACCATGTGGAGATCAGCACTCAAACAACTCAGGAAAAACAGGAAATCCAACCGCTGGATCTTTATCGAGATCACCATTGTGGGGGTATTGTTATGGTACTGTGTGGATTTTCTCTATGTGGTAGTCCGCAAAAACAGCGAATCCTTGGGTATAAACCTCGAACATGTATACCGGTTACGATTGGGAGCAGACCCAACGCAAACAATCGACAGAAGTAATCCTGACAGTGTAGAGATTTTATGGATCAATCCGATATACCAGATTGTCCAGTTGGTAGACGAATACCCTGGAGTGGAGGCCACCGCTTATTATTATGCCAGTGAACCCTACGACGATAATCTCATGTTCCAGGGGTATACGGCAGATGAGGAAAATGCCTACGGGGCCAATATCCGCTATGTCAGCGAAAATTATGACAAGGTTTTTAAAGTGAAAATGCAGGAAGGTGGATTCACCGATTGGAATATCACCACATCTCCCCAGGGAGCGGTTATCTCGCCCGAGCTGGCCGACTCGCTTTTCGGGTCACAATCGGTTGTTGGTAAAACCTTTCGGGATTATTACGCACCTGATCTGAGATTTCATGTAGCTGGTGTTTCTGAGCCCACCAAATACAATATCTACGAACGGTACGGCACTTTTATTTATACTCCTTTTAATATGCTCCGGCTCTCTTATACAATTCCCGTTATCGGTTTCAGGGTGAGTCCCGGAGCTGATATTCCCGGCTTTGAACAACGATTTACGGAAGAGATGAGAAGCAAACTCAATATCGGGCCGTTTTATCTTTTCAGTCTTTCCTCCTACGATTACAAGGCCGAAGTATATGAAACGGCCACCGGTATCAGCAAGTATATAAATATTATCACCCGCACCTATCCCGATGGATGGACACGGTTTATTATCCGGTTCGATTAAACAGATTTTTATACCGCAAGGGTATCAAGCATCTTATCGAGGTTGAGGCTGCGGGCGGAAGCGTCAAAAATTTTGCGGTATTCACCATTCAGTTTGTAGAGCGACTCATGCGATCCGGTCTCTACTAACCGTCCATCCTTTAATACATGGATCACATCGGCATCGATGATCTGCGACAGCGAGTGCGAGATAATCACTACCGTACGTCCTTCTTTTATAGCATCAAGGCTCATCTTGATATGTTCGGTGGCAATCGCGTCAAGGCTGGCGGTAGGTTCGTCGAGGAAGATCACGGGAGGATCCTTCAGGAACAGCCGGGCAATGGCAATCCGCTGCTGCTGGCCACCACTCAGGTTAAACGCATCGGTATCGTAACCTTCCGGCAACAAAAGGACCTGATCATGCAGAAAAGCCCTTTTCGATGCTTCAATTACTTCTTCAACGGTTGCATCCAGTTTTCCGTAAAGGATATTGTCGTAGATCGTTCCCTTAAAGATATGATTCTTCTGCAACACCAGGCCTATATTGTTCCGCAACGAACCGTTTTCATAATCCTCCAGGTCGACTCCGTCCAACAGTATCTTTCCACTATCCGGTTTATAAAATTTACAGAGGAGATTGATCAGGGTACTCTTACCTGCACCGCTCAATCCGACGATAGCGGTCGTTTTCCCTTTTTCCAGCGAGAGGGTTACATTCGAGAGTGCCTGCTTCCCGTTGGGATAAGTAAAAGTCACATCACGCACTTCAAATTGCCCCTGCACATTCCCTGCCCTGATATCACCACCCGCCTCTACCGCCTCATCGTTCGAAAGCACTTCAAAAAATCCGTCGGCATAGATAAGTGCGTCGTTGACCTGGTCGTAAATACGATGCAACTGGCTGATGGGAGCCGATACGTTCCGGAAGAGCATGATATGCATCATAATGGCACCGATTCCCATCTGCCCGTCAAGTACAAGAAAGACGGTCAGAATGATGATGAGTACTACCCCGATCTGTTGGATAAACGATTTCAGGCTCTCATAGACATAGCTTGTCCGACGGGTCTGTAACTGGTTGTTCAGCATCTCCATTTGTACGTCGTATTGCTTCTTCCCTTCCGGTTCTTCGCGTACAAAACTCTTGATCACCGTGATGGAATCGATAATATTGATCAGCCCGTGATTCTTACGCTCCCGCTGCCCACGCAACTGGATACGCCATCCTTTCAGCCGGCCCGCCTGTTTCTGGCTTACATAAAAATAAGCCGGCACAATGATTGTCGCCAACAATCCCACGTAGGGGTTGGCATTGTACATCACCACCAGGGCGATAATAGCAGTAGAGAATAGGGGTAATATATCGAGGAAGAAGTTCTGCACCAACCCGATAAGGCTCTCTATTCCCCTGTTGATCCTGGTTTGCAGCAATCCGGTCTGATTCCCGGGTTCAGAGAAGAATGACATTTTGTAGCTGAGTATCCTCTCCACCGACGCCTGAGACAGGTCGCTCCCTACTTTGATACGAATTTTTTCACCAAAATATTTCTGTCCAAACTGGATACCAATATTCAACAACTCATTGGCCAACATAATGGCAGAAATAATCAGCAGCAATCTCATCCCATTCTGAAACGGATCGGGCTGCCGGAGTAAATCTTCCACACGGTTAATCGTTTCATTCACTAAAAGCGGATTTACCTGGGCGGCAAAAGATCCGACCAGTGTAAGAAATAGGGTTCCCGCTATCATCCCTCTATAGGGTTTCACAAAAGGAACCAGGTTCCGGAAAAGGGCTTTAAAAGATTGGGTGTAAGTTTCTTTATTAATCATTGGGAATTGGACTTTACAAAATTAAAAGGGTTTAACCTGTTTCGTTTACTCTTTAAAACCTAGTTCTATTAAAATATATTTTACCGTCCCATTGTTACAATATCGCTCTTCAATTAATCATTAAATGTAAAAATCTCAATTTTGAGAATAATTTGCTACCTTTGAAACCAAAATACTTTCAATTACACATATCAGAGCAAGCAAGCCTGGTTCTTATAAGTATTTTTCGAGAAAGAGTAGATAAATAATTTCAAAGGTACCATTTCACAGCAATATGAATACTGAACAAAAAAATAACGTATTACTCTCCCTTGTACAGCTATTGGAGTTAAACAGGGGGAATATCAAAGAGGCCAATGAGGCGGATATGCAAGCCTTTCCCGGCATGGATGATTCCATGAAAGACCGACTTAAGGTGGATGATAAAAAGATCGATGGAATGATCCGCTCATTGGAAGAGGTTGCTTCCCAACCTGATCCGGAAGGGAGAATCCTCTATGAATTCGTACGGGAAGACAGACTGCGTATTGTCAACCAGACGGTACCATTCGGAACTATCCTGATCATTTACGAGTCGCGTCCTGACGTTACCATCGAAGCGGCAGCAACAGCATTCAAGGCGGGTAATAGGATCCTATTGAAGGGAGGTAAAGAGGCCCGTCAGACAAACATTCTGCTTACAGGGCTGTGGCAACAGGCACTCGACGGACAAAATGTCAATACGGATTGGGTACAATATCTGGACCTGTCCCGGGAGGAGACACAGAGCCTGATCAAGGAAAACAGCCACAGGGTGGATCTCATTATTCCCCGTGGCGGAGAAGGATTGATCCGGTTCGTACAGGAAAACGCTTCGGTGCCTGTTATTGTGAGTGGCAGAGGTAATAATTTTCTCTTTGTGGATGACAACTCCGATTTCGGAATGGCTGTCCGGCTGGTGCTGAATGGCAAAAAACGTATCAGCGTATGTAACGCCATAGACAAGGTGCTGTTGCATAAAGGCCTCGATGAATTAGAAGAAAAACTGTCTTATCTGGTCACACATCTCTCGGGAAAAGGTATTGAGGTGTGGGGAGACAAAGACATAGCATCTCTATGCAACACCATTAAGATAGAAAACGATGCTGCCACACTCTGCGAAGAATACCTGGCTCCGAAACTATACCTCACTCTGGTAAACGGGATACAGGATGCCATCAATATGATCAACCGCTATTCCGGCGGACACACGGCAGTGATCGTCACCAACGACGCCACAAACGCCACAGAATTTATGCAACAGGTAGATTGTGCTGCGGTATATCACAATGCTTCGTCGCGTTTCACCGACGGCGGACAGTTTGGAGTTGGTGCTGAGATCGCCATCAGTACCCAAAAACTCCATTTCCGTGGGCCACTGGGTGCCCAGGAATTGGTAACAAACAAATGGTTTGTGTATGGAAACGGGCAGATAAGAGAGTGAAAAATGAAAAGTGAAAAATGAAGAATTAAAAGTGAAAAAGAAACTAATCATTAAAATAGGTACGTCTACGTTAACGGCCGGAACAAATAGGATATCATTCGCGGTGATCGAGAGTTTGGCACGACAGATCGTGGAACTAAAAAAAGAATATGATATCGTAATCGTCTCATCAGGTGCGATTGCAACAGCGAGACAATTTGTAGAGATCAACGGGTTCAATAAACATGTCGATTCCAAACAGGCGCTCGCGGCTATCGGACAAACAAAACTAATGGAACTGTACGACAATATTTTCAGTACATTCGGACTGAATATCGCACAGATACTATTGACTTATCGTGATTTCGAGAATCCGGTAGCCAACGAAAATACCCGCAACACCATAAAACGACTCTGGCAGGTTGATTATATACCTATTGTAAATGAGAATGATACCGTCTCTATCGAAGAGATAGTGCTGGGGGATAACGACAAACTTTCGGCATTGGTATCTGTCATTACTGAGGCAGATCTGCTCGTCCTTGTCTCCGATATCGATGGTATTTTCGACCGGAATCCTCATCTACATGCCGATGCACAATTGATCGCCGAAGTCACCGATTTAGATTCCATCAAAGAATTTATCGAAGAGAAAGAGTCCCTCCTCGGAACCGGCGGCATGTCGTCTAAAGTACATGCTGCTGAAATTTGTATGCAACACAATGTTGAAATGTGGATCGTGAACGGACAACGTGCCAATTACATCATCAATGCTATGGGTGATCGTATCCCCTTTACACGATTCGGGAAAAAGGTGGGAAAGTGAAAAGGTGGGAAAGTGAAAAGGTGGGAAAGGTTGATTTGATGACACTTTTAGTATTCAACTTTCATATTTTAGTTTATTAATGAGCGTGAAACATGGTTTTATAGGTTTTGGCAACCTGGCCAAAGCTGTTTATCAGGGATTGAAACAGGAGGAAAATATTGAGTTCGCTTATTTTGCCAGAAGCAGAAAAGAGGCCGACATACCTTATTACAACAAGATAAGCGACCTGGTTGCTTTCGCGGATGTGATCTGGCTAATGGTAAAACCACAAGATTTATCCGCTGTCCTTGAAGAGTTGACACCTCTCGACCGATCCGGCAAAACCATTGTCTCACCGGTAGCAGGGAGAAATATCGCTTTCATTGAACGTTATCTTGGTACAGGGCAATTAATCGTAAGGATCATGCCCAACTTAGCAATGGCTTACCGCAAATCGGTAACTGCTTTCGTGAGCAATCAACCGGATAATGGGAATGCATCAGAGATTTTTCATCTGCTGGAAAAGCTGGGAAAGGCTGTACAACTGGAAGAAAACGGATTCGACCTGTTCACAGCCGTCTTTGGCAGTGGTCCCGCTTTTATCCTCTCCTTTATTCAAATTTTCAAGGATAAAATGCAGGAATTCAATCTCCCGGGATCACTTCTCGACGAACTCCTGTTGGAACTTACGCAGGGAACCACCCTCTATTTCACCCAAAATCAAAAAAACTACAGCATAGAACAGTTGATACAGAATATCACCAGTAAGGGCGGAACGACCCAGGCCGGTCTCGATTACTCCCGTACGCATGAAATAGGGAAACACTTCGAAGGGATACTCGATGCAGCGAGAAACCGGTCGGAGGAGATGAGTAAAAATGGAGATTGAATGGAGAAGACAAGTATCCAATACAATATCATGAATATGCTCTCTTCTCCCTCATTGAATAAGAGGGATATTGTATCTATCCTGAAAATGGATACAAGGGAAGAGATGGATGCCTTGCAATCGTTGGCCATGGAGGTCAAACAGGAAAGGGTTAACCGAATAGTCTATTTCCGTGGGCTGATAGAATTCTCAAACCAATGCCGAAAAAACTGTTTTTATTGCGGATTAAGAAAGGGGAACAAAGGGGTAAACCGTTTTCGCCTCTCTGAGGAAGAAATTCTCAAGGCAGCTGACTTTGCCCATGAAAACCGCTATGGGTCGTTAGTCCTACAATCCGGAGAAGACCAAAGCGAAGATTTTACAGATTTTGTTTGCAGGGTTGTAAAACAAATCAAATCGAGATACGACCTGGGCATTACCTTATCGTGCGGTGAACAGAGTGAGGAGACCTATCACCGTTTCTTTGAAAGTGGAGCGCACCGTTATCTTCTGCGCATAGAGACCGCTTCTCCTGATTTATATGAAAAGTGGCATCCGGAAGATGGTAAACATCGGTTCGTAACTCGCCTGAATTGCCTGAAATCATTAAAAGAAATCGGATTTCAAGTGGGTTCAGGAAGTATGGTGGGTGTACCTTATCAGACCTATGAAGATATCGCGGGTGATATTCTTTTCCTGCGAGACATGAGAGTAGACATGATGGGAATAGGCCCTTTCATCGAACATTCAGGGACCCCATTCTACCGGAGTGAAGCTTATTCCATACGACAGGAAGAGCGGCTAGGCCTCACATTAAGAATGATTGCAATTCTGAGGATATTGCTCAAAGATGTCAATATCGCTTCTACTACCGCCATGCAGGTACTCGACAAATTCGGCCGTGAAAAGGGTTTACTCTTTGGAGCCAATGTGATTATGCCGAATCTCACACCTCTCATCCATAGAAAAGACTACCTCCTTTATGAAGATAAACCATGCCTCAACGAAGATGCCTCTCAATGTAATAATTGCCTTGAAGCACGTATAGCCTCTATAGGTGAGACAATCGGATATGGAGAGTGGGGGGATCCGTTACACTTTTTCCGGCGCACTAAGACATCTTAGTTCATTGGTACATATTAACTACGCTTCGCTCCGTTGAATTGAAAATCGGCGCAGCCAACAGCTGTTTGTCTTATTAGTTCATTGACTTATTTCTCCGCTTTGGCCTTATAGGCAATAGCGTAAAAACGGATCTGTCTGATTACCGAGAGTAACCCGTTGGAGCGCGTCGGAGAAAGGTGATCTGTAAGTCCGATTTCTTTCATAAAGCGTAGATCGGTATTGATAATCTCGTCAGGAGTACGACCGTTGAATACCCGCAGTACCAGAGCAAGCAGACCCTTCACTATAATGGCATCACTTTCCGCCTGGAACCAGAGTTTTCCATCTCGATAATCGGTCTGCAGCCATACACGGCTCTGACATCCCTCTATGATATTTTCGGGAATTTTATATTTTTCATCGATTGGTTGCAGGGCGTTTCCCTGCTCAATTATAATGGCATATTTATCCATCCAGTCATCATAAATGCTGAATTCGTCAACAATTTCCTGTTGTACTTCGTCTATTGTTTGGCTCATATTCATTTTTCCGTATAAATCACTTCCATTACTGTCTGTCCGGCTGCTTTAAGGCTGCTCCTGTCAATATTGCGCATATCATCTCTATGGGTATGCCAATGTGAAGCAAACCCCGTATGTGTATCAGTCTTCAGATTGATTATATTGATACTTGGAGCCCGCTGATGTTGGTTCACCGACAGATGATCGTCAGTGATATACCCCCCGTTCTGTGGCAGGAAGTAATTGCCATATCCCAGTTTAGCTGCGGTACTCCACACTTTGTCCAATATGTTCGGTGCATACTTCATAGAGTAACCCTCTTTCAGAAAAGTTGCATTTGCAGCGCCGACCATATCCAGTAAGATACCATAGTCTGCTTTGTAATTCTCCACATGCGGTTGCTCCGACCAATATCGAGAACCGAGGCACCACCACTCTCCCTGCACCCAATCGGTATCGAAAGAGGGTTGCCCCCAATCTTCCAGGTCGAAAAAGATAATATCGACTCCCACCTCTACCGGGTATTGCTGCAGATTACGGGCTATTTCAAGCAGTGTCCCTACCCCACTTGCCCCATCATCGGCACCGGCAATGGGTTGTTGTTGCCTGCCGACATCCGATTCTTCATCGGCAAAGGGCCGCGTATCCCAATGGGCAAAAAGTAAAATTCTTTTCTCCTTTTCAGGATAATAACTCCCTATGATATTGCGCAACGTCAAATTTTTACCGTCGTAGTGAGTAATATCCGCCTTTTGTTCTGTCACTTGTGCACCAAATTCGGTTAGTTTTGCCGCCAGGTAATCCCCACAGGCCTGATGTGCCGTCGTACCGGGCACTCTGGGACCAAAAGCCAGTTGTTTCTCCACGAAGGAATAGGCACTATCGGCGTTGAAATCCGGAGAAATTTGGAGGTACGGTTCCGTCATAACCGTGTACTTATTCGATTGACAAGAATTACACGATATGGAAAACATCACTCCGGCTATCAATAAAATCAACAGGAAAAAATTACCCGCTCGTTGCATATTTTATTTTAAATTTCGGATTTCAAAATTCTGAATTGAATTAGTAATCGACATAGCCAATTAACAATCGGCGTAAGCCAATTGAAAATCGACGGAGTCAAATCTTGAATAGGAACAACGTTCGGCGGAGCCAAAATAGACGTAGTCGAATTATGAAATCGCAAAATCAGCAAATCAACTAATCATCACTGGTTCTTCTGATAAGAAAAATTCGAAATCCCTATATTTTGATAAGTCTCTCTCAGAGCCTCTTCATTATCGGAGATAACCAACAATTTATCTCCCGCATGCAGTTCTGTCTGACCGGTCGGCACAAAGAATTGTTCTCCTCTTTTCACCATAACCACCAGAGTCTTATCGGGTAGAGGCATCTCTATCAGGTTCTTACCATACTTCAAAGTCTCTTCGGTGATCAATATCTCCGTCATAGCCGACTTGATCTCTTCTGCAAATTCTACGTCGAAATCCTCGAACGCTTTATGTTTTTGCGGTTTTTCAGCCAAATTCAACCATCTTGCCACCATTGGAAGAGAAGTACCTTGTATAAGGAGCGAGACAATAGTAATCACAAAAACCATATTAAATATCCACCTTGCATCGGGAATTCCGGCAGCCAACGGCATAATAGCAAAGATGATAGGTACTGCCCCCCTTAGACCTACCCATGAAATATAAAGATTATCCCTGAAACCTATTTTACGGAATGGCAGAAGGGTAAGAAACACTGTCAGCGGGCGTCCGATAAAGATCAGGAAAGCGGAGATGATAAGGGCAGGTACAATTACCTCAATGAGTTCACCGGGATTGACAAGCAATCCGAGGGTAAGGAAGAGCAATATCTGACTCATCCATGCTACCCCATCAATAAATTTCATGGAAGTCCGTTTATGAGAGAATTTAGCGTTTCCGATTACCAATCCGGCAATATATACGGCAAGGTATCCATTTCCTTTCAGGTAGTATGTGGCGGCAAAGATAAATATACCCAGCGTCAGTAAAAGAATGGGATAAAAAGAGCTGTTATCCATACGGATCCGGTTGATGATAGTCACCGCTCCTTTTCCCATTAAATACCCCATTCCACTTCCTACTACCAGTTGGATTACAATAGTGAGTACCACCATGCCGATATTAGGATCTGTTCCCGACTGGATAATTCCCATAAACACGATGGTAAGCATATAGGCCATCGGGTCGTTACTACCACTCTCCAACTCCAAAAGCGGGCGCAGGTTATTCTTAAGCGATAATCCTTTGGACCGCAATATACCGAACACCGATGCTGAGTCGGTTGATGAAAAGGTAGACGAGAGCAGCATCGCCGTCAACAGGCTGATCCCCAGGGAAGGGAACATATGTCCCGACAACCAGTAAGTGAATAATCCGGTAAGAATAGCGGTTATAAGCACCCCTAAGGTCGCAAGCATCACTCCGGGCCAGATGACCGGCCTGATTTCAGAAAATTTGGTATCCAATCCACCGGAAAAAAGGATTACGGTCAAACAGATCGTGCCGATCGTCTGTGCGGTCTGCACATTTTCAAAGACCAGACCAAATCCATCAGATCCGAAAACCATTCCTACTCCAAGGAAAAGCAACAATACGGGAACACCAAAACGGTGGCCTGCTTTCCCAATCAACATGCTTATAAAAAATAGGACAGATCCTACCAATAATAATAATTCAGGGCTTATCGTCATCTTATATTAGGTTTTACTGTATGAATGAAATAAATTCTTCTCCAACTCCCAACGTGGCCATCCCCCCCATGATCAGTGGGAAATTCAGTTTGACATGTCCCACCGGGAAATTGAAACAGAGAGGGAAATCATACTCACTGACCGCCTCTCTGATAGACTCTTGTAATGGAGAATACATTTGACTATCCTCTTCGTAACCGGTGAACTGGCCGACAATCAATCCACTGATTCTCTCAAATATACCTGCAAGTTTCAGGTGGTATATCATCCTGTCTACACGATAGGGGGTTTCACCAATATCTTCTATGAAGAGTATACCTCCACGGGGGATTCTGACATATTTAGAACCCAATAAGCCGCAAAAAACCGATAGATTTCCCCCAAACAATTTCCCTGTAGCTTCTCCCTTTCTATTTAAAAGAGAACTTTTCTCTCCCACAGGAATCCGGTATTCCGGTGACTGTCCTGCCAAAACAGTTTTTGTATAGCGTACCGCTATATCTTCGGCTCCTTCATCGGAAAAATGTTGAGCCATCGGGCCGTGAAGAGAAACTATGCCGTGAGTTTGCAGTGCAGCATGAAGTAGGGTTATATCACTATAACCGACAAGCCACTTTGGATTTCTTTTTATCCCCGAAAAATTGAGTTTTCCAAGCAGATGCGTAGTCCCGTAACCACCACGGGAACAAAGGATCAGTTTCACATCCGGATCGTCAAACGCTCTCTGCAGATCGGAAAGCCGTTGCACTACCGAACCACTGAATCGCCCTGCATCACACAAGGCGTTTTCACTGATCTCAGGACGGAGTCCCCAACTCTCCAGGACAGCGGCTGCATCCTGCACGACATATCCGTCAATTTTCCCTGCAGGGGAAAGGATGACGGCTCTATCGTTGAATTGCAGTGACGGCGGTCGCTTCATCTTGTTATTTTCTCATCTATGCATCGATATTGGCATAGGTAGCATTTTCTTCAATAAATTCCCGGCGTGGTGCTACCTCTTCACCCATCAACATGGAGAAGATAACATCGGCGTCGGCGGCATTCTCGATGGTCACCTGTTTGAGGGTACGATTTTCGGGATTCATTGTTGTTTCCCAAAGCTGCTCGGCATTCATCTCTCCAAGACCTTTGTAACGTTGCGTATGGACAGCATTTTCGTTACCATCAGCATATTTGTTGATAAAAGCCTGTCGCTGCTGGTCGTTGTAACAATACTCTTCAATTTTACCTTTCTTGCAGAGATAGAGAGGTGGAGTAGCAATATAAACATACCCGCTTTCAATCAACAAGCGCATATAGCGGAAGAAAAAAGTAAGAATAAGGGTATCGATATGGCTTCCGTCCACATCAGCATCCGTCATCAGAATGATTTTATGATACCTCAATTTTTCGATATTGAGTTCTTTGGAATCCTCTTCAGTTCCTATAGAAACACCTAAAGCGGTATATATGTTTTTGATTTCATCACTTTCCAGTACCTTATGCGGCATTGCTTTTTCCACATTGAGGATTTTGCCACGTAATGGCAAGATGGCCTGGAATATACGGTTACGCCCCTGTTTGGCGGTACCACCTGCAGAATCACCCTCCACCAGGAAGATCTCACTTTGTGCCGGATCCTTGCTGGAACAGTCGGCCAATTTCCCTGGCAATCCCGCACCCGATAACGGCGACTTGCGCTGCACCATCTCACGTGCTTTGCGTGCAGCCTGACGGGCCGTAGCAGCCAGAATAACCTTTTCTACGATCACCCTTGCTTCTTTCGGATGCTCTTCCAGATAATTTCTCAAAGCCTCCCCTGTAGCCTGATCCACAGCACCTATCACTTCGCTGTTTCCCAATTTCGTTTTGGTTTGCCCTTCAAACTGGGGCTCGGCTACTTTTACGGAAAGTACGGCGGTAATCCCTTCACGGAAGTCATCACCACTAATTTCTACTTTTACCTTGTCAAGCATTTTGGAATCTTCCGCATACTTTTTCAGCGTGCGCGAAAGACCACGCCTGAAACCGGTGAGGTGTGCTCCACCTTCGATGGTGTTAATATTGTTTACATAAGAATAGATATTCTCATTGTAAGTATCGTTATATGTAAGTGCGATTTCGATGGGAATGCCACTTTTCTCCGTCACAATATGAATGGGTTCGGGAATAAGGGACTCCTTATTCTTGTCGATATAGCGAACAAACTCTTCCAATCCCGTTTCAGAGTAATAACGGTCTATTTTAAAACTACCATCGTCGTTAGGAGTTCGCTTATCGGTCAACGTAAGCGTGATACCTGCGTTCAGATAGGCCAATTCACGAAGACGGGTCGCTAATATATCGTGCCGGTATTCCAATGTGGTGAAAATGGCATCATCCGGCTTGAATGTGATAATCGTTCCGTTCTCTTTTGTTTCCCCAACAATTTTTACATCGGCATAAGGCTTACCTTTCGAATACTCCTGCATATAAATCTTACCATCCTTGTGGATTTCGGCTTTCAGATAGATAGAGAGTGCATTCACACAGGAAACCCCCACCCCGTGGAGTCCACCCGACACTTTATAAGTACCTTTATCGAATTTCCCACCGGCATGTAATACGGTGAGTACTACCTCAAGTGCCGATTTTTTTTCCTTTTCATGATAATCGACCGGAATACCACGCCCGTTATCTTTTACAGTGATTGAATTATCTTCGTTGATAGTAACATTGATCTCCGTACAGTATCCGGCCAATGCTTCATCAATGGAGTTGTCGACGACTTCAGATACCAGATGGTGCAATCCTTTCTCACTTACATCCCCGATATACATTGCAGGACGCTTACGTACTGCTTCAAGACCTTCAAGCACCTGAATATTTTGAGCGGAATAATTTCCACTTCCATTTTTTTTCTCTTCTTCTGACATTTCTTTCAATATATATATTAAAAATACGTGTGAATTAGACTTTTACAATAGATTTACTGATTTTTTCAAGACTGAACAAAAGTACGAAAAAATAGTCATTTTTCCAACCCCTTTTTGTTTTTTTAGAACGTTTGCGTTAAGCTAAAATAACGGTTAAGTGAGAGCAGTGTCAAGCTCGCCTGAAACATTGCCGAGCGATAGTTATTTATCAAAATGAGCAGAAGGCCAAAGACTTTCCAAAAAGCCTATAAATGACAAAAGCGGACCTGTTGTCCGCTTTTGTCATATTATTCCTTGAGGTGTGCTATCCTAAAACTCGTAATCAATGGCTGCTCTTCCAATCCTCACTTTTCCAATAAACTCCCCTACTTTTAAGTGCTCAGGATGTTCGGCATAAGTTTTCAAATCTTCCAGCGAGTCAAATTCGCTATCGAGCATAATATCATAATTTTCAGAAGAAGCCAGTGGATGATTCGAGAAAACCTCTATCTTCCTGATTATAGGAATCACTGCTTTTAATGCCTCCAGTTTTTCTTTTACTATGAGAATGTTTTCCGCTTTAGCATTCCCCTCAGCCTCTTCAGCCAACTTGAAGAATACCAAATGCCTTATCATCTCAACCCAAGCTATTTACATGAGAAGCCAATTTCGACTTCAGGTTGTTGGCTTTATTTTGATGTATCACATTCTTCTTGGCCAGTTTGTCGAGCATAGAACAAACTTCGGGATACATCTTCTGGGCTTCCTCTTTGGAAGTAAGCGTACGTAATTCACGCACTTTATTCCTAGTAGTGCGCGAAACGTATCTGTTTGCCAGACGACGAACTTTGGTTTGCCTGATTCTCTTTACAGATGATTTATGATTTGCCATTTCTATTGACGCGTATGTTTATTTTTTTTAATATTGTAGCCCATAGGGGAATCGAACCCCTCTTTCAAGAATGAAAATCTTGCGTCCTAACCGATAGACGAATGGGCCCTTTCGGGCGTGAACCCTATTGTTAAAGATCTTGCTGTCTCAATTGCGGGTGCAAATATAGAACGTTTTTCTGAAAGCGCAAAACTTTTCATTTAATTTTCTTCATTTTTCTTTTCATTTTCTTTCCGTAATTTGCCCAAAGGGCTGAAAAAGAGAAAAAAAGTATTTTTATCCCATATCGAATTGGTTCTTTCAAATATTTTATCTAATTTTGCAGCCCGTAAAATGAAGTCTCCCATAGAGAAGAGACCTTGTTTATCAGGAAATGGACAAACCGGGAAGGGCAAGGTGTCACAGGAGAAGCGCTTAAATCCAACCGGGCTTATATCTATTTATAAAGAACAACGGAAATAAAAAAAATAAAATAATTGTATGAAAAGAACATTCCAACCCTCTAACAGAAAGAGAAAGAACAAACACGGATTCCGTTCCAGAATGGCTTCCAAAAACGGAAGGAAAGTACTTGCTGCCCGTCGCTCAAAAGGCAGGGCCAAACTTACCGTGTCAGACGAATATTAAAGACAGTATCTTTTAAAAAGACAGGAATAGGGTTGACTTATTCCTGTCTTTTTGTTAGGTGGCCACCATATATCTCTTCGGGTTCTTCACCTCTCTTTTTCCATACCACAACTACCCACTCTCATTATTTTTTGTACTTTTGTATCCCGTATATGCTTATACACTTATACGCGCGATTGTTATGAGTAAAAAACAGACAAAAACAACTATCCTCAGCAACAGTATTGTAAAAAATCTGCTGATGATCATAATTTGCGGCATACTTCTGGTTGTCCTGGCGTTACTGCTCCTGAACGTTTATACAAGACACGGGCAGAATGTGGTAGTGCCTGCACTGGAAAACCTTCAGATAGGGGAAGCAAATACCATACTCAGGGCCAAAGGTCTCCATGCCGAGATAGTGGACTCAATCTACCAGCGCGATGCCGTGCCGGGAGCAATCATAGATCAGAGGCCTAAAGCCGGCAATAAGGTAAAAGAAGGACGTGCCATCTACCTGACCATCTACGCAAAGAACCCTCAAATGGTTGCTGTACCCGAATTGACCGACTATTCTACCCGTCAGGCGTCCGCATTGCTCAACTCAATAGGATTCACCCAGCTCTCTATCCAGGAAGTACCTGCGGAATATTCCGGCTTGGTAGTAGCTGTGGAATATAGAGGAAAAAGGTTGGCGCCTGATGAAAAAATACCTGGCGGTTCGCCACTCACACTGATTGTCACCAGTGGTGCATTGGCTGACTCGTTGAGGATTGACAACGAATATATCGTCCCTCCGGGGGAGAGAAGTGAGGGCAACGGCATTCAACCGGGAGGTGATGGAGCTATAGACGATTCATTTTTCTAATCAATTGCTTGTGACGCAACAGAATTTGGACGATATTGATTTTTTTGCTGAAGATGATGACGGAATCATAGAGGAATCTCCGGACAAAAATCAGAAATTCGAACATTATCGGTTTGTAGCAGATAAGGGACAGAGTTTGCTGCGGATCGATAAATTTTTGTCTGTCAGGATAGAAGGGATCTCCAGAAACCGTATCCAGCAGGCAGCTGAAGCTGATTGTATCCTGGTAAACGGGCAACCGGTCAAATCGAGTTACAAGGTGAAGCCGCTCGATGTGGTTTCTATCGTGATGGACCGTCCAAGACGTGAACTGGAAATCATCGCTGAAGATATCCCGCTTAATATTGTTTATGAAGATGCGGCCTTGATGGTAATCAATAAACCTGCGGGAATGGTTGTACATCCCGGTCACGGAAACTACACCGGCACATTGGTCAATGCAGTAGCATACCATCTGTATCGAGAGAATATCAGCGACATGAATGATCCAAGACTGGGATTGGTACACAGGATCGACAAGGATACGTCTGGCCTGCTGCTGGTAGCCAAAACCCCGGAAGCCAAAACAAACCTCTCAGGGCAGTTCTTCCGTAAAGAGACAAAGCGGACGTATGCCGCTTTGGTATGGGGAAGTCCGGCAGAAGACCACGGAACGATAGAGGGTAATATCGGACGCGACCCGAATGACCGGATGCGCATGCGCGTCTTCCCCGACGGTGATCATGGCAAACCGGCCGTCACCCACTACAGCGTATTGGAACGATTCGGCTATGTAACTCTGGTTCAATGCCGGTTAGAAACCGGCCGTACGCACCAGATCCGTGTTCACATGAAACATATAGGACATCCGTTGTTCAATGATGGACGATACGGAGGCAGTGAGATCCTTCGCGGGACCCATTTCGCCAAATACAAACAGTTCGTTGCCAATTGCTTTGCCCTCTGTCCGCGTCAATGCCTGCATGCACAAACGCTGGGGTTTATCCATCCTTCCACCGGGGAAGAACTCTACTTCGAAAGCGATATTCCGGACGATATGCAATCGGTCATTGATAAATGGAGAGCGTACAGTAATGTGGGAAAGTGGGAAAGTGGGAAGGTAGATTCAACAATTTAATAGTTCAACGATTCAACAATGAAAAAGAATGTCGCCATTGTGTGGGGAGGCTACTCTTCGGAAATAGTGATATCCGAAAAGAGTGCTGCCGGTATTTACTCCTTTATAGACAAGGAAAAATACAATGTCTGCAAGGTCAGGATAGACCGCACCTCATGGGAAGTGGAAAATCAAGGCTGTTTTTATCCGGTCGACAAAAATAATTTCAGTTTCTCCGACGGTGAAGCCCAATGTGTCGCCTTTGATTTTGCTTATATCACTATCCATGGTACCCCGGGTGAAGATGGAACGCTTCAAGGTTATTTCGATATGCTGGGTATCCCCTACTCTAACTGCGGTGTATTGACCTCAGCATTGACATTCAACAAATTTATCTGTAATAATTTCCTGAAAAATTTCGGAATAGAGGTGGCCGATTCAATACTCTTGCGGAAAAATGACCCTTATCAACCGGATGGGATTATCTCCAGGCTGGGATTACCTATCTTCGTGAAACCCAATTTGGGTGGTTCCAGTTTTGCCACCACAAAAGTAAAAGAAAGGGTACAACTCGAAACTGCTGTTGAAGAGGCTTTCCGGGAAGCACCCGAAGTGATTATCGAGAGTTTCCTGCAAGGGACAGAAGTAACCTGCGGCTGCTTCGAGGACAGCAAAGGAATGACGGTACTCCCCCTGACGGAAGTGGTCACCACCAATGAATTTTTCGACTTCGACGCCAAGTACAATGGGCAGGTAGAAGAGATCACCCCTGCCCGGATCCCCGAAGAGATAACCAAAGCTATTCAACAGGAAACCCAAAGAATATATCGTCTGATCGGTGCAAAAGGAATCATCCGGGTAGATTATATCCTGGTCGGAGACATGCCCGTTCTTCTGGAAGTGAACACCACACCGGGAATGACCGCCACCAGTTTTATTCCCCAACAGGTAAATGCGGCAGGACTTTCAATGACGAATATTATCACTGGAATTATCGAGAAAGAACTCAGTCAAATAGAAAAATAGAAATCTTTTTAACCCCTAACAATATTATGACAGAGACAATGAACCGATTCAATGATATCTGCCCCATTCCCGACAGCAACGTCCCGGAAACAATCGAGAGACTCATTGCCAACAGTTACTTCAGGCGTGCAGCTGAAGGCTTCGTAAAACCCCTTCCGTGGGAACAATTTACGGCAGTAATGAGCCAATGCCGGACCAAGGACGATTTTCAGCGTTATATCATCTATCCGGCCATGAAACAACTGATCGCTAAAACCACTACCGATATGGGTGGTGCAGGATGGGAGAATATCCCCGAAGGCATAGGAACCCTTTTTATCTCCAACCATCGTGATATCGTACTGGACGCCGCTTTTCTGAATATGCTTATGGTCGATAAGGAAAAGCCTACCACCGAGATAGCTATTGGCGACAATTTGCTTATCTACCCATGGATAGAAGAGCTGGTGCGCCTTAACAAGAGTTTTATTGTGAAACGGGGTGTATCTGTACGCCAGATGCTGGAAGTATCGAAACATCTCTCGGAATATATTTATGATACGGTAAACCGGAGGGCACAACCGGCATGGATCGCCCAACGCGAAGGGCGTGCAAAGGATTCAAACGATAAAACACAAGTGAGCTTGTTAAAGATGCTCACGCTGTATAACAGCTCCGACCCGGCAAAAGCATTACAAGACCTGCATATCGTCCCCCTTTCTATCTCCTATGAATTGGATCCTTGCGACTATCTGAAAGCCAAAGAGTTCCAACTAAAGCGTGATAATCCCGGGCACAGAAAAACGGAAGCCGACGATATAGAAAATATGTACACCGGTATCATGGGATTCAAGGGGCGTGTCACATTCCGTTTCGGCACCTGCATCGACCAGGCTATCGGGGAGATTCCTGCGGCAACCGGCAGGAATGAATTACTGGAGCAGGTGGCCTCGATTATCGATCGGGAGATTTACCGCAATTATACTTTTTTCCCATT